>JGI12383J13903_1000883_pt1 | contig 17985 bp, 17 predicted proteins | sample Passage237B_FD_13903 | JGI IMG/M metagenome (IMG submission 13903)
GGCGGAGCCGGTCGAGCGGAGCGGAATCCACGCGCAGGGGAATGGCTCGTCCCATTCAGGCCACCGTCCGCACGCGCGGCAGCGGTGCGCGAAGCGCCAGGCAATCGTCTCGCCGCGCCACGCGGTAGCCATGCGACTCCATGACGCGCGCATCCGCCTCGCTGGCGTAGTGATACAGCACGAGCCGCTCGCGCAGCTCCGGCGGGTACTCGCGCTCCAGGTCGTCGAGGCCGGTGTGCGACGGGTTTCCCCGCAGCCCGCAATCGTGCGCGACGGGCTCGCCGGCGCTCGCGTGCACCGCGAGCATCTCGGGTATCGGGCGCGTGTCGCCGGTCCAGACGAAGCTGCCGGCGAGCGCGATGCCGAACGAGGTGCCCGGCGCGTGGTGACGCGTCGGAAACACGTCGAACCGGAAGCCGCCGAGCCAGAAGTCGCGCGTGCACGGGACCAGCGCGAAGGCGTCCCAGAAATTCGCGCCGCCTTCGGCCAGCACGTCGGGATAGTCGGCTACGCGGCGCTGCAGCCACGGCACGAGGTCGGCGTTGAGATGGATGCGCACCGTTCCGCGCAGCGCCTCGTCGAAATAGACGCCGAAGAACAGGCGCTCGAGACCGCCGACGTGATCGAGGTGCGTGTGGGTCAGGTACAGCGCGCGCGGCGCTTCGCCGTAGTGCTCGAAATACGCCCGGAGCGCCTCCGGCCCGCAATCGATCATCAGCAGCGGCACACCGTCGCGCTCCAGCACGCCGCAGGCCGAACCGAGTTCGGGCGCCTGCGCACTGCCGACACCGAGGAAGCGCAGCGCGAGATTCATTGCGACGCCTCCCGCTCGGTCCGGAACCGACTGCGGTACGCGGCCACCAGCGGACACCAGAAGCGCGTTTCGAACCCGGCGATGTCGCCCGCGCCGAGCTTGCGCAGCGAACGGTCCAGACGGCCGAGATTCGCGCATCGCCAGGATTTGCGTGGCGGGCGCATGCGTCCGCGGTCGAAGTCGAGCAGCCAGACCGCGTTCCTGTCGTCGACCAGGACGTTGTGGGCATTGAGGTCGGCGTGCCAGACGCCTGCGGCATGGAAGCGCGCGATCGTTTCGCCGATCCGCTCGCCGAGATCGGATGTCGCCGCATCGAGCATCTGCGCAAGGGTTCGCGCACCCTCGATGCGGCGCGTCAGGAGGTCGGCGCTGTAGGAAAATCCGTGCCGCTCGTACCGCGCAGCCACCGGCGCGGGCACGGGCAGGTCCAGCTCGACGAGCCTCGCCAGCAGGCGGAACTCGCGGAATGCGCGCGTCCGCTCCGCACCGACCCAGACGTAGCGGCTGCGCACCAGCCGCGCCACCAGGCCACCGCGGCGATAGTGTCGCAGCGCGCAGGTGCCCGCCGGAGTGTCGACGAACGAGACCGCGCCACGGCCGCCCGCCGGTGCCGGTCGCATGGCGCGACCTTCCGGATCGAACCATTGCGGAGTGACGATGCCGTGCCGTGCGTCGTAGAGAATGGCACCGTTCCGCGTGGTTTGAACTTGCGCGTCGATCATGCGTCTGCCAAGTTGCGCGCCCTGCGCGTCCCCGCACCTCACCCGAATGGTAGCAAGCCCACGATGGACTCCGCCGACCTCCCCGAAACGCGCCCCGGATCGCTTTGCCTGCTGCGCACTTCGGCAATCGGAGACGTCACCCACGTCGTGCCGATCGTGCGCACGCTGCAGGCGAAATGGCCCGACACCCGGCTGACCTGGATCATAGGCAAGCTCGAGCATCGCCTGGTCGGCGACCTGCGCGGCGTGGAGTTCGTGGTGTTCGACAAGCACGCGGGCCGCGCCGGCTTCCGCGCGGTCCGCGAACAGCTTGCCACGCGCCGCTTCGACGCGTTGCTGCACATGCAGGTGGCGTTGCGGTCGAACCTGCTCAGCCTCGCGGTGAAGGCGCCACTGCGCATCGGCTACGATCGGGCGCGATCGAAGGACCTGCACGGCCTGTTCATCAATTGCCGCATTCCGGCGCGCCACGGCGAGCACGTGCTGGACGCGATGGGCAGCTTCCTCGAACCGCTCGGGCTGCGCAGGACGGACGTGCGCTGGGACATTCCGATCCCGGACGAGGCGCGCGCGTTCGCCCAGCGGCACCTGCCGGGTGCCGTCCCGACCCTGCTGGTCAGCCCGGTGTCCAGCCATCGCCTGCGCAACTGGCGACCGGAACGCTACGCGGCGGTGATGGACCATGCGGCCCTCCAACTCGGCTGGCGCGTCGCGCTGTGCGGGGGTCCGAGCGCGTTCGAGCGCGAATTCGGCGACGCGATCCTCGCGCGAATGCGCACCCGGCCGCTGGACCTCGTCGGCAAGGACACGCTCAAGCAACTGCTTGCCATGCTCGAGCGCGCGACCCTCGTCCTCACGCCCGACTCCGGGCCGATGCACATGGCCAACGCGGTCGGCACCCCGGTGCTGGGCCTGCATGCGGCGAGCAACCCTGCCCGCTCCGGCCCGTACTCGGACAGGCGCTGGTGCGTCGACCGCTACCCGGACGCGGCACTGAAGTACCGCAGGAAGCCGGCCGACGCGCTGCCGTGGGGAACGAAGCTCGAACATCCCGGCGTGATGGACCTGATCGAAATCGAGGACGTCATCGAGCGGCTGGAATCGTTTTCCGCGACCCTGGGCGCCGGTTCCCGTGCCTGACCGGAACGTCTCCCTGATCGGAACGCCTGCACGCACGAGCCCTTCGCAGCCTCCGATCTGCGATCATTCTGGAATCCGGTATGGGGAGAACATCCATGAAGCGCCTGCTTGCCGTGTCCCTTCTTCTCCTCGGCGGGTGTCAGACCCTGCCCCCCGTGTCGGAGCAGCCCGCAGACCGGGAGCAGGTTCCCGCCAGCGAAGTGCAGCCCGAGGAGCCGGTCGTGCCGGCCGTCGATCCGCGGTTCGAGCCTGCGCCCGGCCGGGATGCAGCTTTCGTTGCCGAGATGCGTGCGGCACCGGCACCGGAAAACCCGGAAGTCGAAATGGGCGGCTCCCGTTCCGCCGACCGTGCCCGACTCGCGGCGCGCGGGCTGGTCGCGATCGGCAGCGCGCGATTGGCCGGACCGGAGGCGATCGTCCGCGCGGATGCCGAACGGATCGGGCGCGAGGTCGGCGCCGAAGTCGTCCGGATCCATGTGCCGGCCGACGAGAGCACGGACTGGCTGGCGACCTACCACGTCAGGTTCCAGCTTCCGTTCGGCGCGACCTTCCGCGATCTTCGCGCGGACGAGCGCGCGGAATTCCAGGAAGGCGGCGTGCAGCTGGGAACGATCATCGGCAACACGCCGGCGTCGCGTGCCAACCTGCTGGAAGGCGATTACGTGCTGTACATGAACGGCATTCGCATTGCGAACCGGGCGGCATTCCAGGCGCGCCTGCGCGAGAATGCGGGGCGAACCGTGACCCTGACGATCGTGCGCAACGGCATCCGGCTCGAACGCAGCCTGCGGCTCGGCGTGCTGCCGGACGGCGGCTGAACCCACGCCCCCGGCGACACCGGCCGCGCGAAACGAGAACGCCCGCATGATGCGGGCGTTTTCGTTCAGGACCGCGGGCCCGTCAGGCCGCAGGCGTGTCGGCCTCCTCGGTCACTGCCTTCATCGACAGGCGGATGCGCCCCTGCTTGTCGACCTCCAGCACCTTGACCTTGACGATGTCGCCTTCCTTGAGCTTGTCGGAAACCTTCTCGACGCGCTCGTTCGAAATCTGCGAGACGTGCACGAGGCCGTCCTTGCCCGGCAGGATCGTCACGAATGCGCCGAAGTCCATCAGCTTGGCGACCTTGCCTTCGTAGATGCGGCCCGGCTCGACGTCGGAGACGATCTGCTCGATGCGCTTGCGGGCGGCATCGCCGGCCTCGCGGTTCACGGAGGCGATGACCACCGTGCCGTCGTCGCTGATGTCGATGGTTGCGCCGGTCTCCTCGGTGATCGAGCGGATCGTCGCACCGCCCTTGCCGATCACCTCGCGGATCTTGTCCGGATGGATCTTCATCGTGATCAGGCGCGGGGCATACTCGCTCATCTCGGTACGCGAGCTGGTGATGACCTTGCCCATCTCGCCGAGGATGTGCAGACGGCCGCGCTTGGCCTGATCCAGCGCCACGCGCATGATCTCCTCGGTGATGCCGTCGATCTTGATGTCCATCTGCAGCGCGGACACGCCCTCCGCGGTTCCGGCCACCTTGAAGTCCATGTCGCCGAGGTGATCCTCGTCGCCGAGGATGTCGGAGAGGACGACGAACTGGTCGCCCTCCTTCACCAGACCCATCGCGATGCCCGCGACCGGCGCCTTCAACGGCACGCCGGCATCCATCATCGCCAGCGAAGAGCCGCAGACCGACGCCATCGACGACGAACCGTTGGATTCGGTGATCTCGCTGACCACGCGCAGCACGTACGGGAACGCATCCATCGCCGGCTTGACGGCCTGCACGCCACGCTTGGCGAGGCGACCATGGCCGATTTCGCGGCGCTTGGGCGCGCCGAAGCGTCCGCATTCGCCAACCGAGAACGGCGGGAAGTTGTAATGGAACAGGAACGGATCCTTCGATTCGCCTTCCGGTGCGTCGATGATCTGCGCATCGCGCGCGGTGCCCAGCGTCACCGTGACCAGGGCCTGCGTCTCGCCGCGCGTGAACAGCGCCGAACCATGCGTGCGCGGCAACACGCCGACACGGCAGGTGATCGGGCGGATTTCGTCGAGCTTGCGACCGTCGATGCGGACCTTGGTGGCGAGCACACCGTCGCGCAGGGTGCGGTACTCGAGTTCGCCGAACTCCTTGGCAAGTTCGGCGGCATCCCAGTTCTCGCTTTCGGCGCGGCCCTGCAACGAGGACAGCACATCCTGGCGGACGGCAGCGATCGCGTCACGACGCTGCAGCTTGTCGCGGATCGCGAATGCCTCCTGCAGGCGCGTGCCGACCGCATCCTTGAGCGCCGCGATCAGCGCCTGGTTCTTCGCGGGTGCAACCCACGCGGAAGGCTTGGTTCCGGCCTCCACCGTGAGCTCGTTGATCGCGTTGATCACGACCTGCATCGCCTTGTGGCCGAACATGACCGCGCCGAGCATCACGTCCTCGGACAGCAGCTTGGCTTCCGATTCGACCATCAGCACGGCATTGGACGTGCCGGCCACGACGAGTTCGAGGTCGGATGTCTTGAGCTGCGTCGCCGTCGGATTGAGGATGTACTGGCCGTTCGCATAACCGACCTTGGCCGCACCGATCGGCCCCTGGAACGGAATGCCGGCCAGCGAAAGCGCCGCGGACGCACCGATCATGGCCGGAATGTCGCCGTCGACTTCCGGATTGAGGGAGATCACCTGCGCGATGACCTGCACCTCGTTCCTGTATTCCTCGGGGAACAGCGGACGGACCGGGCGATCGATAAGGCGGGACGTGAGCGTCTCCTTCTCGGTCGGACGACCTTCGCGCTTGAAGAATCCGCCCGGAATGCGGCCGGCCGAGTAGAACTTCTCGACGTAGTCGACGGTGAGCGGGAAGAAATCCTGCCCTTCGCGCGCCTTGGCGGCGGCGACGACGGAGACGAGCACGACGGTCCCGTCCATGCTCACGACGACGGCGCCGGATGCCTGGCGGGCAATTTCGCCCGTTTCCAGCGTGACCGTATGGCTGCCGTACTGGAACGACTTGGTTACTTTCGCCACGTTCAATGTCCTAGGTCTGATTCGCCGGACCAACCCCGGCGTCATGTGAAGAGCGCGGCCCGAAACGACCGCCCCGGTTTCCCGCCGACGCAGGCGACAGCGGCCTGCGGATCGGTGCGTGCGCAGCGCACATGGCACATGCACACGTGAAAGCAAGCGGCCCCGGAGAGTGATGCTCCACCGGGGCCGCGGAAGACGCTTAGCGACGCAGGCCAAGGCGCTCGATCAGCGACTTGTACCGCTCGAAGTCCTTCCTTTTCAGGTATCCGAGCAGGCTGCGGCGCTGGTTGACCATTTTCAGGAGACCACGGCGCGAATGGTGATCCTTGCCATGGTCGGCGAAATGCTTGCTGAGGTGCTCGATGCGCGCGGACAGCAGCGCAACCTGGACCTCCGGCGAGCCGGTGTCGTTCGTGCCACGACCGAAGTCGGCAATGATCCTGGATGTCTGTTCGACGGAAAGCGACATGATTGGGTACCTTTTGATGGAACGTCCGGCGCGGGTCAGCCTCCGGGGGAGACGCGATCCGCGTTAGTTGGGGTGCTCGGGAAAGCCGCCTATTGTAACGGCTTCACGCGTCCTGCGCACGCGCATGCGCAGGGGACGCGGCGAACGGGCACCCGGCTCGATCGAACGCCCGAAACCGGGTCGCGAGGCTCGACATCCCGCCCGGCGCCCGGATCAGGAGCGGTCGCTCCCCGCACCGGCGCGGTTGAACCCGCGCAGGGACCGCAGGCGTCCGCCCGCGATCTCTGCCAGCGCCACCGCGCGACCATCTTCGCCCAGCGCCACGCAGGTGCCCGACGGCGCCGGCCACGGAATGGTCTGGCCGTGGCGCAGCCGTTCGGCCTGCACCGCGTCCAACCGGACCTGCGGATAGCCTTCCAGCCCCTGTTCCAGCGGCAGCAGAACGGCATCCAGCGCATCCTGCCCCGCCTCGGCGCGTTCGCGCAGTGCATCGATCGTGTACATCCGCGACGAACGAAACGGCTCCACCCATTCACGCCGCAGCGCAGTCAGATGGGCGCCGCATCCGAGTGCTTCTCCGAGATCACGCACGAGACTGCGCACGTAGGTGCCCGAACCGCACTCCACCGCGAGATCGAGCCGATCGCATTTCCGCGCCAGCAGCATGAAGGCATGCACGTCGACTTCGCGTGGCGGCGCCTGCACGTCCTCGCCGCGTCTGGCGCGTCGGTACAACGGCACGCCGCCCTGCTTGAGCGCCGAGTACACCGGAGGAACCTGCACGATGCGACCGGTCAGGCCGGCCAGTACGGCGCGGATGCGCTCATCCGTCAGTTCGGGGACAGGCCGCACCTCGACAACATCCCCTTCGGCATCGTCGGTGGTCGTCGTCGCACCGAGCCGGCATTCGGCTCGATACGCCTTGCGCGACCCCAGCAGCAGACCGGCGATCTTGGTCGCCTCGCCGAAGCAGACCGGAAGCAGGCCGGTCGCGAGCGGATCGAGGCTGCCCGTATGCCCGGCCTTCTCGGCCGAGTACAGCCGGCGAACCTGCTGCAATGCCTGGTTGGAGCTGAGCCCTTCAGGCTTGTCCAGCAACAGGATGCCGCTGACATCGCGCCAACGGCGCTTGTCGCCCGAGCGCCCACGCCCCTTGTTGCGCGACGCGTCCATGCACGGCTCCGGCATCGGTCAGCCGCGACCGCCGAAGGCGAACATCGCGATCAGGACGAGGGCGCCCGCGATCACCGCGATCACCGCGATCACCGCGATCACCGCGGTCGCACGGGCGATCCACGGCGCGGTTCCCGCCGCCAGCCAGAAGGAGGCGACCTTGCCCGCAGTACGCGCCATGTCCGCGACATGCTCGCCTTCCAGACCGTTCCGGCCGGCTTTCGCCGCGACCGGAAACCCGCAGCCGGGGCACGCGATCGCCTTGTCGGACACCTCGCGCGCGCATTCGGGGCATTGCATCAAGGCCATGTCGATCCTCCGTTCGCGCTCTATCGAGCCTTCGGCGCCTGCAGCACGATTTCCACGCGGCGATTCCGCTGGCGCCCTTCGGGATCGTCCGAGCCATCCATCCGCAGATTCGGTGCGACCGGTCGCGCTTCGCCGAAGCCCTGCACATCGTAGCGGCGACCGTGAGCCGGGTCGTGCTGCGCGAGGAACGCGCGCACCGCATCCGCCCGCCGCCGCGAGAGCGCATCGTTGTAGGCGTCGGTGCCTTTGCTGTCCGTATGCCCGTGGATGGCGATCGCTCGCGTGGGGAACGCATCGAGCAGACGGACGATGCGTTCGAGTACCGGCAACGCATCCGCACGCAGATCGGACTTGTCGAAATCGAACAGCACGTCGCCGGGCAAATCGACGATCACCGCACCATCCCGCGCCGGACGGGCGTGGAGTTCGCCGAGCGCATGTCGCGTCGCATCGAGCCGCTCGGGTGGAACATCCGCGAGCATGAAGGAGGATGACGGCGCTGGCACCAACTCCAGCCGGGACACATCGTCTGCCGTCGAAACGGTCGATCGCGCGCCCTGCTCGCGCCACGTCGAATGCGGCTGCGGCTGTAGTGTCCACGTGGACGCTTCATCGCCAAGCCGCTTGGCGACGCGGCGGACCTCGACCGCGGCATGCGCCTGCGCGACCAGGACGAGCGCAAGCCACGTCGGGACGAATGCGCGCATCGGCTCAGTCCGCCTTCAGCGGAACATCGATCGAAAGCCCGGGCCCGCTGGTATCGCTCCCGGACCGGCCTTCATTGAAGACGAGCGTGATCTTCTTCGAATCCGGAGAAACGGTCCCTAGAAAGACCAGCTTTCCCTGCATCGTGTCGCCACGCGATATGCGCAGGTTGCGGTTGTCCTCAGGCTGCCGCAGCGGCAGCTTCTGCCCGTTCTCGTCGCGCAAGTACGTGCCGCTGTCCGTATAGGCAAGCTCAAGGAAACTCGTTTCGCCACTGTAGGATGCGCTGATCGTCACCAGTGTCACGTCCTCCGCCACGACGACCTCCTTCACGCGCACGACCACGCCGACATCGGCAACACCCTGGATGCTGGCGGGAATCGACAGTTTCCCGCCGACGACAGCATCGTCGCCGGCATGCACGCGCACAGGAAGAACCGCCGCGACACAGGCCAACGCGACGCCCAGAAAACCGTTGCCGAACTCCCTCATTCGCCCTCCTGTCTCCGCATCCATCTGGCCGGGAAAGGCCATTCCGGGCACAGGCTAGGCGAGTTCGCACTCCGAAGGATTAAGAACACGTTGACAAGACGTGACCAAACGTAGCATCGGTCAGTGCACGGTCAAATGTCGCGCAGAAGCGCGTCGATGCGTTCGCCCTTGTCGACCGAATCGTCATAGCGGAAGCGAAGCTCGGGCACGCGCCTGAGTTTCATGCTGCGCGAAAGCGCGCGCCGGAACTCCTTGGCGAGTTCGTTCAATGCCTTGACCGCAGCCGGACCTTCATCCCCGACCAGCGCAGTGACGAACACGGTGGCCATGTCGAGATCGCGCGTGACCTCGACATCCGAAACGCTGACCGACGGCAATGCATGCTCGCGCACGGCCGCGTGAACGAGCAGCGCGATCTCGCGCCGCAACTCGGCAGCGACGCGATCGGAACGGTTGAAGGATTTCGCTGGCATGCAGGGGATACCGGAAGAGAATCGTGGCCCGCCGGGAGGGCGGGCCATCGCCACCATCGGGTGAGACGCGGATTACAGCGTCCGCGCGACCTCGATGCGCTCGTAGCATTCGATCTGGTCGCCCGGCTTGACGTCGTTGTACTGCTTGACGCCGATGCCGCACTCGGTGCCGTTGCGCACCTCGTCGACGTTTTCCTTGAAGCGACGCAGCGATTCGAGCTCGCCCTGGAACACCACGGTGTTGTCACGAAGGACACGGATCGGCTTGTTCCGCTTGACCACGCCCTCGACGACCATGCAGCCGGCAATCGCGCCGAACTTGGAGCTGCGGAACACGTCGCGGACCTCGGCGATGCCGATGATCTCCTCGCGCACCTCGGTGCCGAGCAGCCCGGTGGCGACCTGCTTCACCTGGTCGATCACGTCGTAGATGATCGAGAAGTAGCGCAGATCCAGACCGTTCGCCTCGATCAGCTTGCGCGCGGACGCGTCGGCGCGGACGTTGAAGCCGATGATCACTGCCTTGGACGCCGCCGCCAGCGTGGCGTCGGACTCGGTGATGCCGCCGACGCCGGAAGCGATCACGTTGACGCGGATCTTGTCGGTGGTGATCGCGGTGAGCGCCTCGCGCAACGCCTCCGCGGAGCCTTGCACGTCCGCCTTCACGACGATGTTGAGGGTGAGCTGGCCGGTGCCCTCGCCCATCTGCGCCATGATGTCTTCCATGCGGTTGCCGGCCTGCTTGACAAGCCGGCTCTCGCGGCGCTTCTGCTGACGCTGCTGCGCCACGTCCTTGGCAAGCCGCTCGTCCGCGACGACGACGAGGTCGTCACCGGCCTGCGGTACGCCCGACAGGCCGAGCACCTGCACAGGAATCGACGGACCTGCCGACTCCACCTGCCGGCCGCCCTCGTCGAACAGCGCGCGCACGCGGCCGTACTCCACGCCGCAGACCACGAAATCGCCCTTCCCGAGCCGGCCTTGCTGGACCAGCACGGTCGCCACCGGACCCCGCCCCTTGTCGAGACTGGACTCGATCACCGTGCCGCTCGCACGCCCATCGGGTACGGCGCGCAGGTCCATCACCTCGGCCTGAACCGAGATCGCGTCGAGCAGATCGTCGACGCCCGCTCCGGTCTTGGCCGACAGCGGCACGAACTGCACGTCGCCGCCCCACTCCTCCGGCACCACCTCGTGCTGGACCAGTCCCTGCTTCACCGCATCGGGATTGGCGTCGGACTTGTCCATCTTGTTCATCGCGACGATCAGCGGAACCTTCGCCGCGCGGGCATGGTTGATCGCCTCGACGGTCTGCGGCATGACGCCGTCATCGGCGGCCACCACGAGCACGACGATGTCGGTCGATTGCGCGCCGCGCGCGCGCATCGACGAGAACGCCGCATGGCCCGGCGTGTCGAGGAACGTGATCACGCCCTTCGGTGTTTCGACGTGGTACGCACCGATGTGTTGGGTGATGCCGCCAGCCTCGCCCGAGGCGACCTTGGTGCGGCGGATGTAATCGAGCAACGAAGTCTTGCCGTGATCGACGTGGCCCATGATCGTGACCACGGGCGGGCGCGGCGCCTTTTCGCCCTCTGTCTCGGCCTGCTGCGCGAGCAACGTCGTTTCGGCGCTGGTGTCCTCCGCTGCAACGACCTTGTGCCCCAGTTCTTCCGCCACCAGCACCGCGGTGTCGTGATCGATGGTCTGGTTGATCGTGGTCATCACACCCATCTTGAAAAGTGCCTTGACCACGTCGGCACCCTTGATGGCCAGACGCGAGGCGAGCTCGGCAACGGTAATCGTGTCGCCGACCGCGATCTCGCGGACCACGGGGGCGATCGGTCGCGAGAATCCGTGCGCCGGCCCCGAGCGGGATGGCTCGGACTGGCGCGTCTTCGGGCGCTTGCGCCCCGTGCGCCGTGCAGCACCCTCGCGCGAGAGATGCAGCTCGTTGCCGAAGTAGCGCGCACCGCCTTCCTCGCCACCCTCCTCGCGCATGCGATGGGAGCCGTGCGACTTGGTCTTGTGGCGATGCGCGTCATCCGCTTCGCGCCGCTCCGGACGCGGCCGCTCGGTGGGCTTGACCGGCTCCGCGGGCGCCTCCACCACTCGCGCCGCCTCTTCGGCCGCACGCCGCCGCGCCTCTTCCTCGGCAGCAATGCGGCGGGCTTCCTCGGCCGCGCGCATGCGCGCATCTTCCTCCTGACGACGGCGTTCGGCCTCGGCACGTGCCTGATCCTCGGCTTCGCGCCTGAGCTGCGATTCTCCGAGCTTGCGCAGCGCCTCCTCGCGCTCGGGATCTGCCTGCGCCTCCTCCTCGACCACGCTGCGCTTGACGTAGGTGCGCTTCTGCCGAACCTCGACGTTCACGGTCTTGGCCGAAGCACCACGCTGCGAAGGGGTCACCGTGATTTCGCTCACCGTGCGCCGCTTGAGCGTGATCTGCCTCGGCGAAGCCGTCGTCGCCGCCGGCGCGTCCTCCTTCTTTCCGTGCGTCCGGCGCAGGAAGCCGAGCAGCTTCACCTTCTCGGTGCTGCTGATGACCTGCTCCGGGTCAGAGAACTTCATGCCCGCCTCGCCGAGCTGGGTGAGCAGCTTGTCGACCGGCGTGCCGAGGACCTTGGCCAGTTGTTTGATCGTGACGTCCGACATCGATTCCGTACTCCGTGGTCCGTGGTCCGAATGGCTGCCGCGCCGATGCGCGAGCCGTCCATCCCCCGGACCGGGCAACATGCCCTTGATCCGGGTTTACTGCATCGCGAGCCTCACGCGAACTCGGCGGCGCGAGCCGCCATGATCAGCGCCGCCGCCCGCTCCTCGTCGATCCCCTCGAGTCCGAGTTCCATGAACTCGTCCGTGGCCAGATCGGCGAGGTTCTCGCGGGTCGAGATGCCATGCGAGGCAAGTTCGAACGCAAGCGCCTCGTCCATCCCTTCCACCGCCAGAAGGTCATCGGACGGCCGGTGTTCCTCCAGCCCTTCCTCGACCGCAAGGGCCTCGGTAAGCAGTGCATCGCGAGCGCGAGCCCGCAGCTCCTCGACGATGTCCTCGTCGAAGCCCTCGATGCCGAGGAGTTCCGCAGTCGGCACGTAGGCGATCTCCTCGATCGTCGAAAAGCCCTCCTGCACCAGGATCTGCGCGATCTCGCCGTCGACCTCGAGCTTCTCGATGAACAGGTCGCGTGCCGCGGCCTGCTCCGCCTCGCTCTTCTGCCGCACCTGGTCCGCGGTCATCACGTTGAGCTGCCAGCCCGTGAGCTTGCTCGCCAGCCGCACGTTCTGGCCGCCGCGACCGATCGCCTGGGACAGCTTGTCCTCGGCCACCGCGATGTCCATCGAGTGCTTTTCCTCGTCGACGATGATCGACTGCACTTCGGCGGGGGCCATCGCGTTGATCACGAACTGCGCGGGATTGTCGCTCCACAGGACGATGTCGATACGCTCGCCATTCAACTCGTTGGAAACCGCCTGGACGCGCGAGCCGCGCATGCCGATGCACGCCCCGATCGGATCGGTGCGGTTGTCGTGCGCGAGCACCGCGATCTTGGCGCGGTCGCCCGGGTCGCGGGCGCATGCCTTGATCTCGACCAGCCCCTGACCGACCTCCGGCACCTCGAGCTTGAACAACTCCATCATCAGCTCGGGCGCGGTGCGCGAAACGAACAGCTGCGGACCGCGTATCTCCGACTTGACCTCGTAGAGGTAGCCGCGCAGACGATCGCCGACGCGCACGGCCTCGCGCGGAATGCAGCGATCGCGTGGCACGAATGCCTCGGCATTGCCGCCGAGATCGAGGTAGACGCTGCCACGCTCGACGCGCTTGACGATGCCCGTGATCAGCTCGCCGACACGATCCTTGTAGGCATCCACGACGAGCGCGCGCTCGGCCTCGCGGACGCGCTGCACGATGACCTGCTTGGCCGCCTGTGCGGAAATGCGCCCGAAATCCGGGTTCTCGATCGGCTCTTCGATGAACTCTCCGACCTCGATCCCCTCGACTTCCTCGACCGCATCCATCAGGCGGATCTGCCGCGGAATGTCTCGTAATCGCCGGTGTCACGATCGATCGACACGCGAACCGCGACGTCCTCCTCCGCGTAGCGCTTCTTTGCGGCGGACGCCAGCGCGGCCTCCATCGCCTCGAAGATCACGCCCTTGGGCACGCCCTTTTCGTTGGCGACCACATCCACGACCAGCAGCAGTTCTTTGCTCATCTCAATGCTCCTTCGGACCGGCTCGCTGCCGACCGAACGACGTTCATGATCCCGCCTCTTCCGCTCCGCCCCGTCGTTGCCTCCGGGCCGCGCGCTTCGTCCGTCACTTCCGTATCGCTTCCACAACCCCGCCCCATCCTTGCGAGGGCACGATTACTTGCGCTTGCGACTCGGGCGTGCAGCGACCGAGCCCTTCTTTCCCGGGCGCTCCGGCGCAAGGCCCAGTGCCGTATAGTCGGGAACCAAGCGCGCCTTGACGACGTTCGCATGCGCAATCGTCACCGGCGTCCCATCCTGATCGATCGTGATGCGGTCGTCCTCGACATCATCGATTCGTCCCTGGAATCGCCGCCTGCCGTCCACCGGCAGACTCACCGATATCTTCACCTGTTCGCCCGCAAAGCGTCGGAAGTGCTCCATGGTGAACAACGGTCGCTCCAGCCCGGGCGAGGAAACCTCGAGCGTGTAGCGACCCGCAACCGGATCGTTCACATCGAGCAGCGCGGAAATCTCGCGGCTCGCACGCTCGCAGTCGTCGATCGACACGCCCTGTTCCGGCTCGTCGATGTACACCCGCAAAAGGCTTCCGCCCGCACCGGAGCTGAACTCGATGCCGACCAGTTCGAGTCCGAGATCCTCGATCGCGGGCCGAAGCAACTGTTCGAGTTCGTCGTTCATCCCGGCCATCGTTCCCTGACTCGTCGCTTCGCCCGGCCTGCGCCGGAAACAAAAAATGGGCACGAGGCCCATTCCGTAATTCGCCGTTGTATGCATCCCACACCGGCGGAGCTGCACGCGGCAGCCGGCGCATCCTGCGCCACTCACGCGACACTCCCTTGTTCGGGCCTCCGGGCGCCTTCCTGGCATCCCGAGCCAAGAAAAAAGCCGCGCAAGGCGGCCTTTTCCCTTGACCTCGAAACTGGTAGCGGGGGCAGGATTTGAACCTGCGACCTTCGGGTTATGAGCCCGACGAGCTGCCAGACTGCTCCACCCCGCACCGAGTCGCGCAGAATAGCCGGATCGGATGGATCAGGCAAGCTTGGCTTCCTTCAGGAAGCGCGTTCCGTTCAGCTCAGCGCCCGGATGCACCAGTCGAGCAGCGGGCTCCAGAAGATGCCCAGCACGAGCAGCGCGAGACCGTTCAGCGACAGGATCAAGCGGAAGCCTCGATCGACCGGCAGCGCGAGCGGCGCATCGTCCGCCGGCGGATCGAAGTACATCACCTTGACGACCCGCAGGTAGTAGAACAGACCGATGATCGCGAACACCGCGCCGACCACGGCCAGCCACAGCCATCCCGCATCGATGGCGGCCTTGAGCACCATCAATTTGGCGAAGAATCCGAGCAGCGGCGGCACGCCTGCGAGCGAGAACATCGCGATCGCCATCACGCCCGCATACCATGGACTGCGTCGATTGAGCCCGCGGAAGTCGTCGATTTCCTCGGCTTCGAAGCCGGCCTTCGCGAGCAGCATGACCATGCCGAACGACACCGTGGTCATCAGCGCGTAGCTGACCACGTAGAACAGCGCGGCTGCATATCCCTCCGGCGTGCCGCCGACGAAGCCCAGCAGCAGGAAGCCGACGTGGGAGATCGTCGAGTACGCGAGCATGCGCTTGAGATTGCCCTGCACGATCGCGAACAGGTTGCCGACGGCCAGTGACAAGGCGGCCAGCATTGCCAGCATCGGCGACCATTGCGCGCTCATGCCGCCCATTGCGCCATCGAGCAAGCGCCATGCGAGTCCGAACGCGGCCAGCTTGGATGCCGAGCCGATGAACAGCGTGACGGCGGTCGGTGCCCCCTGATACACGTCCGGCAGCCACATGTGGAACGGCGCGGCGCCGAGCTTGAACGCCGAGCCGATCACGAGGAACACCAGCCCGAACGCGAGCAGGTTGCGATGCGGATTCGCTGACGAGAAATCGGCCGCCGCACGAATCGAGGCGAGATCGAGCGTACCCGTCGCGCCATAGATCATCGACATGCCGTACAGCAGCAGGCCCGATGCGAGCGCGCCCAGCACGAAATACTTGATCGCGGCCTCCGCAGCCAGTGGCGAGTCGCGATTGAGCGCGACCAGCGCATAGGAGCTCAGCGTGAGCAACTCCAGACCGAGATAGACCATCACGAGGCTGCCGGCCGACACCAGCAGCATCATGCCGATCGTCGCGAACAGCATGAGCAGGTACAGCTCGCCGACCAGCAGGCCGCGATCGCGCATGTACGAACGCCCGTACAGCATCACGAGCGCGGTGGTCAGCAACACGAACAGCTTCAGCAGTGTCCCCGCCGCATCGAGCAGGAACATTCCGCCGAATGCGGGCGTGACCACGCCGCCAGCCGGAGCACCGTTCCACACCAGAACGGCGGTGACTGTCAGCACCCCAAGCGAAAGCCAGTGCGTGACGCTCCTCTGCGACGGCCTGAGGAAAAGATCGATCAACAGAATCGCGAACGTGGCGCCGAGAAGGAAGATCTCGGGCGCCATCGTGGCCAGGTCGGCGGGATTGAACGGAATCATGTCGGGCGACCTATACCTTTGCCATCGTCAGCTGCGCGATCAGATGCTGGACCGCAGGCTCCATCAAGTCCGTCAGCGGTTTCGGATACACGCCAAGCGCGAACACCGCAATCGCGAATGATCCGAGCACGATCCATTCGCGCGCATCGAGATCCTTCATCTTGGCGACCTTGTCGTTGCCGACCTCGCCGAAGATCACGCGCTTGACCAGCCACAACGTGTAGGCGGCACCGATGATCAGCGTGAACGCGGCAATGGCTGCGATCCATGGGCTGTCCTGGAACGCTGCGAGGATCACCATGAATTCGCCGACGAAGCCGCTGGTGCCGGGCAAGCCGCAGTTGGCCATCGAGAAGAACACCATGAACGCCGCGAACCATGGCATCACGTTCGCCACACCGCCGTAGTCCTTGATCATGCGCGTATGCAGGCGGTCGTACATGACGCCGATGCACGAGAACATCGCGCCCGACACGAATCCGTGCGAGATCATCTGGACCATTGCACCCTGCACGCCGAGCCGTGCGCCGAGCGGATTGCCGTGCTCGCGCGCGAGCGCAAGTGCGATGAACACGCCGAGCGTGACGAAGGCCATGTGGGCGATCGACGAATACGCGATCAGCTTCTTCATGTCCTCCTGCACCAGCGCGACGTAGCCGATGTAGACGATCGCGATCAACGACATCGCGATGACGACCCAGGCGTACTCCTGGGACGCATCCGGCGTGATCGGCAGGGAGAACCGGATGAATCCGTAGCCGCCGACCTTGAGCATGATCGCGGCAAGAACCACCGAGCCGCCGGTAGGCGCTTCGACGTGCGCATCCGGCAGCCACGTATGGACAGGCCACATCGGCACCTTGATCGCGAAGCCGAGCAGGAACGCGAAGAACAGCCATGCTTGCTCGGTCGGCCCCAGATCGGCCTGCGCGAACGCCGCGAGCGAGAACTCGCCCGTCTTCATGTGCAGGTAGATCAGCGCCAGCAGCATGAAGATCGAGCCGAGGAAGGTGTAGATGAAGAACTTCAGCGTCGCGTACACGCGCCGCGGCCCGCCCCAGATTCCGATGATGATGAACATCGGAATCAACATGCCCTCGAAGAACACGTAGAAGAGCAGTGCATCGGTCGCCGCGAACACGCCGACAAGCAACGCCTCGAGGGCGAGCATCGCGGCCATGTATTGCGACACGCGCTCCTGGATCGACCCCCATGAGCCGATCACGACCAGCACGCTGGTAAACGCCGTCAGCACGATCAGCGCAACCGAAATGCCGTCCGCACCAAGCGCGTAGTTCGCGTTGATCGCGGAAATCCACGCGGTCTGTTCGACGAACTGCATGACGGCACCGGACGTGTCGTACCCCGTCCACAGCGGAACAGCCAGCGCGAGGGTGGCCAGCGAGAACAGGAGCGCAAGCCAGCGAGCGGTATTGGCCGCACGCCCGAACGCGAGGACCGCGAGCGCACCGAGCATCGGCAGCCAGATCAGGAGGGAAAGGATATGCGGTAGGGCCATGGTGTCGTGCTCTCGTCCGTCCCGGTCGCGTCAGCGCACCGCAGCCGCATGGCCGAGCCACCACCAGACGCCGCCGAGCAGCGCGATGAGGCCGACGATCATTGCGAAGGCATAGTGATAGAGGTAACCCGATTGCACGCGACGGATCGCGGCGGCAATGCGGTCGACCAGCGAAACGGAGCCGTTCACGAGGGCACCGTCGATGAGTCCGACATCGCCCCCCTTCCAGAGTGCGCGCCCGAACGCAATGCCGCCGCGCGCGAACACGGCCTGATAGAACTCGTCGATCCAGTACTTGTGGTCGAGCACGCTGAAGACCGGCCGCAGCGCGCCCTTGACGCGATCCGCAATGTCGGGATTCAACAGCCAGATCCATGTGGCGGCCGCGAAACCGGCGAGCGCGAGCCAGAACGGCGGCT
>JGI12383J13903_1000892_pt1 | contig 17760 bp, 25 predicted proteins | sample Passage237B_FD_13903 | JGI IMG/M metagenome (IMG submission 13903)
TCGTTAATGCGCGGCACGAAATCAATTCCTCTTTTACTTAATCTTATAATGAAGTCCGGGAAGCTTAAGGATCTGTGGATGGATTGGTCGATTCTTTCTTTGACAGACTGCTTGTGCGGTTTTCGTTTCTCTTCATTTTCTTTAAAGCGGGTTTGGAGGTTGGTTAGGGTGGGTTTGCTATGGATCGAACTCGCTTTGATCGGTACACCGGCTTTGTTGCCGTCTTCATCGAGAACACGATAAACAAGTCCGCCGTGTTTGTAAGTGCGGCTGTTTTCCTGGCCGCGGTCGGCATAGACATTAAAGGATTTCAGGACCGCGTTTAGTTCGGGCAGGGAAGTGAATTTATACTGCCTGAGCACAGTGTCGAGGACATTGGTAATCGCTCTTTTGGTTTCGGATTGTCCGTAGATGACTTTCTCTGCATCGATGGCAGGAATCCGGTTGGAATCGCGGATATTTTTGGAGCTGGCTTTTACCAGCCGGAATTCTTTTTCAATTTCTTTACGGGCAGGTTCAGAAATATTTTTACCGATGTTGTGCGTGTTGATGCGGGAGCCGTCGGTACGGATGTTAGTGGTTACAATATGCAGGTGAGGGTGGCCGGCATCGTGGTGACGATAGACGAGGTAAGGCTGCTCATCGAAACCAATTTTTTCCATGTAGGCTGTGGCGATATCGGTCATTTTCTGGTTCGATATTTTTTCGGAGGGATCGAAGTTTAAAGAGATGTGCAGCGTGTTTGTTTTAGATGAGTTGCGGCCGATGAGGTCGGTGAAGCGCTCCCGCTTCTCGTGGAAGTTCATGTTTTCAATTTCTTTGATGAAATTGCCCGCATAAATGCATTCGGCCTGGCCTTTTCCTACTTTCTGTTCGTTGTAGTTTAGAGCTTTCACGATATTTTTTGAGATGATTATTTTGGCGACCATTTGCTGTTGATTGATACCAGTTCCTGTTTCATTTCTGTAAGCTTTTTTTCGAGCGGATCGCGGAAGTTTTCCAACCAGGTTAACCACTGGCGGAACTCCGGGATGAACTCAAGTGACTGCAGTTTTTGCACTGCCTGGTTGAAGTTTTTCTGGATGGCATTGAGTTCGTTTTTGACTTTCAAAAGCTGTGACAAAATTTCATCGGCTGATTCATTGCGATACCTGACGGTGACAGGTTGTTGCAACGCTACCTTTCGTAAGTACTCGCTGAGCTGACGGCAGGTGGAGCGTTTATGAAGGGTTTGCAGGTGTTCGTATTCCGATTCGTTCATGCGCATGATTACCCATTTTTTCCTGATCTCACTGTCCTGTTTCTTCATTGTCCCGGGTTTTAAAGTACATGCCCCCGGCCCGAACGAGTTCCGAGTGGAGGGCCCAAAAAAATTCAAACGTGTCACGTTTGTACATCTTGCCGGGTGCTAATGCTGGCACCCTGGAAAAAACTGCATTAATAGCAAGTTCGGATTTGGTGAAACGCGGATGGAATTTCACAAGGTTACCGGATTCCTTTTTTTGTTGGTGCGGGATGGATTAGCTAATGTGTTGTGCGCTTCAACTTTTTCGGTTTTAGAATTTGAGGTTGATGACACGCATGAATTCTGCTCGGGGAAGAATGGGGATGAGCAAATTTGTCAGCCTGGCGGTTTAAACTACCGGCGGGTAAAATTAATTACGCGGGGGCCTACTTCCTATACCTGGTCATATTTCGGACAGGTTGCTAACTGTGATTCAGGATATTTTTGGACAGTGAAAATTTTTGTGATCATTAAATTTTGTGAAGTATGGGAAGCAGTGCAGTGAAAGAAAAACTGAAAGTGTATGAAGCCTTGTTGTCAGTGCCTGGAATGAGTGAGTCGGTGAAAGTTTCATTTACTATGAGCAGGAAGGATATTTTGTTGTTGTCGAGGGTTATTGAGGTTGGATTGAATGTTGGTTCGACTGATTCGGATAGCATGGTATCACTCGTTTCAGAAGAGTCGAAGGAGGGAATTAAAACGGTTATGGGAGATATTTTGAAGCGGGCGGAGCTGAGTGAGTTTAATGAGAAGTTAAAGCTGTTGTAAAGAGTTTTGCAAAAAAGTGCAGGGCTAAATCAGCCCTGCATCTGCCATGGAAGTGTAACCTTCCTTTGTGATAATAATACTGTCGAGCAGCGTTATCTCATGGATTTCGCCAACCTCCCGGAGCCGGATCGACAATGCTACATCTCGCTTGCTGGGCGTATGATCACCGCTTGGGTGATTATGCGCCAATATAATGTGTGACGCATTTGCCTTCAGGGCTGCAGCGAATATAGTCCTGGGATCGACAACGGTGCTGGTGGGACCTCCTGCTGACAGGTTGAGAATTCCAAGTACTCTGGTTCTTTGATTCAGCAGAATTAATTTGGCTTCCTCGCGCAACTCGATCTGGTCGAAATCCCAGATACTTTTTAAAATTTCGTAGGCCTCTACGGATTTGGTTATGCGTGGACGCGTCGAAACACTTAATTTTGATTTGTAAACCAGCTCAATTTCCGCGACGTTGAACAGAGTTGACTTTACAATGGTCTTTTCCATAATAATTCATTTTTGCGTTAAGAATTAATTATGGCGCGACCACCGGACTGTGACCGGATATGGCGCAAGGAGGAGCGGAATAAAAAAGATGGCCTTGTGCGCTGGCCTTGTGTTTTTATGCCGAACTCCTTGCTGCCATATCCGGCACAGTCCGAACTTTGCGGCAGAATTAATGCGAAAGGGGTTGGCTGTTAGAATACCTGCATTACGACTAAAACATCAAGGTCTGGATGCTAGCTTCTGATGAAAAGCCTATGCAGACTACAGATATGACTATTTCATCAAAGGCCATTTGGGAAATATGCGCATGGTGCTTACCGAAGAGCAGCAAACTGATATGTACCCAGCAGGAACCTTCGAAGATCGTGTTGTGAGTAGTGAGCAGGTCTTTTATGATAATGTCGATGTGGAGCGGGTGGCAAGACGGGGCAGCTTCTTTAATGAAGATGCCAACGGCAGCAAGGTGCAACTGTTGCGTAAAAGCACCCAGGCAATCGGCGTCGGTAAGCTGCTCAAGGTGATGGCCGGAGACAGGTTGCATGTGAAAGTGGATTACTACGTTCCCAATATCCGACAGATAACAGTAATGCCAATTAAGATTGCTTTTAATGGCACAAGTGATGTTATTTTTTTAAGGCATCATCGTGGGGGCTTACTGGCGACCATATCTAAATCCAGGTATCCGACTTTCCCATAGTAGAGTGTATGATAGTGCTGAGAATTACAAATTCTATGAACCAACTATTTATTATTAGCAAAAACCGGATACTCTAATAGTATACAGGCCTTCGCTTTCCGATGTGCCCGTTAGGATAAACACGAACATCAAAATAATACATGTTCTGATAAACGGGCCTGGGGAAATCAATAAGTACAAGGGGCAGCCACCGCTTCATCTTCGGTTCCCTTCATTAAAAAATCAGTGGTAGTGTCCTGGGTCGAGGCCAGCGTGTTCAGCACATCGGCCGAAAGGTTGGATTTATTGGTCTCATAGCGTCCTATCTGGATATAGGTAAGGCATACCAGTTTGCCCAGTTCCATATTCATCAGCTTCTGCCGCTGCCTGGCATTAAGGGTAGCATTATGGACTGTCATGATAAAAGCCACCTCTCTGTAAGTGCGCCAGAATCTCGGGATAGATTGGAATTTGGCTTAATATCATTGGAAGGCAGTTATTGGTGGCACTAAAGTTCTATTAATCACGCCAATCTTCATCCTCCAGCTCAAATATTTCATCAACCTTCTTATTAAACACCGCTGCAATTTTCAGCGCAAGCGTAATCGACGGGTCATAACCGCCCGCTTCTATGAGGCCAATAGTTTTTCGCGCGACATTTACTTTGTCCGCAAGTTCCTGTTGGGTTAAATCAAGTCTCGCTCTTTCGACCTTCACAGTATTTTTCATAAGTACGTTTTTGTTATTGTTAGTTTTTGCCGGTAATGCTAGTAGTTATATACAGACGGCTGTAATATATGATCAAGGCAAGTGCAAAGACAAGAATTAAAAAGTGGTTTATTTTAATCAGTTCATATGAAATCACGCCATAACCAAATAAAGCTGATATCACTACCAAGATCACGTACGCCAACAGAAATGCAATGTGTAGGGAGGACGATTTTAAAGCTCTTGATCTTTCATCAACACGCTCAATTCTTGACAAGAACATCACGTAGAGGCCAAGCATAATATTGTAGTCAGCCGTACTTGCTCCGGGGCCAGTCAACCTCAACAATCCAAAGACAATCTGGGAAAGGCCCAAATACCAGAAAAAGGGACCAGGTTTAATGAGTGGTTTCATGATGATGTGTTATTAAGTTATCAAAATGCAACCTAAAGATAGCTAAATGTAACATATATGTTGCATTTTTTTGAAGATTTTTTTATTTTCGTTTCCAGAGGACATGATTGAAAGTTGAAATTGACTTATGCAGGACCATAAACCTTATTGATATGGAAACCTTATTCAAGTATCTCGTAACATTTGCTCCCCTGTCGCCTGAACTGAGAGATTTTCTACGAAAGACCATTAAGACCAGGGTGGTTCGAAAGAAGGAGTATTTATTAAAGGCCGGCCGTTCCTGTGAATACGTTTACTTCGTCTCGAAGGGTATTATTCATTGTGATTATGAAGATAAAGACAGGCCGGTATCGTGCTGGTTTATGAAAGAAGGAGATGTTATACTGCTTGATAGCTTTTGCAACCAGACACCCAGCGATGTCAATTTACGCGCTCTTGAGGATGCGACAGTTCACTATATCAATTACAGGGAATTGCGTTTCCTTGAAAACAACTTCCTGGAGTTTAATGCCGTTTCCAGCAGGGTGACGGCAAAAGTACTGGGACGAGTCTGGAACTACTTCCGGCAGACCAACCATCAACCCGCTGAGTTAAAGTACCAGTTCTTCCTCGATTACTTCCCTGACCTGGGAATGCGTATTCCACTCAAGTTAATAGCTGCCTTTCTCAATGTCAGCCCTGAGTGGCTGGGCAAAATTAGAACAAAACTGAATTATAGCCGGTTACCTTAGGTTTCCTTTTTCATGAACTAGTTCAGTTCGTTTCGCATATACTACCACGTAATTTTGATTTCATGAACGGAGATCGAAATTGAAAGTGTATGTTGAAACAAATTTCCTGGGTAGAGTATTTTACCGCGTTGGCCTTACTGGTGACTCTTTATTATTTGATAATCCTTTTAATTTTTTATCTGGATGATTTCCGGCAGTTGCTGAGGTGCAAAGGTATGCTTTTAAACAAACGTGGGGAGACGGTGCCGGAGTGCAACCAATAGTGCAGCATGCCGTTGCGTGAGACGGGTTTGGCAGGGACGGTCAACCGGTATGGCTGCCGATTCACTACCGGGCTCCTGCGCGCGCAGGAGCCGCCAGGTGGTGATTGCCCAGGGATTTTTTGTTCGACAGGTTATTCATAGGATTTAAGTAAAAACAAAAGCAAAGTATTTATGCGGGCGAGGAGATGGGGTTGCTTCAGCAGAAGCAGGGGCAGGATATGGCGCACATTCGCCACAGCGATTTTTCTTACGGTTAGTCGGCGCGCATCAGCGCAGGATGTAAACGCCGCGCTGAATGATGCTAACCAACAAGTGAGAAGTTATTTTGACAGCGGCGCTAACCTGATGTATGCCTGCGGCGCACTTGTCGGGTTGATTGGCGCGATCAAGGTCTACCAGAAATGGAATTCGGGTGATCCCGATACGGGAAGATCCGCGGCCGCCTGGTTTGGCAGCTGCCTGTTCCTGGTAATTGTGGCTACTGTATTAAAAGCATTTTTTGGTATTTAATCGTCGCCTATGCCGGTCAGCGTGTACACGATCAACAAAGGGATTAACAAGGCGGTGGAGTTTAAGGGTCTGAAGGCGCAGTATATCGGGTACCTGGGGGCTGGGCTGATCGGTTTGCTGATCGTGTTTGCAGCTTTATACATCATGGGTGTAAACACTTTCATCTGCGTGGTGATTGTTTTGATACTTGGAGCGTGGTGGTTTCATTATGTGTATGGTTTGAGCCGGAAGTATGGGCAGTACGGCATGATGAAGAAAACCGCACGGCGCATGGTCCCGCACCGGGTAATCAGCCGCTCACGCAGGGTGTTTACCGGTTTACGAAAAAGGTGAAGCAATGGAAAGGGAGTTGAAAGATTGGTTGCCGATCATGGGCGTGGAACAGGATTGCATCCTGTCGAAACAAGGCGATATCAGTGTGGCCTTTGCAGTAACGCTTCCTGAAATCTTCACCTTGTCTGACCAGGAGTATGAAGCGTTGCACCAGGTATTGATCAAAGCTATCAAGGTCCTTCCGAAACATACGGTATTACATAAGCAGGATTGGTTTGTTGAAGCGCGGTACCAGGCAGATTTTTCAAAGGAGTCAGGTTTTCTCACAAGATGCAGTGAGCGGTTTTTTAATGAAAGACCTTTCCTGTATCACAGTTGCTGGGTGGTGGTGACAAAAAAGCCGGCGGGCAGGAAATCAGGAAGTTCTGTCTTTTCAAACCTGCTGCGCCGGTCTATTGTACCTGAAGAGACATTGTCTTCGAAACTGCTCCAGGAGCTTTTGGATACGGTTGGGCAGTTTGAAAGCATCCTGAATGACAGCGGTTTCGTTTCGCTGAAGCGATTGAATAATGAGCAGTTGGTGGACGCTATTGAAAATTATCTGAGTCTTAGGTTGGAGGGAAATATTCTCCGCGATCTTTCTTTTAAGGATGATTTACGCATAGGGGATCTTTTCTGCCAGTTGTTTACACTCGCGGATGCCGAAGACCTGCCGCCCTTGTGTGGCTCCCGGATCAATTACGACAAGTACAGCACAGACCGCACAAAATTCAGCGTGGGTTTTGCCTCGCCATTGGGACAGCTGTTGCCCTGCAATCATATCTTCAATCAATACCTGTTTATTGACGATGCACAAAAGGCGATCAAGCGGCTGGAGGGTAAGCGGCTGCGGCTACAATCCTTGTCAGCTTATTCGAGGGAGAATGCGATCAGCCGGGATGCGACCAATGATTTCCTGAACGAAGCGATTGCTGAGCAAAGACTGCCGGTTAAGGCTCATTTTAATGTGTTGGTGTGGACGGATGACAAGCCGAGGTTGAAAGACCTCAAGAACCTGGTAAGTGCTGCCCTTGCCCAGATGGATGCTGTACCCAAACACGAAGTGAATGGAGCGCCACAGATCTACTGGGCGGGCATACCAGGTAATGAGGGGGATTTCCCGATGAACGAGTGCTTCGACACGTTCGCGGAACAGGCTTGTTGCTTTCTGAACCTCGAGACCAACTACCGGTCATCCATGAGTCCTTTTGGCATCAGGCTGGGAGACAGGTTGACGGGTATGCCTGTACACGTGGATATTTCTGACGAGCCGTTGAAACGAGGCATCTGTACCAACAGGAATAAGTTTATCCTGGGCCCATCGGGAAGTGGCAAGAGTTTTTTCACCAATCATATGGTGAGAAGCTACTACGAGCAGGGAGCGCACGTAGTGCTGGTGGATGTCGGCCATTCTTACAAGGGTTTGTGTGATATGGTGAGTGGCTATTATTTCACGTATAGTGAACTAAACCCCATACGGTTCAATCCCTTCTATATTGAAGAAGGGGATATGCCGGATACCGAGAAGAAGGAAAGCATCAAGACGCTGTTGCTGGCCCTTTGGAAGAAAGGCGATGAACCGTTTAATCGCAGCGAGTACGTGGCCTTGAGCAATGCGCTGCAGTTGTATTACCAGCGGCCGGCGGGTTTCAGGTGTTTCAATTCCTTTTATGAGTTCCTGCAGCATGATTTCGTGAAATTGTTGCAGGCGGAACGGGTAAAGGAGAAGGATTTTGATATCGGGAATTTCCTGTACGTGCTGCGGCCTTATTATAAGGGAGGAGAGTTTGATTACCTGTTGAATGCGCCAGAAAATCTTGATCTGCTGCACGAGCGGTTCATTGTTTTTGAGCTAGACAGCATCAAGGATCACCCGATTTTATTCCCGGTCGTTACAATCATCATCATGGAGGTGTTTATCTCCAAGATGCGCAAGCTGAAGGGTGTCCGGAAAGTAATCCTGATCGAGGAAGCCTGGAAGGCAATTGCCAAGGAAGGGATGGCAGAGTATATCCAGTACCTGTTCAAGACGGTGCGTAAGTTTTTTGGTGAGGCGATTGTGGTGACGCAGGAAGTGGAGGATATCATTTCATCGCCGATCGTCAAGCAGGCCATCATCAATAATTCCGATTGCAAAATATTACTGGACCAGAGTAAGTACCAGAATAAGTTCAACCGGATACAGGAATTGCTGGGACTGACTGAAAAGGAAAAAGCCTTGGTGCTTTCTGTAAACAAGGCCAATGATCCCTCGAAGAAATATAAGGAGGTATTTATCTCGCTGGGAGGTGCACTTTCCAAAGTGTACCGGACGGAAGTATCCCTGGAAGAGTACCTGGTGTATACAACGGAAGAAACCGAGAAATTAAAGGTAATGGAGTATGCGAAGCGGTTTGGCGGGGATATCAAGAAAGGAATCAAGACGCTGGCAGAAGAACTACGGCAGGGAATCTAAAATCTGATCTATGAGTATTGTTCATCTCTTTGGCGTATGCCTAGTGGCTTTGTTATGTGCCGTTTGCAATACAGGAAGTAAAAAGAGTTTTATTCCCGGGAGTTATGTCCGGTATGCCGAGCTAAAACATGACGAGGACAGCCATACGCGTTTGTATGATACACTGGAGATTGTTCGCTCCGGGAAGCTTTACCGCGTAAGCCGGCGTTACAAAGCTTTTAAAGTGTTGGATGGGAAAACGCTGGAGCCGGAATACAAAGTGCGGCATTGGACGGGACAGTACAACGATGCAACCGGGACTTTGCTGGTCAATGAGCGGGGAAAGGTGATCTCGTTTTACCGCGAGTCGAATACCATCACGATGGGAGGTTTGGTCTACAAAAAAATAAGACTGTCGTATGAAGCGGATAATAGTATATTTCCTGTTAATGCTTTTTACCGCGGGTAAGGCCGGTGCGCAGGTGGAAGTGGCCCAGGTAATAGCGGAAGGAGTCAAAAAAGTGATCCGGGCGGTCGATCTGAAAATACAACGATTGCAAAATGAAACGATCTGGTTGCAGAACGCGGCAAAGACCGTGGAGAATGCCATGTCAAAACTGAGGCTAGATGAGATTGCTGATTGGGTGGAGCGGCAACGAAAGTTGTATGCGGATTATTTTGAAGAGTTGTGGAAGATCAAAATGGCGATCAGCTATTATCACCGGATCAGGGAGGTAGTGGATAAGCAGAAGCAACTTGTAAAAGAGTATCAGCGGGCCCGGGAGCTGGTGAGACAGGATGGAAATTTTACAGCAGATGAGGTTAGCTATATGCTCAGGATATACGGAGGCATATTGGAAGAGAGCATCAGAAATCTTGACCGGCTCTTGTTGGTAGCTACGGCCTTTGCTACGCAGATGAGCGATGCAAAAAGAATGGAGATCATCAATAACGCAGCGGACAGGATTGAAGAGAACCTGGCTGACCTGCGAAAGTTCAACATGCAGAACGGGATGATCAGCCTGCAACGTGCGAAAGAGAAAAATGAAATTGAAGTGACAAAGAAATTGTATGGTTTGCAATGAAGAGGGTGGTATTGGTTATAGGATTGGTGATATGTAGTAGCAGTTTGCAGGCTCAGACCTGGGATGAGTGGTTCCGGCAAAAGAAAACGCAGCGCATATATCTCGTGAACCAGATAGCTGCTCTGCAGGTTTACCTGGGTTATCTGCGGGAAGGGTATGAGGTGGCGCGGAAGGGACTAGGCATGATCGATGCGATCAAGAGAGGTGATTTTGAGTTGCATGATGCTTTTTTTAATGCGCTGGAGTCGGTCAGCCCTGTAATCAGGAATTCAGCGGTGGTGGCGGATATCATTTTGGTGCAAAAGCAAATTTTAAATCAGGTGAAAAGAATCCTTGCCATCGTAGATGACTGCGGGCAGTTTACGGGCAATGAAGTCGTTCATTTTAAAAAGGTGGCTGACCGTCTGCTGGAAGGTTGCCGGGGTTTCCTTCGCGAGGCGATGATGGTGATTACAGATGGCGAGCTGGTAATGAACGATGATGAGCGGTTGAGGAGGCTGGAGATGATTAGAAACGATCTCGTTGAGCATTACGGGTTCTGTCGCTACTATAAAGAGGATACGCTAAGAACAGCCATGCAGCGTTTGGCCGAAGCGTTGGAGGTGGAGCGTTCCCGGCAATGGTATGGTTTAAATTAAAACATTTTTTATGAGGTGGCGGGTAGTGTGTTTCGCTGTATTGATGTTGTGTGGCCCGGTACAACTGCCGGCGCAGTCTTTTGAAGCGCAGCAATTGTTGCTGAACGTGGAGAAGCTGGCGCAGCTGCGGCAGATACTCGATAACCTGTATAAGGGGTATGAGATTCTGCATACGGGGTATACTACTATCAAAGATATCAGCGAGGGGAATTTCAGTATACACAAGGCATTTCTTGACAAATTGCTTGAGGTCAGCCCGGTTGTCAGGAATTATAATCGGGTGGCGGATATCATCAACGGCCAGATACGGATTGTCAGGGAAGGCAAGGCGGCTTTCAACCGCTTCCGGCAAAGCGGGCATTTTACGGAGGCAGAGATCGGTTACCTGGGCAGGGTGTATAGCAGGCATTATATTTCGAGTGCGCAATATCTCGATGAGTTGCTGATGATCGTAACCGCTGGCCAGGTAAGGATGAGTGATGACGAGCGATTGGCTGTTATTGACACAATTTATAAAGGAGTGGAAAAACAACTTTCCTTTCTGCGGAAGTTTAATAGTGAAAATGCGATACTCGAATTGCAGCGGGCGGGTGAGCAGCATGATGTGGATGTAATGCGAAAGATTCATGGCGTAAAATAGTGAAGTGTGAAAAAGCTAGCGGGATTGTTGCTCCTGATGACGCCGGTATGCTGCCTGGCGCAGAACGGCGGCGTAGCGGATGATATCAGGAGCCTTCATACAGTGCTCGACCAGTTATATACCGATATGCTGCCGCTTTGCTCTGATATGATTGATATCGGGCGGGGTATTGCCGGGTTTGCAGCCATGTGGTATATAGCAGCAAGAGTCTGGCGACATATCATCAACGCAGAGCCAATCGATTTCTACCCTTTGTTCCGGCCTTTCGTGCTGGGGTTTGCCATCCTGGTATTTCCCTCGGTGATTGCTATGATCAATGGCGTAATGCAACCTACGGTCACCGGTACTACAGCCATTGTTGAAAATTCAGACAAGGCTATTGCTGCCTTGTTGAAGCAAAAGGAGGAAGCCATCAAAAAGACCATTTACTGGCAGATGTATGTTGGCCAGTCGGGTGAAGGTGATTATGACAAATGGTACAAGTATGAGTTTGATGAAGACGTAAGCGAGGAAAACTGGTTCGAAAGTATTGGTAACGGCATACGGTTCATGGCAGCCAAATATTCCTACCGGATCAGGAACTCAATCAAGGAGTTTATTGCAACCTGGCTCAAGGTGCTTTTTGAAGCTGCATCACTATGTATCAACACGATCAGAACATTTGTGCTGATCGTGATGACGGTACTGGGGCCTATGGTTTTTGGGCTGGCTGTGTTCGATGGATTTCAGCGCACCCTGATGATGTGGCTGGCACGGTATGTCAATGCGTTTCTCTGGTTGCCGGTGGCCAACATATTTGGCGCCATTATCGGGAAGATACAGGAGAACATGCTGAAGATAGATATTGGACAGATAGAGGAATACGGCGACACCTTGTTCAGCGCGACGGATATGGCCTATATGATATTCATGATCATCGGTATTATCGGGTACTTCGCGGTCCCTTCTGTTGCTAATTACATCGTGCATGTAGGTGGTGGCGGCGCCTTGCTGCAAAAAGTCAATGCGGGTGCAATGGCTGCTGCCGGGTCAGGTGTGTCCACTACGGGAAAGGCAACGGAGGGTGCATTGTCTACGATCGGTAGCGGATTTGCTGCTGCGGGAAATATGGCTGACAGGTTAATGGGATCCCCAGGTAATTCTGCTGCATCACCTCTTGAAAACAAATTAAAGGGTAATAGCTGATATGTTCAGGCAGATGAAAAATATTGATACGGCATTCCGGCACATGCGGACATTCTCTTCAGTGTTTTTGCTGGCCTGCTCCGCCATCACCATCTTTTCTATTTACTCCGCGAATAAAATGGTAACGGCAGCGCAAAACCGGGTCTACGTGCTGGCGAATGATAAGGCCATCGAGGCCTTTGCCGGGGAGCGCCGGGATAATATTCCGGTGGAGGCGAGAGATCATGTAAGAATGTTACATCATTATTTCTTTACGCTTGACCCGGACAATAAGGTCATCCAGTCGAATATTACCAGGGCGCTTTATCTCGCGGATGCTTCCGCTAAGCGACAGTATGATATGCTGCGGGAGAATGGTTATTACCAGGATTTGATTGCGGGGAATATCAGCCAGACGGTCGAAGCGGATAGCATTGCTATCCGGACTGAAACCTATCCTTTCTACTTTTTGTACAAAGGGAAACTGACCATCGTGAGGCCGAGTACCATCGTCACCCGGAGCATCATTACCGAAGGGTACCTGCGCAATGTGTCGCGGTCGGATAATAATCCGCATGGTTTCCTGATCGAGAAGTGGCGGACGCTGGAGAACCGGGATTTAAAAACTGTGAGCCGATGAAAGCGAGAATTGCTGAACGGGTATCCAACAGCGTAAGTAAAGTCCCACGCGCCTTCGCCAGCTATCTCGGGAAAAAGACGGCAGGACTTGGCAGCAGGGAAAAACTGGTATTTCTCGCGGGGGTATGTACAGTTTTTGGGGGCCTGAGCCTTTTCTACGTAATCCGTGTTTTTTCGCCTGGGACAAAGGTAAAACCGGTGATGCCTCAACAGGTAGCTGTGCCGAAACATTTCGATAAGACCGGAGAGCCAGCGGAAAATGAAGTGGTGGTGGTGAGTCCCGGTTTGTACAGGCGGTTGCAGGAGTTCAAACGCTTTATGGACAGCCTGCGCCAGAAGGCAGACCCGGCATACGATAGCATTATGCGGGAAAGACCGGGGCTGATGGATTCAGTTTTGTGGTTGGAAAAAATTTATTCAGAACAAAAACCGTGATAATGGAAAAAATAGTGAGATCTGAAAAGTTTCTGCGTAAAAGAAAGTTGCTGGTAGCGTTGCCTGTACTGGTGGTTCCTTTTCTGACGATGGCATTCTGGGCGCTGGGAGGTGGCCGGGGTGAAACTTCGAAAATTGCCAGCAGTAAACAGTCGGGCTTAAATATCGAGTTGCCATCGGCTGCGGTGAAAGAAGAAACGAATGCGACCAAGCTGAGCTTTTACGAGAAAGCTGAGGCATTGCAGAAAGAAAGGGAAAAGCAATTGCAGCATGATCCATATTTCCGGTTGATGGCAGAGGGAGAGCCTGCTATCGAGGATGCAGATGCAGAAGAAAGGGTAATGGAGAAAATCAGCATGCTGGAAAGGGAAATCAATAAGCCGGTGACCGCTCCCAAGGAGTACGCGGAGTACCCCGCGCCAGTTTATCAGCCGGAGGTGAGGCCGGATGTAGAGCGCCTTGAACAGTTGATGAGAATAATGAGCGAAAAGGAGGAAGAAGATCCGGATATGCGGCAGCTCGATACCATGCTTGAGAAAATACTGGATGTGCAGCACCCGGAAAGAGTGCGGAAGCGACTGGCAGCCAGCAAGCAGGTGGAAAAGGCGCCGGTGATTGAGGTGAAGTCTTCTGAAGTTGTGCAGCAGGAAGACGCGCGAGGGTTTTATAGTTTGGAAAATACTGCAGAGGGGAAAGTTTCAGCTAATTCCATCCAGGCCGTTGTCCATGAATCTCAGATGCTGGTGAATGGTTCCGTTGTGAAATTACGCTTACTGGAAGATGTTGTTTTGGATGGTAAACTCATTCCCAAGGGAAATTTTGTGTACGGGCTGGCCAGCCTGATGGGCGAACGACTGCAGGTGAACATTGAAACGATACGATCCGGCAATCATCTCTTCCCGGTGAGGATGGAAGTGTATGACCTTGACGGATTGCGAGGACTCTATATACCCGGTGCGATTACCCGTGACATCGCCAAACAATCGGCCGATAACAGCCTGCGCCAGTTCGAGCCGGGTGTATTCAGCAATTCACTGGGGACACAGCTCGCCGTGGCGGGAATTACTACCACCAAAAATTTCCTGAGCAAGAAAGTGAAACTGGTCAGGTTGACCGTCAAGGCGGGATACAGGGTTTTATTGAGAAATGAAAAATTGTAAAACAGGAAGCCATGAAACGATTAATTGTGATGCTGTGCGGCTGGTGTTGGGGTGTTGCAGCGTTTACCCAGGAAGCTTATGCTGTCTCGCTCTGCGAAGAGAAAACCACCAGTATTGTATTTCCGGATGTGATCAGCTATGTGGATATCGGGACAAGGGAGGTGCTGGTTCAGAAAGTGCCGGGTGCTGAACACATATTGCTGGCAAAGGCTGATGTGGCAGGTTTCAAGCCAACAAATATCACCGCTGTAACCTGCAACGGGTATGTGTATGCAGTAAACGTGAGCTATGAGAGTTGTGGGGAGCAAACGGTTTATTACGTGCAGCCACAAAATGAGAACCCGGGAATCAAGAGTATTGCTTCGCAAATTCTTGATAATTCCCGGCAGATATGGGGCATCCGGGATGAAAAATGGGATATGGTGGCAAGGGTGAATGGCATTTACATCAAGGGGAATTACCTGTTTTTCCAATTGGTGCTGGATAACCGGTCGCCGATCGATTACGATATTGACTACACCCGGTATTTTATCAGGGACATAAAGAGGGGTAAAAGAACGGCCGTGCAGGAAACCGAGATCCGGCCGGTACTGACTGCCGGAAATGGTGAGCGGGCGAAAGCCGCCGGCACCAGCACCTTTGTGTTGGCCGTAGAAAAGTTTACCATACCGGATGACAAGGTCTTCATCATACAGATAGGAGAGCGCAAGGGCGGAAGGCATCTCCAATTGAAGGTGAGTAACCGGCATCTGATACGCGCCGGAAACATTTCCAGGCAAAACCATTAACAACATGACTATCGATGTTTTTTTTGCGAGGCCTGTGAGTGAGTTGATGGAGAAGGCCCTCCGTGAGCATAAGAACTGGATGGCATATCCAACACATGCTTTCATTACGGGTAATGGCGATCTGCAATTTTTCAGCGCCAAAAAGGAAGCGGAGGATTTCTGTATAGAGAAAAGGCGAGGCCATGTTGCGTATTCACACAGGGAGGTGCCACCGGTTTATGCCGGCTTGTCCGAACGAGTCAGCAGGGATGCGGGGAGAGACGATATTTCCCATTATGTGATCTTGTCCGGCGCAAATATATCCGCCACCCTGAAACCCAATGCAGATCATAACCCTTTGCACAACCGGGAGGCAGTGGAATATTTTGACCAGTTTGAAGTCTCGTTCAAATCCGACATGAAAAATGATTTAACAGTAAGTGGGACCGATGGTCCCCATTTAAATGCAGATGTTATGAACCAGGAGAACCTGATCTATTTACAGAATTCGCTGAAGTATCATGGCTTTGGTGATGCTTTGAATGCAAAGCTGGAGGAAAATATCAAGTCGGGAGTTTCGCAGTTTACGATCGAATATAATGAGACACACGATAGCGGAAAAATGCGCTATACGTTTCAGTTTGGCAAGGGACAGCATAAAGAAATGTACTACCTGAACAAGTACGATGCGATGCTGACAAAGCCGGATGGACGCGAGGTAGCGCAGACTTTCTATTTTGATAACGGGCGCGCCTTCAAGAGAAAAGAGGCTTTCAATCTGTTGGACGGCCGTTCTGTCAACAGGGATTTTGAGCGGCCGGATGGAACGAAGTACGATGCCTGGGTGAAGCTGGATTTTGAGTCGAGGACCGGCGATAGTTACCAGTTGAGGCGGTTTCGCCAGAATTATGGTTATGACTTAGAAAAAGCGCTTGAAAAACTGCCGGTGGCCGAACTAAAGCATGAAGAGCAAAGGGAAGCCCTGGTGCGCGCGCTCAGGCGCGGTGATCTCCGTGCGGTGAACTTTGAAGAGGGCGGGCAGGTCAGCAAGCGATTTATCGCTGCTGACCCGGAGTTCAAAGGGATGCGTGTGTATGATGAGACGCTTAAGGAGATTACCACCCAGTTGAGGAACAGCAAACACATTAAAGAGCTGCAAAAGCCGTCGGAAGCACCGGCAAAAGGATTGCGCGTTGGGCTATGAATGCGATCGGGCAGTTAGAGGCTTTTTTTGATGCTATTGCCGATGACCACCGGGTGGGCACGGTTCATATCAGTCTTTACCTGGCGTTGTTCCGGGCATGGCTCAAGAATGAGTGCCGCAACCCAGTGGTGCTGGAACGATCTTCGATTATGCAGGATGCGAAGATCAGGGCAAGATCAACTTATAGTAAGTGCATGCGCGAGCTGCATGATTATGGTTACCTGCGGTATAAGCCAAGTTTTAACAACAACCTGCGTAGTATTGCCATGGTGATTCCATTGGCCGAACCGCGTTGACCGACGTTTTTAGTATATTTAACCCGTAACATGTCTGTATACAGCCATACGGGAAATTCCGCAGTGCCTCAGTTGCACAGGCGATTGTTCTGGGACTGGCAGTACGACCAGATCGACTGGCAGGGTTCATATGCCAGTGTTATCGCGCGCGTGGTGGAACGGGGCAGCCGGGAAGAGATCGAAGAGCTGATCCGGTTTTACGGGAAAGAGAAGGTTGATTTTGCACTGAGAAAGGAAATCGTATACCTGCCCGATTATGTGGTGAAGAAGGTGACTGAGTATTTCGGGATGAGAGAGAATGAGCTGGCATGTTACGAAAGGAAACTGTTGAGAAGGGGACACTGGATCTGATCCGGCGATTGATGGCAGATAAGGCATTGAATAATTTTCTCCTGGTAGGCGGGACCGCGCTGGCTTTGAAGATAGGCCACCGGAAATCCATAGATATAGATCTGTTTACCACCAGCGCTTTCAATGCGCAACAAATGGGCGATCATCTTTCCCGCAATTACCGTCCTCTGAATCTCGAAGTAATCAACAACGGCGTTGCGTGTTTTATTGACGATGTGAAAGTGGATATCTTGTCTCACCGGTATCCGCTGGTGCAAAGTCCTGATACGGTGGAAGGGATACGTATGGTTTCACTGGAGGATATCGGGGCCATGAAACTGAATGCGATCTATAATAACGGGACGCGGGTGAAGGATTTTGTGGATGTGTATTTTTTATTAGAGAAGCATTCACTAGAGGAGTTGCTGAAGGCTTGCCAGGCTAAGTACCCGGGTCTTGACCAGGAGATGGTGGCGAAGTCGCTGGTTTATTTTAAGGATGTGCGGGCGGATATGCCGGTGAGTTATATCGGAAAGGAGGTGAAATGGGAAGAGGTGGAGGAGCGTTTGGCGAAGGCTGTTCGGAACCGGGAGATGGTATTTGGGGTGAAGCAGGTGAAGGAATTGAAGCAGCATGAAGGGAGAAGTAAAGGCCGCCGGTTGTGAAAGTGTTTAGAACAGAAAACAAGGTGCTGGAATAAGGGTGGTAACCTGTTCTGCTTAGTATATGATCTGACAGTTTGAGGATTTTTTATTTGAAGTTTTATAGGGTCAGGATTAATTTTTTATGCTGCGGGTGGAATGTC
>JGI12383J13903_1000894_pt1 | contig 17713 bp, 18 predicted proteins | sample Passage237B_FD_13903 | JGI IMG/M metagenome (IMG submission 13903)
ATCGCCACCGCAATACCGGCTGCGATCAGCCCGTATTCAATGGCCGTTGCGCCCTTTTCGGAACGCAGAAAAGCTTCGTGCTTTGCCCAAAGTTTCAACAGCATAATTCCCTCCATGGAATGTTTGTTTTTGAATGTGAACCCAAACCCTTATACTTTCATCCTACGCCTGCAGGCCTTAAGATTCGGTAAATTTGAGCCCCCGATGTATTAACCAATCCATCACAGAACTCAAATCATTCACTTTCTCACGCTTTCAGCATAAAAGCAGGCCGCGCGGAAAGTAAATAATTTTCTCTTCCTCCCTTTTTATTTCTCCGCCATACAAAAAACTTTTCAGTGTAAAGTTACGGATGGCCGGACAAGCACGCGATTATTTCACGATATGCAGCTGGCTGAGCTGGTTGGCGATGTTTTCAAACACCTCGATCAAATCCTGGTTGCTGGGCGCGTCGAAATAAAACTCTTCTTTCGTTGCGCAGTTGCGGAACAGCGTGCGCGTGCTGTTGCTGATGCCCGACTGGAAGGTAATGGTGTAAAGCGTAATGCCCTTTGCCTTCACGTTATTGCAAACGGTCGTCACCTTGCTGTTCAGGTTCGCCGCCGTCAGGCCGGGGTTGGCCCCGTAGGCCGAATACTGGTTATAGGGTACGTTGTCCCCGTCCGTCATCAGCACAATCGTCTTGCTCCAGTCCACATCGTCATATTCCGACCCTTCGGTAAAGGGAAAGGTCGGGGAAATCACGCGCCAGCCCCAGACAAGCCCGACGTTGATGTAGGTATTCCCCGTTGCCTGCAAGCCGTCGATGGCGCTTTGCAAAACGCTCTGGTCGTTGGTCAGCGGCACGATGCGGTTCATCGTGCAGCCGTTATTGGGGTTGTTGTTGCTGTAGGTGCGGCAGGTGCCGTTGCTGTTATAGCTGCTGCAAATGCGCGGATAGCGGTACATGCCCCAGCTCGGGCTGGCCGCATCGGTCAGATCCGCGCCGCCGCTGCGCTCCCGGATACAGCCGCGCCAGTGGTTCGTGGTGCCCGTCGTGCCGCTGTTGTAATTGATGCCGGATGCGGGGTTGATGTAATCATCCGTCGCAGGGCGCGTGACGAAGGGCGTGTCATAGGTCGTGCCGTCGGGATTGAGGCCGAGGCCGTAGCTGCCCACGTTCACGCTGGCGCTGAAAGGCACGATGCCGATTTTCAGATACTGCGGGTCCTCGATACGGCTGAACAGGATGTTCAGGAAGTTCGTCGATGCGGTTTTCAGCGNCTTGATGTTGTTCCCCGCCATGGAGCCGGTCACGTCAAGCACCAGCACGACCTCCACCCCGCCCAGTTCGCGTTTCACCACGGTTTCCTGATGCACGTCGATATATTCCGTGCCCATGATCGACATAAAGGATGTTTTGACGCGGGCGCTGGCGCTGACCGTCACCGTCCCGTCGCCGAGCGTGACCTCGACGTTAAACGTGTTCCCGAGCGCGCTTTCGGGGAAATTGGCGGTGATGAAGTTATGCACCTGCTCTTCGATTTCCTCCGCCGAACCGGTGGTGCTGCCCGCGGCCAGCGCGGCCTTGTCCACGGCATTCGCCAGACGGTTCTTGACGTTATAGGCCTGCGCCAGATCCACCGCGACCCCCGCCGCGCCGATAAACATCGGGATGGACAGCGCGAAAACGATCGCCACGGCTGCCGTGGTTTCCGCACCGAACCGGCGCAGGGCGGAAAAGCATTTTTTTATGTTCTGGCACATCATTTTTTTATTCCCTTCGCACAAACAGCCCCTTGCGGCCGCGCACATAGGCTTCTTCCTGCATTTCGATATCGCTCATCATAAAACCTGTGAAATAGGGCGTGAAAAAATACCGCACGGTCACGGCGATCACCCCTTCGTTTTGCAGGCCCAGGCCGGCGCTGCGTTCCAGCACGCCGGGATTTTCATTCATATTGCGCGTTTCGCGCCAGCGTACCGTCGGCACAAGCCCCGATCCCACATACTGGATCCCCGCGATATCCACGCCGTAGGATGTCGTATCATAGGGGAAAAGCGCCAGACGGCCTGCGTTGATCGCGTCATCGATCTGCGCGTCGTTGACGGTACGGTCCCGCGCCAGAAGGTCGGACACGATCTGCGTCGCCGTCGTGACCTTCAGGTTGGTGATCAGCGCAACGCCCATGTCGATCATGCCGCACAGAATGGCGACCATGACGGGAAACAGGAACCCCGCCTCGATCGCGGCGTTCGCGCCGTCTTCCCTGCAAAATGTGGCCAGACGCGATGCCATTATTCCTCTCCGAATTTATAGGGTTCGGCCTTCAGCACGGAAACGGCCATATGCACCATGGTATTGTCCCCGACGCCGCCCGTCATCATCGTGCCGATGAAAGGCGTCAAAAAAGAATAGCGATACATCGCGCGCACCATGACAACGTCGTTGGAGTTCCCCGTGGCAAAGCCCGACGGCACAAGGTTGCCGTCCGCATCGAATTCCGGTTCGTAATTTTCCGCACCGGCGAAAGTGCCTTCCTCCACATGGATGACTTCATACTGGATGCGGTCGCAATCGAGCATGCGGCTGACGTGGTTGCACAGCGCTTCTTCAAAAACCGTTTGCGGATCGGCCGAAAGCTGGGCCTGACCGGTGCGGATGGTGCGCGATGCCGCCGCCGCGCCGCCTTCCAGCACGGTACCGGCGGCAAAAAACAGGGCGATTTCGATCATCCCCATCAGCAAAATAAAAAACGGCAAAGCAATGAGCGCGAATTCAACCGCGACTACGCCCTCGTTCCGGCAAAAGAACTGTCGCATCTTCCTCAGCATGCAAGCCCCAATAAAAATCTGCCGCGCGTTTCTTGTGACACGTCGGCGGATTTTCCCCTTCTTTATCCATTTTACGCCCCGATTTTTTAACGGGACGTTAACACGCGCAGAAAAGCCGTGTAAATTCAGATGTTTAAAATTTTATCCTTTAGCCCCCCGGCCTTGCCTGCGGCTCTGCGCCCGTGACGGCGGCGCTGAATTTGCGCACCAGCTCCGCCTGTCTTTTTTCTATATCTTTCAGGCGTTTTTCAGCTTTGCGCACCATCATTCCGGCCACCAGCGGCGGGATATAAAAATACAGCGCCCAGCCCAGCATGGCTGCCGCATAGGCCATGAGCAAAATGCGCGGTTGCAGCAAAAGCGCGATGGCCTGATCGATGCCCCCGCCCTTGCGGATCAGCTCCAGCCACGCGGGCACGGTACCGGCAAGGTTCAGCGCGCCGATGGTCACCCCTGCCGTTTTTTGCGCATGGCGGTCCACAATCGCCGCGACGAAGGACGGCAGCATGCAGCCGCAGAACAATACCGTCATGGGGAAAAAGATCGCCCCGACGACAATCAGGCAAAAAATCGCCAAGCGGGCGGAAAAGGGCGTTTTTTTCGGTGCGGCGGCCATTTACCAAATCTCCGAAAAATGCATGAAAACCATCAACATGATCCAGAGCACGCCGATCACGGCAGAAACCAGCATCGCCACCTGCCGCCCCGTGCCCATGCCGTAAACGTCACGGCGCTGCAATTGCGACATCAGCCCGCTTGCCTCCCGCGACAGCAGCGCGTATTCGCGGCGGGCAATGGTGAAACGCTGCAAATCCTCCTGCACCCAGGCGGGATTGTCGATCAGTTCCAAAATGGCCATCAGGTTGCCGCTGTCCTGCAACGCCATGACTTTTTCCTTCACCGCCTTGCGAATATCGGCATCGTGATAGCGGTTGATGGCGGGGTCGATCTGCGAAATCACCCAGTTGCCGAGCGCGGGCACGGGCGCGATCTGGAAGCGGCGCTGGATGGCGGCCAGCGTGCGCACCATGCCGATGATCTGATAGCTTCTGTCCTGCGAGATCAGATGGCCGAGATGCGGGTCGATCATCTTCGGTTCGCGCACCGAAATAAAGGCGACCATATGGCGGTCGAAAATATGGTCGGGCCGGTTGGCGCGGCGCGCGACGCCTTCAAGCGCGAGCAGCAAATGCCCCGGGCTCAGCACGTAATAATCGCGCAGCGCGGGGCTGAGACAGACGGTTTCCCTGTTCAGCATATAGACCACGCGCTCGATGCCGTAGCCCGGCATTTTCTGCGCCATGAAGGTGCGGCATTTTTCAAAGATCGTGATCAGCATGCTGGCATCGGGGATATCGTCAAACCGCTGGTTCACCCAGCTGCTGAAAAGCTGCATGGCGATCACGTCGGCGTAAGGCTGCACGTCTTCATCCCGTGCCATCGCATCGGCCAGCGCCGTGCCGAAACCGAGCGGGAAAACCGACAGATGCTTGTAGCGCACCGGCCCCACGGGGTCGAGCGCCATGCAAAAACTTGTGACCACGCGCTCGCGCAGGCTGCCTTCCTCTTTTTCCCAGCACTTCTTGATGCGGTCTTCCAGATCGCGGTCTTCGAAATTGCGCTTGAGCCACAAATCGAAATGGTCTTTTTCCAGCACCGCCGCCGCATCGGAAATATGCGCGGCAAAAGCCATGGCGAGGGAGCGCAGGTTCCAGAACTTGCGGTCGCGGAACATAAAGGGCCGCGCCGCCGTCATATTGATGCCGGGCTGTTTGGCGCTGAGACGGCGGCCTTCCAGCCAGCGCAGCGCGTCGTCCAGCGTCCAGCGCGCGCTTTCGTCATCATGCAAAACGCCGCGCAGGAATTCGGTCATCTGGCTGGACAGCCGCTCGCTGCCGACAACGCAGGCATAGGTGCCGTGTTCGATTTTATCCTCGATCACGCGCTGCGCCGTTTTGCCTGCCAGCGGGTTGAAGCCGCGCAGCGCAATGGCCACGCAAATGCCGAGGCTGTAAAGATCGCTTTTCGCCGTGCCGGGCCCGCGGCCCGACGCCTGCGCCATGCTGCGCTCGATCGTTTCAAAGGAAGCATCCAGCCGGAAACTGCCCGCGCTGGTCAGGCATTCGCCGAGAATGGCCACCTCCGCGCCATCCGCCCCCGCCATGAAAATATTGTCGGGCGAAAACGCGCCGTACACGATGTCATTCGCATGCAGTTCCGACAGGACGGAAAGCGCCGGTTCGATCAGCGCGGGAATGATCCGGTCGTCGGAAATATGCATGGCTTTTTGCGCGCCGGGCTGCATCAGCCGTTTTTTCGGCGGCATGTCGAAGACAAGGGCGAAAAGCTCCCGCCCTTCGGATTTCCAGTCCACCACGCCCGCCGCGCGCAGTTTCAGCAAATGCGGGCTTTTGACGTTGCGGTAAGACCCGATGGCGGTAATGCGCGGCCCGCGGCTGCGCCCGCAAAGCAGCGCCAGCTGGGCGCCGGCTTCGCGCGCGTCTTTCGCCTCGAAGGCGCGGGTTTCAAAACTCGCCAGCGCTTCCAGCGGCTTATTGGGGAAAATCTCCACATCGGGGCCGATCATGACGCGGTTGTCGCCGCCGGTATTGGTGACGTAATAGCCGTCCTCCGCCTGATGGCGCAAGCCGCCGCCCTGCGGTTCCATATAATCCCGGTTGATTTTCGGCAGTATTTCGCGCAATGCCATCAGCTTTATTCCCCAGCGTTCAGTCTAACCGCTTCGGACGGGGTTTGCATGCAAAACCTGTTCCAGCCGCGCCCGGACAAAGGCAACGGCGGCGCATTTTTCATGCTATGTAAAAATATGGGCGCGGATTACAGGCCGCCCAGCGCGACAAGCTTCAGTTCCAGATAATCTTCGATGCCGTATTTGGAACCTTCATGGCCGATGCCTGATTCCTTCCAGCCGCCGAAAGGCGCCTGCGGTGCGACCACGGCCACGCTGTTGACGCCGACCATGCCGTATTCCAGCGCTTCGGCCACTTTCCAGATACGCGCGATATCGCGGGAATAGAAATAGGCCGCCAGACCGTATTCGGTATCATTCGCCATGCGCACGACATCGTCGTCGGTTTTGAAACGGAACAGCGGCGCGAGCGGGCCGAAGGTTTCCTCGCGGAAGCAGGCCATGTCGGGCGTCGCATTGGCGACCACGGTCGGCTCGAAGAAGGAATGCCCCAGCGCGTGACGCTTGCCGCCCGTCGTGACCTTGCCGCCCTTGGCAACGGCGTCTTTCAGATGTTGTTCGACTTTCTCGACACCCTTTTCGTTGATCATGGGGCCAAGATCGGTGCCGTCTTCCAGACCGTTGCCGGTTTTCATGGCCTTGACGGCGTCGGTGAATTTTTCAACGAAGGCATCGTAAATGCCGTCCTGCACGAAAATGCGGTTGGCGCAAATGCAGGTCTGGCCGCTGTTGCGGTATTTGGAGGCAATCGCCGCCGGCACCGCGGCCTCCAGATCCGCATCGTCAAACACAATAAACGGCGCATTGCCGCCCAGCTCCAGCGAGATTTTTTTCACCGTGCCCGCCGCCTGCGCCATCAGCTTTTTGCCGACGGCGGTAGAGCCGGTGAAACCGATTTTTTTCACCGTTTTGTTTTCGGTCATTTCCTGCCCGATGGGCGGCGCATCGCCGGTGACGATGTTGAACACGCCCTTCGGCATGCCTGCGCGTTCCGCCAGCACCGCCAGCGCCAGCGCGGAAAACGGCGTCAGTTCCGACGGTTTCAGCACCACCGTGCAACCCGCGGCCAGCGCCGGCCCCGATTTGCGCGTGATCATGGAGGAGGGAAAATTCCACGGCGTAATCATGGCCGATACGCCGACGGGCTGTTTCAGGGTGATGAGCCGGTGCGTCGGGTTATGCGTGGGGATGATGTCGCCATAAACGCGGCGGCCTTCTTCGGCCATCCATTCGACATAGCCGATGCCGGACAGGATTTCCGCCCGGGCCTGCGCCAGCGGTTTGCCCTGCTCTGCCGTCAGGATGCGGCAAAGATCGTCCAGATGTTCGGTTTGCAAATCGGCCCAGCGTTTCAGAATTTTTGCGCGGTCGGCGGCCAGCATGTGACGCCATGTATCAAAGGCCGCCGAAGCCGCCTCGATCGCGCGGCGCGTTTCCGCCGCGCCCATGTTCGGCACCGTGCCCAGCACCTCGCCCGTGGCGGGGTTGGTGACGTCGATCACGCCGCCGCCGTCGGCATCGGCCCAGGAACCGTCAATAAAAGCCTGCGTGCGGAAAAGGCTTTCGTCTTTCAGTTGCAGGGCGCGGATCGCTTCCGTTTTGCGCAGGGCATTGGACATGGATGTCTCCTTCGTGCAGGCGGTAAAATACGGGTGTGAATAATATGGCACCTTGCGCGCACGGCGGCAAGGCCGCAGCAAAAAGCGGCCCGAAGGCCGCTTTTTAAACGTTTTTGGTTGCCCGCGCGCCTTTATGCGGCCTTGGCAACGGTTTCCGCAACCTCGATCTTGGTGCGCACGATGTCGATTTCGCGGCGGATATGGGCGGATTTCACCGCGTCATCCTTGGCAAATTCCAGATCGTCCGTCAGATCGGCCAGTTTTGCGGCCAGCGCCTCGCGGTTCAGATCGGCAACGTCAATCGCCTCTTCCGCCAGCACGGAGCATTGCGTGCCGGTCACATCGGCAAAGCCGCCGGAGACGAAGATCTTGCGCTGCGTGCCGTCCGCTGCCGTCACCGCCACAACGCCGGGGCGCATGGAGGACAGCAAGGGCGCATGGTCGGCCAGCACGCCGAATTCACCTTCCTCGCCCGGCACGATCACCATCGTGGCCTCGATGGAGGCCAGAACGGCTTCGGGAGAAACCAGTTCGAAGCGGAAGGTTTTATCTGTCAGTGCATCAGCCATGTCAAAACGCCTTTATTGTCTCACCCGTTGATTAAGCGGCTGCCTTGGCCATTTTCTTGGCTTTTTCGACAGCTTCCTCGATCGTGCCGACCATGTAGAAGGCGGCTTCGGGCAGGTGGTCGTAATCGCCGTTCACAATGCCCTTGAAGCCCTTGATGGTGTCTTCCAGCTGGACGAAAACGCCGGGGGTACCGGTGAAGACTTCGGCCACGTGGAAGGGCTGGGACAGGAAACGCTGGATTTTACGCGCACGGGCAACGGTGAGCTTGTCTTCTTCGGACAGCTCGTCCATGCCGAGGATCGCGATGATGTCCTGCAGCGCCTTGTAGTTTTGCAGCGTTTTCTGCACGGAACGGGCAACGTTGTAATGTTCTTCGCCGACGATGCGGGGGTCGAGGATGCGGCTGGTGGAATCCAGCGGATCCACGGCGGGGTAAATCCCCAGCTCCGCGATCTGGCGGGAAAGAACCGTCGTCGCATCAAGGTGCGCGAAGGATGTTGCCGGCGCCGGGTCGGTCAGGTCGTCCGCGGGAACGTAGATGGCCTGAACGGAGGTAATGGAGCCTTTGTTCGTGGAGGTAATACGCTCTTGCAGCGCGCCCATCTCGGTGGAGAGGGTCGGCTGATACCCCACGGCGGAGGGAATGCGGCCCAGCAGCGCGGATACTTCCGCACCTGCCTGCGTAAAGCGGAAAATGTTATCGACGAAGAACAGAACGTCCTGGCCTTCCACGTCGCGGAAGTATTCCGCCACCGTCAGGCCGGACAGGGCCACGCGGGCGCGCGCGCCCGGCGGTTCGTTCATCTGGCCGTAAACGAGCGCCACTTTGGAGCCGGGGCCGTCCAGCTTGATAACGCCGGAATCGATCATTTCATGGTAGAGGTCGTTCCCTTCGCGGGTACGCTCGCCCACGCCGGCGAAAACGGATACGCCGCCGTGCTGCATGGCGACGTTGTTGATCAGCTCCATAATCGTCACGGTTTTGCCGACGCCGGCACCGCCGAAGAGACCGATTTTACCACCCTTCGCATAGGGCGCGAGCAGGTCAACGACCTTGATCCCCGTCACCAGGATTTGCGTTTCCGTGGACTGGTCGGTGAATTCCGGCGCGCTGCGGTGGATGGGGTAATGTTCCTTGGCTTCGACGGGGCCGCGCTCGTCAATCGGCTCGCCCACGACGTTCATGATGCGGCCCAGCGTTTCGGGGCCGACGGGAACGGAAATCGGCGCGCCCGTGTCGGTCACGGCCTGACCGCGCACCAGACCGTCGGTGGAGTCCATGGCGATGGCGCGCACGGTGTTTTCACCAAGGTGCTGCGCGACTTCCAGAACCAGCGTCTTGCCGTCGTTGTCCAGCGTCAGCGCGTTCAAAATCGCGGGCAGGGCGCCGTCGAACTGAACGTCCACAACCGCACCCATCACCTGGGTGATCTTGCCGGGGGCACCTGCGTTTTTGGCGGCCAGTTTTACCATTGGGGTTTTCTCCTTCTATGCCTTGATCTTTTGTTCGTTTTGTTTTCGTTTTCCGGTTATACCGCTTCGGCACCCGAAATAATCTCGATCAGTTCCTTGGTGATGTAGGCCTGACGCGCGCGGTTGTATTTCAGCGTCAGCTTCGCGATCATGTCGCCCGCGTTGCGCGTGGCGTTTTCCATCGCGGTCATGCGCGCGGCCTGTTCACCGGCTGCGGAATCCAGCAGCGCACGATAGACCTGCACGGCAAGGTTGCGCGGCAGCAGCTCGGCCAGAATACGCTCCTCGCTCGGCTCGAATGCGTAAAGCGCCTTCGGCCCTGCGGCTTCCTCGCCCGCGGGCGCGGCGGCGGCTTCGTCATTGTCCTGCGTGCGGGCAGCCTCGACGGACAACGGGATCAGCTGCTGCGCGGCGGGCACCTGGCTGATGACGGATTTGAATTCGTTGTACACAAGGCTGCATACGTCGAATTCCTCGCGGGCCAGCGCATCCAGAATGAAATCGGATACCTCGGCGGCTTCGGCGAAGGTCAGGCGTTTTTTGCCCAGCCCTTCGAAAACCTTCACGATCTTGTCGCCGTGGTCGCGTTTCAGCGCGGCGGCAGCCTTGCGGCCGACGCATACGATCTTCACGGTTTTGCCGGCGGCGGCCAGTTCCTGGATTTTCTGGCGGGTCAGGCGCACGATGGTGCTGTTGAAACCGCCGCAAAGACCGCGGTCGGAAGTGACGACAACGAGCATATGCACGTCATCGCGCCCCGTGCCGCTCATCAGCGGCGACGGGCTTTCGCCGCCGTCCATATTGGCGACAAGGCGCGCCAGCATATCCGCCATGCGGCGGGCATAGGGCTGGCTGGCTTCCGCCTGGCTCTGGGCGCGGCGCAGTTTGGACGCCGCCACCATTTTCATGGCCGACGTGATCTTGCGCGTGGATTTCACGCTGGCGATCCGGTTTCTGTATTCCTTCAAACTGGGCATGTCTTGTCCATTACCTTCCGGTTACGTATGTCCGCGTCTCGCTCAGGCGGCTTTTTTGCTGCCGGCGAAGGTGGCAACGAAATCGGCCAGGAATTTTTCCAGCTTTTCTTTCGTCTCGTCGCTGATTTTCTGCTCGGTCGCAATCGCCGTCAGGATATCCTTGCCCTGATTGCGCACGGCGTTGAGCAGCTGCGCTTCAAAGGTCGTGACATCGGACAGGGCGATCGTATCCAGATAGCCGTTCACGCCGGCAAAGATGGACACAACCTGTTCTTCCATCGACAGCGGGCTGTACTGGTTCTGCTTCAGCAGCTCCGTCAGGCGCGCGCCGCGGGCGAGCAGTTTTTGCGTCGCGGCGTCGAGGTCGGAGGCGAACTGCGCGAAGGCTTCCATCTCGCGGAACTGGGCGAGGTCGAGCTTGATCGTCCCCGCAACCTGTTTCATCGCTTTCGTCTGCGCGGCGGAACCCACGCGGGAAACCGACAGACCGACGGAAATCGCGGGGCGGATGCCTTTGTAGAACAGACCCGTTTCCAGGAAGATCTGGCCGTCGGTAATGGAGATCACGTTGGTCGGGATGTAGGCGGAAACGTCACCGGCCTGCGTTTCGATGACCGGCAGCGCCGTCATGGAACCCGCGCCCAGATCGTCGTTCAGCTTCGCCGCGCGTTCCAGCAGGCGGGAGTGCAGATAGAATACGTCGCCCGGATAGGCTTCGCGGCCCGGCGGACGGCGCAGCAGCAAGGACATCTGGCGGTAGGCGACGGCCTGTTTGGACAGGTCATCGTACACGATCAGGGCGTGCATGCCGTTGTCGCGGAAGAATTCGCCCATCGTGCAGCCCGTGTAGGGCGCAAGATATTGCAGCGGCGCCGGTTCGGATGCCGTGGCGGCGACAACGATGGAGTATTCCATCGCGCCGTTTTCTTCCAGCGTTTTGACCAGCTGGGCAACGGTGGAGCGTTTCTGGCCGACAGCGACGTAAACGCAATACAGTTTCTTGCTTTCGTCGTTGCCTTTGTTGATTTCTTTCTGGTTCAGGATCGTATCCACCGCAATGGCCGTTTTACCGGTCTGGCGGTCGCCGATGATCAGCTCGCGCTGGCCGCGGCCGATCGGCACCAGCGCATCCAGCGCCTTGATGCCCGTCTGCATGGGTTCGTGTACCGATTTGCGGGCGATAATGCCGGGCGCCTTCACGTCCACGCGGCGCGTTTCCTTGGCGGTAATCGGGCCTTTGCCGTCGATCGGGTTGCCGAGCGCGTCCACAACGCGGCCCAGCAGTTCCTTGCCGACGGGCACGGAAACGATTTCGCCGGTCTGGCGCACGGTGTCGCCTTCCTTGATGTCGCGGTCGTCACCGAAGATCACCACGCCCACGTTGTCGCTTTCGAGGTTCAGCGCCATCCCTTTAATGCCGTTGGAGAACTCGACCATCTCGCCGGCCTTGACGTTGTCCAGACCATATACGCGGGCAACGCCGTCACCCACGGACACGACCTGACCGACTTCGGCCACATCGGCGGCAACGCCAAATTTTTCAATCTGGCTTTTCAGGATGGAGGAAATTTCAGCTGCACGGATTTCCATGGTTTACGCTACCTCTTTCATTTTTTTTTGATCGGATTGTGTATTGTTGCTTTTCAGCGCGCGATGCAGGCGGTCAAGCTTGGTACGCACGGAACTGTCGATGAGTTTGGAACCGACGCGGATGATCAGGCCGCCCATGATGTCGGGATCGACCGTCAGGGTGACGCGCACGTCCACGCCCAGCACCTGCTTCAGGTTGGCGGCGATTTCGCCGAGCTGCTTCTGGTCCAGCGCCTGCGCGGCGGTGACATGGGCGGTGGTTTCGCCCTTGTACGCGGCAATCAGTTCGGCCACGGCGGCCACGGCCAGCGGCAGCGTATCCAGACGGCGCTTCAGCGCCAGCGTGCCGAGGAAGCGGGCCGTCAGTCCGGACAGTTTCAAATGGGCGGCAATTTCCTGCAGGGCAGCGGCCTGATCCTCACGGCGCAGCGTGGGGTTTTGCATGAACGCGCGGACATCGCCGCCGGCATCGGCCAGTGCTTCGAGTTTTTCAAGATCCGCCGCGATGGCGTCGATCTGCGCCTGTTCTTTTGCCAACTCAAAAAAGGCGGTGGCGTAGCGCTTTGCGGTATTCTGGTTTCCTGAACGGGAAGCCACTTTATGCCCCTTTCCGAAATAGATGTTTGTGCCTTTTACGGCGGTTTTTAGCCTTCGGTCGGGGATTTAGCACGACTCGGCGCGAAGGCGCAACTGAATCCCGCCCGAAAAGCCAAAAAACAGGGGCGCAGACCACATTATGGAATGCGCCCCTGTTTTTTCCGAAATCCGGGACGATTATTCGGGCTTGTCGAGATGCCGGCGGATCTTCGGCAGCATCGTGGCGGGCGTCGCATCGCCGCCGAAAATTTCCAGCAGCGTATCGTCTTCCGCCATCAGGTAAATATAGGCGGAATGGTTGATCAGATAGTTTTCGGCATCCCCGCCCTCCGCTTTCGCGGCATAGACCTTATAGGCGGATTTCGCCTGTTCGATTTGTTCCGCCGTGCCGGTCAGGCCGAGCAGGCTGGCGTGATAATCGACCAGATATTCCTTCATGCGCGCCGGCGTGTCGCGCTTGGGGTCGGTGGAAACGAAAAGCGGCTGGATGGCGGCGGCAGAATCGCCCAGTTCTTCCAGAACGGTCGTGATTTTCTCCAGACCTGCGGGGCAGATGTCGGGGCAATAGGTAAAGCCGAAGAAAACCAGCTTTTTCTTGCCGGGCCAGGATTTTTCCGTCACGGCATTGCCGTTGTGGTCGGTCAGGCTGAAGGCCCCGCCGACGCTGGAGCCGGCGACGCGCTGCGCATCGGCAGGCGGCATGGCTTCGGCCACGTCGTCCTTGATGTCGGTGGCAACGGCATCGACAGCCTCGGCGGCATCCGCCTCATCGGCGTCCTCTTCTGCCGCGCCCTCTTCCGTGCCGTCTTCTTCTTCATTGCCAACGCTGGGCATGACGGGAGCATCGGGCACGAGAGGCTCACGCACGGCATCCAGACCGGCATAGGGATCGTCACTCTCCGGCGCGGGGGTCGTGATGGGCGGCGGCGCATTCTTCAGCGCTTCGCTTTTCTGGAACCAGGCAAGACCCGCCCCCAGTGCGAAGCCGATCAGCGCCAGCACAACGAATTTTGCAAAGTTTGCCATAAATTTCTCCCGAGAGTGGACGGCGTGAAAAAGGGCCGGATGACCAAAAAAGATGATGACCAAAGATATAGTCACGCCCCTGCGGCAGAATCAAGCCTTTTGCACCCTGCCCGCACATCATGCGGGATCGGGGCAGGCCGTCCGGCGGCGGCTTCTTCCTCCCCCGCCTCGCGGGCGAAGGCGGCCAGATAATCGCGCATAAAGGCGGCGCGGCGCGCACCTTCTGCCCGTCCGGCGGCGGTTTGCAGCGTTTCGGCGGTTTTGAACAGCTTGACGAAAAAATGGTCGATCGTATGCGCCGCATCATCGGGTGTGCGATGCTGCGCCAGCATATCGCCGTCGAAATAATAGGGCCGCGCGAGCAGCGCGCCCACGGTAAAACACCGCGCAACGCCGATGGCGCCAAGGCCGTCCAGACGGTCGGCATCCTGCACCACTTTGGCCTCCAGCGTTTCGGCGGGAATGCCCGCGCTGAAACTATGCGCCGCAATGGCGTGATGGATGCCGCCCAGATATTCTTCGGGATATCCCTGCGCACGCAACCATGCCACGGCATGATCGGCAGACAGGCGGGAGGCTTCCTTGCGCCGCGGATCGTTTTTCGCCACCGTCACGCAATCGTGAAACCATGCGGCGGGCACAACGATGCGCATGTCCGCCCCTTCCGCCGCCGCCAGTTTTGTTGCCGTGCGCACCACGCGGCGGATATGCAGGATGTCGTGCGAAGGATCGGCCGCAGGGTAAAGCCGCCGCGCTTCCGTTTCAAAAATCTGCTGCCAGTCCCGCCCGTCCGTCATGGTGCTGCGTCCTTTGCCGTTACATGAAACGGCAGCATAGACGAAACACGCACCCGATCAAGCCCCGCCGTCAGTCATTGCAGGGCACGGGTTTGAACACGCGCGCGCTTTCGGTTTCATGTTGCAGGTTATAACAGGTTGTACGGATCACGCGGCGGCGCTGGACTGTGCCGTTCCTGTCCGGAACGTCAACGACGGCGCGTTCGCGTTTTTTATACTGCTGGGCCTTTTCATCGAAATAAAAACCGTCCGGCAGTTTCATATCCGTCTGCACCTGACGCGCGGGCGGCGGCGCGGCCTTTTCCGCATCCTTGTCCTTTGCGAGGGCTGCGGCAGGCGCGGCGAGCAGCAACATCAGTACCGTGAGGCAGACCACGTAAAACGCCTTGCGGCTGTCAAAAACGGATGCCGGCATGACGGCCTCCTTTCGGATGGTTGTTCTCTTTATGATAACATATTTCAGGCAAAAATGCTCCCGCCGCGCATGAAACGCGGTGAAACAAAAAAATCCGTCTGAAATATCAGTCCCCTGTCAGAGCAAACGCCTGCCGTTCGGCACGGGCGCCTTGGGGTCAAGCGTCACAAGCACGATATGCCCGGCTTCATCCTCCACCCCCGTCGTCAGCGCTTCGGACATCAGGGGGCCGATCTGTTTGGGCGGAAAATTGACCACGCACAGCACCTGTTTGCCGACGAGTTCCTCCGGCGTGTAATGCACGGTAATCTGGGCGGAGGATTTGCGGATGCCGATCTCCGGCCCGAAATCGATTTGCATTTTATAGGCGGGCTTGCGCGCTTCCTTGAAAACCTCTGCCGTCAGGATGGTGCCGATGCGCAAATCGACCTTCATGAAATCATCCCATGAAATCCGGTTTTGCGAAGGTGTGGTGGTCATTCGGCAGGTTCTTTCTTGTCGTCTTTGTTGTCTTTGTCGTTTTTGTCTTTTTTATCGCCCCAGATTTCCTTCAGGCGTTTGTCGCGGCCGCAGCCCGTTTTGTACAGGGAATATTGCAACGCTTTCTTCTTGTAATACGCCTGATGATATTCCTCGGCAGGATAGAACACCAGCGCGGGGCGGATGAAAGCGGCGATGCGCTGCCCCAGTTTTTGCGTTGTTTCCTGCAATGATTTTTCCGCGGCGGCCTTTTGCGCTTCGTTCATATAAAAAATGCCCGCCGCATACTGGCTGCCCCGGTCGCAGAACTGGCCTTCGGCATCGGTGGGATCCACATTCTCCCAGAAGATTTTCAGCAGGTCTTCGTAGGAGACGACGGCGTTATCAAAGACAACCTCGACCACTTCGATATGTCCCGTTTCGCCTGTGGCGACCTTGCGGTAGGTCGCATCTTCCGCCGCGCCGCCCATGAAACCTGAACGGACGGCGGTAACGCCCGCCTTCTGGTCGAATTCGGCCTCCATGCACCAAAAGCAACCGCCCGCGAAAACGGCGGTTTCTTTGCGCAACAAGGCTTCGGTAGGCACGAAGGCCCGCGCCGCCTGCCAGCCCGCCGACACAAGCACCGCCAGCACCGCGAGAGCTGCCATCCGTTTTTTGAAAGATGTCATGATGCCTCTCCCCAAATCCGCACGGTCAGAAACAGACCGCATCTTTTTGTGCCGCGATAAAGGCCGCAACTTCCTTTGCATAGCGCTCCGCCACGGGCAGGAAGGATTTTTTGTCCTCGTCATAGGCATCGACCGCGCCCGTTTTGATGTCATAGACCCAGCCGTGCAGGCTGACCTCGCCCATTGCCAGCCCCGTGGCGACATAGGGATGCGTGCGCAAATGCTGCAATTGCAACAGCACGTTTTCGCGCGTCAGCATGTCGATGCGCGCATCGTCGTCAAGATTGCTGTCTTTCGTTTTCTCGCGCACGATCTGTACCGCCGCCTTCGCATAGCCCAGCCAGTCGCGCACATGCGGCAGTTCCTCCAGCCCCTTCGGGTGGTGCATGGCCGCCGTCATCGCGCCGCAGCAGGAATGGCCGCACACAACGATATGCCGCACCTTCAAAACCGCCACGGCATATTCGATGGAGGCCGTCATGCCGCCCGTGTGATTGGTATGCGGCGGCACGATATTGCCCGCGTTGCGGCAGATGAACAGCTCGCCGGGATCGGTCTGCGTCATCATATTGGGATTGATGCGGCTGTCGGAACAGGTGATGAAAAGCGTGCTGGGGCGCTGGCCGTGGGCAAGCGTCCGGAACAGGTCTTTTTTCTCGGGGAATACTTCCTTTTGGAACCTGACCACACCGGCAGCGATATCTGGCATCGGGGCACCTTTCAGCAGACTATATGGGGACAGCGTCTATCTGCGCCAACTATATGCGCGAAACCCTACGGCTGACAAGCTTCATCATTCGTGTTCCCCTTGAGCAGGAATGCGGGAAAGCAAATAAAAAACTAGCACCTAAGAACTAGTACCACTCTTTTGGCTTCGAGATAGATGTACCCTGAATATTATCTGGCAACTGAGAGGCAGCCAATGCCGTTGAGCGCAACGTACGCTGAAAATGGCTATGCTTCGCAAGCTCTTTGGATGTTCTATTAAAAGGCGACACAACGCCAATTGTCTTATTTGTTTCAGCTCTTACCAGCCTAACTGCTTCAGCAATATCACTATCATTAGAAATAATTACACCACAATCATAGCGATCCAATAATGCATCATTGAGAAAATGCACTGCTAAATTAACATCAGAACCTTTTTCTTCCCTCTTAATTACTTCTACAAACTTTTCACCTTTAACAACCTGCGCTCGGTGCATCCAAACTGCATGCTCCAAAAAATGGCCATAGAAAATTTCCAATTCAGGTAGTGCGTGCTTAAGAGCGTTTAGATACGACGTTTGACGCAGATGCACTGAAGGATTGGAGGGCGTCGGTTTTACAACGGTTGTAAACAGTTTAATCTTTTCTATTTTATTCTGAGCGCCTAATACTTTTTCAGCTAGAAGTTTTAAATTGAGCCACTTATAGGGGGTTCCTTTCAACGCTCCATAATAAAGATTCAACCCATCCACATAAACGAAAGTACGCATCAGTTATGCCTTAAAAATAGCAACAGCCCCTTTTAGGGGGCTGCGCGGCCTGCCTACGAAGAGGCAGGGGTGATTCTCTTGAGAATACTCTCAACAAATTAAAAATTTGTAAACTAAAAATGTACGAGAAACATACAATTTAGCTAAATGAACACCTTAGATAATAGCATAACCGCTCTACATGTACAACGCTAAGTCATTGAAAAATGGCGTCCCCGACAGGATTCGAACCTGCGACCTAGCGTTTAGGAAACGCTTGCTCTATCCGGCTGAGCTACGGGGACATCGTTGTAAAACAGGCAAAGACTAATGTAAAAGGCTGCCGTGTTCAACAACAGCCTCAACGGGCATATTCAACAAAAACCTCAACGGTTCCGGCCCGGCATTTTGCGGGTGAGGCCCGGTTTGCCAAGGGGGCGCCGCGGCAGGATATCCTCCAGCGCGGGCGGATGACCGCCCAGTTCGCGCAAGGCGCGGTGGGCATCGACGATGCATT
>JGI12383J13903_1000901_pt1 | contig 17441 bp, 19 predicted proteins | sample Passage237B_FD_13903 | JGI IMG/M metagenome (IMG submission 13903)
CAGGCGCTGCCGGCCCCGTGGGCGGGGTACACCAGCACGTGGTCGGGCAGGGGCATGATCTTGTTCTGCAGGCTCTCGTACAGGTGGCCGGCCAGGTCCTCCTGGGTGAGTTCGCCGGCCTTCTGCGCCAGGTCCGGCCGGCCCACGTCGCCGATGAAGAGCGTGTCGCCGGTGAAGATGCTGTGCGGCCGGCCGGTCTCATCGATCAGCAGGTAGCAGGTGCTTTCCATGGTGTGCCCGGGTGTGTGCAGCACCTTGATGCGGATGCGGCCCAGCTTCAGTTCCTCGCCATCCTGGGCAATGTGGGCGGTGAAGGCCGGGTTCGCGTTGGGGCCGTACACGATGGTGGCCCCGGTCTTCCCGGCCAGGTCCAGGTGGCCGCTCACGAAATCGGCGTGGAAGTGGGTCTCCAGCACGTACTTGATGCGGGCCCCACGGGCCTCGGCACGTTCCAGGTACGGGCGGGTGTCGCGCAGCGGGTCGATGATGGCGGCCTCGCCGTCCGCTCTCGATGTAGTAGGCGCCTTGTGCCAGGCAACCGGTGTAGATCTGTTCGATGTTCATCACGGGGTAATGGTGGGCCGAGCGGGCTCGGCGGGTGAGTGTGTGGTTGAAGCGGGCCACTTGCAGGCGCGCGTAGGGTCCATCAAAGTACAATGAGTTCACGGCCGATGATGTAGATGCCCATCACCAGCACGAAGTAGCCGAAGGCGGGTTTGAGTTTTTCGTTGGGGATGCGTTTGCTCAGGTAGCTGCCCGTGATGATGCCCGCCACCGCCACGGCCGAGAAGAGCAGCAGGAAGGTCCAGTCGATCGGTGTGTCGCCCTTCAGATCGCCGGTGAAGCCGATCAGCGATTTCGCGGCGATGATCACCAGAGAGGTGCCCACGGCCTGCTTCATGGGCAGCTTCGCCAGCAGCACCAGCGCGGGGATGATGAGGAAGCCGCCGCCCGCGCCCACAATGCCGGTGATCACGCCCGCCACCGTGCCTTCCAGCAGGATCAGCGGGTGGTTGAAGGTTTGAGGGTCAGAGGGTGCGAGGGTGTGAGAGTGCGAGGGCGATCCATCACTCTCGCACCCTTGCACCTTCGCACTCTTTCCCCCCTTCCGGATCATGCTATACGCCGCAGCCACCATGATCAGCGCGAAGAGGATGAGGATGCCCATCGGCTTGCTCACCGTGAAGGAAGCCGTGTTGATGATCGGATCGGGGATCGCAGGCACCAGCCAAGCGCGCGTGGCATATACCGCCAGAATGCTCGGTATGCCGAACACCACCGCCGTGCGCCAATGGATGTTGCCCATGCGCGTATGGCTGAAGGAACCGAGGAGGCTGGTAAGGCCCACGATGAACAACGAGTACGCCGTGGCCAGCACCGCATCGATGCTGAACAGGTACACCAGAATGGGCACGGTGAGGATGCTGCCGCCACCACCGATCAGGCCCAACGAAAGGCCCATGACCACCGCGCCGATGTAACCGAGGATCTCCATCAGAGTTGCTCGCAGCAGTTCTCCAGTTGCCTGATGATCTTCAGGAAGCCGGGCTGCGCCACATGGTAGTAGCTGTACTTGCCGGACTTCTCCACCTCAAGCAGGCCCTTGTCGCGCATGAGGGTAAGGTGCTGGCTCAGGATCGCCTGTTCAATGCCGAGCATGTCCACCAGATCGCTCACGCAGATGCGGTCCTTCGCGCCCAGCAGATCGAGGATCGCCAGCCGCTGGGGGTGCGCGGCTACCTTCAGCATCTCGCTGACCCGAAGCAGCTTGTCGGTGCCGACGCGTTCGGTGAGTATCGTCTCCATGTCCGTTGTTCGAGGCGCAAACATATAGACATATCGCTATGTGATGTGTGATGGATGTCACCGAGGACTCTACCATGATGTCAGTGGAACCGCCCAAGTATTCCTTGTGGGGAGGCGGAGACAAGCAGGCAGAAAGCAGCAGGCAGTCGGCAGCAGTATGCTCGATCAGGGCATCTGCTGCGGACTGCCTGCTATCTCATCTCTCACTGAATTCAGGGTAGAATTCACCGGCAACAGGACACCCTGCCCGGCGGGCGTTCGGGAACGAATGTGCAGGGATCACATCCACTTCGCCAGCCAGCGGAACAATTCCTCCTTCAACTCGCGGTAGAGTTTCTCGAAGGTGGCCATCTCATCGCGCATGGCGGTGTGATCGCTGAAAAGGCGGTGCTCGATCGCCACGGGGCGCTCCTTGTACTCGCGTTCCAGGTCGTCGTGGTGGTGGTTGATCTTGTCTCCGACGCGCCATAGCGCTTTGGCGACGGCGCGTTGCGCACGGTGTCGATCACCTCCTTCTGTCGGATGTACTGGTTCTGGAAGTGCTCCAGTTCGGCCATCACCTCCTGTGCCGTGTTGCGCCGGGCGATGTCGGCCAGCCGGTTCTCCAGCAGGCCCACCCCCTGCTTGTAGAAGCCGAGGGCGTTGAGCCAGAGCTTGTGGTCGCTGTGCAGGTCGGCGATGTGGACGCGGGCTTCCTTAGGTCGTGGTCGTGATCGTTTATACGCCCAAAGTTCAAGCGTTCCCGGTCCCTCCGCAGTGACGATCGTCACATCGCAACACGATCACCCGATCGCGGCCGCCAATGCGATCACATGCCCATCGGGATCCGCGAAGTAGGCCACGCGGTGTCCCCAATCGCGGTCAGCTGCCGCCTGCACTTCCACGGCACCGGCGCGTGCGGCCTGTTGCACGGCGGAATCGAGATCGTCCACCAGCAGGTACAGCTCGCAACGCGGTACGCCCGCTCCGGTGGAAGGGTGTGGCATCGGCCCGCTGATGATCCGTGCGATGCCCTGCTCCGGCATCAGGCCCAGCTTCACGCGCACCTCCGCCGGGTCTCTCGAAGAGGACCCTGCGGTTCCCAACTCGAATTCCGTCATGCCCGGCACATCCAACGATGGCTCCTTGCCCAGCAGGGTACGGTAGAATGCGGCGCTGCGCGGTTGATCGGCAACGTAGAGGATGAATTCGGTGGCGGTGAGTTTCATGGTGCAAAGATCAATGGCACACCGTCACTTCCACCACCTCCGCGCCGATCACCCGGCCGGGAACGGCCTGCTGGCCGGATCACGCCGCGTATCCCAGAGCGTGAGCAGGAAGACGCGGCCCTCCGTGATGCGGTAGAAGAGCAGGTTGTGTTCCGTCACCAGTGCTTCACGGACATCCTTGTACCCGGAGGCACGGAAGATGAAGGGGAACATGCGGATGCATTGCACGACCTCATCCACGTCGGCAAGGAATGCGGCCGCCACCCGGTCGCCCCATTCGCGGTCCTAATAGGCAAGAACATGCAACAGGTCGGCCTCTGCGCGCGGCGTCCAGATCAGCTCCCCGCCATGCGCTGGCGTTCTATCACGTCCTCATGGGCGCGGCCTTCGTTCCGCTCGCTCTGCGCATACCCTTCGAGGATCGACGCCTTCACCGCATCGGGCAGCCCTTCCCAACGGCCACCGGCATGCACGTCCAGCAGTGCCTTCACTTGTTGCAGCAGTGAGCGGTCGTCGGTCTCTTGGATGCGCTTCAGCAGGTCGGCTTTGAACGTGATCGGATCCATGATCTTGGGATGTTCCCGAAAGGTACCACGGCGGGCGTTCAATGGCACACCGTCACCTCCGCAGGCACCACCACCGCGCCGGGGCTCACGTACGGGATCCCCAGCTCCAGCCCGCGCAGGATCATCAGCACCGCCACCACCGACACCAGCACCGGTGATGCCTTGCGCAGCCACACCCGCGCGTTGGGACCGATCATGCCGCCGCCCATGCGCAGGGCGATCAGTGCGGGCCACGTGCCGAGGCCGAAGAAGAGCATGAACAACGCACCGTCCGCAGCGGTGGCGTTCGTGGATGCGCCGAGCAGCGCGGCGTAGAGCAGGCCGCACGGCAGCAGGCCGTTGAGCACGCCGGTGAGGAACAGCGCCTCGGGCGCGGTGCGTCGCAGGTTGTGCGCGAGCTTGCCGCGCAGCCGTGCGATGCCCATGGCCAGTGGTCCACCGGGCGCAAGGCGATGCACCAGGTCCGGCAGGAGCACCGACAGCAGCAACACAACACCGGCGCCGATGCTCACCACTTGTTGCAGGCCGACCAACCGGAGCCCATGACCGAAGGTGCCGATCGCCGCGCCGAGCAGCGCATAGGTGAAAAGGCGGCCGCTGTTGAGCAGCAGGGTGCTGCGCAACCGAGCGCCCACGCCACGCCCCGGCGAAGGCACGGCCAACGCGATGGGTCCGCACATGCCGATGCAGTGGGCGCTGCCTGCAGCACCCAGCACCAGCGCCGATGCGAGCATGGGATCCATCTCAGGGCACGTGGGCCTTCTCCTCGGTGGCGTAGGTGATGCCGTCGGCCTTCCACTCCAGCAGCACGTTGTAGCGGCCGGGAAGCAGGGCCAGGTCGTCAACGGTGTAGACGCCGTCGGTGGTGGCGGGCAGGACGATGATGCGGTCGGCACGTGGATCGTTCGGGCGCTGCAGGGTGAGCGTGCCCGTCACCTCGCGGCCCTGCATCTCAGCAGGCAGGTCCACGCGAGCGGACGAGCGTGTGAGGGCGATCGCGACGGGAGCGCTCAATGCGCGGGCGCGTCCCACCTCATCGATCCGGACCTGGTACTTGAGCTCGGCGGCGTAGTAGTCGTCCGTAACCAACGACGGATCGTTCTGCGATGCCTTGATCACGAACCAGGTCATCATGCCCGCGAAGGCGATCATGGCGAGTGCGAGTCCTTTTCCCCAGTTCATTGGTCTTTCGTTCCGGTGAGTGGTGAAGGGAATTGGCGAATGGGAGCTGGAGGTCGGGAGTTGGCGGATAGGCGTTGGTGATCGGAAGGTATGGGTCGGTCTTTACCATCCACATGGCTCCTCCATTCGCCATCCACCGTCTCCTTTTCGCCGCTCACCAATTCCCATACGCCATTCACCTGTCATTCCATCATCTAGCCACCACGGGTCCCACGAAGGAGGTCTTCACCTTGTCCACGAGCTTGTCGCCGCTGTACACACCCACCTGTACCGTGGTCTTGATGCCGTCCAATTGGTCCTTCGGCAGGATGATGAAGACCTCGCCCTGGGCCAGTTCGCCAGGGGCCAGGTCGATGTTCCTGCCCACCACCTGCACTTCGCCTTGGGGTTCGATCAGCTCGAGGCGAACGGGCATGGCGCGCTGCGTCTTGTTCACCAGTTTGATCGCGTAGAGGTTGCTGATGCGGCCGTCGGGACGTTCCTGGAAGAGCATGCCCGGCGTGCGGAGCAGGGTGCCGTCCACATCGCTGCGCATGGCGATCAACGTGACCAGCACACCGACTATCGCGATGAGCACCGCCGTATAGCCCTTCATGCGCAGGGTGAAGACGAAGGGCTTCTTGTCGGCGATCTCGGCCTCGCTGGCGTACCGGATCAGGCCGGTGGGCAGGCCCACGCTCGTCATCATGTGATCGCAGGCATCGATGCAGGCGGTGCAGTTCACGCACTCGAGCTGGGTGCCGTTGCGGATGTCGATGCCCGTGGGGCACACGTGCACGCAGGCCCTACAGTCGATGCAATCGCCCTTGCCCACTGTTGCGCGGTCCTCGTTCTTGCGGAATTTACCCCGCAGCTCGCCCCGCATGTGGTCATAGGCGATCACGATGCTCTTGCGGTCGAGCAGCACGCCCTGCAGGCGGCCATAGGGGCACACGGTGGTGCAGGCCTGCTCGCGGAAGAAGGCGAAGTTCCCGTAGAAGGCACCGCTGAAGAGCAGCATGGCGGTAAGGCCGCCGATGTGCTCCGAGGCCGGCTCGAGCACGAGGCGCAGCAGCTCGTCGCTGCCGATGATGTAGGCCAGGAAGGTGTTGCCGATGAGGAAGCTGATCGCGAAGAAGATCACGTGCTTCAACGTCTTCTTCAGGACCTTCCTGTTGGTGAGCGGACCCTTGTTCAGCGCCTGCTGCTGCTTCCAGTCGCCCTCGATCGCGTACTCGATGCGGCGGAACACGTGCTCCATGAACACCGTCTGCGGGCACACCCAGCCGCAGAACAGGCGACCGAAAGCCACCGTGAACAGGGCGATGAACACAATGAAGGCGATGAAGCCCAGCACGAAGATCAGGAAGTCCTGCGGCCAGAAGGTCTGACCGAAGAACACGAAGCGCCGCTCCACCAGGTTGATCATCAGCAGTGGCTCGCCGCCGATCCGGATGAAGGGACCGATGAAGAGGAAGGCCACCAGCGCATAGCCGAGCCATTGCCGCCGTCGCGTGAACTTGCCGCTGGGCTTCTTCGGATACACCCACACACGCCTGCCCTGCTTGTCCACGGTGCTGATGGCATCGCGGAAGCTCTCGTCCTGCGCCCGACGGGCGGAGTTGTCGCGCTTGATGTGTGCCGGTTGCGGGGCCATTCGAGAACGGTGACAAAGGTCAAGGAGCCCATGATGGCGCGAACTGACCAATGTCAGTTCCGGCTGGAACAGGCGCAGATCGACCCTGCCGATCGCCGGGTCATTAGCCCGAAGGAAGCCATTACCCTGATCGTGGCCCCCCCCCGCTGCCGTCTTCCCGCCACACCCTTCGCAATACCGCCACCCATGCGGTATCCGTTCCCGGCACCTTTGCCGATCGGACGATACCGGATGAACATGTCCGCCATCGCACGTGGCATGGACCCTTCCTCCCCTTACCCCCGATGCATCTTCGCACAGCGGCCGTGATCGCAACGAAACCCGTGTCCACAAAGGGCCTCAGGCCGAGCGACGAGCGACGCGGATCGTGAACAAACCCGTGCACAACGATCGGCGCACGGGCCGTTCTTCGATCGATCCGCGGGAGAACTTTGCCGTCCCCGCCTTGAACGTTTTCCGCCATGTCCATCACCGCCCTCGACCAGACCGCCGTGCAACCCATCGACGACCGCGCCACCCCCCGGACCTTCTCGAAGGAGGAGGCCATCGTGCGTTCGCTGGCGTACTTCAAGGGCGATGAGCTGGCCGCGACCACCTGGGTGAACAAGTACGCCCTGCGCAACGCCGAGGGCGAGCTGTTGGAGGACACGCCCGCGGCCATGCACCGCCGCCTGGCCCGCGAATTCGCGCGGATCGAGGCGAAGTACGGGCGGGTGCCCAGTGCGAAGCACGCGCTGCTGAGCGACTATGGCCGCACCCGCGATCCCCTCACCGAGGACCGCATCTTCAAGCTGTTCGACGGCTTCCGCGATGTGGTGCCCCAGGGCAGCGTGATGGCCTCGCTGGGCGATCCTTTCCGCCTGGCCTCCCTGAGCAATTGCGTGGTGATCCCCGCTCCGCTGGACAGCTACGGCGGCATCTTCCACAACGACCAGCAGCTGGCCCAGCTCTTCAAGCGCCGCTGCGGCGTGGGCTTCGACCTCAGCACCCTGCGCCCCGAGGGCACCGCCGTGAGCAACGCCGCACGGACCAGCACCGGCGCGGTGAGCTTCATGGAACGCTTCAGCAACACCACCCGCGAGGTGGCCCAGAAAGGCCGTCGCGGTGCGCTGATGCTCACCATGGATATCGCCCACCCCGACGTGGAGAAGTTCATCACCATCAAGCAGGACCTGACCAAGGTGACCGGTGCCAACATCAGTGTGCGGGTGAGCGATCAGTTCCTGCGCGCCGTGGCCGAGGGCACCACGTACACCCACCGCTGGCCCATCGACGCGAAGCAGCCCGAGGTGACCAAGGAAGTGGACGCCCGCGCGCTTTGGAACACCCTGGTCACCTGCGCGCACAACACCGCCGAGCCCGGCCTGATCTTCTGGGACCGCCAGCACAAGTACAGCACCAGCAGCGTGTACCCGGGCTTCAAGAACGAGAGCACCAACCCCTGCAGCGAGATCGCCATGCAGGGTGGTGACAGCTGCCGCCTGATCGCGATCAACCTGTACAGCTTCGTGCACGACCCCTTCACCCCGAAGGCCTGGTTCGACCACGACCGCTTCGCCGCCGTGACCTACGAGGCCCAACGCCTGATGGACGACCTGGTGGACCTGGAGCTNGAGGCCGTGGACCGCATCATCGCCAAGGTGGAGTCCGANCCCGAGCCNGANNANNTCAAGCGCGTGGAGCTNGANACNTGGCACCTGCTGCGCGAGACCGGCCGCAAGGGCCGCCGCACGGGCCTGGGCTTCACCGGCATGGCCGACGCGCTGGCCGCGCTGAACCTCAAGTACGACAGCGATGAGGCGCTGGAGGCCACCGAGGCCATCATGCGCACCAAGTGCCGCGCGGAGTTCGAGAGCAGCGTGGACATGGCCNTCGAGCGCGGCGCCTTCGANGGCTTCGATCCCGCCATCGAGCGCACGAGCGATTTCGTCGCCATGATGGAAAAGGAAATGCCCGATGTGCACGACCGCATGATGCGCCACGGCCGTCGCAACGTGAGCATCAGCACGGTGGCCCCCACCGGCACGCTGAGCCTGCTCACCCGCACCAGCAGCGGCATCGAGCCGGTGTTCATGCTGGGCTACACCCGCCGCCGGAAGATCGTGGCGGGCGACGACAAGGCCAAGGTGAGCTTCACTGACGACATGGGCGACCAGTGGGAGGAGTTCACCGTGCACCATCCGCGCCTGCTGGACTGGATGAAGGCCACCGGCAAGGACGATCCCGCGCTGAGCCCCTACCACGGCGCCACGGCCAGCGACATCGACTGGCGCCGCCGCGTGCGCATGCAGGCCGTGGTGCAGAAGTACGTGACGCACTCGATCAGCAGCACCATCAACCTGCCCGGCACGGCCACCGTGGAACAGGTGGGCGGCATCTACCTGGAGGCTTGGAAGCAGGGGCTGAAGGGCATCACCGTGTACCGCGACGGCAGCCGCAGCGGTGTGCTGGTGAGCAATGAGGAGAAGAAGGCCGATGCGCCCATGCATCATGCCCCCCGTCCCGAGCGGCTGGAGGCCGACGTGCTGCGCTTCAACAACGGCGCCGAGCCCTGGCTGGCCGTGGTGGGCCTGATGGACGGCCGTCCGTACGAGATCTTCACCGGTCGCGCCAACGGCAGCTTCGAGATCCCCAAGTGGGTGACCAAGGGCTGGGTGGTGAAGCGCGCCGATCCCGGCCAGCGCAAGAGCGTGTACGATCTGGAGTACGCCGACGACGAGGGCTACCGCGTGACGGTGCAGGGCCTGAGCCGCACCTTCGACAAGGAGTTCTGGAACTACGCCATCCTGATCAGCGGCATGCTGCGCCAGGGCATGCCCCTGCCGCAGGTGGTGGAGGTGGTGGCCAACCTGAAGCTCTACGACGAGACGCTGGGCACCTGGAAGAACGGCGTGGTGCGCGCCCTGCAGCGCTACATCGCCGATGGCACCAAGGCCAGCGGCCGCAAGTGCATGGACTGTGGCGACACCGACGGGTTGATCTACGAGGAAGGCTGCCTCAAGTGCAAGAGCTGCGGCAGCACCAAGTGCGGATAGGTCGAGTGCGCAAGCGCTCGGTCCGGAGGATCATGCGATGGCCACCCGGCGCGTACGTCGCAGAGCAGCGGCCAGGAGCAGCAACGCGCCGATGGGCATGAGCGCGCTTGCGGCGAAGAGCATCCAGTGGTAGTTGGGCAGCATGCCCCACCGCCCCCAGATCAGGGTGCCCTGGCCGAAGAGCAACAGTTCGCTGAGGGCGAAGCCTGCGATCAGCAGCGCCATGCCGACGCGCACCATGGCGCGTGCCTCATCGAGCCAGCCCCGCTCCAATGCGAAGGCGAGCAGCACCATGGTACCGGCCCCGAGGGTGTTGAGGTGCACGAAGCCCACCACGTAAACGCGCAGGGTGAGCGCGATGTCGGCCACGACGGGTATGGCGGCGATGGTCTGCGCGGCCACCTTGACGCCCATCGCGATGAGCATGGTGCCGATGGCGATGCGCATCCAGCGCGTGGTGCGTACCTGGGCGCGGAGGCGGGCGCGCATCATGGCACGCATGGTGCGCCACGCCGCCCATGCCTGCACGAGCACCCCGGCCGAGTTCACCGCGATGATGCCGATGTAGCGCTCGCTCCAGGCGATGGCCAGGGCGAAGGTGAGCACCGTGCCCAGCACCCACAGCAACACGGTGAAGCGGTCGAGCCGCACATCGACACCGTGACGCTCGGCCCAACGGCTGCCGATGGCCATGGCGGCGAACCAGAACCAGCCGTTGAACTGGAAGTGCAGGAACCACTGGATGCTCCAGTAGTAGAGCTCGCTTCCCGCCATGCCGCCGGCCATGATCGGGCCCATGGCCCAGATGCCGATGGTGCTGATCACTTGGAAGAGCAGGGCCAGGCGCGCAAGCAGCCTGCTGCCGGCCGCGGGCCACTTCGCGGTGTGGCGCCACACCTGGGCGATGAGCACATAACCCACGAGCATCTGGCCCAGTGAACACGCGATGGACAGCCCTCCATAGCCCTGCACGGGAAAGCTCAGCAGCATGCCCGCCACGAATAACTGGGCGGCGGCCATCCACCGGTGGAAGCCGTGCGGGGCGAGGCCTTCATCCTGCCGCAACAACGCGATCACCAAGGCGGGGAAGAGCCACCCGAGCATGGCCACGTGCGAGTGCGCATGCATCCATGGCTTGAAGACGAGCCAGGGCATCTCCACCACGAAGATCAAGCGCAGCAGGGCACCGATCGAGCCGGCGATGACGAGGAACGCCAGGGCGAGAAGGAACCAACGGCGCATGGGTGGAAGGCGTGTCCTTTGCGCGACGAACTTACGTCGCTGGGAGGCCTGACATCGGTCATATTTAGGATAATTGGATCCTTTCATCTTTGACACAACAAACCAACAGACCATGAGAACGCGCACCTCCACCGCCCTCGCCACTCTCTCCATCATCCTGGCCATGGCCGCTTGCGGCGAAGGTGCCGACAAGAAGAGCGGCCCTCCCGGCACGCAGGGCGCCCCGTCCGCAACGGATGCCGGGAAGGCTCCCGCCGGTTTGATCACCGCGGCCGACATCACCTTGGGCGACATCGACCCGGCGATGGTGGATGCTGGTCGGGGCATCTACGACCTGAAGTGCCAGGCCTGCCACAGCCTGGGCGCGAACCGTGTGGTGGGCCCCGGCTGGAAGGGCATCACCGAACGCCGCCGGCCCGAGTGGATCATGAACATGATGCTCAACGTGGATGTGATGCTCGACACCGACCCCGAAGCGCAGAAGCAGCTCGAGGAGTGCCTGGTACGCATGCCCAACCAAAGCCTGACCAAGACAGACGGTCGCAACGTGCTCGAGTTCATGCGCACGCTCTGAGGCCGCATACCCTCATACCATCCTCCTCCAATGAACCATCTGATCAAGACCACCGGCGCCGTGCTCACCACCGGCGTACTGGCTTTCCTGGTGCTGAACAGCCCGGGATGCAGGCCCTCGACCACGAAGTCCGCCGTCACCGGCGACGCGGCTTCCAAAGTGTACGTGAAGCCGGGCGAACATGACGAGTTCTACAATTTCGTGAGCGGTGGCTTCAGCGGGCAGGTGGCCGTGTACGGCCTGCCCAGCGGCCGCCTGCTGCGCGAGATCCCCGTGTTCAGCGTGGATCCGGAAAGCGGCTATGGTTTCAGCGAGGAGACCAAGGGCATGCTCACCACCACCCACGGCTTCATCCCTTGGGACGACAGCCACCACGCCGAGCTCTCGCAGACCGACGGGGTGCCCGATGGCCGGTGGTGCTTCATCAACGGCAACAACACGCCGCGCATCGCGCTGATCGACCTGGGCACCTTCCGCACCCACAGCATCATCGAGATCCCCAACAGCGCGGGCAACCACAGCTCGCCCTTCATCACCGGGAACAGCGAGTACGTGGTGGCCGGCACCCGCTTCAGCATCCCCATGGGCAGCGAGGCCGACCGCGACGTGCCGATCAAGACCTACCGCGAGAACTTCAAGGGCACGGTGAGCTTCATCCACCCCGAGCCCGAGACCGGCAAGATGAGCGTGGCCTTCCAGATCCTCACCCCGGGGGTCAACTTCGACCTGAGCCACGCCGGCAAGGGCCCCAGCGAGGGCTGGTTCTTCTTCAGCTGCTACAACACCGAGCAGGCATACAGCCTGATGGAGGTGAACAGCAGCCAGCGCGACAAGGACTTCATCATGGCGGTGAACTGGAAGATGGCCGAGCAGCTCGCCAAGGAGGGCAAGGGCAAGCGCGTGCCCGGCAAGCATTACAGCAACTGGTGGAACCACCACACGCACATGAGCGAGACCACCGTGTACGACGACGTGCTGCAGCTGGACCCCAAGGACCACCCCGGCCTGGTGTACTTCATGCCCTGCCCGAAGAGCCCGCACGGCTGCGACGTGGACCCCACCGGCCAGTACATCGTGGGCAGCGGCAAGCTCGCCGCGCTGATCCCCGTGTTCAGCTTCGAGAAGATCCAGGCCGCCATGGCCGCCAACGACCTGGAGGGCGAGTACGAGGGCATCCCCGTGCTGAAGTACGAGAGCGTGCTGCATGGTGAAGTGAAGAAGCCCGGTCTGGGGCCCCTGCACACCGAGTTCGACAACGACGGCAACGCCTACACCAGCTTCTTCGTGAGCAGCGAGATCGTGAAGTGGAACGTGGAGCGGCTCGAGGTGGTGGACCGCGTGCCCACCTACTACAGCATCGGTCACCTGATGGTGCCGGGCGGTGACAGCCGCAAACCCTGGGGCAAGTACGTGGTGGCCTACAACAAGATCACCAAGGACCGCTACCTGCCCACCGGCCCCGAGCTATCGCAAAGCGCCCAGCTGTACAGCATCGAAGGCGACAAGATGGAGCTGCTGCTGGACTTCCCCACCACGGGCGAACCGCACTATGCGCAGGCCATCCCGGCCGACCTGGTGAAGCCGCGCGAAGTGAAGTTCTTCCGCATCGAGGACAACCAGCACCCCTACGTGGCCAAGGGCGAGAAGGAGACCAAGGTGGAACGCAAGGGCAAGGAGGTGCACGTGTGGATGACCACCATCCGCTCGCACTTCGCACCGGACAACATCGAGGGCGTGAAGCTGGGCGATGAGGTGTACTTCCACGTGACCAACCTGGAACAGGACTGGGACGTGCCGCACGGCTTCGCGGTGAAAGGCGCGGAGAACGCCGAGCTGCTGATCATGCCCGGTGAGACGCAGACCCTGAAGTGGGTGCCGAAGAAAGTGGGCGTGGTGCCCTTCTACTGTACCGACTTCTGCTCGGCGCTCCACCAGGAGATGCAGGGCTATATCCGCGTGAGCCCGGCCAACAGCAACGTACCTTTGACAGGCTACACTGTGAGCGTGGACGCGGAAATGTGAGGCCGATGAAAATGTGGAAGGGTGCGGGAACGACAAGGACCTCGCACCCTTCCACGCTTTTCCGCCCCGTTCACCGAAACATCCGGCCATGAGACCCATATCCCGCGTCATGATCGCCCTCGCCGCGCTGGCCCTGCTGGCGTTGCTGACGGTACCGATCTGGCGCATCGACCTCGCCGCCCCTCAATACCCCGAGGGGCTGTACCTCCAGATCTTCGCCGACCGCTTCGAGGGCGATGTGGACAAGATCAACGGCCTGAACCACTACATCGGCATGGCACACATCACGAACGAGACCTTCCCCGAGTTCACCTACCTGCCGAAGATCCTCATGGTGCTGTCCGCGCTGGGCGTGGTGGCCGCGCTGTGGGGCCGGCGGATCCTGCTGTTCGCGGGGCTGGTCACGCTCTCGGGCTTCGGCCTGTGGGCGCTGTGGCGCATGTGGGACTGGGGCTACGAGTACGGCCACAACCTCGATCCGCGCGCCGCGATCAAGGTGGAGGACATGGCCTACCAGCCACCGCTCATCGGCCACAAACAACTGCTCAACTTCGATGCATGGAGCACGCCCGACATCGGCGGGTGGGTCCTCTTCGGCGTGATGGGCCTGCTGGCCGGTGTGTATTTCCTCGAACTCCGTGACATGCGCAGGCGACGTGCCGCGCGCAAAGCCGCCCGGTCATGATCCGCACCCTTCCCCTGCCGGCCCTGCTGCTGGGCCTCACCCTCCTCGCCTGCGGTCAGTCCGCGGTGGAGATCCGGTTCGGCCAGGCCGAATGCGCGCATTGCCGCATGAACGTGGTGGACAAGCAATACGCCGCGGCCATCACCACCGTGAAGGGGCGCCAATACGTGTTCGACGACCTGGCCTGCATGGTGCAGCATGTGCATTCCGGCTCCGTGGCCGAGGACCAGGTGGCCGCGTGGTACGTGTGCGACCACAGCGCACCCGGCACATTGATCGATGCCACCACCGCCTTCTATCTGCACGGCCCCGCCTTCCGCAGTCCCATGCGCGGTGATATGGCCGCCTTCTCCACCGCCACCGCGCGCGACGAGCGTAAGAGCGAAGGCGCCACGGAGGAGCTGGACTGGCCCGCCGTGCGTGCCAAATTGAGCCAATAGCGGACCATGCGTCGCGCGTGCATCATCGTTCCACTGCTGCTGATGGCCGTCGTGTCACAGGCACGCAGTTGGACCTTCCACGCAGGCCGTGCCGGCACACTGAAGGAGGTGCTGGCGCTGGCCGCGGTCGGCGATACCATCGTGGTGCATGGCACCGTGCAGGAAGGCACCGTGGTGATCGACCGCCCGCTGACCCTGATCGGCGGGAAGGATGCGGTGATCGATGGGCAGGGCGTCGGCGAGGTGCTGGTGGTGGAGGCCGATGACGTGACCGTGCGCGGGCTCACCATCCGCGGCCCGCAGCACAGCAACCTCCACGACCTGGCCGGCATCAAGGTGCGATCATGCCGCGGCGCCACCATCGCGGACAACACGTTGGAGCGTTGCTTCTTCGCCATCTACCTGAGCAACGTGCGCGATGCCATCGTGGAGCGCAACGCGGTGACCGGCGATCCCGCCGACATGGACCGCATGGCCAACGGGATCCACCTGTGGAAGTGCGATCACATCGTCATTCGCCACAACACGGTGCAGCACCACCGCGACGGTATCTACCTGGAGTTCGTGACCGACTCGCACATCGCCCACAACACCACCATGCACAACGAACGCTATGGCCTGCACTTCATGTTCAGCCATCGCGATACGTACACCGACAACCACTTCGAGGACAACGGTGCGGGCGTGGCGGTGATGTTCAGCAAGGAGATCGAGATGCGCCGCAATGCCTTCCTGGCCAATCGCGGGGCCAGCGCGTACGGGCTGCTGCTGAAGGAGATCAACGATGCCACGATCGCGGACAACCGTTTCGCCGACAACACCACGGGGATCATGGTGGACGGGTGCAACCGCATGCGCGTGACCGACAACCTGTTCCGCGCGAACGGCTGGGCGCTGCGTCTCTTCGCCAACGCCTTCGACTGCTCCCTGGAGCGCAACACGTTCAGCGGGAACACCTTCGACCTGAGCACCAACGGCCAGCTGCGCAACAACACGCTCAACGGCAACTATTGGGACCGATACACCGGCTACGACCTGGACCGCGACGGTCACGGCGATGTGCCGCACCGCCCGCTGGGCTTCTTCACCCTGCTGGTGGAGCGCATGCCCTACGCACTGGTGTTCTCGCGCAGTCTCTTCGTATCGCTGCTCGACCGCGCGGAGCGCCTGATCCCGTCGCTGGGGCCCGAGGCGATGAAGGATGAACGGCCGTTGATGCGGCCTCCGGGCACGGCTCGTGAGCCCGCAGCATGCGCACGATCCGTATGGACCGATCCATATGCACGACACCACCGGACCGATGTCCTCCCTGCCTGAACCACGCATCCGCTTCAGCGGCGTGAGCAAGCGCTATGGTGCCCTATGGGCGCTGCGGGGCGTGGATTGCACCTTCCACAAGGGCGAGGTGGTGATGCTGATCGGCCCCAACGCCAGCGGCAAGACCACATTGATCAAATGCCTGCTGGGACTGGTACATCCCACCGAAGGACGCATCACCATCGACGATGTCGTGATCGATGCCACGCGGCCTGCACCTCCTCCCGGCTATCGCGCGACGATCGGCTACATGCCGCAGATCTCGCAGTTCCCGGCATCGCTGCGCATCGGCGACCTGTTCGACATGATGGCCGATGTGCGCGGGCTGACAGCGGCCGAGCTGGACGACGGCCTGATCACCGACCTCGGCCTGCACAAGCAGCTCGACAAGCGCCTGAGCACCCTCAGCGGCGGTACGCGCCAGAAGGTGAGCGCCGTGCTGGCGTGTCGCACGCGTCCGTCGGTGCTGGTGATGGACGAGCCCACCGCCGGCCTCGATCCGATCAGCAGCACGCGCGTACTGGCCGAGGCCGACCGGGTGCGCGCGGCCGGTGGCACCGTGCTCGTGACATCGCACCTCATGGAGGAGGTGGAAACGCTCGCCGACCGCGTGGCCTATCTCGAGGATGGTACACTGCGCTTCATGCTGCCCATGCACGAGATCCTCGCGATCACCGGGACGGACCGATTGGCGAAGGCCCTGCCGGTGATGTTGGAACGGGAGCGGATGAATGAGAACGTGGTGGCATAGGACAACAGGATGCTGAAGGTCTTCAAATACACGCTCCTGGACCTCACGCGCAACCGCTTCGTGCTGGGCTATGCGCTGCTGATGCTCGCGATCGCCCAGGGGCTTTTCCTGTTGGAGGACGATCCGATGAAGGCGTTGCTGAGCCTCGTGCAGGTGGTGATGGCATTGGTGCCGCTGATCGCGCTGGTGTTCACCGTGGTGTACATGTACGACATCCAGGAGTTCACCCAGCTGCTGGCCGTGCAGCCCATCGCGCGGCGCGCCATCCTGGGTGGCCAGCTTCTGGCACTGGCCGGTGCGCTGCTGTTGGCCCAGGCCGTGGGGTTGGGTATCCCGTTGCTCGTGCACGCACCCACCGCTTCGGCCCTCATGCTGTCGATCTCCGGGTCGGCCCTGGTGCTGGTGTTCGCCGGGCTCGGGGCCCTCATCGCACTGCGCCAACGGGAGAAGGCCCGGGGCGTGGGCGTGGCGCTCACCATATGGCTGCTCTTCGTGCTGGTGTACGATGCGCTGCTGCTCTGGGGCATGTTCGCACTGAGCGACTACCCCATCGAGCCCTTCATCGTTCCATTGGCGGGCCTCAACCCCATCGATCTCGCCCGCATCATGGTGATGCTCGAAGTGGACCTGGCCGCCATGATGGGATACAGCGGGGCCATCTACAAGAACTTCTTCGGCAGCGGGCCCGGCATGGCCGTTGCCGCTTTGATCCTGCTGCTGTGGGTGGCGATCCCGGCCTGGCGCAGCTTCGTGATGTTCCGGAAAAAGGACCTGTGATCGATCGCGCCATGTTCCGGTCCATGATCATCCTCCATCTGCTGGGCGCATCGATCTGGGTGGGCGGTCACCTGGTGCTGCTGTTGGGCGTGTTGCCGCGGGCGCTGCGCGAGCGCGACCCCTCCGCCGTGCTCCGGTTCGAGAGCGCCTTCGAGCGTATCGGCATACCGGCCCTGCTGGTGCAGGCGGTCACGGGCATC
>JGI12383J13903_1000910_pt1 | contig 17288 bp, 15 predicted proteins | sample Passage237B_FD_13903 | JGI IMG/M metagenome (IMG submission 13903)
ACGTCATCGAAGGCGCCACCAACATCACTCTCACCGGCTTCGACGGCAAGCAGTACAAGGGCGTCAAGTCGGTGATCTCGAGGGACTCCGACCTCGCGCTCATCACCATCGACGGCACCTTCCCAACGTCGTGAAACTGGCCGACGCTGCGCCCGAGATCGGCGAAATCCTCACCATTGCGGGCTATCCCAAGGGCGAGGAGTTGACTCTCACCGTTGGGCCGTTCGTTTCGGTGGTGCCAGACGAGCTCGATGACGCTCCGGACCTCGTGATGCAGATTCAGGCAGAGTCGCATCACGGCAACTCGGGGTCGCCCGTTGCGAACGCTGACGGCGAGATTGTTGGCGTGCTCTACGCCTCCGACGATGTGCGCACGTCCTTCGCGTGAGCCTCGCGACCCTTGAGCGTTTCCTCGACAATCTCGACAAGGCGAAGAAGAACCGCGCGGAGTGCAAGGCGCAGGACTAGCCGGCCACAGCGTCGGGCCGCCGGAGCGCTAGGCGCCAGAGAGCCGCAGCTCGAGGCTGTCGAGCCGCTGGGCGATGATCTCGCTATAGGACAGCTCGCGCTGGACTCGCTGGACGACCGCCTCGACCTCGGGCTGCGTCAGCCCTGGTACAAGGCGCAAAACGATCGCAACCTCTGCTCCCCTGCCCGGCGCGACGTCCACATCGCGGAGCGAGTCGTCGAGGCTCACGGCGCTCGCGACGGCGGCGCGGATCTCCTCGTCCACCTGACCCTCGACCACAGCCGGCCGCCAATGTTCGCCGCGACCGAGCGCCCACACCGCAGGGCGCGGGATGAGGACCGTCTCCATGCCGGGGTTGAGCACCAGGGCGCTCCACTCCTCGGCGACGGCCGCGAGCGCGGCGCGGGGGCCCTCCGCGGGGATGGGCCGCGCCTGCGGATTCCACATCTTCATGGCGTCGACGTCAGTGAAGATGGGAAGCGCCGCGCGGCCGTCCGGCATCTGCACCGCGACCACGCCCGTCGAAGCGACGGCATCCTGCTCAAGCCCGTGCTTGCCCACGTGACGCTCCTCGCCATGCGCAAAGACGGGAATGAGCACACGGGCGTACGCGAGCGCGTCGACCACCTCCGTCAGCGGACCCTTGCCCCGCGAAAAGCGGATGAGCGCTTGGGCGAGGCGAGCGTCGGCCGTGCCTGTGTCGTCGGCGAAGATCGACTCAGGAATCTCCTTGAGAGGTTCGTCGCTCATGAGGGCACTCTACGTCCAGGCACCAACACCGGCTGCCGGGTGTGGCGAAGTCCCTACGGGCGGCCCGCGACGTCGAGCGCCTGGGGCAGCGTGAAGTTGCCGTTGTACAGCGCCTTGCCCACGATTGCGCCTTCGATGCCTTCGCTCGTGAGCTCGCGCAGCGCGGCGATGTCATCGAGAGAGCTGATTCCGCCCGACGCTACGACGGGGGCGGTGGTCGCGGCGGCTACGTCGCGGAGCAGCTGGACGTTGGGGCCCGAGAGCATGCCGTCCTTCTTGACGTCGGTGACGACGTAGCGCGAGCAGCCTTCGGAGTCGAGGCGAGCGAGCACCTCCCAGAGGTCGCCGCCGTCCTTGGTCCATCCGCGTGCCGCGAGGGTGGTGCCGCGCACGTCGAGGCCAACGGCCACGCGGTCGCCGTACTCCGCGATGGCCCTGGCGGTCCACTCGGGGTTCTCAAGCGCTGCGGTGCCGAGGTTCACGCGGGTGCAGCCGGTGGCCATGGCGCGGCGCAGCGACTCGTCGTCGCGGATGCCACCGGAGAGCTCCACCTTGACGCGGTCCGCGACCTGGTCGATGACGCTCGCGAGCAGCTCGGCGTTGGAGCCGCGGCCAAAGGCGGCGTCAAGGTCAACGAGGTGGATCCACTCTGCCCCGCCGGCGACCCAGTCGAGGGCGGCACTCAGCGGCTCTCCGTAACTGGTCTCAGATCCCGCCTCACCCTGGGTGAGGCGGACGGCCTGGCCGTCGGCAACGTCGACGGCGGGAAGAAGTTCGAGGCGAGGGGTGTCAGTCACGGGGACAACCTTAGGGCACCTTGGCGCGGGCCCGGCCACGGCCAGCGCGGTGCGGTGGTGTTGCCAGGGATGCTTGGCGTGAGGTGCAAGTGAGGTGCCTAAACGAGGCGCCAGATGAGCGAGTGGTGCGTGTGAGGTGCCTAAACCCCGATGGTGGAAGTCTCTAGAGCGAAGCGACCCAGTTGCGGAGCAGCTGCAGGCCTGCCTCGCCCGACTTCTCTGGGTGGAACTGCGTGGCGCTGAGCGGTCCGTTCTCGACGGCGGCGACGAAGCGGTCGCTCGTCTGGCCCGATCCCGCAACAGACCACGTGACGAGGGGCGCTGCGAACCGGCCAGTGTCCTCCGTGGTGCCGAGCGGGAACTCGCGAGCGCCATAGCTGTGCACAAAGTAGAACCGCTCGTTCTCGATGCCCTTGAACAGTGCGGTTCCCGCCGGCGTCTCTACGTGCGCCCAACCCATGTTGGGAACCACGTCCGATTGCAGCAGCTCGACAACGCCCGGCCACTGGTCAAGACCCTGGCTCTCGATGCCGTGCTCCACGCCGCGCTCGAACATCACCTGCATTCCCACGCAGATTCCCATGACCGGGCGGCCGCCAGCGAGGCGACGACCGATGATCTGGTCGCCGCGAGCCTCCTTGAGGCCCTGCATGACCGCCTCGAAGGCGCCCACACCAGGCACGATGAGGCCGTCGGCGTTCTCCGCAGTGGCACGGTCGCGGGTGAGCGTCACGTCGGCGCCCACGTGCTCAAGCGCACGCACCGCAGAGCGGACGTTGCCGAAGCCGTAATCGAAGACGCAGACGGTGGGATTGCTCACCGGGCAAGTCTACGGGCGAGTTCAGCCCTGGTTCCGCGCCTGCTTGGCGAGCTTGCGCAGCTCGCGCACTGCCTTTAACCGGCCCATGTGCGCGTCGAAGACCTTGTCCGGGTGCGTCTCAGCGATCTGCTCGATGGTCTGCGAACCCGTCATGAGCGACACGATGACGCCGGGCGCCTGATCCAGCGCGAAGCCCGGGGCGAGGTTGCCCTTCGACGCGCCTGCCTCCCACTGGGTAACGATGATCTGGCCGTCGCGACGCTCCATCGCCAGGATCGGGACTGTCTTGACGAACATCGAGATCGCCTGGCCGGCCTTAGCCGTCGCGCCCTCCGAGGTGTCGTCGAGGACAGCGAAGGACCCAGCGGACGTCTCGAGCACCTTGCCCATGATCCCGTTCACGCCGCACACCGCCGCGAGCACCTTCCCGTTGGGGATGGAGGTGAAGATCGCGACCGTTGCCTGCTCCTGCTGAGCAGTCACTGCGCCTCACCCACTACAGGGCGCCCTTGGTGGACGGGACGCCCTGAACCCGAGCGTCGGGCTGGACGGCGAAGCGCAGCGCGCGAGCGAGCGCCTTGAACTGGGCCTCGACGATGTGGTGCGGGTCGCGGCCCGCGAGCACACGCATGTGGACGCAGATGCCTGCGTGGTGGGCGATCGACTCGAGGGCGTGGCCCGTCAGAGAGCCCGCATAGTTGCCGCCGATGAGGTGCGTGGCCTGGCCAACAGGCTCGCCCACGTGAACGAAGTAGGGGCGGCCAGAGACGTCGACGACGCACTGCGCGAGCGCCTCGTCGAGCGGCACCAGGGCGTCACCAAAGCGGGAGATGCCAGCCTTGTCGCCGAGCGCCTCGCGAATCGCCTCGCCGATGCAGATGGCGACGTCCTCGACCGTGTGGTGCGAGTCGATGTGCACGTCGCCCGTGGCGCGCACCGTGAGGTTCATGAGCGAGTGCTTGCCGAGAGCGGTGAGCATGTGGTCGTAGAACGGCACTCCCGTGTCGATCTCCGTCTTGCCCTCGCCATCGAGATCGAGTTCAACGAACACGCTCGACTCGCTGGTCTCGCGCTCGATGCGTCCTGTGCGGCTCATGCCGTAACCTCCGAGGTTGTACATTCCAGCAGCGCCGTGCGGAACAGCGCCATCTCCTGTGGGGTGCCGATCGACACCCGCAGCCATCCTTCCGGACCGGTGACCCGGATCAGCACACCGCGCTCAAGGAGGCCCTGGAAGACCGCCTCGCGATCCTCAAAGGGGCCGAAGAGCGCAAAGTTCGCGTCGGTGTCAGCCACCGTGTAGCCCTGGGCGCGCAGCCATTCGACGGTGTCGTCGCGCTCTGCGCGGATCTCCGCGACCTGGGCCTGCAGTTCGACATGGTGGGCAAGCGCCGCCCGGGCCGTCGCCTGGGTCACCGCGCTCAGGTGGTACGGCAGGCGCACCACGCGCAGCGCGTCGACAATCGCCGCGCTCGCCGCGAGATACCCCAAACGTCCACCTGCCAGGGCAAACGCTTTCGACATGGTGCGGCTCACCGCGAGGTTCGGCAGATCAGGGAGCAGCGTCACCGCGCTTGCGACACCGCGGCGGCGGAACTCTGCGTACGCCTCGTCGATGACCAGCACGGAGCCGCCCGCCACGTCCATCGTGGCCTCATGCAGCGCGACCGTCGCCTCCAAGGGCAGCGCCGTGCCGGTGGGGTTGTTGGGGCTTGCGAGGATCGTCATCGACGGCTGGATCTCGCGGATTGCCGCAGCGGCAGCCTCGACGTCGATCGTGAAGTCATCGCGGCGCGGCAGTGTCACGTAGTCCGTCACGGTATCGCGCGCGTATTCGGGATACATGCTGTACGTGGGCGCAAAACTGAGAACGCGTCGGCCCGGCCCCCCAAACGCCTGGTGCAGGTGCAGCATTACCTCGTTGGATCCATTGGCTGCCCAGATCTGGTCCACGGTGAGAAAGCCAGCGCCAGACTCCACCGCAAGGTAGTGGGCGAGGTCTGCCCGCAGCGCCGTGAAGTCGCGATCCGGGTACCGGTTGAGTCCCTCCGCGGCCTTGTGAACGGCCGCAGCAATGGCGTCAACCACCGCGGGTGGCGGCGCGTACGGGTTCTCATTGACGTTCAGGCGAGCAGCCACCTCAAGCTGCGGAGCACCGTAAGGCTCGAGGCCCACGAGTTCGTCGCGCAGGGGCAGGTTCATGGCTGGAAGTCTAGTGGCGCTCGTGAGGGCCCCTCTCTAGATTNTGTTGACTCACACGAGGGTCGGTAAGGCAAGGCGTGCCCTGCGCTCCCGAAGAGTTGGGCAACGCGCCCTANGTGACCCTGGGTTGCCGCTCGACGCTAACCGCGCTCGAGCCGGACCCTGANGGCCTCGCCGTGCGCGGGAAGGTCCTCCGCGTTCGCGAGAGCGATGACCTTCTCCCCCACCGCGGCCAACGCGGCCGTCGTCGTACTCCACGACGGAGACCGCCTTGAGGAAGCTCAGCGTGTTCAGGCCGGACGCGAAGCGAGCCGTCCCGCCGGTGGGGAGCACGTGGTTGGAGCCAGCCAAGTAGTCGCCAAGCGGCACTGGACTGTACGGCCCAACAAAGATCGCTCCAGCGCTCGTGATGCGCTCCGCGACCGCTCCTGCGTCCGCGGTGTGAATCTCGAGGTGCTCCGCGCCGTAGGCATTCGCGACGGCGACCGACTGATCGATGCTTCCCGTGAGCACCACCGCGCTCTGGCGACCCGCAAGGGCCTCCTTGGTGCGCGCGATGTGGCGCGTCGCGTCGACGCGACGGGCGAGGATCGTCTCCACAGCGTCGGCCAGTTCTTCACTGTCCGTGATGAGAACCGATCCCGCCATGGGGTCGTGTTCTGCCTGGCTGAGCAGGTCGGCGGCGACGTACTCTGCCGACGCGGTGCTGTCGGCGATGACCGCGATCTCCGTGGGGCCGGCTTCCGCGTCGATGCCCACTGTGCCGTTGACGGCGCGCTTCGCTGCAGCGACGAAGACGTTGCCGGGGCCCGTGATGACGTCGACAGGGTCGATGCCCTCGCTGCCGTATGCGAGCAGGCCAATCGCCTGCGCGCCGCCCGCCGCATACACCTCGGTCACGCCGAGCAGCGCACACGCCGCGAGGATCGTGGGGTGCACCTGGCCGCCGAACTCGCGCTGCGGAGGGCTGGTGACGGCGATCGACTTCACGCCTGCCGCCTGCGCGGCGACCACATTCATGACCACGGAACTGGGATAGACCGCAAGACCGCCAGGCACATACAGGCCGACGCGGTCCACGGGGATCCATCGCTGGCTCACCTTTGCGCCGGGAGCCAGATCCACCGAAGTGCCAGGGGGAACCGTCGCCTCGTGGAAGGTGCGGACGCGGTAGATCGCCTCCTCGAGCGCCTCCCTGACCGCCGAATCCAGGCCAGCCAGAGCGTCGGCCAATGCCTCATCCGCGACACGCAGGGACGGGGGCGTCACGCCATCGAAGCGCTCGCCGTACTCGAGCACGGCCTGGGCACCGCGAGAGCGGACGTCGGCAAGGATGGGGGCGACGGTCGCGAGGGCGTCTGCGACGTCGACCTCGGCGCGCGGCATGAGGTCGCGCAGCTCCCTGGCAGACAGGTCGCGACCGCGGACATCGATTCGACTCAGCACGCGGATCAGCCTACCGGCGCTGCGCGATGAGACTGTGAGGTCAACTCGCCAGGCAGCTGGGGCCGAAGGCGGCCTTGAGGTCGCCGTAGAGCGCCGACGAGCGCTTCACACGGAACTCGTCGCCAAGGCGCATCGTGATGGGATCGCCGGAGCCGGTGAGCACCATGCGCACCTCGACGGATCCTGGGTGCGCGCGGAGCACGGCCTTGACCTCCTCCACGAGCGGAGGCGTGACGCGAGCGGCCGGCAGCGTGATCGCCACGGGAGACATGTCGACCGTGTTGACGTTGGGGGTGCGCACCTCAACCGCGGAGAACGACAGGCCGCCATCCCCGCGTTCGCGAGCGCGCACCACCACGGCNATGACCGCGTCCTCCGCGAGGTCTCGGGCGTACGTCTCGAAGGTCTTGCCGAAGAACGAGATCTCCGTCTCGCCGCTCATGTCCTCGAGCGAGATGATCGCGTAGGCGTTGCCGCTCTTGGCGATGCGGCGATCCACGCGAGTCACCAGGCCAGCGAGCGTGAGCTGTGCCCCCTCCCCCACGCCGTGCGCGGGGTTGGCGTTGAGGATCTGATGGGTCGATTCGGCGCGGATGACGTGCTCGAGTCCCGACAGCGGGTGGTCGCTGACGTACAGGCCCAGCATGTCGCGCTCAAAGGACAGGAGCGTCTTCTTGTCCCACTCGGGCATGTCCCGCACCTCGACCACGACGCCGCCGCCAAGGTCGGGGTCGTCGCCAAAAAGGTCGAACTGGCCGGTGGCCTCTTGTCGCTTCACGCCCACAACGGAGTCGATCGCCGTCTCGTGGATCGCGTTGAGAGCGCGGCGCGTGTGGCCAAGCGAGTCGAAGGCGCCGGCCTTGATGAGGGAGTCGATGGTGCGCTTGTTGCACACGGATGCCGGCACCTTTGACAAGAAGTCAGCGAAGGATTCGAAGGCGCCCTTCTCTTCGCGAGCACGCACGATCTCCGTTACGACGTTCTCGCCAACATTGCGCACGGCGGTGAGGCCAAAGCGCACGTCCTCGCCCACAGCGCTGAAGTTCGCGACGGACTGGTTGACGTCCGGCGGGAGCACGCGGATGCCCATGCGGCGACATTCCGCCAGGTACAGGGCCGACTTGTCCTTGTCTGACTTCACCGAGGTGAGCAGCGCGGCCATGAACTCTGTGGGGTAATGCGCCTTGAGGTAGGCGGTCCAGAACGACAGCACGCCGTACGCCGCGGTGTGCGCCTTGTTGAACGCGTAGTCGGCGAACGGGACCAGCGTGTCCCACAGCGCCTTGATCGCGGCCTCGGAGTAGCCGCGTTCGCGCATGCCCGCGCTGAAGGGCTCGAACTCCTTCGCGAGGATCTCCGGCTTCTTCTTACCCATCGCGCGACGCAGCAGGTCTGCCGCGCCCAGCGAGTAGCCGGCGACAATCTGCGCGATGCGCTGCACCTGCTCCTGATAGACGATCAGGCCGTAGGTGACGTCGAGGACCTCCTTGAGGGGCTCCTCGAGTTCCGGATGGATGTAGTCGACGGGCTGACGGCCGTTCTTGCGCTCAGCATAGTTGGTATGCGAGTTCATGCCCATGGGGCCGGGGCGGTACAGCGCGAGCACAGCGGAGATGTCCTCGAACGAGTCCGGTCGCATCTGTCGCAGCAGCGAGCGCATCGCGACACCATCGAGCTGGAACACACCAAGGGTGTCGCCGCGGCCCAGGAGCTCGAAGGTCTCCTTGTCCTCAAGCGGCAGATCCTCGAGGACCACCGGGTCCTTGCCGTTGTTGACGATGTTCTCGAGCGCGTCGTCGAGGATCGTGAGGTTGCGCAGGCCAAGGAAGTCCATCTTCACAAGGCCAAGCGACTCGCACGTGGGGTAGTCGAACTGCGTGATGATCGCGCCGTCCTGCTCGCGGCGCATGATGGGCACGATGTCGATGAGCGGGTCGCTCGACATGATGACGCCAGCGGCGTGCACTCCCCACTGTCGCTTGAGGTTCTCGATGCCGAGTGCGGTGTCCATGACCTCCTGCGCATCAGGATCGGTCTCGAGCAGCGTGCGGAAGTCCGCTCCCTCGCTGTAGCGCTCGTGGTTGGGATCGAGCACGGCGGACAGCGGCATGTCGCGGCCCTGCTGCGGCTCGGGGAACGCCTTGGTGAGCTGCTCGCCAAGCGAGAACGGCTTGCCGAGCACGCGGGTCGCGTCCTTGAGCGCCTGCTTGGCCTTGATAGTGCCGTACGTGACGATCTGGGCGACGCGGTCCTCGCCGTACTTCTCGGTGACGTACTTGATGACTTCCCCGCGCCGACGCTCGTCGAAGTCGATATCGAAGTCCGGCTTGGATTCGCGCTCAGGATTGAGGAAGCGCTCGAAGTACAGCTGGTGGACAATCGGGTCGAGGTCCGTGATGCCCATCGCGTACGCGGCCATGGAACCGGCACCGGAGCCACGACCGGGACCCACGCGGATGCCATGCTCCTTCGACCACTTCACGAAGTCCGCAACGACAAGGAAGTAGCCCGGGTAGCCCTTGTCGGAGATGACCTCGATCTCGAAGTTCGCGCGCTCCTGGACCTCTGCGGGGATGACCGCGCCATAGCGTCGGTGCAGGCCCGCCTGGACCTCCTTGACGAACCACGAGTGCTCGTCCTCTCCCGGCGGGCAGTCGAAGCGCGGCATGTAGTCGGCGGAGGTGTTGAACTCGACGTCGCACTGCTCTGCGATCGCCACGGTGTTGGTGAGGGCGTCGGGGTGAATGTCGCCCCAGATCTCCCACATCTCTTCCGTGGACTTCACGTAGTAGCCGTCGCCGCTCAGCGCGAAGCGCTTGCCGCCGTTCTCATACGTGGGCTCATCAAGGGTGGAGCCCGACTGCACGCACAGCAGCGCCTCATGTGCGTGGGCGTCCTCGCGACGCGTGTAGTGGAGGTCATTCGTGGCGACGAGCGGAGCGCCGATCGCCTTCGAGACGCGAATGAGATCGTCGTAGACGCGCTTCTCGAGCTCGAGTCCGTGGTTCATGAGCTCGACGTAGTACGAGTCCTTGCCGAAGATGTCCTGGAACTCGCCGGCCGCCTTGACCGCCTCGTCGAACTGGCCAAGTCGCAGTCGCGTCTGCACCTCACCGGACGGGCAGCCCGTGGTGGCGATGATTCCCTTCGAGAAGCGCTGGAGCAGCTCGCGGTCCATGCGCGCCTTGTAGAAGTGGCCCTCAAGCGAGGCGTACGAGGCGAGGCGGAACAGGTTGTGCATGCCTGCCGTGTCTCGCGCCCACATGGTCGCGTGGGTGTACGCGCCACCCGAGGACACGTCGTCACCCTCCTGGCCGCGCTCACCCCAGCGCACTCGCGTCTTGTCGCCGCGCGCGGTTCCCGGCGTCAGATACGCCTCAAGGCCAACAATGGGCTTGATACCAGCGGCTTTAGCCTTCGACCAGAACTCGTAGGCACCAAAGAGGTAGCCGTGGTCGGTGGTGGCGATAGCCGTCTGGCCAAGGCGCTCGACCTCCTTCATGAGCTCGGAGATTCGCGCCGCGCCATCCAGCATGGAGTACTCCGTGTGGACGTGAAGATGCACGAAGTCCTTGCCAGGCATGCCCCCGATTCTAGGCACCCCCACCGACGCTGATAACCGCGGCGCGCGGCCATCCGCCAGACCCCTGGGAGAATGCCTAGGTGGTCACCATCTCCTATCCTCCTGAGCTGCCCGTCAGCGCCAGGCGTGAGGACATCGCGGCCGCCATTCGCGACAACCAGGTGGTGATCGTCGCTGGCGAAACCGGCTCCGGAAAGACCACCCAGCTGCCCAAGATCGCGCTCGAACTTGGCCGCAGCAGCGTCGGGCATACCCAGCCACGCCGCATCGCCGCGAGAGCCGTCGCCGAGCGCGTCGCCTTCGAACTCGGAACCGAATTGGGCGACGTCGTCGGATACCAGGTGCGATTCACGGACCAGTCGTCAAAGAACACCCAGATCAAGGTGATGACCGACGGCATTCTGCTCGCACAGATCCAGCGCGATCCGCGGCTCATGGCCTACGACACGATCATCATCGACGAGGCGCACGAGCGGTCGCTCAACATCGACTTCCTGCTGGGCTACCTCACGAACCTGCTCCCCCAGCGCCCCGATCTCAAGGTCATCATCACCTCCGCGACCATCGACTCCGAGCGCTTCAGCGAGCACTTCAAGGCACCGATCATCGAGGTCACGGGGCGCACCTATCCCGTCGAGATTCGCTACCGCGAACCCCAGGACGGCGACGTCATGGCTGGCATCGTGCGTGCGTGCGACGAGCTCATGGCCGAAGGCGACGGGGACATCCTCGTGTTCCTCAGCGGCGAGCGGGAAATCCGTGATGCGGCCGACGCTCTGGCTGGCTCGATCCCCAGAGATCGGGTCGAGCTGCTGCCGCTGTATTCACGGCTGAGCGCCGCCGAGCAGCACCGCGTGTTCCAGTCCCATGCCCGACGCCGGATCGTCTTGGCAACCAACGTCGCCGAGACGTCGCTCACCGTTCCCGGCATTCACTACGTCGTCGACCCTGGCACGGCCCGCATCTCGCGGTATTCGAAGGCGACGAAGGTGCAGCGCCTCCCCATCGAGCCGATCTCGCAGGCGAGTGCCCGACAGCGCGCCGGACGTGCCGGACGTTTGGCGCCCGGCGTCGCGATCCGCCTGTACTCGCAAGAGGACTTCGAGGGCCGGCCAGAGTTCACCGAGCCCGAGATTCTGCGCACCTCGCTCGCCTCCGTGGTGCTGCGCATGATTGCTGTGGGGGTTGCCGCCTCTCCCGATGACGTGGCGCGCTTCCCGTTCGTCGAGCCGCCGGACACGCGCGCGATTCGCGACGGAGTGAACCTGCTCGCCGAGTTGGGTGCCGTGAAGAACGGTGGTGGAAAGACTCGACTGACAAAGATTGGCCACGCTCTCGCGCAGCTGCCCATGGATCCGCGCCAGGCGCGCATGGTTGTGGAGGCGGCGAAGCATGGCGTCACCCGAGAGGTCGCGATCATCGCCGCCGCGCTCAGCATCCAGGACCCGCGAGAGCGGCCTCAGGACAAGCGCGAAGAGGCGGATCTGCTGCACAAGCGCTTCGCGGACCCCACCTCCGATCTGCTGTCGTATCTCAACCTGTGGCAGTACATCCGCGAGCAGCAGAAGGAACTGTCTGGGAACGCGTTCCGCCGCATGTGCCGCTCCGAATACCTGAACTACCTGCGCATTCGCGAGTGGCAGGACGTCGTGGAGCAGATCCGCCGCGCCGCTAAGTCGCTCAAGATCGCCATGCCGTCGCTGCCGGACGGCAATTGGGATGAGGACGCGATCCACCGCAGCGTGCTCGCGGGACTGCTGTCGCAGATCGGCGCGCAGGACGCCGGCGAGATCCGCGCCTCGTCCTTCGCTCATCTGCGAGGAGAGGCCAAGGCGATCGCGATGCGGCGCGCGCGCAAGCAGGCGACCAATGAGTACCTCGGCGCGCGCGGGGCGCGGTTCGCGATCAACCCTGGCTCTCCCCTATCGAAGAAGCCTCCCGCGTTCGTCATGGCCGCAGAACTCGTCGAGACCAACCGGCTGTGGGCACGCGATGTGGCGGCCATCAAGGCCGAGTGGGCAGAGCAGCTCGCGGGAGACATCGCCAAACGCACCTATTCCGAGCCCCACTGGAGCAAGCGTCGGGGCGCGGCGGTGGCCACAGAGAAGGTGCTCGTCTACGGCGTGCCGATCGTCGCCGACCGCACCGTGCTGTGGGGACGCATCGACCCTGCCGACGCTCGTGACCTGTTCATCCGCCACGCCCTTGTCGAGGGCGAGTGGGAGACGCATCACCGGTTCTGGAAGCACAACCAGCGGCTGCTCACGGAGGCGGAGGAGATTGCCGCGCGCACCCGCACGCCGGCCGCGCTCGCCGATGATGAGGCCCTCTTCGCGTTCTACGACGACCGCATCCCCAACGACGTCATCTCCGCTCGCCACTTCGACAATTGGTGGAAGAAGGCGCGCCGCGACAACCCGGACCTGCTGACGCTCACGCTCGAGGATGCGCTGCCCGGCGGCGTGGACCACGGCGATGACTTCCCTGATACCGCCGTCCTTGGCGACATCACCCTGCGGCTGTCGTACCAGTTCGAGCCCGGGTCTGCCGCCGACGGCGTCACCGTGCACGTGCCTCTCGCAGTCTTGCCGCGGCTCGCCCCCGAAGGACTCGATTGGCTGGTCCCCGGGCTGCAACTCGAGCTCGTGACGGCAACCATCCGCGCTCTGCCCAAGCCCGTGCGGGTCAAGCTCGTTCCCGCGCCCGACGCTGCGCGTGCCATCGACTCCCTTCTCACTTTTGGCGAGGGTTCGTTCCGGGAGGCTTTCACGGCGGCGGCGCTCGAGGCTCGCGGCGTGGAGATCCCTGCCGAGGCCTGGGAAGGCCTGGACGAGCGCCTGCCTGCCCACCTGCGCGTGACCTACCGCGTCGAGGACGGGGACCGCGTCGTGGGCGAAGGGCCGTCACTCGAATACCTGCAGCGCGAGCTCGCGCCCAAGGCACAAGCGGCGGTGGCGAGGGCCGTGGCCGCCGTCACCGGCGCAGCCCCTGCGTCCGCACCGCGAATGCGCCCCGGACCGCATGCGTCCCGCACGACTGAGTCCCCGGACCACGGATGTGCGGTGCGGACGCAGGGAGAGCGGCTTGCGGGGTGGCCTGCTTCGCTTCCCGAGGTGGTCGAAGGTGACGGCGGGGTGCGCGGGTACCCCGCGATCGTCGACGAGGACTGCGCCGCGTGGCTGCGCGTCCTGGCCGCTCCCGACGCCGACGCCCACGCTCGCGGCGTGCGACGCCTGCTCCTCACCGAGGTGGGGCTGCCCGTCAAGCGCATCACCACCCGCTGGACGGGAACGCAGGCACTCGCCTTGGGCGCATCGCCGTATCGCTCGACCGACGCTCTGGTCGCCGACCTGCAGATGGCTGCGGTTACGGCACTGGTTCCGGCTGCAGGCGAGATCCGCGAGCGCGACGCCTACGATGCCGCGCGGACGCGAGTGCGCCAAGACCTTGAGGACGAGGTGCAGCGCATCGCCCTGGTCACCGCGGACATCCTCACCGAGGCAAGGGCGCTCGACGGCGACATCCGCGCCGCCACGTCGATGGCGCTCCTTGCGACCGTGACCGAGGTGCGGGCCCAGGCCAACGACCTGGCAGGTGACGGATTCCTCTCGCGCACTCCCCCAGACCGGGTTAAGCACGTGACCCGCTACCTGGCCGCGCTGAGACGGAGACTCGAGGCAGCGTCGGGCAACCCGCAGCGGGACGCCGCGCTCGCATGGCAGGTGCGCGAGGTCGAGGATGAATGGGTGGCCGCGGGCTCTCCCGAAAGCGTCAAGTGGATGATCGAGGAACTGCGCGTTTCCCTGTTCGCGCAGGCACTGGGAACCGATGGCTCCGTGAGTCCGCAGCGCATTCGCAAGGCGCTTGCGGCACTCGCCACCCCGGCACAGAGGTAGTCTCGCGGTCATGCCGAAGATCGATGCAGCAACCGTCGCGGAGCACCGTGCTGCCCGCCGCGCGGCGCTGCTCGATGCTGCCGCGGACCTCGGTGGCCACGATCATGGTCACCCACGACCACGACGTGTTGCATCACGTTGACCGCGTGCTCATCATGGAAGACGGCCGCATCGAGCCGTACACGGGTTCCTGAGCGCCGTCAGGAGATCGTCAGATCCTTGTAGGCGTCGTGATGCGGGATGCCCTCGTCGAAGTACGCGTCGCCGAACGTCGTGTAGCCGAGCCGCTCATAGAACGGAATCGCCTGATCCTGCGCGCTGAGCTCCACGCGCACGCTCCCGTTTGCCCCGTGGCGAGCCAGCGCGGCCGCCTCGAGCGCTTTCATGAGTGCCACCCCCACCCCGGTTCCCCTGGCCGACGCTCGCACGGCTAGGCGACCGATGTGCGGGTTCGCGGGATTCATGGCCCCGTGCCCGGTGCCTTCACCGTGGAACGAGTCCGTGTGCGGCGCGAGCAGGCGCCCGGTGCCCATGGGCGCGCCGTCGTTGTCGTAGGCGATGACGTGGAAGGTGCGGGGGTCTGAGTCGAGCTCGTCGCGCTCCCCCTCCGGGGAGACACCCTGCTCGCCCACGAACACCTCGAAGCGCACCGCGAGGGCGTCGGCAAACTGTTCAGGGGTCGTGACCTGTTCGATTCTCATGCCCGCAGCACCTCCAACGCGTCCGCAAGGTCCTGCGGATATTCGGACGATACCCGCACCTCGCCTCCGCGAGTCGGGTGCTCAAACGCGAGCTCCTTCGCGTGCAGCCACTGCCGTGTCAGTCCCAGCTTGCGCGCGAGGACGGGGTCCGCGCCGTACGTGAGGTCGCCCGCAAGCGGGTGGCGCATTGCGGCCATGTGCACGCGGATCTGATGGGTGCGGCCCGTCTCGAGGTGNATCTCGAGCAGCGAGGCCGAAGGGAACATCTCGAGCACCTCGTAATGTGTGATCGACGGCCTGCCACCCTCAACCACCGCGAACTTGTAGTCGGACGTGGGATGCCGGCCGATCGGCGCGTCGATCGTGCCCGCCGTCGGATCAAGGTGCCCCTGCGCCACCGCGTGGTAGATCTTGTCGACCGTGCGCTCCTTGAACGCGCGCTTGAGCACCGAGTACGCGGCATCTGACTTCGCGACCACCATGAGGCCAGACGTGCCCACATCGAGACGGTGCACGATCCCCTGGCGCTCCGCCGCCCCCGAGGACGCGAGCCGCACACCAGCCGCAGCCAGCGCGCCCACGACCGTGGGTCCAGTCCAGCCCGGCGACGCATGCGCGGCCACCCCCACCGGCTTGTCGACCACCGCGATGTCGTTGTCCTCGTACACGAGCGTGAGCCCGCCAGGGACGGGCGGCTCCTCGACCACCTTGGCCTCGGGCAGCTCCACTGACACGATCCCATCAGCGAGCCGATCGGACTTGCCAAGCGTCGACAGCCCTTGCATGACGTGACCTCCCTCGACCAACTCGGCGGCACGGGTGCGCGACAGACCCAGCATGCGCGCCAAGGCGACGTCCGCGCGCTCCCCAATCAGAGCGTCGGGCACGGGCAGGTGACGGGTGTCAGGCACTTTCAGAGGGTACGTCCGACGCTGCGGCGGCCGGGGTGGCCTGTTCGCCTTCGTGGGGCCTGGGTTCGAGGATCTGCTTGCCAAAAGCCGCGAGCAGGGCCACGGCAATGGCAGCACCCACAATGGCGATGTCCGCGACGTTGCCGACGAACCAGCCGTTGTAGTTGATCATGTCGACGACGTGACCCTCGCCAAAGCCCGGGTAGCGGAAGAGGCGATCGATGAGGTTGCCGGCCGCGCCACCAAGGCCGATTCCGAACAGCCACAGCGCCAGGGCGGAGTGGGCGCGACGCGCGTAGACGATGATGCCGATCAGCACTGCAATGCCCACAGCGGTGACGATCCACGTGGTCGAGTTGCCAAGCGAGAAGGCGGCTCCGGGATTGCGAACCAGTTCGATGGACAGCCAAGAGCCGAGCAGCTCGTGGTTCTCGCCCGGTTCAAGCGTGCTGAGTGCCCACTGCTTGGTCAGCTGATCAACTGCGACGACTGCGAGAGCGACCAGCCACAGGGCTGGTCGCCACGTCAACGGCGCTCCTCGCGCTGCTTGCAGGTCACGCAGTGCGTCGCGCGCGGGAACGCCTGAAGGCGCGCCTTGCCGATGCCCTGGCCGCACACGAGGCACGAGCCATAGGTGCCGGCCTTGATGCGACGCAGCGCGTCAACGCTCTGCTCGAGCATCTCGCGGGTGTTGTTGACGATGGACATCTCCTGCTCGCGCTCAAGCGCGGTGGAGCCAGCGTCCGCCTGGTCGTCGCCAGCGCCGTCAGAGGTGTGAAGAAGGTCGTCGAGCTCGTGCTCGGTGGCGGCGAACTCAGCGACAAGGCGCTCAACGTCTGCATTGAGCGTCTTGACGATCTCGCGGATCTCGCCGACCTTCCACGCGTCGTCGCCATCGCGAACGGCGAGCTTCTTGAGGTCAGCGGCCTTCACGTCCGCAGGGTCGACCGAAATCGTCGTGACATCAGTGCTGGTCATGGTGTGGCCTCGCTTTCGGTCTAGTGGAGTGAGACTAGTCCGCTTTACGTACTGAAAGCAAAGCGCCGCGCCCTCAGGCGCGGCGCTTCGCAGATAGCGGAATTGTCAGTTTCCCGACTCGGGGCTCTTCTGGCCGTAGAGGTCGGAGAACATGCGCGACGACGGCGGCGTGAAGGGCGTCTCGTCGCCCTCTGCGGACTCGTCGATCGCGGGCACTGCACCAGTCTGCTGATCCTCAGGAGCGGGGGTGGTCACCGGCGCGAAGGGGTTGCCAATCGGGCCCGACGCTGGGGCACGCAGCTGGTTCTCCCACGGCTCATTCGCGTCGTAGGTGGGAGGAACGGGCGCCTGGGCGGATGCCGGGGTCTCGGCGGCCGGCTCAGAGAAGCCGCCGATGGCCTCCTCGAACGACACCGCGTCGGCCTGGGGGGCAGCCGGTGCAGCGTCCACCTGGGGAGCCGCGGGAGCAGCGTCGGCCTGGGGAGCTGCGGGAGCAGGCTCGACGGCGGGCGCCGCGGCAGGCTCGGGAGCCTCCGACGGTGCCTCGGCAGCAGGCTCAGGCGAAGCCTCCGGAGCGGCCGCAGCCGCCGCCTCGGGAGCCTCATCGGCCGGCTCCGGAGCCGACGCGGCAGACACGGGAGACGACGCGCCTGGCAGATCAGCGATTCCCGATCCCGCGAGGCCTGCGACCGCGCCGGTGCTGGGACCGGTCGCCGTGTGATCGAGGTCGCCAAG
>JGI12383J13903_1000911_pt1 | contig 17275 bp, 17 predicted proteins | sample Passage237B_FD_13903 | JGI IMG/M metagenome (IMG submission 13903)
TGCTCTACGCGTCGCTCTTGGCGAGGGCGTCAACCGGGATGCCCGGACCGGTGGTCGCGGAGATCGAGGTCTTGAGAATGTAGCGACCCTTGGACGAGGACGGCTTCGCGCGAAGCACCTCGTCGAGGACGGCCTGGAAGTTCTCAAGGAGCTTCTGGTCACCGAAGGACGCCTTGCCCAGCACGGTGTGCAGGTTGGCGTGCTTGTCGACACGGAACTCGATCTTTCCACCCTTGATGTCGGACACGGCCTTGGCCACGTCCATCGTCACGGTGCCCGTCTTGGGGTTGGGCATGAGGCCACGGGGACCGAGCACGCGGCCCAGACGGCCGACCTTGCCCATGAGGTCCGGGGTGGCCACGACGGCGTCGAAGTCCTGGCGGCCGCCGGCCACCTCTTCGATGAGCTCGTCGCCACCGACGATGTCCGCGCCGGCCTCACGGGCGGCGTCTGCCTTGTCACCGTTGGCGAAGACCAGGACCCTTGCGGTCTTGCCGGTGCCGTGCGGAAGGACGACGGTGGAACGGACCATCTGGTCCGCGTGACGGGGGTCAACGCCCAGCTTGAAGACGACGTCGATGGTCGAGTCGGTCTTCTTGGAGGACGTCTTCTGCGCGAGGCGAACTGCCTCGAGCGGGGTGTAGAGCTGGCTGCGGTCAACGAGCTGTGCAGCATCGTTGTAAGCCTTGGAGCGCTTGGTCATCTGCTTCTCTTTCTGTGCAGTCGTGGTGCGGGCCAGCGCGACCCTCCCACTGGGTTGTGGCCTTAGGAGACCGTGATGCCCATCGAACGGGCGGTGCCTTCGATGATCTTCGCCGCGGCGTCGAGATCGTTGGCGTTGAGGTCTTCGAGCTTCTGGGCGGCGATCTCGCGCACCTGCGCCTGGGTCAGCGTGCCGACCTTCTGCGTGTGCGGGACACCGGAGCCCTTAGCCACTCCTGCGGCCTTCTTGATGAGCTCTGCGGCCGGCGGGGTCTTCGTGATGAACGTGAAGGAGCGGTCTTCGTAGACCGTGATCTCCACGGGGATCACATTGCCACGCTGCGACTCGGTGGCCGCGTTGTAGGCCTTGCAGAACTCCATGATGTTCACACCGTGCTGACCCAGTGCGGGGCCAACCGGCGGGGCGGGGTTCGCCATACCAGCCTGAATCTGGAGCTTGATCAGGCCGGCAACCTTCTTCTTAGGGGGTGCCATTTGTGGGTCCTTTACTAACTAGCATGTGCGGCTGGCGGCCGCTGGTTTGCTGTCGCGTCAGATCTTCTGGACCTGGTTGAACGACAGCTCGACCGGGGTCTCCCGGCCGAAGATCGACACGAGCACGTGGAGCTTCTGGCTCTCCACAGAGATCTCGGAGATGGTGCCGGGCAGCGTGGCGAACGGACCGTCGATGACGGTGATCGACTCGCCGACCTGGAAGTCGACGTCCACGGTCTTTCCGACACCAGTAGTGGCCTCCTCGCCGACAACGGCGGCGGGAGCCTGGGCAGGGGCAAGCATCGAGACGACCTCGTCGAGGGTCAGCGGCACCGGCTGGTGGGCGTGACCGACGAAGCCGGTGACACCGGGAGTGTTGCGCACGGCGCCCCAGGACTCATCGGTGAGGTGCATGCGGACCAGCACGTATCCGGGCATGCGCACACGGGTGACCTGCTTGCGCTGGCCATTCTTGATCTCGGTGACCTGCTCCATGGTGACTTCCACCTGGAAGATGTAGTCCTCCATGTGCAGCGACTCGATGCGGTGCTCGATCGCCTGCTTCACGCGCTTCTCGTGACCCGAGTAGGAGTGGACAACAAACCACTCGCCCTCGCGCGAAGCGAGCTCGTTGCGGAACGCCTCAACCGGGTCCTCGTCCGACGCTGCGGGAGCCTGAGCCTCGTCCGTCGCCTCGGTTGCGTCCTCAGCAGGAGCCTCGTCGGCGGCGTCCTCGGCCGGAGCCTCGGTCTCGTCGGCGGCGTCATCAGCCACAGCGTCGGCCGTCTCCTGGGCGACGTCGTCGGCGACGACGGAGTCGCCCTCGACCACAGCGTCGGCCTCAATCGAGGCGTCGGTCAGGTCGACGGACATGCCGTCAGCAGTCTCGTCAGACACGCGAATCTCTCCTTACAGCAGCGACTAGTCGCTGAAAACCCAGTTGGCGCCGAAGTTGAACACGAAGTCCAACCCGAACACGATGGCCATCACCACGGCAACGAAGCCAAGGACGATCCAGATGTAGCGGACGGTCTCTTCACGCGTGGGCGTGACGACCTTCTTGAGCTCCGCAATGACCTGGCGCCAGAACAGCACGAAGCGGGCGAAGATGTTGCGGCCCTCGCGCTCGTTCTTGCGCGGGCCCTTCGCCTCGTCGGTCACGGCAGTGTCGCTCACCGAATGTCCTTTGCTTGTGGGATGGATTGGCACAGGACATGCCTGCGTCAAGCAGGGCAGGAGGGACTCGAACCCCCAACCGTCGGTTTTGGAGACCGATGCGCTACCAATTGCGCCACTGCCCTTCGGGGGTTGGGCCCCGAGGCTCTTGATTCCTGTCATGGGGCTCACGAGGGCGCGCGCCATCATGACGATTGTCAATCGCCGACTCGNCAGTGTACGTGGTTTCCGGTTCTGATGCGAACTCGGATTTTCCGGCCGTGTTCCGGCANGGNTGCAGGGTCCGGGCGCCCCGCACGAACGTTCCGCACGGACAGTGTGACAGAAGTGAACAATGAGGCCCGACGCTGGCGTCAGTCCGTCACTCCAGTCACTTTGGTCTCATCGTCCGTGCGGAGCGTTCCGACAGCAGCGCCCGCACCGCGCGCGGGACGACTGTTGGATCGTCGAAGACTTCCACGGCCGCGAACCTAAGGATGTCCAGCCCGGAAATGCGGAGTGCGCGATCCATTTGCCGATCCGCGATGAACGACTTCTTGTCGCCATGCGAGCTGTATCCGTCGACCTCGATGACGATCGAGCCCGCAACAACAAGGTCGCGACGGCCATCCGGACCAACACGGGCCTGCACTTGAGTGCTGAAGCCAGCCGATTCCAGCGCGTAGCGCGCCAGGGTCTCGGCCGGAGACTCAGCGTTCGCACGGTGATACCTGCGCAGCCACGCTCCCCGAACGGGGTCGTTTCGCCACAGCTGATCGAGTTCCTCAAAGACGACGAGGCCCTTGTGAAGAGCCGAGTCCACGGCGCACAGGTGCGCGAGGGCAGGCAGACAGGACGCAGCATCGTCGAGGGCACTGGCTACGTCGGAGATCAGAGCGGTGCCGCGATTCCCATAGTGAATAACTGCGTGCTCCACGGGTCGAATGCCCGGGCGCGCAAGTGATCGATTCATGGGGAGCACCACGTGTGGCCTCTCCACCGGCTCGATGAGCGCCACCCCCGCGAGCTTCAGTGCGGAGACACAGGCCGCTTGGCCGCGAAACAGCACCGCCGCTCGAATGGGCACTGGAGTGTTGGGCAGGCAGTAGCAGCCCCTGTGAAAGCGAACTATCTGCCCCCTCGCAACGGCCTGCGGGAGTGACTTCGCGGGCACCCCGGCTGCTCGCATCTCTTTCCAGCGCGCGGCGCCACCATGTCGACGCAGATAGGTGACGGGGTTCACGCAGGCACTCTGACCGCTGTCGCAACACCACGCCATGTGCAGACGCAACAGCCGTGGACAACTCAACCCCAGCGTCGGGCTGTGGACGCGACTTGTAGAGGCGACCAACTGGAACGCTCCGCACGGACGATGTGAGCAGTGGGACTCGTGTGCCTCACCAGCGCGAGCGCGGTGCCCCATCTGTCACAACTGTCACTTTGCCCGTGCGGAGTGTTCTGTTGGGTCCGACCGGGGCCTAGCCCCGGCCCCGGGCCGCGACCACGGGGAAAGCGGGAACCGGCGCCGTGGAACAATAAGGTCCATGACCGCTCCCGCTCGTCGAGTCTCTGCACGCCTTGGCGCCATTGCGCCGTCCGCAACCCTTGCCGTCGACGCGAAGGCCAAGGCCCTCAAGGCCGCCGGCCGGCCCGTGATCGGCTTCGGCGCCGGTGAGCCGGACTTCCCCACGCCGGAGTTCATCGTCGAGGCCGCGGTCGCCGCCGCTCGCGACCCCAAGAACCACCGCTACACGCCCGCGACGGGTCTGCCGGAGCTGCGCGAAGCCATCGCGCGCAAGACCCTGCGCGACTCGGGCTACGAGATCGACCCCGCCAACGTCATCGTCACCAATGGCGGCAAGCAGGCCGTGTTCCAGGCCTTCGCCTCGATCGTCGACGAGGGCGACGAGGTCATCCTCCCGGCGCCGTACTGGACCACCTACCCCGAGGCGATCAGCCTCGCGGGCGGCCGCGCGGTCGAGGTCTTCGCCGGCGCCGACCAGGACTACCTCGTCACCGTCGAGCAGCTTGAGGCCGCGCGCACGGACCGCACCAAGGCGCTCCTGTTCTGCAGCCCCTCGAACCCCACCGGCGCCGTCTACTCCGAGGAGCAGACCAAGGCGATCGGCGAGTGGGCGCTCGAGCATGGCATCTGGGTCATCACCGACGAGATCTACGAGCACCTCATCTACGACGACGAGGTGTTCTCCCCCATCGTCAGGGCCGTCCCTGAGCTCGCTGACCAGACCATCGTCGTCAACGGCGTCGCCAAGACGTACGCGATGACCGGTTGGCGTGTGGGATGGATGATCGCTCCCACGGATGTCACCAAGGCGGCCGCGAACTTCCAGAGCCACCTCACGAGCAACGTCGCGAACGTGTCGCAGCGCGCGGCCATCGCGGCGCTCGACGGCGGCCTCGAGGACGTCTATCTCATGCGCAAGGCGTTCGACCGTCGCCGCACCACCATGGTCGAGATGCTTCGCGAGATCGACGGCGTCGTGGTGCCCACGCCCAAGGGTGCGTTCTACGCGTACCCCTCGGTCGAGGGCCTCATCGGTCGCGAGATCGCGGGCCGCGTCATCAACTCGAGCGCGGACCTCGCAACGGTCATCCTTGAAGAGGCAGAGGTCGCGGTGGTTCCGGGCGAGGCGTTCGGCCCCAGCGGCTTTGTGCGCCTCAGCTACGCGCTTGGCGACGACGACCTTGTCGAGGGCGTCTCGCGCATTCAGCGCCTGCTGGGCTGACGGCCCGACGCTCACTCACCTTCCGCTCTCGCGTCACCGAGCGCTTGGGTTACGCGAGTGCCAGCGCGGCGGCCGCGCCTAGCGCAAGCACGGCTGCAGCGGGGGTCCAATAGCGGTCGTCTGCTGCAGCGAAGCCCGTTCCGCGCACGCTCTTGGTGACGCCCACCCACCTGCCGTCTCCCATGACACGAGCGCTGAGGACGACGAGAGCGCCCACGGTCAGCACCGTGGCGATCACGCCGCCGCGACCGGCAGCCACCGCCCAGATGAGAGCGGCGAAGAACAACAGCAGCGCGGCCACACCCGCGGTTGCGGGACCGTCGGGCCGAAAGGTGCGCTCGCCGTCGGGTCGCTGGGGGATCACGTTGGCAGCGCCAGCCCGCACGCCGAAAGCCCACGCAACGTGGAACAGCCCGGCGATCACCGCGACCGCCGACGCGGCCGCAATACCCGTCCACAGCAGCCACACGGGAAGCAGTCCGGCGTAGCCCAACGCGAGCAGGCCAGCTGCGAGGAACGCTGGCCAAGCCACATGCCCCGGGACCCTTGCGATGATGACCGCGAAACTCACGAGGCACACTGCGGCACATGCGACAGGGACCGACGCACCCACGAGCACCGCGGCGAGCGCGACCCACGCCACGGAGGTGAGGTGCCACGCGAAGCGGAAGATGCGGTCGGCGGCGGGGCGCGGCACCGTAAGCGACCACTCGAGACGCAGCAGCGGCCCCAGCAGCTTCAGTTCGCCAAGCACTGAGTGCGCGATGGCGATCACCACCAGCAGGCATGCCGCAAACCACTCAAGCATCCGATTCCCCTCCATACGCTTCCGTACGGTGACGCTAGAACATACGGTGGCGTATTGTCAACGCATGGCAACCCTGACGCGAGTGGACTGGACCCTCGCGGCCTTCCACCGCTTGTCCGAAGGGGGCGTGGACGCCGTCCGCATCGAGCCGCTCGCGAAGGACCTGGGAGTCTCCAAGGGCTCCTTCTATTGGCACTTCGAGGACCGCCAGGCGCTGCTCACTGAGATGCTCACGTTCTGGCGAGAGCAGGGCACCCAGGCGATCATCGAGCAGATCGAGTCGGAGACCACCGACCCTCGCGAGCGCATCTACGCGCTCACCCACTTGGTGTTCGGCCAGCAGCAGGGGGACCGAGCAGAGGTTGCCCTGCGCGCCTGGGCGGCCCGTGACGAGCAGGCGAGACAGGCGGTCCGCGCCGTCGACGAGGCGCGCACCTCCTACGTCACGAGCCTGCTCATCGCCGCAGGCGTCCCCAAGGAGGCCGCGACCACCCGCACCGCGATCGTCTACCGCACGCTCCTTGGCGAGTTCCTGCTGCGCCGCTCAGGCGGCGAGGCGCTCAGCAAGGAGGGCATCGACGCGGTAGTCGCCAACGCTCTCGAGTCATCCTCAGCGACGAGCGCCTAATCATCCCGGCGGCGGACGTTCTCGCGACGCGGGAACGACTACCGTCAGTGGCATGTCAACAGCTATCGAAGTCGCCGGCCTGCGCAAGGTCTACGGCGACAAGCCAGCGGTCGACGGCCTGGACCTCGAGATCCGCACGGGCGAGGTGTTCGCCCTGCTGGGTCCCAACGGTGCCGGCAAGTCGACGACAGTTGAGATCCTTGAAGGCTTCCGCCAGCGCAATGGCGGCGAGGTCAGCGTCCTGGGCCATGACCCTGCGCATCCCACTCGCGAGTGGCGAGAGCGACTGGGCATCATGCTCCAGAGCACGTCTGACCAGTTCCTGCTCACCCCTCGCGAGGCCATCACCCACATGGGCCGCCTCTACCCCAACCCCCGCAGCGCAGATGAGCTGCTCCACGCAGTGGGCCTCGACGACAAGGCCGACGCCAAACCCCGCACCCTCTCGGGCGGCATGCGCCGCCGTCTCGACGTGGCGCTCGCCCTCGTGGGCCGCCCAGAACTCGTCTTCCTCGACGAGCCCACCACGGGCTTTGACCCCGAGGCGCGCCGTCAGTTCTGGTCCCTCATCGAGTCGCTGCGCGATGACAACATCACGGTGGTCCTCACCACCCACTACCTCGATGAGGCCGAATACCTCGCGGACCGCATCGCCATCATCAATGCCGGCCAGGTCGCGGCGCTCGACACCCCGGGCGGACTGCGCGCTCGCGCGACCGACGCTGTGGTGACCTGGCGCGAGAACGGCGAGGAGCGTCGGGAAGTCACGGCGACGCCCACCGCAACCCTGCGCGAACTGCTCGCCACCACAGAAGGCGAGATCGAAGACCTGAGCGTGGTGAAGCCGTCGCTTGAAGACGTGTACTTCCAGATCATCGGAGGTGGGCAGTGAATCGCCCCTCATGGACCGCGATCGCGGTGGACCGCACGCGCGTAGAGCTCAAGGAGTTCTTCCGCTCCAAGGAGCAGATGATCTTCATCTTCGCGTTCCCGCTGATCTTCATGGCGCTGTTCGGCGCGATCTTCGGCGGCGAAGAGGTGGCGCAGGGCGTGAGCTTTGCGCAGTACTTCCTCGCGGGCATGATCGCCACCGGCATCATGAACACGGGCTTTCAGTCGCTTGCCCTTGGCCTCGCTACAGACCGAGACCAGGACATCCTCAAGCGCCTCCACGGCACTCCCCTGCCAACGACCGCGTTCTTCGCAGGGCGCCTCGCCACGGCACTGCTCGTGTCGATCGTTCAGCTCGCCGCGCTCATAGTGCTTGGCGTGGTCGCCTATGACATCACCATCCCCACAACGGCCGACGCTTGGCTCACCTTCACCTGGGTGTTCCTGTTGGGCACGGGCGCGTCTGTGGTGCTTGGCATCGCGGTGAGCTCGCTGCTGCGCAATGCTCGCGCTGGCTCGGCGATTCTCACGCCAGTGACGCTGTTCCTGCAGTTCATCTCCGGCGTGTTCATCGTGTACTCGCAAGTGCCGTCGTTCCTGCAGAACGTCGCTGCGGTCTTCCCGCTCAAGTGGCTGGCACAGGGCATGCGCTCGGTGTTCCTGCCGCCTGAGTTCGAGGTGGCCGAGGTGAGCGGGTCGTGGCAGCACGGACCCACCGCGATGATCATGGGTGTGTGGTTCGTGGTCGGCACGATCTGGGCCGTGCGCAGCTTCCGCTGGCAGCGCCCTGAAGACAAGTAAGCCCCCGAATAGGCTTTGACGATGCGCATCAAGTGGCCGCGGCTCGGCGATGTTCTCATCGCCGGCAGCGTGCTGCTCATTGCCGCGCTGAGCGCGATATCAGGGGCGAGTTCCCCCGAGGCCGTCCAGCGCGGCTGGGACGCGCTGGGGTACACGCTCATGGTCGCCCAGGTGCTGCCACTGCTGTGGCGGCAACAGGCGCCGCGCGTTGTCGCGTGGACTACAAGTGGCGTGTGGATCGTCATCCAGGGTTTGAGCTATCCGGACTCCCTCGCGGTGATTGCGCCGTTCATCGCAATCTACGGACTCGCCGCATACACGCCTCGCCGCACCGCCTACAAGCACGCGGCAGTCATGGGCGGAATCCTGCTGGCATGGACGGCGGTTGGCGTGTTCGCGGCAGACCTCGCGGACATCACCGCCCTCGTGACGGTGGCGTTTGGAGTGATCCTCCCCTTCGCCCTCGGATTCATCGAGCACGCGCGTGCCGAGAACCTCGCCGAACTCGAGCGCACGCACGCTCGCCAAGAGGAGGCCAAAGCAGCCGCAGCGCGAGAGGCCGTCAACAGCGAGCGCGCCCGCATCGCTCGAGAGCTTCACGACGTCGTGGCCCACGAGATGACCGTCATGACCCTGCAGGCGGAGGGCGCTCGTCGCCTCGCGGCCAACACCGACCCGCGACTGACCGAGGCACTTTCCACTATTGCGGCATCCGGCCGCAGCGGCCTCGCCGAGATGCAGCGCATGATCGCCGTGCTGCGCGAGACGGAGGAGGCCGACAGCCAGGGCCTCACCCCCGCGCCGTCGATCCGCGACATCCCCAGTCTGGTGCGCCAGGTGCGCGAGGCCGGCATGCCCGTGCGCCTGTCCATGACCGGCGACGCGCCCATGCCCGCGGGCGTGGAGCTCAACGCCTTCCGCATCGTTCAAGAGGGACTCACCAACGCCCTCAAGTACGCCGGCCCCGGGGCGTCCGCGACCGTCGAGGTGCAGCGCCTGCCCGATGAGGTGCGCATCACCGTGCGCGATGACGGCAGGGGCGCTGCGGCCGAGTCCGGCTCGACGGGCGGTCACGGGGTCGTAGGCATGCGCGAGCGCGTCGAGGCGCTCGGCGGCACCTTGGACGCGGGCCCGGCGAAGGGCGGCGGCTACGTCGTGAAAGCCGTCCTGCCAACGGCCCGACGCTCGGGCGAGTCCAAGCCCAAGCGCACCATCGGCATTCTCACGGGAGGCAATGGATGATCCGAGTTGGACTTGTCGACGATCAGGCGATGGTCCGCGCGGGCCTGAAGATGATCCTCGATACAGAGCCCGACATCGAGGTGTGCGGCGAGGCGTCCGACGGCGCCCACGCCTTGGCCCTCGCGAGGGACGCCAACCCCGACATCATCCTCATGGACATCCGCATGCCCGGGGTCGACGGCATCACGGCCGCTCGCGAGGTGCTCGACCAGTGCCCCAACGTGCGCGTGGTCATCCTCACGACTTTCGATGATGACGAGCACGTCTACGAGGCGCTGCGAGTGGGCGCGAGCGGCTTCCTGCTCAAGAGCGCCGACGGCGACACCCTCGTCAATGCGGTGCGCGTCGTCGCATCAGGCGAGGCGCTGCTGGCTCCCGAGGTCACGAGGCGAGTGATCGAGCAGTTCGCAAGGGGAGCGTCGGGCATGCAGCCTGCCGTGACCCCCGACCTTGGCGACCTGTCCGAGCGCGAGGTGGAGGTGCTGCGGCTCATGGCGCGCGGCTACTCCAACCAGGAGATCGCCAAGGAGCTGTTCGTCTCTGGCACCACCGTCAAGACGCACGTAAGCCACATCCTCACCAAGCTGGGTGTGCGCGACCGCGTGCAGGCAGTGGTCGAGGCGTATGAGTCAGGAATCGTCGTTCCGGGGGCCTGACCCTAGGGGACCATCCCCCTAGAGGACTAGTGAGAACCATCCTCTCGGCGGATACCGCTCGGGGCCGCGTTCCACAAGACTGAGTGCATTCCTCAAGAAAGCATCCAGGAGAACACAATGACAACTGTCGCCCCTGACACCGCACAGGTGCAGATCGCCGCGAGCATGCGCGGCGGGTTCAAGGACTACGGACACGGCGAGGCCGCGGTGCGCGCCCTCAATGGCATCAACGTCGACATCGCGCGCAGCGAGTTCACGGCCATCATGGGTCCCTCCGGCTCTGGCAAGTCGACGCTGCTGCACACGCTCGCGGGCCTGGACCGCCTCACGGCCGGCCAGTCGAGCATCGCTGGCACGGTGATCACCTCCCTCACCGAGGCGCAGGTGACTCAGGTGCGCCGCGAGCGCATCGGCTTCGTGTTCCAGTCCTTCAACCTCATCCCCTCGCTCACCGCGAAGGAGAACATCACCCTCCCGCTCGACATCGCCGGAGCGAAGGTCGATCCCGCATGGTTCGACGAGATCATCGGGATCCTCGGCCTCGGCGACCGCCTCACGCACCTGCCCGCCGAGCTCTCGGGCGGTCAGCAGCAGCGCGTCGCGGTTGCGCGCGCTCTCGTGTCGCGTCCCGAGATCATCTTCGCGGACGAGCCCTCAGGAAACCTCGACGCCAAGTCCGGCGCCGAGCTGCTCGCGTTCATGCGTCGCGCCGTCAAGGAGTTCGGCCAGACGATCGTCATGGTCACGCACGACCCCACGGCCGCGTCCTACGCGGACCGCATCCTGTTCCTCGCCGACGGCGTGATCGTCGACGAGATGCGGGAGCCCACCGCGGAGAAGGTGCTTGACCGCATGAAGCAGATGGGTCGCTGATCGATGTTCAGACTTGCAGTTCGATCGGTCCGGCAGAAGCCGGGTCGACTCATCCTCACGGCTATCGCGGTGGCGCTCGGCGTCTCGCTCGTGGCCGCGACTTTCACCTTCACGTCTGCCCTGCGCAGTGGGTTCAACGACCTGTTCAGCGATATCTACGGTTCGCAGGACGTAGTCGTTGAGATCGACCCCAACAGCCAGGTTGGCGGCGGCGACCCGTTCGTGGCAGGTGACCCTGTGTTCAGCGATGCCGACGTTGCGGCCGTCCAGGCCATCGATGGCGTGGCAGCGGCCAGCGGCGGCATCCAGGTCAGGGGCTCTCTCCTTCCCAATGAGGAGGCCGGCGGCGCGCCCGTCTTCAGCGGCACGCAGATGTTCAACTGGACAGGCGATTCCGCCATGGATCTGTCGACCATCGAGGACGGCCGTGGTCCGCAGGCAGACGATGAGATCGTCATCGACTTCGACGGGGCGGCGACGCTCGGCTACGAGATCGGCGACGTCGTTCGCGTGACGACCGACGAGGGCGTCAAGGAGTTCACTCTCGTTGGCACCATCCGCTTTGGCGAAGACAACAGCCTCCAGGGAGCAGCGCTGGCTTTCATCACCACCGAGGCCGCGCTGGAGATCCAGGGGGAGCCGGGCTACGCCTCAATCGGGGTGGTGACGGAGGAGGGCGCGAACAACGACGACCTCGTTAAGGCGATCAATGAGGTGCTCCCCGAGGGAACCCGTGCGATCACCGGTGAAGACAAGGCAGAGGAGCAGATCGAAGAACTCGGCACATTCCTCAACTACATCAACATCTTCGCCGTCGCGTTCGGCCTCATCGCGCTGTTCGTCGGCTCGTACATCATCGTCAACACGTTCCGCATCATCGTCACGCAGCGCACCAGGGAGTTCGGTCTGCTGCGCGCGATCGGCGCGACGGGCCACCAGGTGCGCACCACCGTCCTGCTTGAGGCGGGCATCGTCGCGATCGTCGGATCGAGCATCGGTCTGCTGATCGGCTACCTGCTTGCGCTGGGTGCAGCGGCCCTCGTGAGCACCTTCGGCGCGAGCATCCTGGGCACCGTAAGCCTGCCGATTGCGGCGATCGCGTGGAGCTACATCCTGGGTCTGATCGTCACGATCGGTGCGGCTCTCGCGCCGGCGATCCACGCCTCGGGCATCTCCCCCATGGAGGCGCTGCGCGAGGCGGCGACGGACTCTCGCAAGCCGCTCGCGCGCCGCAACATCGTGGGTGGGGCGATGGCTCTGCTGGGTCTCGTGGCGGTGTTCATCGGCCTGTACACGTCCGTCGAGAAGCCGTTCATCTATGTGGGTGCCGGCGCGCTCTTGCTGGTCCTTGGAGCAACGCTCCTTGCGGCCCAGGTGCTCGTTCCCCTCGCCTATGGTCTGCGCGGCGCGCTGACCAGGATGATGGGCATTGACGGCAAGCTCGCCGCGAACAACATCAAGCGAGAGCCCCGCCGCTCGTCCAACACGGCCGCGGCGATCATGATCGGCGTCATGCTGCTCGCCCTGACTTCGACGTTCACGGAGTCGCTCAAGTCCAGCCTCACAAGCGGCTTCGAGCAGATTCACGCTGAGTTCGTCGTGATCGGTGGCGAGGGCAGGATTCCGCAGGGCGCTCAGGACATCATCACGAGCAATGACGACGTGGACATCCTGTCGACGTTCGGCTTCTCGCAAGTGGAGCTCGACGGCGGCGAGTACTTCGTCAACGTCGTCGATCCCGCCACGGTCAACGCCACCATGGAAGTGGCGACGGATCCCGAGCTGTCTGAGCTTGACGGCGGCGTCTTCATCGACCCCACGGTCAAGGCTCTCGGCTACGACGTGGGCGACCAGATCACCCTCGAGGGCAACGAAGGCACTGCGACGCTCACCGTCACGGGCACCTATGCCAACGATGACGGCTCTCACCTGTGGGTGGACTGGGAGACCAGCGAGCAGCTCTTTGGCGACCTCGACGTCATCCAGGCACTCGTGCTCCTCAACGACGGCGCTGACGTCGACGAGGTGCAGTCCGCCATCGAGGAAGAGCTCGCAGACTCCTACCCCATGGTGCTGCTGCAGCAGCCCAGCCAGCTGCAGCAGATCGTGACCCAGGCGATCGACTTCATCCTCGGCGTCATCTCGGCGCTGCTGCTGACGGCTCTGCTCATCGCCCTGCTGGGTGTGGCCAACACGCTCCTGCTGTCCGTCACCGAGCGCACCCGCGAGGTGGGACTGCTCAGGGCCGTTGGTCTGCGCAAGTCCTCGATCTGGAAGATGATCACCATCGAGTCGATGGTCATGGCGATCTTCGGCACGATCCTGGGCATGATCCTTGGCGTTGGCCTGGGTTCCGCCCTGGTCATCTCGCTTGAGGAGCAGGGCTTCGGCACGGTGGCGATTCCGTGGGTGTGGCTCGCGGTCTACACCGTGCTGGCAGCGATCGCGGGCGTGCTCGCGGCGATCTGGCCCGCCTGGCGCGCCTCTCGCCTCGACATCCTGCAGGCGATCGCGGCAGACGGCTGAGCCACCACTTCAGAATCCGGGCGGGGCGCGCAAGCGTCCCGCCCGTTTTCGTGTCTAGACGATCACCGGCTCCGGAACCAGTTCGATACCGAACGCGTCGCGCACGCCGGCCTTGATGTGGTCCGCAAGTTCGAGCACCTGGGCCGCCGTGGCGCCCCCCCTGTTGGTGATCGCGAGCGTGTGCTTCGAACTCAGCGCGGCGCTCGAGCCTGGGAGCGCGAATCCCTTGGAGAATCCCGCGTGCTCAATGAGCCACGCGGCAGAGGTCTTCACACCGCCCGACGCTGGGTAGCGGGGCGCTCCCTCCGGAACCTGGTCTTCGCTCACCACGGGGTTGGTGAAGAAGGAGCCGGCGCTCCACGTGTCGTAGTCGCTGGGGTCGAGCACCATGCCCTTGGAGGAGCGCAGCGCGAGGACGGCCTCGCGCACCGCGGCCGTCGACGCGGTGCCGCCCACTTCGATGCCGAGCGCATCGGCGAGCTGACCGTACTTCACTTCGGCCGACCGCGTGCCGAACCGCATCTGCAAGGTGACGTCCATGACGACGTACCGCGGCGTCGGGCTGTAGGGGGCGACGAGGGAACGCTTGAGGATCGAAGTGCGGTACCCGAACCGCAACTCGATGAGTGGAAGAGTGCGCACCGCCGAGCTTTCGCGATCCCAGACCCGCACGGAGGCGAGTGTGTCGCTGAGTTCCGCACCATAGGCGCCGATGTTCTGGACGGGCGCCGCACCCATGGAACCAGGAATGCCGCTCAGCGCCTCGACACCCACCCACTCGTCGCTGATGGCACGCGCCACCACGTCATCCCAGGTGGTGCCGGCCGTGGCGGTGACGGAGACGCCTCCGCAGAAGCCGTCGTCCTGAATCGACATGTCCTGTCGGGCGTCCTGCAGGACGAGTCCGTCGAAGCCCTCGTCGGGAACGACGAGGTTGGAGCCGCCGCCAATGACAAGGAGCCGCGTGCCCTCGGCATCTGCGGTGCGCACGGCGTCGATGAGGTCGGCTTCGCTGTGGACCTGCTCGAAGCGAGCGGCCGGGCCGCCAACCCGCAACGTGGTCAGCTCGGAGAGGTCCGTCATGACTTCAGGGTATCGGGAGCGTCGTCGAACTCGTCAGGGACGCCATCGCCAGTGGCGTCCTCCTCGAAGCGCACCTCATCGGGCTCGATGGAGGCCTCGCCAGCGACCGAGCGTGCGAGCGCCCGGTGACTGCGGAACAGCGGGCCCTCAGTGCGCACCGCGCGGGCGATGACGAAGGACAGCACCGCACCGATGCAGACCACGGTGATCGCCTTGCGCAACTCGATCACGTCGCCGAGGCGGCCGATCACCTGGGGCATGACGAGGCCCGCGATGGTCGAGAAGGTGGACACGGCCGCGACCCGGCTTGCCGCCTTGCTGGGCTCGTCAGAGGCCGCGGAGAAGCCGATGGGCACGCCGAGGCCGGCGCCAAGGCCCCACAGCACCATCGCGACGGGGACGAGCCAGAACACCGGAGTGAACGCAAAGATCAGCACGCCCACGAAGACGAGGACGGCGGAGCTCCGCAGCGCCACGACGCGCCCCAAGCGACCGATGATCGGGGCGCCGAGTCCGCGAGTGGTGACCATCGCGACGACGAACACCCAATACGCGATGTCGCCGATGGCCTCCGACATGTCGAAGCCCTTCACGACCGCAAGCGACGCCCACTGGGCGGCAGCGCCCTCGATGGTCGAGGCGGCGAAGACGATGAGGCCAATGAGCACGACGCGACGCTCGCGGAACTCGTCACGCGCGGTCTTGAACGGCCCGCCGAAGCCCCCGCGAGCGCCCTCGGGATTCGGCTCTCCATAGACGACGGCCGGGGCGATGACCGCCATACGCACGACCGTGAGGATGATTGCCGCCCCCACGAAGTGCCACACAGGCGCAACGCCAAGGTGGGATACGAGAGCGCCCGCGCCAAGGCCCACCGCCATGCCCACAGAGAATGCGGCGTGGAACTGCGGCATCACCGCTCGCTTCATCCAATGCTCGACGTTCGCGGCCTCGGTGTTCATCGAGACATTCGTGAAGGCGAAGCCGAAGGAGACGAAGAACTGGCCCAGCGCGAACCAGAACTGATTGCCCGCTGCGGTGGACCAGGCCACCACCAAGAAGGCGGCCAGGTAGATGAACGTGGACCACCACAGCACGCTGCGCGTGCCGAAGCGGGCGACGAACCAGCCGGTCAAGGTGAGCGCGAAGAGCGCGCCGACCGCGCCCGCAAGCATGAGCAGGGCCAGGCGCCCCGTGGTCACATCGAGCAGTTCGGTGACGCTGGGCGTGCGCGACACGAAGGTCGCGAGGAACACGCCCATGATCCAAAACAGGGTGAGGACGCCGATGCGGGACTGACGCACGCGGTGGGCACTCGGCGTCGCCGCAGTGGAAGGTGAAGTCACCCTTGTATTCTCACCCTCAGAGCGGGCTGAACCTAACCACTTGGTAGGTCCAGCGTCGGACATTTCTAAACGTTTCGAAGCCGCTACTCTTGAGCGTACGTCCAATTCAAAGGGGAAGACGTGGCTAAAGCCAAGAAGCCAACCATGGCAGACGTCGCGGCACGCGCAGGCGTGTCCCTGTCGACGGTGTCACTCACCTACTCAGGTGCGGGTCCGATCTCCCCCGACACCAAGGCGCGCGTCGAGCGCGCCGCAGAAGAGCTCGGTTATGGCGGTCCGTCGCCGCAGGGTCGGGCGCTGCGCTCGGGCCGCTCCGGCATCGTCGGCGTGGTCATCCATGAGAAGTTCGCTCGCTCCTTCCGCGACCCGCTGAACCTGCGCATCCTTGACTCGCTCATCGCCGACTTTGGCCTCATGGGCGTTGGCGTGCTGCTCATCCCGCAGCCCACCGGCGAGCCCGGCGAGCGCACGCTGCTCGATACCGCCGCGATGGACGCCGTCGTGGTGCTTCGCGTGCGCGACCACGATGAGCCGGCCCTGCAGATCGCGAAGCGTCGCGGCATCCCCATGGTTGTCATGGAGGGTCCCGCCCCCGAAGGCGCCGGCTCGCTCGACATCGACGACACCGCAGCGACCGTGCAGCTCATCCAGCACCTTCGCGAGCTGGGTCACGAGCGCATCGGCACCGTCACCTTGCCGTTCGGTGTGGAGGCGGACACTCGCGTCATCACCCGCGAGGAGACCACCCGGGCCGCGTGGACGCCCATTCACCACCGCCTCGACGCGTTCCAGATCGCCGGCGTGGAGCCGTGCGTCATCATCGAGTCGCACGCGTCCATGGTGGAGGCGGGCATCGCGGCCGGCCACCTTGCGCTCGCCCACGAGTCGCGACCCACCGCGATCGTGTGCCAGTCCGACCTCCTCGCTGGCGGCGTCATCCTCGCCGCGAAGGAGAAGGGCCTCTCGGTCCCCGACGACCTGTCCGTCACCGGCTTCGACGGCCTGGACCTGCCCTGGGTGGCGCCGCATGAGGTCACCACGATGAAGCAGGACGGCGCCGCCAAGGGCCGCGTGCTTGCCTCCGAGGTCAAGGCGCTCCTTGAGGGCCGCACTCCCGAGCGCGTCGTGATGCAGCTTGAGTTCCGTCGCGGCAACACCACGGGGCCTGTGCCCGCCTAACCGTTTCTCATCCCGCCCGACGCTGGGGCGAGGCTTCGCGCTGCCGTCACCACAGCGTCGGGGCGGAAAGACAAGAGGGGCGCCGCCCTTGCGGACGACGCCCCTCGAGGTGGAACTGATCAGCTGATGCCGAAGAGGCTCTG
>JGI12383J13903_1000918_pt1 | contig 17231 bp, 17 predicted proteins | sample Passage237B_FD_13903 | JGI IMG/M metagenome (IMG submission 13903)
CCGTCTGCTCGATGTCGCCGCGCGTGACCGGCGATGTCGCCAGCGCCGGCCCCGCGTCGGGGCGCATCCACCACCACGCGATCGCCGCGACCGCGACCAGCGCGAGGATCATCGCCACCGCACGCGCGGGCTTGATTCGTGCCAATGGATTCCTCACGGCAACCTGTCCTCGAAGCGGATACCGGCAATGTGGTGAAGTCTGGATGCGACGTGCCGTCGGCTCAATGCTCGGCGTGTATCGGCATGTATCGCCCGCGCCGCGGATGTATCACAACGTATCGAAACGGCCGTCCGATACATCGCGTTACGCTTGTGGGCTCCCGCACGCCCGCGCAAAGGCGGATGATCCCGCCATGGAGGACAGCCAACCGATGCACCGCCTGCTGGTCGTCGACGACGACGCCGAGATCCGCCGCCTGCTGGCCGAGCAGCTCGGGCGTTCGGGCTATCAGGTCAGCACTGCCGCCGATGGCGCGCAGATGCGCCAGGTGCTGGCACGCGAGCGGATCGACCTGATCGTGCTCGACCTGAACCTTCCGCGCGAGGATGGCCTCACCCTTTGCCGCGACCTTCGTGCACGTTCGTCGACGCCGGTGATCATGCTGACGGCTCGCGGCGAACCCATCGACCGCGTGCTGGGCCTCGAAATGGGCGCGGATGACTACCTCGCCAAACCATTCGAGCCACGCGAGCTGCTCGCGCGAATCCGCAACGTCCTGCGACGCACGGAGGCCCTTCCCGCCAACCTCGAACCCCTCGCGGTGCGCCGCGCATCGTTCGAGGGCTGGACGTTCGACCTCGAGCACCGCCACCTGCGCGATCCTGCCGGACGCATCACGGTCCTTTCCGGCGCCGAGTTCCGTTTGCTGCGCGTATTCGTCACGCATGCCAACCGCGTGCTGTCGCGCGAGCAGCTCGTCGCGCTGAGCGGCGGCAAGCCATACGAGCCGCAGGACCGGGCGATCGACCTCCAGGTCAGCCGCCTGCGTGCGAAGCTGGGCACTGCAGGAGGCGCCGATGGATTGATCCGCACCGTGCGCAACGAGGGCTACGTGTTCGCCTGCAGCGGGGTCACGCTGGAATGAATCGCCTGCGCAGATTCCTCGACTCGATGCGCGGGCGCCTGTTCTTCCTGCTTCTGTTCGGCATGCTGGCCGCCGCCGTCGTCTCAACCATGCTGGCGAACGCGAAACGCCGGCAGGACCTGGAACAGGCGAACCTGACACGCAGCGTCGATCGTCTGCAGGGCTACGTCGAGCAACTGGAGAATGGCAACACGGACCTTCGTGCTCGATTGCTCGAACTCGGCGGGCCCGGCGTGCGGCCGACCGACCAGCTCACGACCGGCGGCGCAGCGGACGACGCATTTGCCGGTCTCCTGCGCGCACGCGGTGGCACGCTGGCAACGGCGCGGGTCACACGCGGCGAGGCTCGCGACTGCCTTCCCGTCCTTCCGGGCGGCGCGAGCCGCGGCGCCATCTCCGAACGGATCAGGCAACGGCGCGAGGCGGAGCCCCCGCATGTCTGCCGCATCGTGTCGCTCACGCTGCCGGACCGAACGCCGCTGCGGCTGGCCCTCGATACGCCACCGGTTTCGCCGGACCGACTTGCACCCCTCGATCCCGTATTCATCGGCTTGCTTGCACTTGCGATTGCCGCACTTGCCTACGCAGTCGCGCGCACCGCGGGAAGGCCGCTGCAACGACTGGCGCAGGCGGCGCGTGCGCTCGGACAGAATCTCCAGGGAGACCCGATCCCGGTCGCCGGGCCGACCGAAGTCAAGGAAGCTGCCGCCGCATTCAACGCCATGCAGGAACGCCTGCAGCGCCACGTTCGCGAACGCATGCAGATGCTCGCCGCGATCACCCACGACCTCCAGACGCCGCTCACGCGTCTCCGCCTTCGGCTGGAAAACGTCGAAGACGAAGCGCTGCGCCTGCAGCTCGTCGGAGACCTGGCGGCCATGCAGGCGCTGATCCGCGAGGGCCTGGAACTCGCGCGCAGCGCGGAAAGCGCCGAGCAGCCGGTGCCGCTCGACCTCGACTCGCTGCTCGAAAGCCTCGTCGCCGATGCTGCGGAGGCCGGTGCCGATGCGCGCTTCGAGCACGGCTGCGGTGCCGTGTTGCGCGTGCGCCCGCTCGCAATGCAGCGCGTGTTCGCCAACCTGATCGGCAATGCACTGGCCTATGGCCACTCGGTTCGCGTCGCATCGGAGCGCGATGCCGACGGCACGATGCGCGTGCATGTGCGCGATGACGGGCCCGGCGTTCCGGACGATCAGTTGCTGGCCGTGCTCGATCCGTTCGTGCGACTGGAAACCTCGCGCTCGCGCGACACCGGCGGCACGGGACTCGGACTCGCGATTGCACGCACGCTGGCGGAAAGGGACGGCGCGACCCTGCGCCTGTTGAACCGCCCCGAAGGCGGTCTCGATGCGATCGTGGAATGGACGGATCCACCCCCCGTCTAGGCCGCCCGCCCCGAACGCCGCAACCCGATCGCGCATCCGCTCGCGACATCGCAGCGGCAGCGGTGCGTGCAGCGGTGACGCGATCCGCGGGCGAGTACAATGCACTGCCCTCGCAGACGCGGCATTGCCGCCCCGTGCCGCATGCCGACCGCAGAACACGAAACACCCGGACCCGCGCCGTCGTTCACCGGACTCGGCCTGCCGCAACCATTGCTGGCCGCGCTCGCCGACGTCGGCTACGAAACGCCTTCGCCGATCCAGGCCGCGACGATCCCGCCGCTGCTCGCCAGCCGCGACGTGCTCGGCCAGGCGCAGACCGGCACCGGCAAGACCGCCGCGTTCGCATTGCCGATTCTGGCGCGCATCGATCCGGCCAGGACACTGCCGCAGGCGCTGGTGCTCGCGCCCACGCGCGAACTCGCGATCCAGGTGGCGGAGGCGTTCCAGCGCTACGCCGCGCACCTGCCCGGATTTCACGTGCTCCCGATCTACGGTGGCCAGGGCTATGGCGCGCAGCTCGCCGGCCTGCGCCGCGGTTCGCACGTCGTGGTCGGCACGCCGGGGCGCGTGATCGACCACCTCGAGCGCGGCTCGCTGAATCTGTCCGGCCTGTCCACCCTGGTGCTCGACGAAGCCGACGAGATGCTGCGCATGGGCTTCATCGACGACGTCGAAACGGTACTGAAGAAGACGCCGCCCGAACGGCAGGTCGCGCTGTTCTCGGCCACGATGCCGGCACCGATCCGGCGCATCGCGCAAACCTACCTGCGCGAGCCGGTGGAAATCGCGATCAAGGCCAGGACCACCACCGCGACGAACATCCGCCAGCGCTACTGGTACGTCAGCGGACTGCACAAGCTGGACGCGCTCACGCGCATCCTCGAAGCCGAATCGTTCGAGGCGATGATCGTGTTCGCACGCACCAAGCAGGCGACCGAGGAACTGGCCGAGAAGCTGCAAGCACGCGGATTCTCCGCCGCCGCGATCAACGGCGACATCGCCCAGCCACAGCGCGAGCGCACGATCCAGCAACTCAAGGACGGCAAGCTCGACATCCTCGTCGCCACCGACGTGGCCGCGCGCGGACTCGACGTCGAACGCATCAGCCACGTGTTGAACTACGATATCCCGTACGACACCGAAGCCTACGTGCACCGCATCGGTCGCACCGGCCGCGCGGGACGCAGTGGCGAAGCGATCCTGTTCGTCACGCCGCGCGAGAAACGCATGCTGCAGGCGATCGAGCGCGCCACGCGCCAGCCGATCGAGGAGATGCGCCTGCCGACGGTCGAGGCAGTCAACGACCGTCGCATCGCGAAGTTCCGCCAGCGCATCACCGACAATCTCGCCGAAGGCGGGCTGGATGCGTACCGGCAGATCGTCGAGGGCTACGTGCAGGAACACGACGTGCCGGCGATCGAAGTGGCGGCGGCGCTTGCGCGCATCGCGCACGGACCACAGCCGCTGCTGCTCGAAGCACGCCGCGAGCCCCGTGCGATCGCGCCGGAAGCGGCCAGCCCTTCACGCGCGCGCGAAGCGATGCCCGAACGCAGCGGACGATCGTCGCCCCGACCTTCGCGCAGGGAACCCGCGCCCCCGCACGACGATCGCGAAGCCGTCGCGGCCGCGGCGGACGACATGCCGATCGAGCGCCCGCGCCCTCCTCGCGCCAAGCGCGAGCCGCGCCCGCGCGAGGAGGGATTCGAGACCTTCCGCATCGAGGTCGGCCACGCCGACGGCGTGCAGCCCGGCAACATCGTCGGCGCGATCGCCAACGAGGCAGGCCTCGATTCGCAATACATCGGCCGCGTCGAGATCCGCGACGATCACAGCCTCGTGGACCTGCCGCAAGGCATGCCGCACGAGATTTTCCGGCATCTGAAGAAGGTATGGGTGCGCGGCAAACAGTTGCGCATCACGCGCGTCGGCGACGAAGCGGATTCGGGCGGCCGGATGCGCGCGCCACGGCGCAGCCCCGCAGGCGACCGCGCGAACGTCGCCAAGCCATCGCGCCCGCCGCGCAAGCCTCCCGTCGATGGCAACCGGCCGCCGCGCAAGCCCCGCGCGAAATGAGTTTGCCGGCAGCGTGTCAGTTGCCGGCGACGACATCCGCCATCGTGTAGCGTCCCGGCGCACGCCGCGCGAGCCAGCGCGCAGCAACCAGCGCGCCGCGCGCGAAAATCGCGCGATCGGTCGCGCGATGGGCAAGTTCGATCCGCTCGCCATCGCCCGCGAACACGACCATGTGCTCGCCGACGATGTCGCCGCCGCGCAAGGCCGCGAAGCCGATCTCGCCGGCTCGGCGCGGGGCATCGGCGCCCTCGCGCGCGCGTCGCGCAACCGCATCGAACGCGACGCCGCGTGCTTCGGCCACGACGCGCCCCAGCGCAAGCGCGGTGCCGGATGGGGCGTCCTTCTTGTGCCGATGATGCGCCTCGACGATCTCGCAATCCCAACCGGGCAGTCGGCTCGCAGCCTCGGCCACGCAGTGCGCAAGCACCGCCACGCCGAGGCTGAAATTCGCGCTCCACAGCACCGGAATCGTGCGTGCCGCCGTTTCGAGTGCGGCCATTCGCACCTCGCCCAGCCCCGTGGTGCCGCTGACGAAGGCCATGCCGCGATCGCATGCAAGCGCCAACGCTTCATCGAATGCAGCCGGCAGACTGAAGTCGATCAGCACGTCGGGCACATTCGGGCCAAGTGCAGCGGAAAAGGCGAGCGGCTGCGATGCGCACCCAACTGCCGCCTGCCCGATGGCCGGCGAGTCGGCACGCACCAGCGCCGCGGCAATCCGCACGTCATCGCACTCCACAGCGGCCCGCAGCACAGCCTGTCCCATGCGCCCGGTCGCGCCATGCACGGCGATCGAAATCGAATCCATCGGCACCTCGCGGAAGAAAGCGGCTAGCCTAGCACCGCGCTCGTCCACCCTTGCGCACGCGCCTGCCCTCGCCGATACCCCTCGGGTTCGAATCGAATGGCGCGAACGGAATCACCGTGTCCAGGGCATGCAGCGGCGCCCCTCCGCCGTCTCGATCGATACCCTGCAAGAATCGTTGACCTTCATCGGCAAGGTTCGGCAAGCGCAGCATTTCGAGGCGTTGTGGCGGCAATCGGCCACCGCACAGCCGGCGCTGTTGGCGTGGCTGTCCCGGCGACCCGTCCAGGCGCTGGAACTGGCCGATTGCTGGGATCGTCTGCTGGACGTCATCGCATGGCTGCAAGCCCATCCTCGGCCGGCCGTGTATCTGCGCCAAGTCGATGTGTCCGGGGTGGATTGCGAGTTCATCGAGGCCCACCGTGGCGTCCTGGCTGAGCTGCTGAACCTGGCTCTGCTCCCCGAAAACATCGAGCCCGATGCGAGCGGCGTAGCGCAGTTCACGCGTCGATTCGGCTTCCTGGACAAGCCCGTCCGGGTCCGGTTTCGCCTGCTGGATGCGCCCCTGGCTCGATACGTGACGCCGACGAGTACGCCGACCGAACGTTCCTCGTGCTGGCATCCGCCACGACGGCACATGTTGCGATCGCAGAAAACGAACGATTCGCTGCCATGCAGGTCGCGGCGGCGGACGGCGAGTGGGTCGTGATTGTTAACCGCGACGGTCGTATAGTGACGGCGTATTCGATCGCCTCCAGCCCCGGCTGCGCCTAGAGCAGGAGCGCGTGGGATTTGGCTGGCTGTGCGATCGACTGACGTGCATCACCTTGTGCCTCCGCGCGAACCGTCCCCATTGCCCGCAGGGGAAGCGGCGGAGGTTGCAAGGGGCGCATCGCCGCGATCGGAGCCGCGCGGCTGCACCGAGTGCGCTCAACTCCTCGGTGGTGACACCCAAGCGTTCGGCCGTATTGCCGACTTCATCCGCCAGATCGACCTGCCGCTTGATGAGCACGCCGAAGGCGACGGCGGCCGCCGCGACCAAGCCCCCGAGCGTCTTGCCGATCGTATCGGCTTTCTTCTCGACGGCATCGAGACCGCGCGTCGTGTTCTGGCCCGCGGCCTGCGCTGCGGTACCGAACTCGCGCAGCTCGCCGGATGCAGTGCGCAGCGTGCCGGTGAGCTGCGAGCTTCCCCCGCAAGCGGGGGAAGCGAGGCAAATGCCCTCCCGGTCGCTGCGGGAAGGCGCACCCTGCTGCACGGGGGCCGGCAAACCGGAAGCCTTCCCCGCAAGCGGGAAAAGATCATCGAGGAAACCAGCGAGTCAGCCTCCGGGGCATCTTCCATGCACGCAGGGAATGGACCGAGCGCCCGACGGCCGGCTCGGTCGTCAGGAGGTGACGCGGTCCCAGAAACGCTTCACGCCGTCGAGGAAGGAGCTGTTGCGTGGTGAATGTGCGGCGGCGGCATCCGCGCCGCTGAACGTCGCCTCGAATTGCTGCAGCAAGTCGCGTTGCTCGGCGGTCAGGTGCACCGGCGTTTCGACGACTGCGGTGCAGATCAGGTCGCCGGTGCGGCCGCTGCGCACGGACTTGACGCCCTTGCCGCGCAGGCGGAACAGCTTGCCGGACTGCGTCTCGGCCGGAATGCGGATCTCGGCCTCGCCATCGAGCGTGGGAACGGTGAGCGTGGCACCGAGCGCGGCCTGGCCGAAGCGCAGCGGAATCTCGCAGTGCAGGTCGTCGCCGTCGCGCTGGAAGATCGGATGCTCGCGCACGCGGATCTCCACGTAGAGGTCGCCCGGCACGGTTCCGGCCGGACCGGCTTCGCCCTGCCCGGTCAAGCGGATGCGATCGCCGTTGTCCACGCCGGCAGGAATCTTGACGGAAAGCAGGCGCTCGTCGCGCACGCGGCCTTCGCCGCGGCATTCCCTGCACGGATTGGCGATCACCTTGCCGGATCCGCCGCAGTGCGGGCAGGTCTGCTGGATCGAGAAGATCCCGTTCTGCATGCGAACCCTGCCGTGGCCCTGGCAGGTTCCGCAGGTCGAGGCCTTGCCATCAGCCGAGCCGCTGCCTCCGCAGCTCCCGCAAGCGACCAGCGTCGGCACTTCGATCTGCTTCTCGACGCCGAACACGGCTTCTTCGAGATCGAGTTCGAGCAGGTACCGCAGGTCGGAGCCGCGGCGCACGCGACCACGCCCGCCGCCGCCCATGCCGAAGATGTCGGAAAAGATGTCGCCGAAGATGTCGCCGACGTCGCCGTGGAAACCACCGCCTCCGCCGCCCATGCCATGCTCGAATGCGGCGTGGCCGTGCTGGTCGTAGAGCGAACGCTTGCGCGCGTCGGACAGCACCTCGTAGGCCTCCTTGGCCTCCTTGAACCTGTCCTGCGCGGCGGGGTCGTCCGGGCATCGATCCGGGTGGCATTTCATCGCGAGGCGACGGAACGCCTTCTTGAGTTCCTCGTCGCTGGCGGTGCGGGCGACGCCGAGCACCTCGTAATAGCAGCGTTTGGCGGTGGCGCTCACGACGGCACCCCGGCAATGGCTCCGCGCGCGGCGGCCTGAATCTGGATCACGTGCATCGGCATGGTGCTCATCCCCTACCCCTCGAACGCGAAATCCCGCCCGCCGGAATGGCAGGGCGGGATTTCACGGACCCTCGCGGCTTACTTGTCGTCCTTGACCTCGGTGAACTCGGCATCGACGACATCGTCGTCCTTCGCCGCACCGCCGGACTGGGCGCCGGCATCCGGCCCGCCGGAAGGCTGCGATGCGGCCGCGAACAACGGCTGGGCAACCTGATCCAGCGTTGTCGTGCGCGCTTCGATCTGCACCTTGTCCTCGCCCTTCATCACCTTTTCCAGGTCGGATAGCGCTTCCTCGATGCGACCGATGTCACCCGGCACCTTGCCGCCGTGTTCCTTCATCGCGGCGCGCGTAGCCGCGACCAGCTGGTCGGCCTTGTTGCGCGCGGCGACGAGCTCGTGGAACTTGCGGTCCTCTTCCTTGTTGGCCTCGGCATCGCGCACCATGCGCTGGATCTCGTCCTCGTTGAGGCCCGAGCTGCCCTTGATCTCGATGCGCTGCTCCTTGCCGGTGTTCTTGTCCTTGGCGGCGACGTGCAGGATGCCGTTCGCATCGATGTCGAACGTGACCTCGATCTGCGGCATGCCGCGCGGCGCAGGCTGGATGCCCTGCAGGTCGAACTTGCCGAGCGACTTGTTGTAGCGCGCCTGCTCGCGCTCGCCCTGCAGCACGTGCACCGTGACCGCGGACTGGTTGTCCTCGGCGGTCGAGAACACCTGGCTCGCCTTGGTCGGGATCGTGGTGTTCTTCTCGATCAGCTTGGTGAACACGCCGCCGAGCGTCTCGATGCCGAGCGAAAGCGGCGTCACGTCGAGCAGCAGCACGTCCTTGACGTCGCCGGACAGCACGCCGCCCTGGATCGCCGCGCCAACCGCGACGGCCTCGTCGGGATTGACGTCCTTGCGCGGCTCCTTGCCGAAGAAGTCCTTGACCGCTTCCTGCACCTTCGGCATGCGCGTCTGGCCGCCGACGAGGATCACCTCGTTGATGTCCGAAACCTTGAGCCCCGCGTCGTTGAGCGCGGTCCGGCACGGCACGATCGTCTTCTCGACAAGGTCGCCGACCAGCGCCTCGAGCTTGGCACGCGTGAGCTTGATGTTCAGGTGCTTCGGACCGGAGGCATCGGCCGTGATGTACGGCAGGTTGACTTCGGTCTGCTGCGACGACGACAACTCGATCTTCGCGCGCTCGGCAGCGTCCTTGAGGCGCTGCAGTGCGAGCGGATCGTTCTTGAGATCGACACCCTGGTCCTTCTTGAATTCCTCGACGAGATAGTCGATGACGCGCTTGTCGAAGTCCTCGCCGCCGAGGAACGTGTCGCCGTTCGTCGCCAGCACTTCGAACTGCTTCTCGCCGTCGACTTCGGCGATTTCGATGATCGAGATGTCGAACGTGCCGCCGCCGAGATCGTACACGGCGATCTTGCGGTCGCCGCCCTTCTTGTCGAGGCCGTACGCGAGCGCAGCCGCGGTCGGCTCGTTGATGATGCGCTTGACTTCGAGGCCCGCGATGCGGCCGGCATCCTTGGTGGCCTGGCGCTGGCTGTCGTTGAAGTAGGCCGGCACCGTGATCACGGCTTCCGTGACCGGTTCGCCGAGGAAGTCCTCGGCCGTCTTCTTCATCTTCATCAGCACCTTGGCCGAAACCTCCGGCGGCGCCATCTTCTTGCCGTCCGCCGTCTCGACCCATGCGTCGCCGTTGTCGTGCGCGATGATCTTGTACGGCACGACATTGAGATCCTTCTGCACCTCGGCGTCGGTGAACTTTCGGCCGATCAGGCGCTTGACCGCATAGAACGTGTTCTTCGGATTGGTCACGGCCTGACGCTTCGCCGTCGCGCCGACGACGACTTCGTTGTCCTTGAATGCAACCACCGACGGCGTCGTGCGATCGCCCTCGGAGTTCTCGATGACACGTGCCGACGCGCCCTCCATGACCGCCACGCACGAGTTCGTCGTGCCGAGGTCGATACCGATGATCTTGCCCATGTTTCCGTCCTCTCCCGCGTGTTGTTCGTTGGTTCTGCGGCGTTGCCGCGATGACGCCAATCTGGGGTTCCGGCGCGGCCTTTCAAGCGCCGGGATGCCTCATTCCGCGACCGATACCAGCGCCGGCCGCAACAGCCGATCGTTGAGCACGAAGCCCTTCTGCATGACCGAGACGATGTGGCCCGACGGCACCTCGCCTCCCTCGACCATCGACATCGCCTGATGACGTTCCGGATCGAAAGCCTCCCCCACGGCGCCGACCGCCTTCAGGCCCGCCGCCTCGGTGACGCGCACGAAGTCGCGCAGCGTCAGCTCGATGCCCCCGCGCAGCGCCGCAGCATCCGCATTCTCGACGGCAAGCCCGCGCTCCAGATTGTCCAGCACCGGCAACAGGTCGGCCAGCAGCTTCTCGTTGGCGAAGCGACGCGCCTGATCGAGATCTCGCTGCAGCCGCCTGCGCTGATTCTCGAGTTCGGCGCGCTCGCGCAGCACGGTGTCGCGCATCTCCACGAGCTTGGCCTCGGCCTCGCCGAGCTGGCGCGTCAGGGTCTCGATCTCGTTCTCGACGCCGTCCGCGGCGCCGGACTCGGCCGTCTGCGGCCGATCTTCGGTGTTCTCCATCGGATTCCTCCAGTTCCATCGCGGCCGTCGCCTCCGCGGCGCGGCCATCATGCGCTCTATGCGGCCGTCGGACCGCGCTTCAAGGCGCCGGAAATGATCTGCGCGGTCGCCTGCACGACCGGGATCACGCGCTCGTAGGCCATCCGCGTGGGGCCGATCACGCCGAGCACGCCGAGCACGCGGCCACCGACGCCATAGGGCGCGGTGACGAGGCTGAAACGGTCGAGCGCGGCAAATCCGGACTCCTCGCCGATGAACAGCCGCACGCCCTCGGCGCGCGAGCAACGCTCCAGCAATTCCAGCAGGTCGCGCTTGCGCTGCAACGCCTCGAACAGTTCGCGCAGGCGCTCGACGTCGGACGCGTCCTGCCCGCTCATGAGGTTCGTGTGACCCGCCACCAGCATGTCGTTGCCGGCGCTGTCGGCGAACGCGGCCTGCGCCACTTCGGCGGCCGCCGCGAGCAGCCGGTTGAGCCGGGCGCTCTCGTCCCGCATCTCGCGCAGCAGGCGCAAGCGGATCTCGTCGATGCGCATGCCGGCGAACTGCGCGTTGAGATAGTTGGCTACCTGCTCCAGCTCACCCGCGCTGAATGCGCGTGCCGGAACGATCACGCGGTTCTGAACCTGGCCGTCGGTGAACACGAGGATGACCAGCACGCGATCGCCGTCCAGTTGCACGAAATCGATGTGCCGGAACGGGAATTCCTCGCGCCGCGGCACGCTGACCACGCCGACGAAATGCGTCATCTGCGAAAGGAGCGCCGTCGCGCTTCCAAGCAGGTCCGGCGTCGAGGCCAGCGTGGGCAACTCGCTGCGCAACTGCTCCATTTCCTGCTCACCCAGCGGCCGCGTCTCCAGCAGGCTGTCGACGAACACGCGATAGCCCTGCGCGGTCGGCACCCGACCGGCCGAGGTATGCGGCGCGGCGACGAGCCCGATCTCCTCCAGGTCCGACATCACGTTGCGGATCGTGGCCGGACTCACGTCCAGGCCCGACGCCTTGGCCAGCGTGCGCGAGCCGATCGGCTGTCCTTCCGCGATGTAGCGCGCGATCAGCGTACGCAGCAACTGGCGCGCGCGCGGGTCCAGCGATGGAGAAGTCGGTACGTTCATCCGGCTCGGAGTCGGAGCGCAATGGCGCAGATTCGGCATGCGCCGACGGCGCACGCATCGCGATCATAGAGCCTGCCAACCCGGAATCAACCGCATGCCTTGGCCGGGACGCGGGAGCATGCTAGCGTTCGGCGGCCCCGCGGGACGCGCCCTCGCGCCCGCAACCGTCCGACCCGCACCGATGCTGGAAACCCTCTACGTCAAGGATTTCGCGATCGTCGGCGAAGCCGATATCGCGTTCGGCCCCGGCATGACCGCCGTCACCGGTGAAACCGGCGCGGGCAAATCGCTGCTGGTCGACGCACTGCTGCTCCTGACCGGCAGCCGTGCCGACAGCAGCGTGGTGCGCCACGGCTGCGAGCGGGCCGAACTTGCGGCGGAATTCGACCTCGCCGCGCGCCCGGACCTGCGCGACTGGCTCGTTGCCGAGGATCTCGACGAGGACGGCGCCTGCCATCTGCGCCGGGTGATCCGCAGCGAAGGCAGTTCGCGCGCGTGGATCAACGGCCGTCCGGTCACGCTCGGCCAGCTCAAGACGTTCGCGGCAACGCTGGTCGGCATCCACGGCCAGCACGAACACCAGTCGCTGCTGGACCGTGCGAGCCAGCTCGCGCTGCTGGACGCCTTCGGCGGCCATGCCGGCGCGCTGACCGAAACCGCGCGCCACGCCCGTGCCTGGCGTGCGGCACGCGACCGCATCGAGGCGCTCTCGCGCGGCGGCGACCACGCCGAGCGCATCGAATGGCTCGCCCACCAGGTCGACGAGCTCGATCGCGAAGCGCTCGAACCCGACGAGCTCGACTCGCTCGAGGAGGAGCACCGCCGCCTCGCCAATGCCGGGCGGCTCCTGCAGGGCTGTGCCGCGCTCGAACAGCGCCTGGACGGCGACGACGAGCACGCGCTCCTGCGCATCGCCGCGCGTGCGCAGGCCGAGGCGGCGCACCTGGCGAGCCTCGATTCCCGCCTCGCCCCGCTTGGCGAACTCCTGGAATCGGCGCGCATCCAGCTCGACGAGGCGAGCGACACGCTGACCCGCTATCGCGACACCCTCGATCTGGACCCGGAACGGCTGGCGGAGGCCGACGCGCGGATCGCGCGCCTGCACGAACTCGCACGCAAGCACCGCGTGCGCATGCCCGAACTCAAGGCGCACGCGGCCACGCTGCGGGAGGAGCTCGATGCGCTGCGCGGCGCGGGCGCGAGCATAGCGGCGCAGGAGGAGCAGGCGCGCCGCCACGCCGCCGCGTGGCGCGAGGCCGCGGCGCGCCTGACACGACTGCGCCTGCAGACGGCCAGCGCACTTGGCACCGCCGTGACCGGCCTGATGGCCGAGCTCGGCATGGTCGGGGGCCACTTCGAGATCGCGCTCGAAGCGAATGCGAGTGACGCGCCCGATGCGCTCGGCGCCGAGCGCTGCGAGTTTCTCGTCAGCGCCAATCCCGGCCAGCCGCCGCGCGCGCTGCGCAAGGTCGCCTCCGGCGGCGAGCTGTCGCGCATCGGCCTCGCGATCGAGGTCGCCGCGCTCGCCGGCGACCACCCTGCCACGATGGTGTTCGACGAGGTCGATGCCGGCATCGGCGGCGCGACCGCGGAGATCGTCGGCCAGAAACTGCGGGCGCTGGGCGAGCGCTGCCAGGTGCTGTGTGTGACCCACCTGCCGCAGGTCGCGGCCCAGGCGCACCGGCAGCTTCGCGTGCGCAAGATCAGCAACGACGGTCAGACCGCCACGGCGATCGAGCGACTGGACGAAAAAGGCCGCGAGGACGAAATCGCGCGCATGCTCGGCGGCGTCGACATCACGCGCGAGACCCGCGCGCACGCACGGCAGATGCTGGCAGGAAACGGGAAACGCTGACGCGCCGCAGCGGTTCAGCCCTTGCGCTTCGCCGGCCGCACGTACAGCACGAGGCTGTGATCCTCGATGACGTAGCCGTACTTCGCGGCGATCTCGTGCTGCAGGCGCTCGATCTCCTCGCTGGAAAACTCGATGATCCTGCCGCTCTCGATGTCGACCATGTGGTCGTGGTGCTTGCCGCGATCGAGCTCGTAGACGGCCTGACCGCCCTCGAAGTTGTGCTTGAGCACGATGCCGGCGGCCTCGAACTGGGTCAGTACCCGGTAGACCGTGGCAAGGCCGATGTCGTCATCGTTCTCGAGCAGTTGCCGGTAGATGTCCTCGGCCGACATGTGACGGCCATCCTGGCTGCCGAGAATCTCGAGGATGCGCATGCGCGGATGCGTGACCTTGAGGCCCGCCTTGCGAAGATCGGTCGATTCCACGTGGTTCCTCCGTGGCCATCCGCGTCCGGGTCGCGCGGCCTTGTCGATCGGAACCGTAGTGTATCATCGGCATCCGCTCCGCCCTTCCGGATTCCTCGCATGCGCGTCCGTTGGCTCCTCCCGTTGCTGCTCGCCCCGCTTGCCGGCTGCGGCATCGTCTACAAGGTGGATACGCAGCAGGGCAACCTGTTGGACAAATCGCAGGTGGAAAGCCTGCAACCGGGCATGTCCAAGCGGCAGGTGCTGCTGGTGATGGGATCGCCCTCGATCGTGAGCCCGTTCGACCAGGACCGCTGGGACTACGTGTCGACGATCCGTCGCGGCCGCGGCAAGATGGAATCCAAGGACCTCACGCTGTACTTCGAGAACGACACGCTCGCGCGCATCGACGGCGACTACTTCCCGGAAGATCCGGAGCAGCTCGTCAAGGATGCGCAGCGCTACAAGCGCCAGTACCCGGACGAGAAGCGGCCCAAGGAGGAACGCAATCGCCCGACCCGCGACGACGGCGGTCAGGGCTGAGCGCGCGCGGCGCGGCGACGCCGCGCCTCCTTCGGATCGGCACGCAGCGGTCGATACAGCTCCACGCGGTCGCCGTCGCGCAGAACGGTCGAGCGGCCGGCCACGCGCGACCAGATCCCCACATCCAGCGAATCGGCGTCGATGCCGGCCTCGGCGGCCACGCCGGAAAGTCGGATCGCGTCGCCCGCTGTGGAGCCATCGGGCACCTCCACGCGACGCAGAAACTGCCGCTGCGGCTCGGCGTAAGCGACTTCGACCGATATCGACACGACTCAGGACTCCCGCAGCGCGGCAGCGCAGAAATCGTCGACCATGCGGTTCGCCAGGCCCTGGAATCCCAATCGCAACGCGGCGCCGGTCAACGTGCCGGCGTAATCGAAATCCAGCGCCAGCGCGACGCGGCAGCCGTCCTCGCCGAGCGCATCGAACGTCCACTCGCCGTCGAGCGCGCGCAACGGACCTTCCACGAGCTGCATGCGCAGCCGACCCGGCCGCTCGAACGTGTTGCGCGTGGTGAAGCCCTGCGTCAACCCGGCGAAGCGCAGGTCCAGCCGCGCGCGAAGCGCATCCGGCTCCTGCTCCAGCACGCGGGCTCCGACGCACCAATTGAAACGTGTCGGGTATGCTTCCACGTCGTGGACGAGATCGAACATGCGATCGGGCGTCCTGCGCACGATGGCCTGGCGGCGGATACGGATCATTTCGGGACGATAGCAACGAACATGGGCAAGCAGAAGGGAAAGGAAAAGCCCGCCAGCGCGACGATCGCGCAGAACAAGCGCGCGCGCCACGAGTACCACATCGACGAACATTTCGAAGCCGGCGTCGCGCTGCAAGGCTGGGAGGTCAAGAGCCTGCGCGCCGGGCGTGCGAATCTCGGCGATGCCTACGCGATCGTCAAGGGTGGCGAGATCTTCCTGTTCGGCGCGTCGATCGTGCCGCTGATCTCCGCCTCCACCCATGTCGTCGCGGACGACCGCCGCACGCGCAAGCTGCTGCTGCACCGTGCGGAGATCGTCAAGCTGATCGGGGCGATCGAGCGCAAGGGCTACACGCTGATTCCGCTTTCGATGTACTGGAAGCGCAACCGCGTGAAGCTCGACCTCGGCCTCGCGCGCGGCAAGCAGAGTCACGACAAGCGCGACACCGAGAAGGAACGCGACTGGAACCGCGAGAAGCAGCGCGTGATGCGCGCGCGCAACCGCGAAGCCTGACCGGCGCCGTCAGTACCCCGCCGGCACGTAACCAAAGCGCTTCATCTGCTCGCGGTGCGCGTTCACCACGCGGCCGACCTGTTCGCGCGTTAGCGCCTCGCGCCATTCGTTGACCCGCCCCTTGCGGAAGAAGCGCGTGCCGCTGCGCGCGGCCTCGACGAAGCCGTGCTTCCTTTCCATCGTCGCAAGGCTCTGGAATGCCGCGTGGCGTACCGCGAGTTCCACGCGCGCACGATCGTTGCCCAGCCCCACCATCCTGGCGACCTTGGCGAACTGCTTGGCCGGCTTTTCCAGCAAGTCCTCGTAGCGCAGCACCAGCACGCTGGCATTGGCCATGTCGGCCCAGCCCTTCACGTGCGTGGACCAGGAACCGAGGATCTGGCTCACGAACAACGCGTCGTTCGCCGTCGCGACGTTCTCGTCCCCCAGTCGATCGATCGCCTCGTCCAATCCGAGGCCGAAATGGTGCGTCATGCTGACGGCCACATCGAGCGGATTGCGCACCACGTAGATCGCACCTGCACTCACCGAGAAATCGTGCAGCGGATGACCGTCGAAACTCCCCGAAAGATTGTGCGTCTTGACGAATCGCGTGCCCTGCGAACGCCGGGCGATCTCCGCATGCACCAGCGGACGCAGTCGCGCGATCTCGGCGAGGTCGAGCTCGCTGCTGGGACGCCCCGCCAGCGCGGAAAACAGCTCGGGATCCGCCTCGTCCACCGCGTACTGCGGCAATTCGGCCAGCGGCACCGGTTCGCTCCGGTTGGCGATCAGGTTGGCGAGGAACGCGCGCAGCCACGTGTTGCCGGATTTCGGATACGAAGCAAGCCAGACGATGTTTCCCATGGACAAGGGTTCGGTGAACGGGAGCCGCGCATCCTACCAGCCCCACTTGCAATCGATGCCCGCGACCGCCACCATCCCGGACGTCTTTCCGGGGGCGACCTGGCTTCGACGGGGGACGTGAAGCAGTCTGGAGCATGCCGAGGGCGTCATCTTCCTCGTTAATCCGATGGCAAAAAACTAGACGCGAACGACGACGTCTACGCGCTGGCCGCTTAAGGCCTCGCCCCGAACCCACTTGTGCCCGTGCTCGTGGATGTAGGGTCACTATCACGGAATCGCTCGAAGCCGGCGCCTTTCGGCCAGAGCTAAAACCCTAGAGGCTGGTCCTGCGGCGTGCTTCGCACGTCGTGTTGCCGCAGGACGAGATCAAACGGCGGGCTAAGCATGTAGCGCCGGGCGCGGAGCGCCTTCGGACGCGGGTTCGATTCCCGCCGCCTCCACCAATAACGAAACCCCAACCGTTCTCGGTTGGGGTTTTTTGTTCGCGCCATTCCTGGCGCTCACCCTTCGGGCCGTCGCTGCGCGACGTTCGGCACCGCTCCTGCGGCGCACGTCTTGCCTGATCGCGCCGGTTCCCGCGTGTTCTTGGGGGTTCCTGCGGAAGGCTGCGGAACTGCGCCAGCCGCCCGAATTGGCCGCTCCGAGCCACACTCCACGCTCTCCTGGCCATTCCTCGCTCCGGCCTCGCTCCCTGTAACTGACCCGAAGTCCGC
>JGI12383J13903_1000926_pt1 | contig 17008 bp, 20 predicted proteins | sample Passage237B_FD_13903 | JGI IMG/M metagenome (IMG submission 13903)
CGCACCAAGGGACTTGCGGAATGCTGCGAGGCCGAGTTCAAGAAGCCCAACCACCGGATCTGGAAGAACATCGATGCCATTGCCGAACTGCGGAACATGAGTACGCACCTGATCATGCCGGAACTGGGCGTTGCCTATTCACCCTTGTTCCAAGCCGGGGTGGTCAACTTCCTGAAGACCTACAAGGCCTGGACCGGCAAAGAGCCGTTGCCAGCGCATGCGGTCGGTTTACTCACGCTCACAACAGGTGCCAAGGCCCCATCAGCCATCGACCTGAGCGTGAAGTATGGTAAGGAGCTTGGCGAGCAGGTCGCGGCCATCATCGAGCAGGTGAACTTCAAGATCGAGGCGGAGCAACATCCGGAGTTCGCCATCGTGGTGAAGCACCAGACCCGGTTCGGTAGTGGTCCGGATGTGGACTTCACCATGGACCAACTGCTTGCGATGGATGGCAAGGTGGCCGTCATTGAGAAGCCCCGCGATGCCTCTGGGGATCTTCTTCCCGGCCAAGTGGTCAAGGCGGTGAACCGAATGTTGAACGAGCAGTTGCCGACGGACGCGCGCCGGGAGATCTTTACCTACAAGGGAAAGGTCTCCAAGGAGTTCAACCGCACAGATTTCCAAGTACTCTGCGATGACCAGAAGTGGAACAAGGCCGACAGTGAGTTCCATCACTACCATCCCACCCTAAAGCGGCATACCTACACGATCAAGGTCGTTCACTGGATCGTGGACAAGCTGAAGCAGGACAGGGGGTATTTGGCGAGGAGGAAGGAGAGTTACATGGCAAAGCTGAAGCCGGGGAGGAAGAAAAAATGAGCCAAGTGCCAGCCATTCGATACGTCCGCACTGTTGAGTGCATCGAGGAACTGCCCACCGATGGCCATGCCCCGATGAAGTTCAAGTGCGACGACGGGTCGCTCTACTACTGCAAATACCGCAAGAAGCTGCGGCCAGTGGAGGAACTGGATTGCCTGTGGTACGAGCTGGTGGGCCATATCCTGCTGCGGCAATTGGACCTGCCCACGCCGGATGTGGCGCTGGTGGAAGTGGCACCCGATTCGTTCGATCGGAGCCAGTTGGTGCAGAACGCCTCCCACCTGAAGCCCGGCGTGGTGACCTTTGGAAGCAGGCACGTGCCCGGCTCGCTGGTGAACGAACTGTTCGGCTTTCCCTCCCAGGTGCTGGAGCGCCTCACGAACCCCGAACAGCTGATCGGCATTGCGCTGTTCGACCTCTGGGTGGAGAATGCCGATCGTGGCCGCCCGGTGGACGGTGGCCACAACTACAACCTGTTGTGGGCGCCGCATGAGGGTGGTTACCGGGTGGTGGCCATCGACCATGCCTTCATCCTGGGCGGGTTGCATGGGCTGCGCACCTTCCATCCGGGCCATCCACGCCCCACGGTGAAGAACAAGCTCTTCAGGACCAAGCCGTTCCATGAAGTGATGGCCCATCTTGGTGCCGACAGACGCACTTCGACCGTGAACCAATTTTTCGGAACTTCGCTGCCCCGCACCTCCGCCGATGCAGTTTTCGACGCGCTTGACCAATGCCGGCCACCATGGCCGGAGCCCCCGAACTTCCGCGCTCGGCTGACCGACTTCTTGTGGAATCCTGAGCGCCTCGCACTACTGGAGTCCGTGGCCCGTTCTTATTTCCACCAGCTATGAAACACTTCATCGCCCCCCTCTACATTGAGACCAACCCGCTGAGCAAGGAGAAGCTGGCGTGCGGGCTACTGGCCGTGATGCCCGACCAATACATCTTCCAGTGGGCCGACCAGAAGTTGGAATTGGCCGAGAAGCTGGCGGGGCCGGACTATAATGGATACTTCAAGGATCTGTTCAAGATGCTGGACGAAGGCATCAGCGCCGAGCACGAGAAGCGGCTGGCAACGGGGGGGCTATTCGAGGACAGCAGTGCCCTCTCACCCAGCTACTTCGCTTACCTGAAGCAATACGATGCCGGTCCGGTCCAGTTCGGCGAAGTGAAGCCCTATGCCGGCCCCTTGGATAAGGCCGCCTTCGAGCAACTCTTCAACGAGTTGGTCTTTGACGCACCGGCAAAGAAGGAAGCCCGAACAACCTTGGTGAAGCGACTTAGCGTACGCCTGAAGCGGCCCGCATTGACCGCACATGCAGATGTGAACTACACCCTGCCCGAGACGGCCATCCCGCGTTATTTGGAAAAGGCATCCGTGATGGTAAGCAGCGTGAACGGCACCGTGTTCGTGGCCCAACCATTCGACCTGGCCAACAAGGTGGACTACCTGGCGCGCAGGGCGAGGGAATTGGACACGCTCCAGCATGCCATGCAGCACGTGGCAGATAAGCTGAAGCGGCCTTTGGAACCGATGCAACTGGTGATCGGCGAACAACAACCCGAAGGCGAACATGCCGAACTGATCAGGAAGATCCACCAGCACATGCACGATGTGTTCAGTGTGGTGACTGTACCGCAGTTCGAGGAACGCTTGGACAAGGTGGAGGCGGACCCCAAGGCGCAGAAATTGAGCGTACTGTTGCAGGGGGATTAAGCGTATTGTGGCAACTACTACATTGAACTTGCCACATGGACGAGACCACCGTCGAGTCTGCGTACGCCTATCGTGGCATTTTCCCGACTGATCTCACACGCCACCAGTTGGAGAAATGAACGATGGAATATGCTCAGCGTGAGTTACAGGCACTGGTGGAAGCGTGCGATTTGGACATTAGATTGAACGCTTGAGGTCGCCTTATCCCGAGCAGCCTCATCAGGATCTATTTTGGCGGTGCATCCTTTTCATTTTTCTCGGCAATGGCCGCACACATGGCTTTGCCATTCGATCACATCGGCGAACCTGCCATCTGGGGTCTGCCCAAGACCACCTTCCTCTGCAGCCGCAAGGTGCCTGCCGCGCAGGTGCTCAAGTGCTACGACTGGGCCATCGCCATGCGCGAGGCCGGCCAGTGCGTGATGCTGGGCGCCCACAGCCAGTTGGAGAAGGACGTGTTGCACTACCTATTGAAGGGGGCACAACCGCTCATGCTGGTCTTGGCCCGGGGCATGATGGAACGTCTTGATCCTGCGATCAAGAATGAGGTCGCAAAAGGTCGGTTGCTGGTCGTGGCTCCGTTCGGTGATCATGTTCGGCGTGTGACGGCCGAAACCGCTGCTGCTCGGAACCGATTCATGTTGCACCACGCGGTCAGCGTGGTGGTAGGCCATGCCGATCCCTCGGGTAGTCTGAAGAAACAACTTGCAAACCTCAAGATCCCCGTCACCTACCTCTAACCCCATGCCCTCCCCCTTCTCCCTCAACTCCATCAAAGGCCGTGTGGCCGAGACCATCATCCAGGAGCTCTTCCTCGCGCATGGCTTCAACGTGTTCCACTATGGCATGGAACGCAGCATACCCGGAATCGCGCAGCTGACGCGGAAGACCAACGGCCCGGTGCGCGACAAGATCCGCAGCATGCCCGACTTCGTGGTGCAGGACCCGCGCAACCACAAGCTGCACTTCGTGGAGGTGAAGTACCGAGCCAGCGGCCAGTTCAGCATCGACGACATCAAGGGCGACTATCCGTGGCCGCACGCATTCTTCATCGTGGTGAGCAGGGAGCACATCAAGTGCCTTACCTACAAGCAGCTGGCGGCGGGCAGGGCAATAACGCCCACCTGCAACAACCTGCTGATGGTGCGCAAGGACTTGGGGCTGGACCGCCAATTGATCGTGCGGTACGCGCAGGTGGCGAATCGGCTCTTTACCGGAGTGTAGGTGTTAAGGCACCTGTTTCTGGGGGGGGCATCCCCTGCAACACCGCCGGGAGCTGGTGGCCGGGACGTTGAACGCCTACTTGGACGGGATCCGGAAGGGATGATGCTAAATTGGTGACGCTTCGTTGACGACTTTTGCGTCGCCCTTCGCATGGCATCCCTCGAATTCAAGCCGGTAAGCGTTTACTCCCCCGAGGAGTTGGAGAAGGTGGGGCATGCGCTCATTTACCTGAGCACGCACACCGATAAGCCCAGCAAGACCAAGGTGCTGAAGCTCCTGTACCTGCTGGACGAGTTCAGCGTGAAGCTGCGCGGCTTCCCCATGTTCGGCCTCACCTACAAGGTGTGGCAGTNGGGCCCGGTGTGCGAAGAGGTCTTCATCGACCTGATGGTGTCGGATGATGAGTTCATCACGGCCGTTGAGCGCAGCACCAGCAGCACGCAGGCGCTCCACAAGCGCTTCGATAAATGGCGGGAACGCATGCAGTCCATCCTGCGGAACGATGTGCCGCAGGAGCGCCTCTTCACGCTTGAGTTCAAGCAACGGCTCTATGATGCGGATAGCACTTGCACCATCTGTGGCAATGCGATCCGTGATCTGGATGATGCTGCTGTGGACCACATTGAGCAGTACTGGCTGGGCGGTACGACGACCGAGGACAACGGGCGGCTGACGCATCGGTACTGCAACAATGCGCGAAAGCGGAAAGAGGGATGATCTTTGTGTAGCTCATCGGCAGCGCGCTCCCATGCCCGGTACTGTCCCATCCCGTTTCGACTTGTTCCGTATGGTCCACCATGGGAATATTCGGCACATACTCGATCACGGGCTATGCAACCGCAGCCACCCGCACTTCGATCCGAATTACGTGGATATCGGGCACCCGGACATCGTGAGCAAGCGCACTGCACAACCCGTGGGTGTCGATGGGTATGGGGACCTTGGGGACTACGTACCGTTCTACTTCTGTGGGCATACCCCCATGCTCTACAACATCATCACGGGCAAGCACGGGCTCATTAGACGTCCTCAACGGGACATTGTTCTTATCCATTGTCCCTTGCCTCGCATCGTGGAGGCCGGGTGCCGGTACTTTTACACGGACGGCAACGCCAAGGTGGAGATCACCAAGGTGTACACCGACCTGAAAGATATGGACAAGCTGGACTGGGACGCGATAAACTCGGATGACTTCCGGATCGCTGTGCATGGCACTGACCGGATCCGGCGCAAGCACGCCGAATTCCTGGTCCGGGACCACGTGCCGGTGGGGTGTATCGGCGCGTTGATAGTTTTGGACCCGGAACGCAAGCGGGAGATGGAGGAGCTGGTCGCAGCGCGCGGTCTGGACATCAAAGTGATTGCGGACGTCAAACGCAAGTGGTTCTTCGCGGTATGATCACCTACACCACAGGGAACTTGTTGGAGGCCGACACCGAGGCCTTGGTGAACACCGTGAACACCGTGGGTGTGATGGGCAAGGGCATCGCCCTGCAATTCGCCGAGCGGTTCAAGACCAATTTGAAGCTGTACAAGGAGGCGTGCAAGAGCGGTACGCTCCAGGTGGGCCAGTTGCTCGCGGTGAAGGACGCCGACATGCATGGCGAGCGGCTCATCATCAACTTCCCCACGAAGAAGGACTGGAAGCACCGCAGCAGCTATGCGTACATCGAGGAGGGGCTGAAGGCGCTTGTCGCGTTGATCAAGGAGCGGAATATCCAGAGCATCGCGCTCCCTCCATTGGGCTGTGGCAACGGTGGCTTGCAGTGGGCCAAGGTGAAGCCCATGATCGAAGAACATCTTGGCGCACTTGGTATCCGGGTGGTGGTGTACGAGCCCACGGCGGAGATCAAGCAGGTGCTCCAGAAGGAAGCCACGCGCGAAGTGAAATTGACGCCGGGTCGTGCCATGCTGCTGCACGCCTTGTTCAACTTCGAGCGCTTGGGTGAGCCCGCCAGCCTTTTCGTGGCCAACAAGCTCGCCTTTTTCCTGAAGCTGCTGGGCGAGACACAACTGAAGCGCCTGGAGTTCAAGCCCGCCAGCTATGGTCCGTATTCGGTGCAGGTGCAGCACGTGTTGTATGATCTGAACGGGGCCTACCTGAAAGGTTTGGAACAGCACGATGCCAAGCCCTTTGAGGAATTGGAGCTGAACTACGCGCGCCGTGCGGAAGTGGAGGACTACATCGCCCGCACATTGGATGCGGGCCAACATGCACGCTTGGGGCGGCTCACCGATCTGGTGGCAGGCTTCCGTTCCACCTATGCGTTGGAGTTGCTCTCTTCGGTCGCTTTTATCTTGAATGAGGAACCCGGGTTGGATGTGCCCGCCATTCAGGAGCGCATGAGGTCCTGGAGCAAGCGCAAGGAGATCCTGGCCGATACGGACAAGGTGCGCATTGCCCACGAGCATCTCGCGGCGTACGGCAATACGCTGGAGATCGCCTGATCGCGAGCAGCATCATCCGGATCTATATTGTCACTGCACTCTTGCCAGATTTTTCGGCAATGATGCGCACATATGGCGTTGCCATTCGATCACATCGGAGATCCTGCCACCTGGCATCTGCCCAAGACGGCCTTCCTCTGCAGCCGCAAGGTGCCCGCCGCCCAAGTGCTGAAGTGCTACGACTGGGCGATCGCCATGCGCGAAGCGGGCCAATGCGTGATGCTGGGCGCGCACAGCCAGTTGGAGAAGGATGTGTTGCACTACCTGTTGAAGGGGAAGCAGCCGTTGGTGGTGGTGCTGGCACGGGGGGTGAAGAAGAAGCTGGAGCCTGAGTTGGAGGCTGAGGTGAGCAAAGGCCGGATGTTGGTGGTGGCTCCATTTGCGGAGAATGTCACGCGCGTAACGGCGGACACAGCGTTGGTACGGAACCGGTTCATGGTGGAGCAGGCGCATGATGTGGTGGTCGGGCATGCGCAGGTAGGCGGAGGGCTCGCTTCCTTATTAAGCGAAGTCGGCTCCCGAACTGCTATGACCGTGCTTTGATATCCTGGCAAGGTTCCCTCACCCCCGCTTATGCTCCAGCAAATTCACGTCGCCCATGGTCCTGCGCACCTGGTTGGCCGTGTACCGGCTGTAGAAGGTATCGGAGTCCACTTGGCATGGGTACACGCACAACGAGCGCCTCATCGTGCAGATGGGCCAGTGCTTGCCGAGGTGGCGGCAGATCCTGAAGGAGCTGAACGCGTTGAAGGGGAGGCAGGAGGACCATGGATATTGGTACCCTGGGCAGGAGCCTGTAAACCGAAAGCCATGCCGAGCGAACAGTCCATTGAGCTGCTCAGGGCGCTCTCTGCGGGATGCGATCCTGCGACCGGTGAGGAATTCGAGCCCACCCATGTGCTTCGTCGAAAGGAGGTGACGAGAGCTTTGAACGAGGCCCTGAAGGCCTTGGGGGCGTCACCTGTAAAGCGCCCCAGAAGGCCCATTGTAAGAAGTGACTATTTCAGCGGTGATGCCTTCAACCGATTGAGCGCGAAGAGCCGCAAGGAATTGGCACAGCGTGTCCTTGACCTTCCCATGACATATCCACTTGAGCAGCCCGGCTCCAAGGTCTTGCGTACTGAGCACGCGCGTTCACAGGAACCATGGAAACGGACCGAGCAGGAACTCTTGGCGAGAGTGCTGCCGCATACCAACGACCTGAAATTCCTCAGCATTGTCTTCCAGCGGAGCGAGAAGGCCATTCAGATGGAAGCGCGCCGGCTGATGGCCGAGCGATCTGAACTGCGCAATGCGCTTGGTAATGCGGCGCCCGATACGCCCGCCAAAGCCTATTATCTATCCAAGAAGCGGGAAGCAAACCCGCAGGCTTATGCCCGGTGGTCCGCGGAGGACGATTCGATGCTAAAGAAACTATACGGCGAAGGCATGTCGAAGGATGGCCTGGTCCAGCACTTCGGTCGTAAACGGAGCGCCATAGACTCGCGCATCAGGCACCTTGGCTTGACGTCGAGGGAAAGTCATTAACCCATGGGCCTTACCACCTTTTTCGCCAACTCCATCAAAGGCCGCGTGGCCGAGACCATCATCCAGGAGCTCTTCCTGGCGCATGGGTTCAACATGTTCCACTATGGCATGGAGCGCAGCGTACCCGGCATCGCGCAGCTGACGCGGAAGACCAACGGCCCGGTGCGCGACAAGATCCGCAGCATGCCCGACTTCGTGGTGCAGGACCCGCGCAACCACCAGCTGCACTTCGTGGAAGTGAAGTACCGGTCCAGCGGCGTGTTCAGCATCGACGACATCAAGGGCGACTATCCGTGGCCGCACGCATTCTTCATCGTGGTGAGCAGCGTTTCCGCCAACGCGGTGATGTAGATGCCCTGCTCCCTGACGCCGGTAAGCCCCACGCGCACCTCGCGGTTGAAGGCTTCGACCAGCTGTTCCAGGCTGAAGGTGGCAAAGTGTTCCTTGTAATGCTTCAGTCGTTCGTCCGTATAGCTCATGGCATGGTGTGTTTGGCGCACCACGCGCGTCACTGCGAACGAACTCGGAAGGTCCTGGCGCGACAGTTTTTGACCGGGACCGGTCCGCATCGTTTGGGCCACCGTGGCTGTCGTTGCTCGGTTGGCGGTTCCGCAGGGGAACGCTCGGGATGCGGGGCAAATATAGGTGCGGGCGCAATTGGCCGATGAGGTGCCACGGGCCGGTATGGACCGACGATACCCACGTCCCCGCCTTCCCGATCAACAGCCAGTGTTCCCGGGGCGCGCAGGCCGACCCTCAGTGCGGGATCAGCACTTTGCCGATGCGGGATTGGTCGCCGTGGGCCACGTGCAGCAGGTAAACGCCGGCCGGCACATCGGGACGGAAGCGCAGCACGTGGCCGGTGCTGGCCCACAGCTGTTCGGTGTGTAGCAACTGGCCGGCGGTGGTGTACAGCGCCAGGCGGGCGTGGGGCATGGCCTGCGGCAGGACCACCACCACTTCATCGGTGAGGAGGTCGTAGCGGATGTCGAGCGGGGCGGGCGGGGCGGGCGTGGGCGTGCCCACGGAGAATTCGGGCAGCAGGCGGATGAGGTTGCGGTAAGTCGTTTCGCCATCGCACGCGCCGAACCGTCCGCCCACCAGGATCCGGCCGTCGGACTGCAGGGCGACGTCCTTGATGAAGGCGGTGCCGCCGCTGCCCTCGGTGAAGCCGGTGCCCAGCGGGAAGGCGGCGTCCCAGCTGCCATCGGGCAAGAGGCGCACCAGGCGTGCGGGCGCGGGCACGGCGGGCCAGTAGAAGCCGCTGGTGAACTCACCGCCGGCGAGGATGCGGCCATCGGGCAGCACCTCCACGGTGTTCACGTTGGCCCAGGGCGAGAAGGGCGAGGTGAAGCTCTGGTCGCGCGAGCCGTCGGGAAGGAGGCGGATCAGGTCGTTGGCTTCCTGGCCGGCGTGGTGGGTGAATGCGCCGGCCACCAGCACGCGGCCGTCGGGCTGCACATCCACGGCGCGGCCGTGGCAGAGGGTGCCGGCCAGGCCGGGGTCGGCCACGAAGGCGGGATCGTACTCGGCATCGGGGTGCAGGCGGGCCATGTAGCGGGAGGGCGTCTGCTGGTACTGGATGAAATCGCCCACGGCCATGATGCGCATGTCGGGCAGCACTTTGAGGCCGCGAACGGTGGCGTAGAAGCCGTCGCCCACCAGGAAGGTGGTGTCCAGCGAGCCGTCGGAGTTGAAGCGGGCGATGTGGGGCTGGCCGATGCCGTAGCATTGCTGGAAGTCGCCGGCGGCCACCACCTTGCCGTCCATCTGCAGTTCGAGTTGGAGCACGGCGTCGCTGATGGCGCCGAAGGGCACGTGGAAGGAGTAGTCCAGCGTGCCATTGGGATGGAGGCGGGCGAGGTTGCCGCAGCTCACACCGTTGTAGCTGGAGATGGTCCCGCCGATGACGATGCGGCCGTCGGGCTGCACCTCCATGTCGTGGATCACGCCATCGAGTCCGAAGCCCACGGGGTTCCAGTCGGTGTCGAGGCTGCCATCGGCGTGGAGGCGCACCAGCCCCTGGCGTTGGGTGCCGGCGTAGTTGTAGAAGGCACCGCCGATCAGGATCTTGTCATCGGGCAGCACCAGCACCTTGTTCACCACGCCCTCGGGCGGCACGGCTTGGAAGGAATGGTCGATGGCGGCGGACTGGGCGTGGGCCCAGAGGGTGGCGCCGCAGAGGGAGAGGGTGAGGAAGGGTTTCATGGGTGGTGGAGGCAGGGCAATGACGCGCGCCAGCACCCCGGTCGTTGTCCGGTGCCTGCGTACCCTCATCGGCCGATGCCCGCCAGCGCCTCCAGCGGCGCGTCGGTCTGCAGGCGGTCCACGCCTTTGCGCAGGGCGCGGTAATGGCCGATCCATCCGCCCACGCCGAACACGGCCACTTGCAGGCCGAGCTCCTGGGCCATGCGCACCTCTTCGGCCCTGATGGCCGCGTGGTGCATGGTGACGCCCGCGTAGTGCGAGGTGGCCGCACGACGGATCGCTGCATCGGACTCAGTGCCGTAGAGGAAGAGGGCGAGGTCGGGCGCTTCCTCCTGCGTAAGGCGCAGCAGGTCGTTCACCTGGCATTCGGCGGTGAGGCGGCCGGGCCAGCGCGCGTTCAGGCGTGCCAGGGCGCGGGCGTAGGTCTGCAGGTAGGTCCACCAATCGCCCGCGGCGAAGAGCTTGCAGTCGAGCGTGAATGTGGCATCGGGATGGGTGTCGGCATAGGCCAGCAGCAGGGCGTCCACGCGCACGAAGGGAAAGGTCGCGCCATCCTGTAGCACAGGGCATTGTTGCAGTTGGGCCCAGGTCAGGGCGTTCACCTTGCCGCTGCAGGCCGAGTTGCCGTCGAGCAATTCATCGTGGTAGGCCACCAGCACGCTGTCGGCCGTGAGCTGCACATCGAGTTCCACACCGTGCACGCCCGCGGCCAGCGCAGCCGCCAACGAGGGACCGCTGTTCATGGGCCATTCGCTGTCGGCCCCCATGCCCCCGTGACCGATCACCTGCACGTGCGGCGCATCGGGCAGCGTGCAACCAGATAGGGCGAGCACAAGCAGACAGGGCCAGGCAGCAGGTTGCGGCATCGGGCCGAAACTACGGCCGCTCGTTACACCTCGGCCACCGTACGCAACAGTGGGCAGTCGAACAAGGTGGCGGGTGCGATCATCGGTTCGTCCCATGGGACCGCTGTGCCGTATCGTTCCAGCATGGTACGGCGCACCAGGTCGTGTTGCAGGTCGTGCTCGCGCATGGCCTTGGGTTCGCACAGCCGCACGCCCAGCCCCTCCTGATACATTTTCCACACCAGCTCGGAACAGTAGATCCGCTCGTCGCTCCACAGGAAGCCGAGATCGTAGGGCAGGCCCATGAAGCGGTCGGCCGAGGCGCGTAGCCGGGTCAATGCCTGTGCATCCAGCTCCTTCCAGCGTTTGGCCACACAACGGCCGCCATCACCCTGGGCCAGCCAGTTCTTCAGCGGGGTCGCCTTCACAGGCCCCACGGCCTCCAGCACCATCCAGCGGTCCTGTTGTTTGAAGGCGATGCCCACATGGGTCCAGTACGAGCCGGTGGCCAGTTCAAGCGCCGCGCTCTGCGGGCTGTTGATGTGCTGGAACACCAGATCGCCTTCCCGCAGCATCTGTTCCAAGTTTGCCTTGGCAGGTGGCTTGTGCAGGGCAACGTATGCGATAGCCGTTACCGGCAACAGAAGCAGGAGAACAATGGTCTTTGCGCGCATGGACATGTGGTGTATGCGCAAGGCATACGTTCCCTCAATGCGTGAACGTGGAAGAGTACCGCGCCGTATTCCCCCGTTCGTCGGTCACCACCACCTCGAACTTCTTCGTGCCCGGCGCGTTCGTGTGCTTGTCGAAGTGGTGCGTGATGGTGTTCGTCTTGGGCTCGTACTCCAGCAGCACCCACTTGCCATCGATGGTGCCGCGCCAGGTGCTGATGCCCGAGAGGTTGTCGGCGATCTTCAGGTTGAAGCTCTTGCGGCCCTTCATGTCGGTACGCAGGTCCACGTTGGTGATCGTCGGTGGAACCGTATCCACCATGGCGGTGTAGGCCCCGAAGGCGCGGACATCGGCGATCAGCTTGCCGTCGGCGTGGCGGCCACCCACCGGGCTCACCTTGCCGGCGTCGTCGATCGACACGATCAGCGCCTTGCTGCGCAGGTGCTCGGGCAGGTCGGCGGGCAGGTCGAGCACCAGTTCGCAGTTGCCGTGGATCGGCGTCAGCGGGTCGTGCAGCACGTGCAGCGGTGTGATCGCGCGGGCGGGCCCCTTGCGGCGCTGGTAGCGCACGTACACATCGTCGTAGAGCATGTGCGGCGGGATGGTCAGGCGCACGCCCTCCTCCTGCAGCACGTTGGTGGCGTCGTAGCGGAACAAACTGCCGTCGGGTTCGGGCGCGGGCCAGGTGGCGGCCTCGGCGGCGGTGGCGCCGTGCAGCATGAAGGTCAGTTCCGAGCGGTTGCCGTTGGCGTCGGTCACCACGAAGCGCACGTGGCGGTCCTGGCCGGGTGCCAGTTCGATGCGGCCTTGCGCCTCCTCCCTGCCGTAGATGCGCAGCTTGTTGTTGGGCAGGCGGAAGCAGTGGTGGTACTCCATCTTCTGCGCCTTGAACAGCCCGTACTCCATGTGCGCGTTGCAGTAGCGGTTGGCGTTGAAGTCCACCTCGGTGAAGTGCGTGCTGAACACCGGCACGCTGTCCACGAACAGCTCGATGTGGCGCACCCCGAAGCGGGCACTGCTGTTGTCGTAGCGGTCCAGCGTGTGCAGCGAGAGGCCCACGGTGCCGTAGGCCGCCGGCTTCGCCTCGGGCTTCAGCGCGTAGCGACCGCCGCCACCCTGCGCGGCCAGGCCCAGCGCCTTGGCGGGGTAGGGCCCCACCAACGAGGTGTCGGTGAGCGGGTGGATGCGCACGCCGATGATCTCGGGCGGCGTCTTGTCCTTCAGGGCGAAGCCCACGCTCTCGGGATCGATCGCGTGCTGGTCGCCCGTGCGGCGGATCTCGAAGTGCAGGTGCGGACCGCCGCTGCCGCCGGTGTTGCCGCTCAGGGCGATCACCTGGCCCTGCGTCACGGGCACCGCGCCGCGCTCGTAGGTCACGTCGATGCTGTAGTCCTTGTGGCGGTAATGGGCGTCGAGGCAGGCCTCGGCCACGTTGCCCACCAGCGCCGAGAGGTGGCCGTACACCGAGGTGTGGCCGTTGCCGTGGTCGATGTACACCGCCTTGCCATAGCCCCAGGGACTGATCTTGATGCGCGACACCCAGCCATCGGCCACGGCCTTCACGGGGATGCCCTCGCGCCCCTGCGTGCGCATGTCGAGCCCCGAGTGGAAGTGGTTGCTGCGCGGCTCCATGAAGTTGCCCGAGAGCTCCAGCGGGATGTCCATCGGGTTGATGTACCGGGGTGGGGCGCTCTCCTGGGCGTGCAGGGCGCCGGCCCACAGCCCCAGGGTGAGCAGGGGAGCGGCGCGACGGGCGCGGGGAAGGGCGGGGGACGTGTGCATGATGACGAGCGGCGAAACTACCTGAGGTCAAGGGGCTGGAAGGGTGGGGGACGGGGGGCGGATCAACACCCCGGGGTGCAAACAAATCGCGTGCGAAGACCGACCGGCCCCCTATCTTTGACCTCGGACCATGCACGGTATTCCCGTCCGGCCCATGCCTGCCACAATAGCCCGCCTGCGCGCCATACACGACCATGTCGCCCGGTTGATCCGGGAGCACGAGGTCCTTCGGCAACGCGCGGCGGAACTCGAGACCGAGCTGAACGACGGCAAACGGTCCATCGAGGTGCTGAAGGCGCGTGTGGCTGAGCTGGAACGGGATAACGAGGTCCTCCGGAAGGCAAGGCCCGCCGATGGCGGACCCGGCCCCACGGGAACGAAGGAAAAGATCGATGAACTGGTGCAAGAGATAGATCAATGCCTGGCGCTGCTCAGCGCGGGGAGCGATCACCACTGACCATGGACGAACGATCGATCAATGTGGAACTCGCAGGCCGCGCCTACCCGCTCACGATCAACGTGGCGGAGGAAGAGAACGTGCGCAAGGCCGTGAATGAGATCAACGAGAGCATCGCACGCTTGAAGGCCAGCTACCCGCTGACCGACAAGCAGGACCTGCTGGCCATGGCCTCCCTCGAGGTGGCCGTGCGCGCGCTGAACACCAGCGCTCCCCGGCAGGAGGCGGCCACCGACGACATGTTGACGGCCATTGAACGTTTGCTCTCCGATCGGCGGGTCTGACACCTTCGCTCCCAACGGGCACCGGAGCACGGCATGGTCCACTAAAACATACGTGGACCAATGGACATGCTAAGCATCGTGGTAGGGCTCCTGGCCGGGATCGTGGCCGGGGGCATCGTCGTTTATCTCACGCTCAACGCCGCGCTGAAGAAGCGCAGCCTCGGCATCCTGAAGGAGGCCGAGGCCGAGGCCGAGGCGCTGAAGAAGGAGAAGATCGTTCAGGCCAAGGAGAAGTTCCTCCAGCTGAAGGAACAGCACGAGAAGGAGGTGCGCGAGCGCGAGCGCAGCGTGCAGCAGAGCCAGGAGAAGGCCAAGCAGCGTGAGCAGCAACTGAGCCGCCAGCAGCAGGAACTGGCCAACAAGGAAAAGCAGATCGACCGCCTGAAGGCCGAGCTCGAGCAGAAGCTCGCGGGGGTGGAGCGCCGCCGTGAGGAGGTGGAGAAGATGCACGCCAAACAGGTGGACGCCCTGGAGAAGATCAGCGGCCTGAACGCCGAGGAGGCCAAACGCCAGCTGGTCGAAAGCCTGAAGGACGAGGCCCGCACCGCCGCCATGGCCCACATCAAGGACGTGCAGGAGGAGGCCCGCCTCAACGCCAACAAGGAGGCCAAGCGCATCGTGATCCAGACCATCCAGCGCGTGGCCACCGAGCATGCCATCGAGAACAGTGTGAGCGTGTTCCACATCGACAACGACGATGTGAAGGGCCGCGTGATCGGTCGCGAGGGCCGCAACATCCGCACCCTGGAGGAGATGACCGGGGTGGAGATCATCGTGGACGACACCCCCGGCGCCATCATCCTGAGCTGCTTCGATGCCGTGCGCCGTGAGGTGGCCCGCCTGGCACTGCACCAGCTCGTGAAGGACGGCCGCATCCACCCGGCCCGCATCGAGGAGATCGTGGCCAAGACCAAGAAGCACCTGGAGGAGGAGATCATGGAGGTGGGCAAGCGCACCTGCATCGACCTGGGCATCCACGGCCTGCACAACGAGCTCATTCGCATGGTGGGCCGCATGAAGTACCGCAGCAGCTACGGCCAGAACCTGCTCCAGCACAGCCGCGAGGTGGCCAACCTCAGCGCCATCATGGCCGCCGAGCTCGGCCTCAACCCCAAGGCCGCCAAGCGCGCCGGACTGCTGCACGACATCGGCAAGGTGCCCGATGAGGAACCCGAACTGCCGCATGCCCTGCTGGGCATGAAGCTGGCCGAGAAGTACGGCGAGAAACCCGACGTGTGCAACGCCATCGGTGCCCACCACGACGAGATCGAGATGACCACCCTGCTCTCGCCCATCGTGCAGGCCTGCGACGCCATCAGCGGTGCACGTCCCGGCGCACGCCGCGAAGCCGTGGAGGCCTACATCCAGCGCCTCAAGGACCTGGAAAGCCTGGCCATGAGCTTTCAGGGCGTCACCAAGGCCTTCGCCATCCAGGCCGGCCGCGAGCTGCGCGTGATGGTCGAGAGCGAGAAGATCAGCGATGCACAGAGCGACGAGCTCAGCATGCGCATCGCCGACCGCATCATGAACGAAATGACCTATCCCGGCCAGGTGAAGATCACCGTGATCCGCGAGAAGCGTTCCGTCGCCGTTGCCAAGTAGGGCCGGTCATGACCGGCCCCCTTGGTCGGGCACGATCCCCGAAGAACAAAGCTCCACAAAAGGGGCGGGACCTGTCGCCCCGTTCCTTTGCCCCCGCCCATGCGGAAGGATCGTCTGCCCTACTATTTCCAATGGGAAGTGCGTTCCTGGTCGCGCGCCTATCCGCTGTGGCAACGTACGTTGCTGGCGCTGCCGCAGGAACGGCGCAAGGCGCTGGCCTTGGGCGAACGCGATGGCGGTCTCGGCCTGATGCTCGCCGACCACGGCTTCGTCACCGTGTGCAGCGACCTGCGCGGGCCCACCGATAAGGCGCGCGAGCTGCACCGCACCTTCGGTCGCGAGCGTTCCATCACCTACGCCAGCATCGATGCGCTGGCCATTCCCTTCCCCGACAACAGCTTCGATGTGGTGGTGTTCAAGAGCATGCTCGGCGCGCTCAGTACCAAGGAGCGCCAGGCGCAGGCCGTGCGCGAGATGCATCGTGTGCTCACGCCCGGCGGTGTGCTGCTCTTCGCCGAGAACCTGCATGGCACCGCCCTGCACCGCTGGCTGCGCAGGCGCTTCGTTGCCTGGGACCATTACTGGCGCTACCTCGATCCGTTGGCCGATGCCGACCTCTTCGCCCCCTTCGCCAAGGTGGACGCGCACACCACCGGGCTGCTGGCAACCTGGGCCGCAGCGAGGGCCAGCGCGACCTGCTCGCCCGTGTCGATGCGGTGATCGCGCCCCTGGTGCCGCCCACCTGCCGCACCATCTGGTTCGGCGTGGCGGTGAAGGCGTGATCGTTGAAAAAAGCGCCTGCACCGCAAGGGTGTTGCAGGGTGTCCCGGTACATTTGCCGCGCACCCATCACCATGTCGGATCAACCACGACCGCTCGTCCTTGTCACAGGCGGTGCGGGTTTCATCGGAAGCCACGTGTGCGATGCCCTGGTGGCTCGTGGCACGCCGGTGCGCTGCTTCGACAACTTCGCCACCAGCAGGCCCGCCAACCTCGCACAGTTGCAAGGGAGGAGCGACTTCACCTTGATGGAAGGCGACATCCGCTCGGCCGACGATTGCCGCCGCGCCATGGAGGGGGTGGGCCGGGTTGTGCACCTGGCGGCGCTCGGCTCCGTGCCACGCTCCATCGCCGACCCGCTCTCCACCCACGCCACCAACCTCACCGGCTTCATCCACGTGCTCGAGGCCGCTCGCAACGCGGGCGTGCATCGCTTCGTCTACGCCTCCAGTTCCAGCGTCTACGGCGATTCCACGGAGCTGCCCAAGCGCGAGGAGGTCACCGGCAGGCCGCTTTCACCCTACACGGTGACCAAGGCCGGCAACGAGGCCTATGCACGCCTGTACCATCGCCTGCACGGCATGTCCACCATCGGCCTGCGCTTCTTCAATGTGTTCGGCGAGCGTCAGGATCCCGAGGG
>JGI12383J13903_1000929_pt1 | contig 16991 bp, 15 predicted proteins | sample Passage237B_FD_13903 | JGI IMG/M metagenome (IMG submission 13903)
GGAGTTGAGTACGACAAGATCGGCGACCGTGACAACCTCGCCTCGCTCCCCTACGGAGCCGGCATCCCGCAGGCAACAGTCGACATGACCATCGCGGTGCCGTTCAACGACGCTCCCGCGATGGAGCGTCGCATCGAGCGCCTCGCCGCGGAGGGCCGCCTTCCCGCGTGCGTGATCATGGAAGCCGCCATGATGAACCTTGGCGTTGTGCTCCCTGAGCCCGGCTACCTTGAGGCAGTGCGCGAGATCACCAAGAAGCACGGCATCGTGCTGATCTTCGATGAGGTCAAGACGGGCCTCGCGATCGCTGCCGGTGGCGCCACGGAGAAGTTTGGCGTGAAGCCGGACATGGTGACGCTCGCCAAGGTGCTTGGTGGTGGTCTGCCGTCCGGCGCGATTGGTGGCACCGAAGAGGTCATGTCCGTAGTCGAGGACCACTCGGTCTATCAGGTTGGCACCTACAACGGAAACCCGCTGTCGATGGTTGCCGCGCGCGCGTCGCTGCTTGAGATCCTCACCCCTGAGGCCTACGACCACCTCGCCGCGCTCAACGACCGCATCGTGAGCGGCTGCCAGGCCGTCATCGACAAGTACGACCTCCCCGGCTATGCCGTGGGCATCGGCTCCAAGGGTTGCGTGACCTTCTCCACCGCGAAGATCGTGGACTACGAAACCTTCAAGGAGAACCAGGACGTTCCGCTGTGCGACCTCGCATGGCTGTGGAACATGAACCACGGAATCTTTATGACTCCTGGCCGTGAAGAGGAGTGGACGCTGTCCGTGGTTCACACCTTCGAGGCGGTCGACGAGTACGTCCGCGTCTTCGACGAGCTTGCGGCGGCGCTGACCGCGTAGCGGAGCGCTTCCCGCACACCCGTGGGCGTCGGGCCGACAACTGAGGAGTCGGCCCGGCGCTCGCTTTTTTTGCCCGTGAGCGGGCGCGCTCGCCGGGTCCTGGGGCTGAGGACCCTGCAGGCGTGGACTTCTGAACACCGATGCAGGGCCAGGAGCCTGGAGAACCTGCACCAGTCCCAGGCCAGCCCGACGCTGGGGCCAGGTTGCGTACGGAACGTGCCCCAGCGTCGGGCCGACTTCCCCAAAGCCGCGCTCGCAGGGCCCTGGGCCTGAACCCCCTGCAGTGGTGGTCTCCTGAACACGAATGAAGGGCCAGGAGCCTGGAGACCCTGCACCCGCGGCCGGCCTACATCACGTTGATGCCGTACTCCGCGAACTGACCCTTCACGCGCTCGATCAACTCGGGCGAAGGCGACCGGGTGTTCTCGAGCAGGTACGGCTCCCCCGTCGCCGCCCACTTCTCGCGGCCCAACTGGTGGAAGGGCAGCACCTCAAGGCGCTCCACCGCGTCGAGCCGCGAGACAAACGAGGCGATCGCTTCCACGTTCTCCGGCGCGTCGGTCAGGTCCGGCACCAGCACAAACCGAATCCACATGGTCTTGCCCAGCCGTGACAGCCGCTCGGCGAAATCCAGCGTGGGCTGCAACGGCCTGCCCGTCACGCGCTGATACGTCTCCGGCAGCCCGGACTTGATGTCGAGCAGGGTGAGGTCCACATAGTTCAGGTCATCATCGGATAGCCGCGCGCCAAGNAGCCCCGCNGTATCGAGCGCGGTGTCTATCCCAAGATCTTTCGCCCGCCGGAACACGTTCATGACGAATCGCGCTTGCAGCAGCGGTTCGCCGCCACTGACCGTGAGCCCGCCGCCAGTCATTTTCATGATGGTCGCGTAGCGGGAGACACGCTCGATGACCTCGTCCACCGTGTGGCGCACGCCGTCCTTCATGCGCCACGTGTCCGGGTTCTGGCAGAACTGGCAGCGCATGCCGCAACCGGCCATGAACAGCGTCATGCGGGTGCCGGGACCGTCGACTCCAGTGGACAGATCCCATGAGTGGACCGATCCCGTCAGGTGATCGCGGATGGACTCGCTGTGAGCGAGCTCCTCATCCGCGACCACCATGTACGGCGTCGGCAGATCAACGGTTGCCATGGCACTCCTCCGGGGAAAGGACGCTGGGTGGATGCGCGCGGCCTAAAGGCCCGCGTGGAACGTACGGCTCAGCACGTCGAGCTGCTGCTCGCGAGTGAGTCGCACAAAGTTGACCGCGTATCCGGAGACGCGAATGGTGAGCTGCGGGTACTTCTCCGGGTGCTCCATGGCGTCTTCCAGCGTCTCGCGGTTCAGCACGTTGATGTTCACGTGGAAGCCGTGAGAGACGTTGTAGGCGTCGAGGATGCCCACCAGGTTCTTGACCTGCTCGTCCTTGGTGCGGCCAAGGCCAGACGGGGTGATCGTCGTGGTGAGCGAGATGCCGTCCTGGGCGTCGTCGTAAGGCAGCTTCGCCACAGAGAGGGCCGACGCTAGGACACCGTGGTTGTCGCGTCCATTCATCGGGTTGGCACCTGGGGCAAACGGCTCGCCTGCGCGNCGACCATCAGGGGTGTTNCCGGTGGCCTTNCCGTAGACGACGTTCGACGTGATGGTCAGCACCGACTGCGTGTGCAGCGAGCCGCGGTAGGTGGGCTGCTTGCGGATCTTCTCCATGAAGCGGTGCACCAGGTCCACGGCGATCTCGTCGGCGCGGTCGTCGTCGTTGCCATAGGTGGGGAACTCGCCCTCCACCTCGTAGTCGACTACCAGGCCGGACTCGTCGCGCACGGGTCGCACGGTGGCGTACTTGATGGCGCTGAGCGAGTCGGCGGCCACGGACAGGCCGGCGATGCCGCATGCCATGGTGCGCAGGATGGTCTTGTCGTGCAGGGCCATCTCGAGGCGCTCGTAGGCGTACTTGTCGTGCATGTAGTGGATGCAGTTGAGCGCGTCGACGTAGGTCTCCGCGAGCCAGTCCATGAGCTTGTCGAAGGCGGCGTCGACCTCCTCATACTTGAGGACGTCGCCACCTACGGGCGCGGAGACCGGTGCGACCTGCTTGCCGGTGACCTCGTCGCGGCCGCCGTTGATCGCGTACAGCAGCGCCTTGGCGAGGTTCACTCGCGCTCCAAAGAACTGTATCTGCTTGCCGACGGCCATCGCGGACACGCAGCACGCGATCGCCGCGTCGTCACCCCAGGCGGGGCGAATCAGCTCGTCGGACTCGTACTGAATCGCGGACGTGTCAATCGAGACCTTGGCGCAGAACTCCTTGAAGCCCTGCGGCAGGCGGTCGGACCAGAACACCGTGAGGTTCGGCTCCGGCGCGGGCCCCAGGTTGTACAGGGTCTGCAGGTAGCGGAACGAGGTGCGCGTGACGAGCGGGCGACCGTCCTCACCGATGCCGCCAATCGTCTCGGTGACCCACGTGGGGTCGCCGGAGAACAGGTTGTCGTATTCGGGGGTGCGCAGGAACCGCACGATGCGGAGCTTGATGACGAAGTCGTCGATGATCTCCTGCGCCTGAGTCTCCGTGAGCACACCGTCGGCGATGTCGCGCTCAATGAAGATGTCGATGAAGGTCGAGGTGCGGCCAAGGGACATCGCGGCACCGTTCTGCTCCTTCACGGCACCCAGGTAGGCGAAGTACAGCCACTGCACCGCCTCCTTCGCGTTGGTCGCCGGCTTGGAGATGTCGTAGCCGTACGACGCTGCCATCGCCTTGAGTTCCTTGAGCGCCTTGATCTGCTCAGAGTTCTCTTCGCGGTCGCGAATGACGTCCTCGGTGGAGCGCTCCATGTCGAGCTCCATGCGCTCGACCTTCTTGGCCTCGATGAGGGCGTCGACGCCGTAGAGCGGGACACGGCGGTAGTCGCCGATGATGCGGCCACGGCCGTAGGCGTCGGGAAGGCCGGTGATCACGTGCGACGAGCGAGCCGCACGCACATTGGGCGGGTACACGTCGAAGACGCCGTCGTTGTGGGTCTTGCGGTACTGCGTGAAGATCTTCTCGAGTTCGGGGTCAACCGGGTAGCCGTAGGTCTCGAGCTCCTTGACCACCATGCGCCATCCGCCAAACGGCATGATCGCGCGCTTGAGGGGAGCGTCGGTCTGGAGGCCGACGATGACCTCCTGGTCCTTGTCGATGTAGCCGGGCTCGTGCGCGGTGATCGACGCTGGGGTTTTCCAGTCGACGTCGTAGACGCCCTTGGCGCGCTCCTCGGGGAACATCGCGGTGAGCTTGTCCCACACCGCCTTGGTGCGCTCGGTGGGTCCTGCGAGGAACGAGTCGTCGCCCTCGTAGGGGGTGTAGTTCGACTGGATGAATCCGCGTACGTCGATCGCGTCGCACCACGTTCCGGGCGTAAAGCCCCGCCATGCGTGGGCGCGCGGGTCCTGCGCGTCATCCTTGATGGCGTTGGTGTTGACGGCTTCGGTGGTCATGCTGCCTCCCTGTTATGGCCCTTGTGGGGCGCTCGGTTCGCGGTGTGAGTGGTCCGCGCTGACCGATACGTCAACCGTAGGCTCGCGTTTGAGCCGAACCTTGGGACCTAAGTACCCGAAAGGTTTCGCCCCTGGCTCGTGGCAGACTGATGCGGTTGCCCCACCGCACTTTTCAAGGACGATCAATGACCGCTGTGACGCTTGTCGCCAACCCGCTTCGCGAGGGCTGGACCCTCACCCACACAGGTGGGGAGGCACCTGCTGAGATCGCCGGAGTCACCGTGGATGCGGTGGTTCCTGGCTCTACTCACGTTGACCTGCTGGCGGCGGGTCTCATCCCTGACCCCTTCTATGGCACCAATGAGAAGGAACTGCAGTGGATGTGGCGCTGCTCGTGGCGCTACGCGACCGAGTTCGCGGCCACCGAGGTCACGGAAGGCGAGCGCGTGGACCTGGTCTTTGACGGCCTCGACACCGTCGCGACCATCTCGCTCAACGGCACGGTGCTGGGCTCCACCGCCAACATGCACCGCTCCTACCGCTTCGACATTCGCGGGGCCCTAGCCGCCGGCAACAACCGCCTCGAGGTGGACTTCCGCAGCGCGCTTGAGTACGCGCTTGAGCGCGAGGAGCAGCTGGGCGACAGGCCCCGCCCCCAGCCCAGCGAGAAGCTCATGGCGGAGGCGGCGCGCCGCGGACTCATCGAGGGCGACCCTGAGGAGATCCTGCAGCGAGGCCGCGTCTACCCCCAGCCGTTCAATGCGATTCGCAAGATGGCCTGCTCGTTCGGCTGGGACTGGGGCCCGGACCTGCAGACCGCCGGCATCTGGAAGCCGGTGCGCATCGAGCGCTGGCGCATCGCCCGCTTCGCCTCGGTGCGCCCGCTGGTCACGGTACAGAACGGCACGGGCGTTGTGGACGTGCACTTCGAGATTGAGCGCGCGGCCGACGCTCCGCTCAAGGTGTTCGCGACCGTCGCCGGGCGTGAGGCGAGTGTTGAGATCGAGCCGGGCGCAGCGTCGGGCATTGTCACGGTGACCGTGCCGGAACCCGACCTGTGGTGGCCCAACGGCTATGGCGACCCCACGCTGTATGACCTCACGGTGGAGCTGCACAGTCAGGATGAGCACCTTGACGCCTACGCGCGCCGTGTGGGCTTCCGCAGCATTGAGGTGAATCAGGACGGTGGCGCGTTCACGTTCGTGGTGAACGGCAAGCCGGTGTTCATCAAGGGCGCCAACTGGATTCCTGACGACCACTTCCTCACGCGCATCACTCGGGAGCGCCTGGAGCGTCGCATCGACCAGGCCACGTCCGCCAACATCAACATGATTCGCATCTGGGGCGGGGGCATCTACGAGACCGACGACTTCTATGACGTGTGCGATGAGCGCGGCGTCATGGTGTGGCAGGACTTCCTGTTCGCGTGCGCGGCGTACGCGGAGGATGCCGAGACCATTGCTGAGGTCGAGGCGGAGGCGCGCGAGAACATCACTCGCCTCGCACCGCACGCATCGCTCGCGCTGTGGAACGGCTCCAATGAGAACGTGTGGGGCTGGTGGGACTGGGGCTGGAAGGAGGCCATGGCAGCCGCCGGTCTCGAGGGCTGGGGTCAGAAGTACTACGAGGAGATCCTGCCCGCCATCCTCAAGGAGCTCGACCCCACGCGTCCCTACACGCCGTCCTCTCCTTTCTCTACGCACCCGTATGACGACAGCGTCTACCCCAACGACCCCACGGTGGGCACGGTGCATGAGTGGAAGGTCTGGAACCAGATCGATTACACCCACTACGCGGACTACGCGCCGCGGTTCTGCTCGGAGTTCGGCTTCCAGGGGCCGGCGACGTGGGCGACCATGCAGCGCAACCTGCCGCCGGAGGGCTTCGACAAGACCTCTGAGGTGTGGCTCGCTCACCAGAAGGCCGACCGCGGCAATGACAAGCTCCTCGCCGGCTACGTCCCGCACCTTCCGGACAGCGACGACTTCGAGACGTGGCACTGGATCACGTCGCTGAATCAGGCGCGCGCCATTGAGTTCGGCATCTCTCATTACCGTTCGTGGTGGCCGCACACCGCCGGCGCGATCGTGTGGCAGCTCAACGACTGCTGGCCCGTGACCTCGTGGGCGGCGATCGATGGCGAAGAGCGACCCAAGCCGCTGTACTACGCGCTGCAGAAGGTGTTCGCGCCGCGACTGCTCACCTTCCAGCCGCGCGCTGAAGACGGTTCTCTCGACGTCGATGGCGCGGCGCATCTGGTGGCGGTCAACGACACTGATCAGGCGTGGAGCGAGACGCTCACCTTCACGCGCATGGCGCTCGACGGCACCGAGCTCGCGGTGGCCACGGCACACCTGAGCGCCGGCCCGCGCGAGACCGTCACGCTCGACGTCCCCGCGCATGTGCTCGAGGCCGGTGACGCTGTGGGCGAGGTGCTGGTGGCCGACGCTGGCTACCCGGGCGACGACGATCACGTTCGCGCGGTGTGGACCTTCGCGGAGGACAAGGACATCGCTTACGAGGCCGCGCCGTTTACGGCAACGGCCCGCGCGGTGGACGGAGGCTACGAGGTGACGATCGAGGCCGAGGGCTTTGTCCGGGATCTCACGATCCTCGCTGACAAGGTGGATCCGGGCGCCGTGGCAGACAAGGCGCTCATCACTCTTGTGCCGGATGACACGGTGGTCATCACCATCGCGTCCGAGGCTGCGGTTGACCCTGAGGCGTTCCTCGCCGAGCGCGTTCTGGTGTCCGTGAACTCCCTCGTGGCGGGTGCCTAGAGCGCATCCAGCACCACTGTTTCTCGCAGGCCCGGGAACCTTCCAACTGGTAGGTTCCCGGGCCCGTGTTTAGTGTCGCCAACTGGCGTCCGGATCGTAATCAATCCGTGACACACAAGGCGTTCGAAACGTTTTGTCTGGCGCTACAGTGGCAATTGCGTCCCAACGAGGGGGCGCCGCATGAACCAAAGGGGATTCAACAATGAAGTGGACTCGATCCCGTACGGCGACGGTGCTCGCTGTTGGTACGGCCTCGGCCCTCCTGCTCTCCGCTTGCTCCACCGACACTGAAACGCCTACGTCCTCGGCTCCCGAGCCCTCGGCGTCCCAGGACAAGACCCCCGTCACGCTGAACGTTCAGTACTGGGGCAACTTTGGCCTGGAGTCGCTGGTTGACAAGTACACGGCCGATCACCCGTGGGTGACCATCAAGCTCAACTCCGGTGACTTCGCTGCACAGCACGACGCGCTTCAGCAGGCCATCATCGCCGGCTCCGGCGCAAACGAGGTTGTCGCCATCGACGAGGGCTACATGACCGGCTTCGTCGCGCAGTCTGACGCGTTCGTCAACCTGCTCGACCTTGGTGCTGGCCAGTACCAGGAGAACTACCTGCCGTGGAAGTGGGCCCAGGCCTCCAACGCTGACGGCTCTGTCGTCATCGGCCTTGGCACCGACGTCGGTGGTCTCGCTCTGTGCTACCGCAAGGACCTCTTCGAGGACGCCGGCATTCCGTCCGAGCGCGCTGACGTTGACGCCGCCATCGGCGACACCTGGGCGGGCTTCATCGAGCTCGGCAAGGAGTACCAGGAGAAGGCTGGCAAGGGTAAGTTCTGGGTGGACAACGCCACGAACATCCTGAACCCTGTCCAGACCCAGCTCGGCACGGGCTACGCCTGGTACAACAAGAACAACGAGCTTGACCTCGAGGCCAACAAGCCTGCGTTCGACCAGGCCGTTGCTGTGATCGACGCGGGTCTTTCCGCTGGCATCACGCTGTGGTCCGACGACTGGAACACCGGCTTCGCGAACGGTTCGTTCGCCGTCCTCGCCTGCCCGGCGTGGATGATGGGCTACATCCAGGGTCAGGCTCCCGACACCGCTGGCGCGTGGGACATCGCTGACATCCCTGGTCCCGGTGGTAACTGGGGTGGCTCGTTCTGGACCATTCCGGACCAGTTCGACGAGCACACCACGCAGGAGGCCTACAACCTCATCGAGTGGCTCATCCAGGCTGACCAGCAGATCGCTATCTTCCAGGAGGTCGGCAACCTGCCTTCGCAGGACGCGCTGTACGACAACCCGGCCATCGTGGACTTCACCAACGAGTTCTTCAACAACGCTCCCGTTGGACAGATCTTCACGAAGACCGCGAAGGACATCCCGGGCGCGATCTACTACGCCCCCAAGAACGCCGCAGTTTCGACCGCTGTCCAGGGTGTCCTGAACGACATCCAGGCTGGCAACGTCAAGCTTGCGGACGCTTGGGACGCTGCAGTCAAGGCTGCCCAGGACGCGGACGCCGCTGCGTAAGTCCGGCTCTGTCTGACAAGCGAAACGGGGGCGGGTCTCACGACCTGCCCCCGTTTCGCTTGGCGGGATATAGCATCGGTTTCACCAGCGTTTCATACCAACGGAGGTACTAATGTCCGCCAAGAGCGTGGAGGCCGCTGAGGCCGAAGCCGCTGGCACGGACGACGCCGTTTCTCCGCGCGCACCGCGCGGACCCAAGTCGTCCATCTGGGCTCGATTCGACCACGCGGTCGTGCCCTACATCTTGATTTCTCCCTTCTTCATTCTCTTCGTCGCTTTTGGCATCTTCCCGATCGTCTACAGCGCGCTGATCTCCTTCCAGTCGTACCGCTACGAGTACCCCCGCGGCCGTGACGGCACGTCGATGAACCTGTTCACCAAGCGCTGGGTGGGTTTTGAGAACTTCGAGCGGACGCTGACAAGCTGGGACTTCTGGCAGGCGCTGATCAACACGTTCGGCCTGTTCGTTCTCTCTGCTGTGCCTCAGCTGGTGCTGGCGCTGATTCTCGCCTCGCTGCTGAACCGCCGCCTTCGTGCCCAGTCGCTGTTCCGCGTGGGCATTCTGGTTCCCTACATCACGCCCATCGTCGCCTCGTCCATCGTGTTCTCGGCGTTCTTCGCCCGCGACGGTGGCCAGGCCAACTGGATCCTCAGCCTCTTCGGCGTGGAGAACACCTACGGCAACCGCGTGATTGAGGGCCTCGACTGGCGCCAGGAGCGCTGGTCCGCATGGCTTGCTCTGATCATCATGATCGACTGGAAGTGGACGGGCTACAACGCCCTGCTCTACCTCGCAGCGATGCAGTCCATCCCCAAGGACGTCTACGAGGCAGCTGCACTTGACGGTGCTGGCGCGTGGCGTCAGCTGTGGTCCATCACCGTTCCCATGATCCGCCCCATGGTGATCTTCACCGTGGTCCTGTCGACAATCGGATCGCTCCAGCTGTTCGCTGAGCCCGTCCAGTTCGACGACAATCCGGCGTCTGGATCTGGTGGCGGTAACAGGCACCTGTGGCGCACCGTCGCACAGCTCATCTGGCACACCGGTTGGAACCAGCAGAACTTCGGTTGGGCTGGCGCCATGTCCTGGGTGCTGTTCGTAGTCGTCGTGGTCGTGGCCGCCTTCAACGGCTGGCTGTCGAACAAGATTGGAGGCCGCAAGTGACCGCGGACACGCTTGAGCGCCCCGCAGAGGCTCCTGTCAAGAACAACCCGGCCCTCCTTGGTCGCTCCCCGCAGGACACCCCGGCAGGCTGGATCAACTACATCCTCCTGTCCATCGTTCTGCTGATCGGCTTCTGGCCCATCTACTGGGCGGGCATCATCTCGACGTGGAAGGAAGACAAGGTCTACGTCGACGGCTTCCCCACGTGGACGCCGGGACCGTACTTCTCCTTCAACTGGGACATCATCAATGGCGGCGTGGCACCTTCGTACCCGTCGTACGACTCGGTGATGTTCATGCGGTCCTTCATGAACTCGCTGCTCGTCGTCGCGATCGTCGTGGCGGGCACGCTGTTCTTCTGCTCGCTGGCCGGCTTCGCGTTCGCCAAGCTGCGCTTCAAGGGCCGTGACGCGCTGTTCTACTTCGTGGTGCTGACCCTGACGATCCCCGCTCAGCTGGGCATCGTCGGTTCGTACCAGATCATGGACCGCATCGGATGGATCAATACGATCTTTGCGGTGACCGTTCCAGGTCTGGTGTCAGCATTCGGTGTGTTCTATATGCGTCAGTTCATCGAGGACGCGATTCCGGACGAGATCATCGAATCCGCTCGCGTTGACGGTGCTTCCACGTTCCGCGTCTACACCAACATCGTGCTCCCCACGTTGCGCCCCGCAATGGGCGTGCTTGGTCTGATCGCGGCGGTTGGTGCGTGGAACGAGTACATCTGGGCACTGGTCGCGGTTGGTGGCTCCTCGTGGCAGACCATCGGCCCCGCCCTGCACAACCTCCGTGCGGGCTCCACGCCCAAGTACTCGATCATTCTGACGGGCTCGTTCATCGCGACGATCCCGTTGATCCTGCTCCTGTTCGTGGCAGGTCGTCAGATTGTGCGAGGCATCATGGACGGCGCCGTCAAGGCGTAACCCGTCCTACCCCAAGCAGCAGGGGCGGTCCACCCAGGTGGGCCGCCCCTTTGCTTTGCCTGCAGGTCTGCCTCCCCCCGTCGCTCCACCTCGCCCGGGCGCGCCGCTCCCGCCCGAGCACCTCTCAAGCGCTCACACCCACCCCGAGCGCTGTAATGGGACATGAGGTCCGGATTTCGCAGATCTCTGCGTTGTAATGGGACATGAGGTCCGCCGGACTCCCCTCTGGCCCGACGCTCAGTAGGCTCGGGCGCTCGACGTCGCCGTAAGCGTCACGCCCTCGGCAAAGGGCAGCAGCGCTTCCAGCCCGAATAGCGGGTGCACGGTCGTTGTCACAGTGACAGTCGCGCTGAAGCCGTCCTCCGTTGTGGCGCTCACGACCTGGGTCGCCGGCAGGTTCGCGCGCGATGCTGCAGCCGCAACGCGATCCTCCGCCGTGGAGCGAACGGCTGCCTGGGCCAAGGGCACCACGGCTTCGCCCTCAGGAAGGTCCACTTCGCCGCGATAGTACGCGGCAATGTCGAGAGCATCGGCGGCGTCGAGAGCCAGCTCATCGGCCACGTGGACCAGCCTCATCCGCTGGAGGTGCACGTGGGTGGCCGCGGACACCACCAGCACAAGCAGCAGCGCGAGCACTGTGAAGCCCAGGGTGAGGAGCATGATGGTGCCTTCATCGTCTTCGGCGTCGAAGCGTCGGCGGATCATGGCGCGTACCCATCTACGGGCGAGGAGCCTGAAGAGCTCACACTGACGAGCGCTCCCGGTATCAGTGCCCCCACCCCTGGCAGCCTCACGTCAATCGTGACGGCTACCTGCATCTCCGAGCCCGGCGCGAGGCACGGCGAGGCGGAACATGTCAGGACGACATCCGCATCGCGCGCTGACACGCTGAAGTCGGCAAGCGTCCGCTCGAGCGCGGACTGTGCGTGGTCCCTCGCTGCACGCTCAGCAGCCGTGTACGTGGCACCACCCTGCAACGCATTGACGCCACCCACCACTGCTGCTCGTGACACATCGCGCGTGACGGCCTCCGCCGCGAAAGTGCGCGCCTGCACCTGAGCCAGAGTCAGCACCAGGTACACCACGGGGATCATCAGCACGATCGCAAGGAACACGAACTCCACGAGCGCCGCGCCGTCGTCGGCAACGCGCAGTCGGGACAGGGTCATGGGCCGCCCTCCTCAATTGCGTGCGCAGGGACGCTCATGGAGCCTGCGCCCCACAGCCCAAGCACCGGCACGGCAGTCGTCAGGGTGACCTCGACCAGCGTGGCGTCCCCCTCCATCACATGTCGCGCGGTCGCCTCGACCTCACGTCCCCCGAGAGCCGCTTCCGCGAGCTGCGTGGCCCTGCTTGCGCCGTCGGCCAAGTCGAGGTCCGCCAGGGCCGCGGTGTGGGCACCCTCGGACGCACACGAGACAAGGATGTTCCTCACGTGCAGGGTCACCGCGAGCTGGAGCAGCCCGGTGGCGAGCACCACGATGAGCGCGCCGACGAGAACGAACTCGACGACAGCACTCCCCTGGTCATCCGCCGGTGACGGAATCGATCGCCGTGCGGAAGACATCGCTGAGTGCCGGACCCGCGAGCGCCCAGATGGCGGCCACGAGTCCCGCCGTCATGAGCGTGATGAGCACCCAGCCGGGTACGTCACCGCGGTCGTCGCGCCAGTTGATCTGTCTCATTTCCCCTCCTTGAACTGGTCTATCCGGTCAAGCGAATCGCAATCAGACCTGGGTAGATCGCGAACACAATCGTCACGGGCAGGATCAGGAACACGACGGGCACGAGCATCGCGATCTCGCGCTTGCCACCCTGCTCCATCAGCTGCTCCCTGCTGGCCACCCTCGCGTCATGAGCCTGCGCGCGAAGCACCGCGGCAAGAGGCGTGCCCAAGTCGATTGCCGCGACGATGCCGTCGACGAAGCGACGCAGCGGCTGCGCACCAGTGCGGGCAGCCATATCTGACAAGGCCCGTGTGAGCGGCTCGCCCGCGCGGGCATCGGCGAGCGCGAGTCGCAGCTCCTCACTCAGAGCGCCCGACGTTGTGGTCGCCACCCGCTCGAGCGCCGCCCGGGCGCCCTCACCGGCGGCGACGGCGAGGGCCAGCAGGTCCGCGATCGTCGGCAGTTCGGCGACGATGCGGTTGGTACGAACCTGGGCCGAGCGGGTCAGAGCGGCGTCTCGTCCGAGCGCACCAACGATGGCGGCAATCACTACGAGAATCAGCAGTACGAGGAGAGGGGCCCCGCGCGCGACGCGCAGCAGCGTGGCGGCAGCGACGCCACCCGCGAGACCGGCCGCGCCCCACGCGACCTGTTGGGCCCTGAACTGCTCGACGCTCAGCCCCGATCCCGCCCTGCGCAGCCGAGCGCTGACATCGGCGGAGGACGACCCCCATCGCTCGAGCATCTTGCCCGCGTCGCGAACCACGGGAGCGACCAGCCGTGTCACGACGAAGCGCGAGCCCGACGTGTGGTCCACCCAGGTGCGACCGTCGACCGGCCGCACGTACGGGGCGAGCCGCGCGTCGAGGGTGGGGCGGCGCGCAAGGATCCACGACATCACGAGGCCCGCCCCCACAACGAGGCACAGGACCGCTCCCCACATCGCCAGAGTCATCGCAGCACGCGGGCTTCCTCGGGAAGGCGGCCAATTGTTACCATCAAGCGATACGCCACCACCGTTGCAGCAGCGCCTACGGCAAGTACGGTCGCTCCGGCGGCCGAGTTGTACGCCTCAACACCTCCCGGACGCGTGGCCAGCAGTGCGAGAACCACCCACGGCGCGGCCACCGCGAGCCGGGCGGCATTGACGGTCCATGACTGTCGGGCCTCCAGTTCGCCGCGGGTGCGAGCATCGTCACGGAGAAACTCGCCCAAGGTGCGCAGCATCGTCCCCACATCCGTGCCACCCACTTCACGGGTGACCCGCAGGGCCTCAACGATGCGATCGGCGACAGGATCCGCGAGCCGATCCTTGAGCGCATCCAGCGACTCACTGAAGCGCCCCGTAGCTCTGAAGTCCTCGGCAAACGCAGCAAAGGCCGGGCGCAGATCTTCCGGACCTCGTGAGCCCAACTGAGCCACGGCTTGCGGCAAGGCCATGCCCGCCCGAATCCCGGAGGCCAAGTGGTCCACAGCGTCGGGCCAGGCGGCGCGCGTGGCGCGAACTCGAACCCGCGAGCGGTAGCTCACCAATGCGAAGGGAGCGCGAGCGGCCATGATCGCGAAGCACAGCGCGACTACCGGCGACCGGCTGGTGCCCGCGACGAGCAGGAAGACCAGTGCCGCACCCACTGCGGCGACGGTCACGAGCGCTGCGGGCGTGACGCCGGGGGCGCCGGCGCGCGTGAGCCGATCCTGCAGCCGCGCTGACCAGCCATCGCGAGCGGGCCGCGCGGCGACCGTTGGCGCCCAGAACGATGTCCACACCAAGAACAGACCGAGGCCCAGGGTCAGTCCCAGCAGCAGTGTCATGTCAGGCCGCCAGCAGTTCCGCGAGACGGTAGCCATTGCGTGCGAAGCGATCCTCGTGCGGAGGGAAGCCCTCGGCACGGACCAAACCGTTGCCGCGGTTCACGTAGAGCGGCTCGAGCTCCACCACGCCCCCCTCGACGCGGCCCGGGATTGCCACGATCTCGGTGGCGCGGCGCCGGCCGCGCGCATCGACGGCAAGGTGCACCACAAGGTCAATCGCAGATGCGACGGTTGGCACCACGAAGCGGTCGGACACGTTCTCGCCCGCGAGCAGCGGCAGGGTGCACATCTTCACCACCGCATCCCGCGCGGAGTTCGCGTGCACCGTGCACATGCCAGGAATGCCGGCGTTCAATGCGATGAGCATGTCGAGGCTTTCAGCCTCACGCACCTCGCCGATGATGATGCGGCTGGGACGCATGCGCAGCGCCTCCTTCACCAGGCGTCGCAGGTCGATCTCGCCGGTGCCCTCGAGTGACGGCTGGCGGCACTGCAACCCCACCACATCGCGATGGGAGAGGCTGAGCTCAAACACCTCCTCGCACGTGATGATGCGTTCGCGTGCGGGAATCGATCCCGCTAGCGCGCCAAGGGTGGTGGTCTTTCCGGCTTGTGTGCCGCCCGCGACCAGGATGTTCAGTCCGCACACCACCGCGGCATCCAGGAACCTCGCGGCCGGTTCGGTGAGCGTGCCCAGCGCCACCAGGTCGCCAACGGACTGCGCCCTTGCCACGTACTTGCGGATGTTGACGCTCCAGTGCTCGCGCGTGACGTCCGGGATCACCGCGTGCAGCCGCTCGCCGCCGGGAAGTGAGGCGTCCACGAACGGCGAACTGAGATCCAACCGCCGACCGCTCAGCTTGAGCATGTGCTCCACGAGGTCGCGCACCTGCTCATCCGTGAGGATCGTTGGCGTCAGCTCGCTCACTCCGCGCCTCGCTATGAACACCTGCGACGGCCGGTTGATCCAGATCTCCTCGACCTCGGGATCGTCGAGATACTGCTGAAGCGGCCCCAGCCCGGCGACGTTCGAGAGCACGGTGCGCGCAGCGTCGGCCCGGTTGCCCACTGGGGTCACAGCGCCAGCGAGTGCTCGCTCTTCCCACTCGGTGAGCACCTCTTCAATGAGCCCGCGCACCACCTCCGCGTCGCGCACGGGATCCACCCCGCGGCGCCGGATCTCTTCGCGCACGCGGGATTCGACCGTAATGATCGGGTCTCCCCCCATGCGCCGAAAGTAGTGGGGACCCGGAAACTTGGCAACCGTTGCTGTGGATAAGGCTGCCCGTCGCCTTGTCAAGCGGCCCCACTTTCACGGCCCGTGAAGTGGGCGCTGGTGTCGGGTTTTTGGGTCTCGCCGACTCCTGGTGGGCGTCAGAAACCCGGGCACCAGCGCCCAGCGCCGTGTCACACCCCCATGCCACGATGGACGCATGTGCGGCCGCTACGCGAACTTCCTCACCGAGCAGGAACTCATCGACTCCTTCGCCATCGCCACGATCGCGGACGAGGTTCGCCTGCTGCCTCCCAACTTCAACCTTGGCCCCATGCAGGAGGGCGTCGTCATCCGGGCACGGGACGACGCTAGGGTCGCCGAGGTCGCCAAGTGGGGCCTGGTCCCCGGCTGGGCTAAAGACCCGGGCATTGGCGCCAAGATGTTCAACGCCCGCGAAGAGACCATCGCGGAAAAGCCCAGCTTCCGCACTGCCTTCGCCAAGCGCCGCTGCATAGTCCCCGCGAACGGCTACTTCGAGTGGCAAGTGACGGAAGACGGCAAAGTCCCGCAGTTCATCGCCCCCGCTGACGGCTCCCCACTCGCCTTCGCGGGCCTCACCGAGGTCTGGCGCCCCTCGAAAGACGACCCCTGGCTCGTGACCTTCTCCATCGTCACCACCGCCGCCCGTGGCGTCATGACGCAGATCCACGACCGCGAACCCGTCATGCTCACCCAAGCAGACGTTGACGTGTGGCTGGACCCCACCTCACCCCAAGACGACCTCTTTGCCGCGATCCGCTCCCCCGGCCCCGAACTCACCTGGCACGCGGTCGACAAGCGCGTGGGCAACGTGCGCAACAACGACCCCGGGCTCATCGAGCCCGTCGAGGGCTAACCCTGCTGGAAGAACGCTGACAGCACCACGGTGCCAACGAGCGTGATCGCCGCAAGCACCGCAAGCGTGAACGTCACCCAGAAGGTGATCGCCCAGCCACGTCCACGCAGCTCCACAAGGACTCGGCCAATAACCGCCGCAAGTGTGGGCGCGGCCAGCAGCACCACGATCCCCACCGGCGTCAACGCTGCAATACCCACCAGCAGCACCATCACCAGGCCAAAGCCAAAGCCCCACAGCCCAAACGAGATCAGCGAGCGCCCAAGACCACGGGGAGTGGTGCGTCGGTCAATCCAGCGCCCCAGCGTGAACGCGAACGCCGGAATCACCACGAACAGCGCGGCCCCGTAAGCGAACACCGCAAGCAGCACAAACGCGAGGTCCTCAAAGCCCTCCGGATCCCTCAAGATGAAGCGCCAGCCAAAGGGCACCACACCCCACACAAACAGCAGGGCCGACGCTGTGGTCCGCCAGCCAAGGAACGCCCGGGCAGCGCTCCCTGGCACCGCAGGGTTCAGGCCAGGCTTTGGCGCCGAGTTCCGGTCATCGCGAGAAGGGCTGTTGTGCACAGGACGAGCATCCCACCTGCAAGCTGTACGCGCGCGGACTCCCGGCCCGTGTCAAGGACATTGGGTTGCGGCGTCGCCGCCGAGATACCTAAGCGCG
>JGI12383J13903_1000930_pt1 | contig 16968 bp, 17 predicted proteins | sample Passage237B_FD_13903 | JGI IMG/M metagenome (IMG submission 13903)
CCCGCCATGAAACCCGCCGCCGGAAAGGCCGAAGACGGGCATGACCATGACCACAGCCATACGCACGACGCGGAATAAGCCCCTCGATACCACCGGCATCGGCCTGCGCCCGCCGCATATGGCGGATATTCTGGCGCAAAAACCCGCCGTGGGTTTTCTGGAGGCGCATAGCGAAAATTATTTCCGCATCGGCGGCGTGCCGTTTGAAAACCTGATGCGCATCCGCGCCGATTACGCCATCAGCCTGCACGGCGTCGGCCTGTCGCTGGGCGCTGCCGACGGCGTGAAAGAGGCGCATGTGCAAAAACTGAAAACGCTGGTCGATCTTGTCGAGCCCGTCATGGTTTCCGAACATATTGCATGGAGCGGCCACGGCGCGCTGGCCGTGCCGGATCTTCTGCCTCTGCCGCGCACAGCGGAGGCGCTGGAGGCCACCTGCCGCAATATCGACCGCGTGCAGGACGCGCTGGGGCGGCAGATACTGGTCGAAAATCCTTCCTGCTACATTTCCTTTCCCGCCGATGACGGCATGACGGAACCGGATTTCATCATCGCCCTTGTTCGCCGCACGGGATGCCGGCTTTTGCTGGATGTGAACAACATCGCCGTCAGCGCGCATAATCTTGGCTATGATCCGCTGCAATATATCCGCGCCCTGCCGCGCGATATTGTGGGCGAAATGCATCTTGCGGGTTATCAGGTCAACAAGGTGGCGGACGCAGAGGTACGCATCGATGCGCATAACCATCCCGTTTATGACGAGGTATGGGCGCTGTATGACGCCGCCCTTGCGCATTTCGGCGATACGCCGACGCTTGTGGAATGGGACAGCGATTTGCCGCCGCTCGCCACGCTCCTTGCCGAAGCGGCCAAGGCCGATGCCTGCCGCCACAAACAGGAACGCCATGTCAAAGCTGGATGATCTGCAGCAGGATATGCTGCGCAAACTGATCGCGCAGGAAGAAGGCGGCACGGGCGGCGCGGCGCCGGAAAAAAACCTGCGCATTTACCGCAACAATACGCGGATTGTGCTGCGCGATATGCTGAAGGATACTTTCCCCGTCACGGCGCGGCTGGTCGGCGATGCGTTTTTCGATGCCGCCGCCCGCGATTACATGCAGGCCTTTCCGCCCGCCGACGGCGACATGACCGATTACGGCGCGGATTTTCCCGCTTTCCTCAAACATCTGCCGGGCTTGCAAAACTATCTCTACGTGCCCGATATGGCGCGGCTGGAATGGGCGGCGCATGCGGCCTATCTCTCCCCGCGCCGCCCGCCGCTCACCACCACGGCGCTTTCCGCCGCGGCGGCCGATCCGATGATGCTGAAACTGTATGTGCAGCCGCATGTCTTTTTGCTGCGCGCGGGATGGCCGATTGCCGATTTGTGGCAAAAGATCACCGAAACCGAAGGCGATGCCCTGCCCCAAACGGCGTTGAAGGCGGAAGAAAGCTTCACCGCCGTTTTCCGCGACGACCGGCGCATTGCCGTCTGGAGCCTGACGGAGGGCGGTTATACCTTTTTGGAATACCTGCAAAGCAACCCCGACTTCCCCACCGCCGCCGCGGCCGCGCTGAAAGCCGAACCCGGCTTCGCCCTCGACCGCTTCCTCGGTCTGCTGGTGCAGCAAGGATTGCTGTGTCAAGAAAAGTGATACGGAAAACTCATCACAAAAACGACTCAGGCCCCTGTCTTTTTTTCATCCCCGCCTGACGCAAAAACGGTATCCGCACACCACATATGCACAAAGAGAGCAAAAAGGGCGGTTTTATTGGGGTTTTGCCGCGCACGGGGTAAAAACGCGCCGTTCGGATGAAAATGAGAATGATTTTCAAAATTGAAATTTTCGCAAATTTTGAAATATAGTTGTGTGTTATTGCGGCGCAATATAACGATTATTTTAAAAATTTTCATTTATTTTTAAGTTTCGTGCATTTTTCTCTTGAACGCAGAATCGAATTTTTCTATAAAAGAGTTACACACCCTCTATTACCGCCGTTTGTCCGGAGAGCCCTCAAAAGTTCTCCGGACTTTTTTTCTTTCGCCCCCTCCCCTTCGGCGGCGAAGGGGCGTAGAGTGGCCGCATCATGCTCTCCCTGCCCGTTTCCATCGGCATCGCCGTGACCGTTTTTCTGACCTCCATCCTCTCCGGCATTCTGGGGATGGCGGGCGGCATGGTATTGATGGGGGTGCTGGTCTGGCTGCTGCCCGTCCAGCAGGCGATGATCCTGCATGCCGTCGCCCAGTTCTTCGCCAACGGCAGCCGCGCCTTTATCCACCGCCGCCATATCTATACCAGAACCCTGTTGCCCTATTTTGCGGGCATGCTGACAACCTTTGCGGTTTTCGCCTTTATCTCCTTCGTGCCGCCCAAACCGCTGGTCTATCTGCTGCTGGGGATCGGGCCGTTTATTTCCTTCGTGTTGCCCAAAAACCTGAAGCTGGACTTCACGCGCCCGTGGCAGGCCTATGGCTGCGGCTTCATGACGTCGGGCTTCCAGCTGACGGGCGGCGTTTCCGGCCCGCTGCTGGATATGTTTTTTCAAACCCGCGCGCTGACGCGCCACCAGACCGTGGCGACCAAGGCCTTCACGCAGTCCGTATCGCATATCATGAAGTTTTTATACTTCGGCTTTCTGGTTTCCAGCTTCGGCACGGCGGCGGCGGGCCTGCCGCTCTGGCTCTGCCTTGCGGTCATTCCCATGGCGCTGTGCGGATCGCATGTATCCAAATTCATTCTGGAGAAACTGACCGATACGCATTTTTACAAAGCCACGCAGATCGCGCTTTTTGTCATCGGCAGCGTGTATCTCGCCCGCGCCTTTTTGACGATGGGCGGATAGGATCGAAGGCCGCGCTCAAAGACCGGCGGCCATGCCCATTTCCGTCCAGTTCCACGACATGACGATATTGATGATATAGGCGAGATGCGTCAGGTTATGCGCTTCCTGATCCAGCCCCATGGCCCACCAGTACTGATAGTTTTTATACGTCCAGTTGTTTTTGAAAACGATCACCGCCTTTGCGCGGTCAATCGCGCCGTGGACGAAGAAATCGACAATGCCGAGCCACCACAGCTTGGGCGCGAAAACCACCACCAGCATGAAAGTAAAGGCGGCATGGATGCCCGCATGCACGGCCAGCGCCTTCCAGCCGTCGCGGGTTTGGGTGGCTTCCTTGGTCAGCGCCAGCCAGCCCGTTTGCAAAAAGAAATCGCAGATCACCTGCTTGGCGCGGAAGGCCAGATACAAAAGCAGAATATAAACCAAAATCATGCCGTCATCCTTTTTCAAAGGCCGGGGTTTATTTTAAAAACCGCAGCAGACAATGGCCAGCAACATCGCCCCAAATTTACCGTAAACCCCGCCTGGGCGGAACACCGCGCGGCAGAACAGGCAAAGGCGGGAAAGTGGCGTGCCTGGAGGGATTTGAACCCCCGACCAGATGCTTAGAAGGCAACTGCTCTATCCAGCTGAGCTACAGGCACCAAGGCATGTCTTATCAAGACTTTACCCTATTTTCGGGCTTTTGTCCGTATGTTTGTGGACATCTTGCACGCCCCGCTTTATGCCGCAAAATAGCGTTTTATTTCAATAGTAAAATCAGGCAAGCGGCTTGCCTTGATCCGCGCCGCCGCGTAAGAATGGATATATTTCATTTATATCTTTGAAGGAGCAGGCCATGGCCGGAAAGCCGACGAAAGTCACCGTGCGCGAAACGGGGGACGGAAAATTCACGCAGGAAGTCAGCGCAGGCAACCACATCTTTATCGCCGACGAACCCGCCGACATGGGCGGGCTGGATACGGGGCCTGCGCCTTATGATCTGTTGCTCTCGGCGCTGGGCACCTGCACCTCCATGACGATCCGCATGTATGCGGACCAGAAGAAATGGCCGCTGGAGGGCGTGACGGTGGCGCTGACCCATGAAAAAGTCACCGGCCCCGACAATGTGAAACGCGATGTCATCACACGCGAAATCTCGCTGGAAGGGCCGCTGGACGACATGCAGCGCCAGCGCCTGCTGGAAATCGCCAATAAATGCCCCATTCACAAAACACTGGAAAGCAAGCCGGAGATTGTGAGCCATCTGGCCGCCGCCAAGCCCGCCGCACCGCCCGCGCCCAAAGCGCCGCCGTCAAAGCCGCCTGCGCCGTAAAGGCAGAAACACCTAACAAAAAACGCCCCGGAATCTCTCGCGGGGCGTTTTTATGTGTCTTGCCGTGATACGCTTGCGTCTCTTACGCTTCTTCTTCCGCAGGGCGGTATTTGAAGTTGTCGAGATAGCTGCGCGGCATCACGCGGCGCGTATGTTCCGGCGCGACGATGAAATCCATGTTCTTGCTTTCGGCGAAAGCAATAGCCGCTTCCTTGCTGGCGAATTTCATGCGCACCTGGTTCAGCGTATCGCCCGCGCTGGTCCAGCCCATCAGGGGCTCGGGGCGGCGCGGCGTTTCCAGTTCGTATTCCAGTACCCATTGCGCGGTACCGGCACGGCCGGATTGCATGGTGTTTTTTGCAGGCTTATAAATCCTGGCTTTCATGGTTAACCTATTTTTTATTCAGCTTGTATCATCTTTTGCATTCGTTTTCATGGTCGGAGTGGAGGGATTTGAACCCCCGACATCCTGCTCCCAAAACAGGCGCGCTACCGGACTGCGCTACACTCCGCCGATGGCCACAAATGCTTTATAGCGGATTGTTTATAAACAGTTTTTTGGTAAAAGGCAAGACTTTCGGCACGGGGCGGAGGCCGTTTTTCACAAAAAATACAAAGACTTATTCTTCCGCCGTGCCGAAATACGGGTGCAGCACGCGGTCACCGATGCGAATGCCTGTTTCCTCGGCGCGCCCGCCGTTCAGCTCGATCACCGCCGTAATCGGGCCTTGCGAGGGAATGCCCGTCAGCGACAGCGGCGTTGCATTGTGGTGGATATTGATGATGGAACCGTCCGCCGCGACGAAAAGCATATCGAGCGGGATGAGCGTATTTTTCATCCAGAAGCTGACATGGCGCGGCGTTTTGCCCATCTGGAACATCATGCCGTGGTTTGGGGGCATGGATTTGCGGTGCATCAGGCCGATTTGAATATCGATGGGCTTGGCGGCGATTTCCAGTTTGAACACCTGCTTGCCGCCGTCCTGTTTCATCACCACGACTTTTTCAACCGGCAGGCCGCTTTTGTATTCGTATTCTTCATCCGCGCCGAAAACGTCATAGGCCAGCGCCGCGCCGCAAAGCAGCACGATGACCATCAGCACATAAAGCATGAGTTTGCTGCGGCTTTTGCCCTGAATTTTCGGGCGCGGCATTTTTTTATCGGCGACAGACATGCGTTTTCCCCTGATCTATGCCGTTTCCGGCAGGGCCTGACTGAGCAACCCGCCCATGCGGAAGGGGCTGACGGTTTTGCAAAGACCCGTTTTGCCGTCAATATCCATCATCACGCCGCAAAGGGTGACGTCCCCCTCTGCCGGACGCAATCTTTCGCCCGGCACCTTGCGCACGAAACGATGCACGGCCAGACCGGCATCCATGCCGATGACGCTGTCGTAACAGCCGCACATGCCGGCATCGGTCTGGTATCCCGTGCCCTTCGGCATGATGCGCAGATCGGCCGTGGGCACATGCGTATGCGTGCCGACGACGAAAGACACGCGGCCGTCGAGATAATGCCCCATGGCCATTTTTTCGCTTGTCGCCTCTCCGTGGAAATCGAGGAAGATCGCATTCACGTCGCGGCCCAGACGATAGGTATTGCACAGTTTATCCATGGCGGCGAAGGGATCGTCCATCGCATCCATGAACAGCCGCGCCATCAGGTTGACGACAAGGATTTTCTCTCCCCTGCCCGTTTCCACGATCGTATACCCTTTTCCGGGCGTGCCTTCGGGATAGTTCATCGGGCGCACAAGACGCGGGGCATTGTCGATATAGGACATGATTTCCCGCTGATCCCATACGTGGTTGCCGGTCGTCAGGCAATCGGCGCCCGCCTTATAGAGATCGTCGCAAATCTGCGCCGTGATGCCGAAACCGTGCGCGGCATTTTCGGCATTGATGATGACGCAATCGAGTTTGTATTTTTTCCGGATGTCCGGCAGATGGGTCATGATCGCATCACGCGCATTGCGCCCGACGACATCGCCCAGAAAAAGGATTTTCATTTCTTGTTATTCTTTCTGTTTCCGATAGACATGGCTTTCGGTCACCACCATGTCGAGCGTGTAATCATGCATATCGACCGGCACGGGGTCGAATTTCTGCGCTTCGAAGGCGATGCCCACAGTGCGGAAGGTCTGGATTTTTTTCAGATCGGCAAAGGTGCGGTCGAACTGGCCGGAGCCGTAGCCCATGCGGTGGCACTGCGCGTCAAAAGCCAGCATCGGCACGATCAGAAAATCGGGCAGCACTTCATGCGCCTTTTGCGGGTCGGGTTGCGGAATGCCGTAAAGCCCCGTGTACATCGTCGTTTCCGGCGTCCATTCCAGAAAGGCAAGACGTTGCAGCGTTTCCATCACATAAGGCATGGCGCAACGATAGCCCTGATGGTGCAGATGGGTGATAAGGGGCATGACATCGACCTCCCCGTTCACGGGGGCATAGGCGGTGATGACGCTGCCTGCGGGCGGCAATTCGACATGTTTCAGGAAGTTTTCCCTGACCTGCGCGGACCATTTCCGGCGGTCTTCCGCATCCAGCGCCAGTCGGCGCTTGAAAGCGGCCTGACGCACGTTTTCCTTGTCCTGTGAAGATGCGAAGGTCAAATCCCTCTCCTTTCTACGAGAGGCAAGAGTGGAAGATTGCCACCTGCGCCGCTGACGTGGTTATTCGCGAGGGCCCTTGTACAACAAGGTGGGAACCATATAACCGGACCACGGTCCGGACAGGGACAGCTCCCCTGCGAAAAAGCATCGGCCTCTGGAATAGTGCAGTCATACGCACGCCGCAGCAATCTTCCGTCTTTAATCTAGGACGCCTGCACCCGCGCTGCAATACCGTCAATGCGTTTTGTCAGCTTGTCCAGCAGTTTGACAATGGCTTTTTCCTCCTCCGCGTCCATTTCGGCCACGGGGGCGGGGGCGGGCTCGGCGGCGGCTTTGCGGCCTTTGGCGGGCTGGCCCAGCTGTTCGCGGGCTTCAAACAATTCATCCGCCAGCACCAGCGTCGTCAGCACCATCAGATGCGCGTCGTTATAGGCGGCGCCGCTGCGGGCGATTTGTTGCAGGCGCTGGTCGATATAGGCGGCCAGATCCACAACGCGGCCTTCCTGGCCGTCATCGCAGCTGATCTCGTACATGCGGCCGTTCATGGTGATATTGACTTCAGCCATGTGTTATTCCTCCGTCAGAATGGTTTCAAGACGGTGGATCGTCTGATCCAGACGGGCCGCGATCTTGCGGTTGACTTCACGTTCGTTGCGGATGCTGAGATCCAGCTGGGGTTCGGTTTTTTCCTTGGCCACGGACTGCAAGCGCTTGTCCACGGCGGTTTCCAGACGGCCGAGAGCCTTGTCCAGATTCTCCAATGCCGGTTTCAGGGCAGATTTCATGAGAGGTATCCCTCGTCGCTTCGCTAATGATTTAGACAATAGCTGTAGCATAAATTTCCTGAAACGCCGCGTCAATAAGCGGGGCTGTTTTCCTGATTTTTTTATGTTTTCCGCGGATTTACGGGCTTGACGATTTTTTAACGTTATGCAAATATAATATCGTCATGACGGTTCCAGACGTTCAAAAATTACGCCCCCATATCGAGACCCTCGCCCGCGATGCGGGTGCGGTCATCATGCACCATTACAATAACGGCGCGAATGTTTACACCAAAAGCGACGGCAGCGTCGTAACCGATGCCGATCACGCCGCGGAAAAGGTCATTCTGGCCCGTCTGGCCGAGCTGACACCCGATATCCCCGTCGTTTCCGAAGAAGCGGTAGAGGCCGGGCATATCCCCGATACGTCCGGCGGCACTTTCTGGACCGTGGACCCGCTGGACGGCACCAAGGAATTCACCAACCGCACCGGCGCTTTTGTGGTTGCCATCGCGCTGGTCGTGGATCACAAGCCTGTGCTGGGCGTTGTGTATCACCCCGCCATGGATCTGATGTATATCGGCGCAGGCCCCGGCACGGGCGAAAAAATCGACGCGCAGGGCGTGCGCACGCCCCTGCCTTCCGGCACGCCGCCGAAAAACGGCGTGCGCGTGGTGCTGAACGAAAGCAGTGTCGAAATCGACAAGGCCAAGGGCTATTTGACGCAGCAATTCGGCAAAGCCGCCAAAATAGACCCGAAAAGCGGCATTCTGCGCGCCTGTCAGGTGGCGGATAACACGGCCGATGTCTCGCTGGTGCATCCCAAGCGCCGCGAAGGCCGTACCAAATGGTGGGATGTCGCCCCCGGCCATGCGATTGTGGAAGCTTCGGGCGGCAGCGTCATGGGGATTGACGGCCAGCCGATCGTGTATAACGCGCCCGATCTGATGGTGCCGCCGCATGTGACGCTGAGCGCGCGCCATGTACAAAAATACGGCCCCCTTCCGCGCAAGCAAAATGCCCATCACAACGGGTACAGGCCGCCCGCGCAGTAACGGGTTATTTCTTCCATTCCAAAAACGCATGATAAAAACCGGCCCCTTGCAAGGCCGGTTTTTATCAAGAGGCATTCCCCTGCCTGAAAAATCAGTTGCCGGGGTTGCGCGGTTTCAGCTGGAACTTGCCTTTGGATTGCAGTTTCAGCGTTGCCTGTTTCGCGGCAACTTCCGCCTGGCTGATATCCACCTGCTGGCGGTCGCTGATGCGCACATGCGTCCAGAGCTGTTTCATATCGTTCACGCGGCCCGCCCAGTTTTCGGGGGCGAAGACGGCTTCCAGCTCGTTGCGCTCGGCCAGAATGTTCAGCATCGTATTGCCGTGGCGGTCCTTGGATAGGAAATCGTCCAGCGTAACATGTTCGCCCGCCTTGCGTGCCAGGCCGACGACATCGGCAAAACGGCCGAATTTCACCGCGCCCATCAGGCAGGTATCTTCCATCTGGCCGCTCTTCTGGCGCAGGTCGGACAAGGTGATCTTTTCCTGCATATTCGCCAGTTTTTGCTGAATCGTCTCGAAGTTGTCCCAGAAGGATTTCAGGCCCAGCGGCAACACGGGTTTTTCCGCGCCGGATGCAACCGCATCCACATTCAGCGGGCGCAGCAGCTCGGCCTTGGATTCAAAACGGGTAAAGTCGATGAGCTTGCCATAGGTTTTGCTTTCGGCTTCGGCATAGGCGTTGTCGAAATCCTTCGGCGGCAGGGAGGCGGCTTTCCAGCCCTCGCGCACGTAGGACCAGACTTCCATCATCTCCGGCAGGCGGTCCACCCAGTGGTCGGGGTTGAAAACCTTGTTCAGCGCCTTGTGTTCCGCCGCGCGGGTCAGCACGTTGGCCACCAGCCCGATCTGGCGGATAAAATCCGCAGGCTCGAACTGTTCGCCATGCGCCGCCATGTTTTTCACGACGTCGTTGTAACGATCCCATGCGCTGGGCTGGTAGAATACCGTATCGCCCGCGTTATCGGGCATCAGCAGGTATTCCTTGCGCATCCAGTCGCCGGCCTGATGCAGGCGGCGGTTCACGTCCTCGAAATTGCCGCGGGCTTCAAAAGCGCTGCGGATATCCTGCACGGACAGGCCGGCCTTGGCCAGACGGTCTTCGGGCATCTCGCGGCCTTCGGCGGCGTAGAGGCTGCGCTTCAGCGCCGGGTCCAGCTGGCCGTCGTTACGGAACAGGTCGCGGCGGGACGGCATGGGCACGCGGTACCACAGGCGTTCCATCTCGTCATAGCGGCCTTCCCATGTGGCCTTGGTAAAGATTTTGCCGAAGCCGCCGTACTGGCGCGCGCTGTCGATCAGGTTGCGGCTGTCTTCATGCGGGCCGAGGGGCTTGAGGAAATCTTCCATGGTGAATTTATCGCCGGATTTATGCACCAGCGCCAGCACCTTGTCGAAATTGCGCCAGAAACCGGGCGTGTCGATGATGTATTTGCCTTCATCATCGGGCGTGAAAAAATCGGCCTTGGTCAGGGTATTGCGCTGTTCGGCCAGCGCCTCGACAACCTTTTCCAGGTTTTCGCCGGAAAAAGCGCGCGTTTTGTATTTTTCCTGATCCGGATGTTCGCAGAGCGATGCAATCAAAGCCTGCTTGATATAACGTCCCCCGGTCATTTTTTCACCTCTTTGAAAAGCGTTTTCAGCACGCCGTTCCGTGCGCAGATTTTTTCTATATCGTCGTCCGTCATCAATGCATCGGCCGGAATGAAGATCACCTTGACGTTTTCATCCTTCATGGCGGCTTCCAGCGACAACATCGTATCACAGGTGGGGACGCCTTTGTCCCCTTTTATCATGGCGCTTTCCCATCCGGATTCCACGGAGAAGAGCCGGCAGCCGTGGCCGAGATGGCGCGTGCCGCGCGCCATTGCGTTTTGCTGGGCCACCGCAACGCCGACTTCTTCCAGAATTTCCGTGTTCTGCGCCATGTCGCTTACGCTCCGCGTCTTACTGCGGGCCGTTTGCGCGTTTGTCGTTCTTCACGACAAACTTGGGGAAGAGCGGCTCGAGATCTTTGTCGAGCAGACGATCCACCAGCGAGACATTGCCCGCTTTCGGCGCGTTTTCATCTTCCGTGCTGCGATACATGAAGGCATCGGCCAATACGTCCTTGATGGAGGCCGGCATGCCGCGCGTCATATCCGACAGCGCCGCTTCGACCTTGGTTTTCGCCAAGGGGTCGTTGCGATCGACGTGGATGACGCCTGCCTCACGGAAGGCCGCGAGCAGTTTGGACGGCGCCTTTTCGCTCACGATCAGCGTTTTGTTGCGCTGTTCGTTGCGCACGACGTGAACGGAAACGGGGCGTTCGCCTTCCGCATCCTCGTAGAGCACCTGCAGGCTGGTCGTGGCGATGCCGTGCTTGGAGCGGTTTTCCGCAATGCGCAGGGCTTCGTCATGATCCGGCACATCTGCCGCCGGCGCCGCATCGTCGTTGGCGGGCTGCGTGTCGCGGCTGGTCAGCGGACGGATGTTCTGATCCCAGATCGCGCTCAGGTTCTTCGCGCCCACCGTCGGCAGGGCGAAAGAGGCGATCAGGTCGTCATGATGCACCAGCGCGTCGATCGTGAAATCGATGTCCTTGTTTTCCAGCGCATAGACGGCGGCGTCCTTGATGATCGCGGCCGCGAGCGGCTGGCCTGCGAACATGGATTCCGGATCGCGGTTGGCGACGAAGAGTTCGTTCGTGGCCGCCGTTTCCTTCTGCTGCACGTATTTCAGCGCATCGACGAATTTCTTCGGCGTGACGATCTCGTCATCGGAAGCCTTGATCTCGGGATCCATCTGGCGCACGAAGTCGCAGAAGATCTTGCGGGCCATGGCCGCCTGTTTGTGGATGTCCTTGTCGGCGAAGGCGCTGATGTTCAACGCTTCCTCGACGGATTTCTGCTGGCTGCGGGCGCCTTCCTGCAAGGAGATGTCGCGCAGGCCGTATTCTTCCATCGCCTTCACCAGTTTGGTGTAAAGACGGTTTTTGCCCACCGCGCCGGACTTTTCGTAGGCCATGCGCTCGATGAACTCCACCAGACGGGAACCGAAATGCAGGGAGGCGTTTTCCTCCACGCGCTCGGACAGTTGCGGCGGCTTGTCCCAGGACTTCATGTCGAGTTTCACGGGGCTGTCCACCGGCTCCATGCGGGCGCGGATCGGAATGGCTTCCTCGAGGTGCTGCTTGATGCGGCGGAAGCTCATGCCTTCCTTCTTGGTGTATTCCTCGTCCACTTCCTCGATGAGGTCGGCGTTGCCGTTGGTGATGATTTTTTCAGCATCGGTCATGCCGGCCCAGCGGTCGTAGAACTGCGCCAGTTTTTCGGAAGCCTGCACAACGTTCTGCCAGTTGGAGAGCAGCGTTTCCTGCAGTTCCGGCACGGGCGTGCCTTCGACTTTTGCCTTGGTCTGGCGCAGCCACATCAGCCATTCGCCGAAAGCTTCGGGATCTTTATCCGCCTGCTCCTGGAAGGTGTTGTAGAGCGTGGAGACCGGCAGGCCCACCATCATCTGGCAGATGCGGTGCTGCCAGTCGATCACATCGGGATCGGGCAGCGTATCGGGCTTCAGACGGTCGTAAACGGATTTGTTCAGCGAGCGCGTCGTCGTACCGTCTTCGGTTTTGTTACCGGTGAAGGTAACAAAAAAGCCTGCGCCCATATCGTCACGCTTGAACGTGAAGGAGCTGGGGCCGGAGGTGTTGTCTTTGTTCTTCAGCGGGTTGTCAACGGTGCATTCGCGCAATTCGCCGATGAGGAACTGGATCACGGTTTGCAGCGCGTTATCCGAACCTTCGCGGGACTTGTTGTACTCGTCCAGAACGATTTCGCGGTTTTCGATGAAGGCGCGGATCAGCGGGCCGTACTGGGAGTTCATGCCCAGCGCGTTGCCGCCGGCGTTGTCCAAGCCCTCGACCGTGCTGACTTTTTTCAGCGTGTTGAAGGCGGATTCAACTTCTTCCGTACCGGCGGTTTTCAGCGCCGCCCAGTCGATGGACTGGATGTTGCCGTCCTTGTCGGTGGAAACCACGCCCTTCGGCAGGGATTTCAGCAGGCCGATGGAAATGTCTTCCAGCGCACCGGCTTTCAGGCGTTTGTCAATGGCCTTGGGCAGCGCGTCACCCGCGCCGAAGTCCAGCACCATTTCAAACAGCAGGTCGTTCATGTTCTTGCCGCCGCAGTCGAAGATTTCGACGGAACCGGTGGAACGCAGGCGGCCCTGCAGCGCGCCGAGGAAGGACTTCCCGTGGCCGGGATCGCCGATCATCATCTGCGTGCGGTTATAGTTGTCGTTCTGCGGCTGGCGGCCTTCGACGATGTCTTTCTGGCGCAGCAGAGGATCCGCGCGGCGCTCCAGACCGTCCTTGAAGATCGGCAGCATGCTGGGAACCGGCATGTCGCAATAGGCGAGCGCCACGACTTCCTCGTAGGAACGTTCGGAGAAGATCATCAGCGGATGGCTGTCGCTGGCGATGAAGGACAGAACGGTTTCGATGTCCGAACGGCCATTATGTTCCACGCGCTGCGGCCCCCACATCGGGAACGGGCGAGAGGCTGTGCCAAGCGGCTTTTCCAACTGAGCGAAATCAGAGGCCGTAAGGTCCTTGATTTTTTTCTTCAGGAGCGCTTCTGTGTTGTTCGTCTTTTTCTTGGTCATGGCTTTCGATCCATCTTGTTGTGAGCTGTTCTCATGGCTCGGCGTTTCTGACTGTTCGGAACGGCACTAAAACTGCCTGTTTTCCTGACTTTGTCGAGCAAGAGCCCGACGATAGCCATGGGCACCTCTTCCGGATCGTTCCCGAGGACAATTCCCATGTCCTGATAGGATTTCCGGCCTTTGATGCTTTCGGCCATTTTTTGCATGTTTGTCCCCTTGTTCGCCGTAATGATCGCGGCGTCGAAGGTTACCCTGTCGGAATGGTCAAACATGATACCGATCATTTCCTTGGACGGTTCGGCGTCGAACATATCGCCGTCGGAAATAACCAGAATGTGCGTGAAACCGCTAAGCGTCCCACTCTTGCCCCGCTGTTCGCCGATGGTTTTGGCAACTTTTTTCACGGCGGGGGCAAAACTTGTCCCGGAGTTCAAACCCTTGCGGGCGGCCTGCATGGCCTTGCCGATCGAGATCCGGTCATCACCGGGCTTGATCAGGATCGGCGGGTCGCTGTCACCCCACATGGTGACATAGACGTTCATCTTCATATCCTTGCCTGCGGCCGCTTCGTACATGATGGCGGCGGCCTGCAGCGCGGAGTTGATCGGCGTGCCGTTCATGGAACCGGAACCGTCGATGGCGATGACGATGTCGATCTCGGTCGGCACCATATTGACTTCGTCCTTGTGGAAGCGTTTCAGATCTTCCTCTTCCAGCTGACCGGTCATTTTCTTCAGCGTCATATTGCGATGCGCCTCGACGTTGAAGCGGTCTTTCACCTCGCCGTTTTCCGGCAGGATGTCGAGGCTGCGCGACATTTTGCTCTTGCGCTGCAACTGACGCTCCTGCACGTCCTTGAACAATTTGCGCACGCGGGTGATGGGGCCGGCAAGTTCCGCCACACGGGCGTTGTAATCCGTCCAGTCCTGCTTGGACAGTTCCTCCAAAGATTTCTTGTCCTTGGAACCGTCGCCGCCCTGACGGCTTTTGGATTTGGACTTCGATTTGGACTGCGACTTGCTCTTGCTCTGGCTGTCCGCATCGGCATCTGCGTCGGCGTCGGCGTCGGCGTCGGCATCCGCATCTGCGTCCGCATCGGCGTCGGCTTCCGCCTCTTCCTGTTCTTTCTGGGCCAGTTCCTTTTCCAGCTCGTCGGCGGTCTGGCCGTCGGCATCCTCGCCGTCGGAAGGATCGCCATCGGACGGATCGCCATCGGCATCCTGACCGTCCGCATCCTGTCCTTCGCCGTCCTGCCCATCGGCATCGCTGCCGTTGGGGTCCAGCTCATCCGCCGGCATTTCGGTCGGCGTATCGGGGGCAGGCATATCGCCCGCGCCCTCGACGGGGACGGTATCTTCGTTATCGGCGCCCAGCTTGCCTTCGGCGTCCTGCTCCTGCCCTTCGCCCTGCTGCTGGCCGTCCTGCTCCTCGCCGTCCTGACCTTCACCTTGCTGCGGGTCGCCGTCTTGCTCGTCGCCCTGCTCGCCTTTTTCGCCTTTCTGGCCTTTCTGGTCTTTTTTCTGCTTCTGCTTGTCGCCTTTTTGACCTTGCTGACCGTCCTGACCGTCGGCGTCGTCGGAATCCATGTCGTCAGGATCCTGCTGCTCACCTTCGGGCTTGCCGCGATCCTGTTTCTTTTTCTGCTTTTGCTTGTCCTGTTTGTCCTGCTTGCCTTTTTGCGGCTTGCCTTTGCCCTGACCCTGGCCTTGACCCTGACCCTGGCTTTGGCCGTCTTGCTCCTGCCCGTCCTGATCCTGACCATCCTGATCCTGACCGTCCTGATCTTGACCGTCCTGATCTTGATCCTGATTTTGCTGTTGCTGTTTTTGCTTTTCCTGCGCGTCCTTCAGCTGCTCATCAATCTGGTCGTTCGCCTGCTTCAGGATGTTTTTCAGCATCTCTTCGGCATATTGCTTCCAGATTTCCTCGATGATCGCCTTGCGGTCGGCATCGGCACGCGCCACGCGGGCCGTCAGGTTTTCCCAGCCGTACAGGCGTTCGTGCTGCTTGGGTTGCAGGTTTTCAAGCCCTTTCGGCCCGCCGCACAATTCGCGCAGGTATTTGAAATCCTCATGGTTGACACCGTCGGTATCCAGCTGCTTGTCCTTTGGACGACGCTTCAACGTCGATGTCTTGCGCACAAGATTGGGATCCACGCCGACCTTGTACCAGCCTGCATCCGTATCCTCGAACAGGCCGTTGTTCTGATAGAAACTGAGACGCACGGCATTGCACAGGTTCATATAACGGCGCAGGTCTTCGGAAACGGTGCCTTCCTTCGGCAAACGCGTCAGACCCACGGCGCGGTGCGTGACGGCCGTGTTGTTGATGGAAACGCTGTAATCCTGCAACAGCTGCTTGCCCATATTCGCCACAAAGCGGTTGGCAACGTTGTCCTCCGCGGCGGAGAACATCATATGGCGCAGTTCCCATTCGGCGGAGAGCATGCGCAGCTCTTTATATTCCTCCGGCTTCAGCTGCGGGCCTTTTTTCATCTGGGCCTGACGCGCCTTGCGCAGCAGCGGCTGCATCTCCTTGTAGATTTCCTGCATGCGTTTCGGATAGGAAACCGACAACAGGGCGGAGCCGATTTCGCGGTACACATCGCCGCGCGCATGTTCGAAACCGACAATCATGCTCTGCACGAAATCGATGCCGATATGGTTCTTGTTGCGGTCGTAGCTAAAACCCGTGCCGGGAGCGCCCCAGCTGTATTTCGTGCTTTTATCGCGCAGCGCCTCGCGGACGTGGTGCGCGTGGGACAGCAGTTCCTGCACGGCATGGCGCGTGCCGGTAACCTGTTTCCAAAGATCGGTGCCGTTCAGCTGCGCGCCTTCGGCAGGCGGCTTCGTCCAGCTTTTCATCTGGTCGGGGTTGAGCGACAGATAGGACAGCGCCGCGCCCCAGAGCAACTGGGTTTCCGGCGTATCGAATTTCGGGCGCTGCGGCGCTACGCCTGTCTGCACGGCTTCCAGCACGTTGAGGGTTTCCTTGCGGAATTCCTCCGTGCCGACTTTCATGCCGGCGATAAAGCTTTTCAGATCATCAAACGTGAAGGGAGTCGGCTGTTCCGGATTCTGCGCCGCGCGGATTTTCGCATTCAGCGCCAGGCGATGCCGCGTAAGCGGTTCGCGCAGGATATTGCTTATCTTTTTCCGGTCGCGGTTATCCATTCTGACATACCTATCATCATGTGATGTTCATTAGGAGATCATCGGATGCCGGTTATCAAACCCGTCAAAACGCATGGCATGGGCAACAAAGGCCAGCACAGGGATCGGCGAATTCTTCAGCATTTTTGATCGGCAGTCAGGCTAGCATTTTTTGTAAAAGGGTCAAAGTTAAAAATGGGTTAAAAATGCAATACAAGTAAATGAATGGTGCGCCGCAATGCTGTTTTGATACAAAAAACAGCCTTATATTAATCATAAGTGTCGCGCAAATATTGTTATGTAAATTTAATAACGGCCCCCAAAGCGATGGCCGAAAGCGCCATGACGATCAGGAAAACCGCAAAACAAAGTAATCCCGCGCGCTTCAATGCCGCGGTCTCCAGCCGCGCCGTTGTGCCCACCGCGCCGATCCATTCTTCGGTGCTTTTTTCGCCGTCCGGCCAGCGCCGCGGCCCGCCCAAAGNGATATCCAGCGCCCCCGCCGCCGCGCCGATGACCCAGCCGCGGTTGCGCGAGTCGCATTTGCCGGCCTGTTCTGCCGCGACTTTCAGCGCCGCAAACGGACG
>JGI12383J13903_1000931_pt1 | contig 16964 bp, 13 predicted proteins | sample Passage237B_FD_13903 | JGI IMG/M metagenome (IMG submission 13903)
GCAGTCCGTTGTCGTCGATGTGCCACGTCATCGACTCGAGCAGCTCGGCGTCGGAGGGGCTGGTCACGCCGGGGCCCGTCACGGTGGGCTCAGAGTCGGACAGGGCGCACGCGCTCAGCGCGAGCGATGCGGCCGCGACGAGCGCGACGGCGGCGATACGGGTCTTCACAGGGTCTCTCCTTGGCTTTCGTGGCGCCTCAGTCTCCCACAGGACTCCGCACGCCCGGCACGGCTGCGCACGCCCCGCACGGCTGCATAACCGATGGGAGGCGCGAACGGTTCCCGGCGGACCGAGCTCAGGACGCGCTGGCGCGACGGCGGGCGAGGATCGTGTCGAGCGAGCCCGACGTCGTGGCGGCCTCGCCGGAGCGGAAGCCGGCCTGGGCCTCGCGGGCGGCGGCAGCGGCGCGCTCCGCCGCAGCCTCGGCGCGCGCGGCACGCTCGGCGGCCAGGCGGGACGCGGCGTAGTCCTGCTCGGACAGCGGGCGCGGCGTCTGCTGGCGCACGGCCGGCTTGAGCGCGTACGTCGGCACGGGCATCGTCTTGGGGTCCCATGGCGACACGGCGGCCTCGGCGGGCTCCTCGACGGGGGCGTCGGCCGGCGTGATCTCGGGAGCCGGGATGGGCGCGGGGACCGCGAGCGGGGCGAGGTCCTCGGCGGTGACGATGCGGATGGCCTGGGTGGCGGTGTCGCTCGGCTGGACGTCGTGGCCCTCCGCGCGGGCGCGGGCCACGACGCGCAGCGCCTGCGTGGCGGTCGCGGCGACCTCGACCTCGCGGCGCAGGGCGACCACCTCACGATCGGCACGACGCTCGGCGGCGGCAGTGCGGGCGCCGAAGCCCACGACCGCGACGAGCAGTCCCGTGACGGCGGCGGCGACGACGGCGGCCAGGCCGGCGGTCGCGACGAGGACCCACGACACGACGGAGGCGAGGAGCGTGACGCCCGCGACGGTGGCTCGGCGGCGCGCGGCGGCGGCGCGCGCGGCGCGCAGGCCGGCGGTGTCGCGATGCATCGCGATGCGCTGACGCTGCGCGACGGTCGCGGCGCGGTCGAGCGGACCGGATGGACGCGACATATGGGTCTCGCCCAGGGTGGCGATCTGGGCACGGACGGCGCCCGTGACGAGCAGCGGGGTCTCGCCCGAGTGGGGAGTGTGCTCGCGACGCTCCTCAAGGCGGCGGGCGGAGGAGCGCACCACGCGCATGTCCGCGGAGTAGCGGTCCTCCGTGCGCACCAGGGCGTAGGTCCCGCGCTCCTTCATGCGCTGCGGCAGGACGTACGCGATGACAAGCCCGAGGGCGATGATCGCGAGCAGTCCTGCAGGAGGCATGACACGACGGTACGGCCCCGGAGGTCCCGCATCACTGACCCCGCGCGGCGTGTCAGGAGGAGCCCGCCCAGAAGGGTCCGCGCCGCGGCTCGTCCGCGGTGAGGGCGAAGATGCGGTGATCGCGCCACGCGCCGTCGATGAACAGATACGAGCGACGCAGCCCCTCCTCGCGGAAGCCCAGCTTCTGCACCACGCGCAGCGACGCGGCGTTCTCCGGGCGCACCGCGATCTCGATGCGGTGCAGGCCGCGCTCGAAGGCCAGCTCCGTCAGGAGCGCCACGGCCGTCGGAGCGATGCCGCGCCCCGCGACATGCTCCGACACCCAGTACCCGATCGAGCCGCCGCGCTCGGCTCCCCACTCGACTCGCGTGAGCGCCACACGGCCCACGAGCCGTCCGTCGACCTCGATCACCATCGGCATGCCCGTGCCGCGACGATGGGCACGCCGCTCCCCGCGCACGTACGCCGCGAAGGTGATGGACCTCGCCGCGCCGCCGGGCACCGTCGCCTCCCACGGGCGCAGCCAGGTGCGGTTCTCGGCGCGCAGCCGGAGCCACTCCGCCTCGTCGCGACGGCGCAGCACGCGGATCCTCACCTCGCCGCGCTCGAGCTCGGGCCAGCGCGTCATGCTTCCCACGAGATGCACCGCAGGACGGTGCCGGACGCGATCTCCGTGACCTCTGCGGGCAGCAGGACCAGGCCGTTCGCGGCGGCGAGGTCCGCGACGGTGGGCGCCATGACGTCGCCCACAGGAGCCACCGTGTAGCCGACGCTGCCGCCCTCGGTGATGAGCACCGGCACCGCCTGCACCACTCCCGCGGGCGAGCTCCACGACACCGATGCGGTCGCCGCCAGGGTCGCGCGCGTGCCGGTGAGGTGGCCGCTCATGGCGCGCAGCGCGTCGCGCACGTACGACTCGAACGCGACGGCGGCCGCGACCGGTCGGCCGGGAAGTCCGATGACGGGAACGATGCGCCCGCTCGCCTCCACATGTCCCAGGCCGTGGCGTCCGCCCGGGAGGAGCGGGAAGTCGGACACGTCGAAGGCGCCCATGCTCCCCACGACGTCGGCGACGGTGTCGTTGCGGGCGGAGGACAGCCCGCCCGTGGTGATGATGAGGTCGGCACGCACCAGCTGGTCCTCGATGGCCGAGCGCAGCGCCGCGCGGTCGTCGCTCACGATGCCGATGCGATACGCGTGGGCGCCCGCCTCCTTGACGAGCCCGGCGACGAGGTGGCCGGAGGACTCCGCGACGCCGCCGCGCCGGTCCCCCGGCTCCACGAGCTCGTCGCCCACCGCCAGGATGACCACGCGCGGCACAGGGTGGACGGGAAGGCGGGCCAGGCCCAGCGAGGCCGCGGCCGCGAGGTGACGTGCGGTGATGCGGGTCCCGGCGCGCAGCACCGTCGTGCCCGCGGAGAGCTCGGAGCCACGAGGGCGGATGCCCGCGCCCGGCCGTGAGGCCTTGCGCACGGCGACCTTCGCCACTCCCCCGTCCGTGTCCGCGAGGGGGACCACGGCATCGGCGCCCGCGGGGACGGGAGCGCCTGAGGCGATGCGCACGGCGGTCGCGGGCACGAGGCGTCGTGCGGCGAGCTCGCCGAAGGTTGCGTCATGGGCGACCGGCAGGGTCACGGGAGAGGAGGCACGGGCGCCCGTGAGGTCGGCGGCGCGGACCGCGTAGCCGTCGTGGGCCGCGATGTCGTGGACGGGGATGTCGCGCGCGGCCAGGACGTCGGCGGCGAGCATGGCGCCGTGAGAGTCGGCCAGGGAGATGTCGATCGCGGGCATCGTGGGCAGGAGGTCCGCGACACGCTGACGATGCTCGTCAAGGCTCCGGCTCGTCACGGCGACTCCTCGGCGAGGATCTGCTCCAGGAACGGGCGCAGGCCGTCCGCCACGCCCGGCTCGCGCAGCGCGAAGCGCACCACCGCCTTGACGTACTCGAGGCGATCGCCGGCGTCGTAGCGCAGGCCGCGGAACACGAGCGCGTGCACCCCGCCTCCGCTGTCCGGTGCGCGCTCCGCCAAGCCGGCGAGGGCATCGGTCAGCTGGATCTCGCCGCCCGCGCCGGGTGTGACGGTCCGCAGCTCGTCGAACACGGCGGGGTCCAGCACATAGCGGCCGATGATCGCCAGTCGCGACGCGGCCTGCTCGCGCGAGGGCTTCTCCTGCAGGCCCGTGACGCGCACGACCTCCCAGTCCTCGAGGCCCTGAGGCGACTCGACGCCCTCCACGGCCGCGATGCCGTAGCGGCTCACCTGATCCTCTGGCACCTCGACCAGGAGGAGCACGGATCCGCCCAGCGCCTCGCGCGCGGCGCACATGGCCGCGAGCGCCGGGGTGCGCTCGTCGAGCAGGTCATCGCCCAGGAGCACCGCGAAGGGCTCGTCGTCCGCGAAGTCCTCCGCGAGGGAGACCGCGTGGCCCAAGCCGTGCGGGACGTCCTGGACGCGCGTCGTGACGCGGGCGCCCAGGCCGATGCCCGCCACAGCATCGGCGCGAGCGAGGTCGCCCTTGGCCATGAGGTGGCTGACGAGGCCCTCGTCGGGAGTGAAGTGGGCCAGGAGCGCGTCCTTGCCCGGCGAGGTGATGAGGCACACGTCGGCGAGGCCGGCGACGGCGCCCTCCGCGACCACGTGCTCCAGGACCGGGCGGTAGTCGAGCGGGAAGAGCTCCTTGGGGATCGCCTTGGTGGCGGGCAGGAACCGGGTCCCCAGACCCGCGGCCGGAACGACCGCCTTGCGCACTGCCGCCATCGACTCTGCCTCTCCCCGTGTGTCACCTACATTTCCATAACCCGTAACACAGTGTTCACCGCACTTTGGCACAATGGGCCGCATGACGCCGGTGTCGCACGCGGAAGTTCGCGCTCTCACTCCGGACGAGGCCAAGACTGCATGGCGCACGGCCGTGCGGAAGCATCGCAGCGAACGCAGCGACCGGCGACTCGCCGAGCATGCACAGACGTTCCGCGAGCACCTTCTCAGCCTGCCCGAGGTCACCCAAGCCCGGTGCGCCTCGGTCTACGCCTCGCGCCGCCACGAACCAGGAACGATGCCCCTCATCGAGGAGCTGCACGCGCGCGGGGTCCGCGTCATCGTGCCGCTGCTGGGAGACGGGCTGCAGCGCGGCTGGGGCGAGTTCACCTCGGCTGACGACATGACCGAGCGCGCCCCCAACCGCCCGCCGGAGCCGTCCGGGGAGTTCCTGCCGCAGGAGGAGCTGCTCAGGGCCGATGTCGTCATCGTCCCCGCGCTCGCCGCGGACACGGTCGGCACACGCCTGGGACAGGGAGGCGGCTGGTACGACCGCGCGCTCAAGGACGCGCGACCCGGGGTGCCGATCATCGCGCTCGTCTTCGACGACGAGTTCCACGACGCCGCGACCAAGCCGATTCCGCGCGAGGACCATGACATGCCGGTGTCGATCGTCGTGACGCCCTCCGGGGTGCACCGCATCGACGCGTAGAATTCGAGGCCGTGCCCACTTACACGTATGCGTGCTCCGATTGCGAAGAGCGTTTCGATGCTGTCCAGTCGATTCACGATGACGCCCTCACCACGTGCCCCGCGTGTGGGGGACGTGTGCGGCGCGTCATCTCGCCCNTCGGCGTGACNTTCAAGGGGTCCGGCTTCTACCGCACCGACTCGCGCGCCGGATCGTCGAGCGGCACGTCGTCCGGCTCCGGCTCGTCCGGGTCGGGCTCGTCCGGCTCTACCAATGCGGGGGCTTCTCCCGCTTGAGCTCCTCGTCGCGCGAGGGCTGAGATCCTGAGCCGCCCCAGGCCTGGTCCTCGTCCTCCCATGCCCGCGTGGGGATGAGCGGACGCTCGGCCGGCTTGATCGGCGGCCCCTGGATGGGGTTCTTGCGCGTGATCGGCCCGATGCTCGGCATGGCCGGGCGGCCGGGCGTGGTTCCCCGCTCCGACGCCTCGGGCCTGGGCTCCCTAGCCGGCTCGCTTGGCTCCGGCACCGCCGCCTCGACGATCACATCGGACTCCGGCTGGGGCGCGACCCATGCCTCCGGCGGCAGGTCCGGCTCCTCGGGCGCAGGCTCGGGACCCTCGTCAGGCTCCGGGCCGGGCAGCCACTCGCCCTCGAACGTCACGACGTCGCTGAACAGGAACGGCGGCGGCGCGATGTCGGGCTCGGCGACGCCGGCATCGGCCGCCTGTGAGGCCGAGACCTCGGCGGCCGCCTGCGCCTGGGCCTCGGCCTGCTCGGCCTCGACCTCCTCGTGCGTCTCGCCCGCGACGGCGCGACGGATGTCAGCGGCGGCGGCCTCGGGGTCCATGAACACGTCGATGGTCCACAGCGCCACCACACGCCAGCCGAGCGCCTCGAGATGCATGTACTGCCAGCGCACCCGGTCGCGCAGCGTCGCGGGCCCGGAGCTCGTGTTCTCGTCGGTGATGACGGCGACCGTGTAGCCGCGCGCGTGCTTGTCGCCCACGACCATGGGGATCGCGTCCACGCCGAAGCCGTAGCGCAGCCGCACGGCGTAGCCCTCCGCGCGCAAGCGGCGCGCGACGTCGGCGAGGAGCCAGTCGCTGGGGCCGGGACGCGGGCGCTCGGGCGCGACGGCAGGGCGCTCCTGGGCGAGGACCAGCTCGCGCAGGCCGCCGACGCCGTGGCCGGGGTCGGCGCTCGCCGCGAGGGCGGTGAGCTCGTGCGGCTCGAGCGCGGTGACGACGGTGACCGACTCGCGAGCCGCTGCCACGGCCTGAGCCAGCGCCGCCGAGCCGCCGTGCGAGCTGAGGATGCCGAGCGACGCAGGCAGCGAGCCGCGCGTGTCCGGCGCGTAGCCCACGGCGACGACCACATGGTCCACATCCAGGCCGCCGGCAGAGCCGAGCGTGACCACGGGGGTGTCGTTGGCGATGCGACGGCTGCGCTCCGCGATCGCGTCCTCGATGCGCGCGGCATGCAGGTCGTTGCCCGCGACGACGGCGATGGAGCGCCGCGGCACCGCCGANGCCAGCCGCACCACGTGCTCGGCGACGGCCTTCACCTCCGCNCGGCTGGACTCCACGACGTCGGAGCCGGCCGCAGGGCTGGAGACCGCGTCGATGGAGATGACCTCGAGCCGGTCCGGCACATCCTCGCCGGGCGCGGGCACGGGAAGGAGCGCCCGGCCATAGGCGAGCTCGGACAGCACGCGGGTGACGCGCGGGTCGCGCGGCTGCGGCAGCGCGTGCAGCGACAGCGCCGGCAGAAGGGCGGCGAGCGTCGTCACTGCGGAGCGCGTCGCCGATGCCACATCGGCCACGAGCACCACCTGGCCGGCGCGGGCGATGGCGGGGACGAGCTCGGCGAAGGCGAGGGACTCGGCGCCCACGATGAGCACGGCGTCGAGGCAGCGCGACGGCGGCAGCATGCGCGGGACCTGCTCCGCGCTCGCGATGACGACGGGACGCAGCGCCGACGCGACGGGGCCGTGGTTGAGCCACAGGTCCCGGATCGAGCCGCCCGCTCCCTCCATGAGCTCGGCGAAGAGGTCGCGAGCGTGGTCCGCGTAGGTGGCGATCGCGGTGCGGCGGCGCTCGGCGGCGGCGCGCATGAGCGGGCCGATGCGGGCATCGGCGAAGGCGGCGTCGTAGGCGAGGTACGTCTCGAGCGCGAGGCCGATCGCGCCGTACTGCGTGAGCTCCGGCGAGGCCTCGACGATCGCGTCGAACGCGGAGCTCCACCACGCGAACTCCACGTCCGCGCGGATCTGCTCGGGGGAGGGCTTGCGCTCGTCGATGCTCGCGAGGAGCTGGGAGAAGCCGGGCAGGTCGAGGTCCACGGTCGCCGGTCGGGCGGGCGCGTGGTCGATGCCGCCGGGGATGCCCTCGGCACGGCGCTCCAGGTCGGCGATGAGCTCGTCCCACGGCAGCAGCGCGAGCTCCTCGGCCTCGGCGGGCTCGATCGGCTCGGTGAAGACGCTCCACGCGGCCTGCACTCTGGCGAGGCGGGCGGCGTAGGCGTCGAAGGCGTCGGGCACCATGGGCCATCCGCCGGCGCTGCAGTGAGCCCGCCACCGAGCGGACTGCTCCTGCGCGGNCAGGAGGCGCTCGTGCAGCGGCTCGCCCTCCCGACCCGGGCGGAGCATCTCGCCGGCGCGGCGCACCAGCGCGCGCCGCTCCCTGCGGGAATAGTCGGCGGCCTTGGGCGAGCCCGGCGGCGCCGTCGCGGCGACGAGGTCGGTGAGCGAGCGGTGGAAGATCGCGGGCGAGAAGACGTCGAGCGTCTCGCGCACGTCGGTGAACAGCGTGACCTGCTCGGCCCAGGCGGCGAGGCTGTCGGCGGCATCCAGGCCGGTCTCGTTCGCGGCGGCGGCGGACTCGGCGCGCATGGCGTGGACGTCACGAACCAGGACGGCGAGCGCCTCGTCCAGGTGGGCGCCCTTCTCCGGGTCCACGAGGCCCTCCCACCACGGGCGCGGAGGACGCATCGCTGCGGCCTCGAGGGCCGCGGTGGCCGGCGAGAACGCCGTCGTGGGCGGAGCGGTCTCCTCGCCGTGGACGCGGCGCACGATGGCGGCCGCCGTCCCCGCGAGCCCACGCTCGGCGACGGCGGCGCCCGCGTCGCGTCCCAGGCGCACGGTGGTGACGGGCTGGATCTCGCCCGAGGTGAGGCGCACGATGGCCTGCACGGCCTCGAAAGCGCTCACACCCCACGGGCGGTGGGTGCGGTGGAGCGCGGCGAGGCGCTGCTGCAGCTCATGGCGCGACTCGACCAGCTGGAGGCCCAGCGCGCGGATCGCCTCCTCGTCGACCGTGGGCGGGTCCAGGGTGAGGGAGGCGAGGAGGCGAGCACGGGCATCGGCGTTCCAGGCCTCCGATGCCCCGGTGACGTACAGATCCCCGGCGCCGAGCGCATCGAGCCGCTGCCCCACCGCGGCGGAGACGCGATCCCCGCCGGTGACGACGGCGATGGTCTTGCCCGATGCCGCGAAGTCGGCGGCGACGGCGGCGGCGAAGCCGATCGGATCGCTGCCCGGGCTCGCGGACACGACGAGCGAGCGGCCGGTGGCGATGGCGTCGAGCGCCGCGAAGGCGACGTCGTCCAGGTCGCCGATGCCGCGCTCGCCGAAGGGGTCGCGGTCGCCGGAGCCAGGGCGGGTGAGCGGCTCGGCGAGGATCGTGCGCGCGTCGGTGTCGCCCGCGGCGGCGGCGATGACATCGGACGCGCCGATGAGGGTGTCGAGGGCGTCGACGTCGTCCAGGAGGCGCTGCTCGGGGTCGTCGAAGGCGCCGATGAGGAGCCGCTCGCGCACCTCGAAGTCCGGGCCGAACAGGTGGCCGATGTCGCGGACGGCGTTCCACGTGGGACGCGGATCGAACTGCGGTCCCTCGATCGAGCGGGCGGCGAGCTCCGCGAGAGGGCTCTGGTCGCCGCGCTCGCGCGCGAGGTCGAGGAAGACGGGGTTGAGCCAGACGTCGTGGCGCAAGGTGATGGCGAGGTCGTCCTCGCGCGCGCGGTCGAGAGACAGGCCGCGCAGCAGCAGCGGGACCTCGTGGCCCTCCCAGCACGCCGTGCCGACCACGAGCGCGGCGGTCCACGCCCCGGACTCGGCCATGACGCGCTCGGCGGTCTCGAGGATGTGGCGGCCACGGTGGGAGGCGACGCGGTACGCGCCCGGCTCCTGGATCATCGTGGACAGCAGCGTGGTGCGGTGCGCGAAGAGCTGCGCGAGCCCAGAAGGGTGCGCGCTGTTGATCTCGATGACCGATGCGTCGGACGCCGCGAGGTCCCTCAAGGGGGACACCGTCGCGGCCGATCGCAGGTGCTCCCGCCACTCGGCGAGCGCATCGGCGATGAGCGCGCGCGAGATGTAGTCCGCCACTCGTCTACGGTAACGAGCCGCGCGGCCCAGGGCTTGGTGGCGCGCGGGCACGAGGGCGGACTGCGGGGCGGCGACGGCGTCGACGGGCTGTCGGGCGGCGTCTCCGGCGGGCGCCTGAAGGCGCTCCTCGGCCGGGTCATGGTCGGCGCCAGACCCTCGAAAAAGACAGTGCGCGCCGACTTGTACAGACGACGCGCACCGTCGATCAGATTGTGTGACGTCGGGTGGCCGAAATCAACATCGGACGCGTATGTGTGTGACGTGTCCCACCGGTCGCTGTCACCCGGCACCGGTAAGGCGCCCGATGCCGCACGACACGCGGCGTGTCACGGTGCGGTCGGCGATCAACCGGTGCTGAGTGACGAGCGGGGCTCGGTTGCCGTCGTGCCGGCGACCAACCGGTGCTGGGGAGTGACGAGCGGCGGCCCGGGCACGGCTGCTGACAGTGCGCCTGGCGCGATTCGAACGCGCGACACCCGCTTTAGGAGAGCGGTGCTCTATCCCCTGAGCTACAGGCGCTTGGAGGCAGTCCATCGTACCGGGCCGCCGGGACGCGGCACAGGGCGCAGCCGAGACGGGCGCGCGCCCGCCGGCGCTCACCACTTGTGGTGCACGTACTCCCGGATCTCACGGTCGTAGATCTGCTCGAGCTCGGCCAGCGTGGCGTCGTCGATGGGCGGAAGGTCGCCCACGGCGGCGTTGTCGCGCGCCTGCTCGGGGTTGCGTGCGCCGGGGATGACCGTGGAGACGCCGGGCTGCTGCTCGATCCAGCGCAACGCGAACTGGGCGGTCGTCCATCCGTCGGGCGTGAGGGTCGCGACCTGACGGGCGGCGCGCACGCCCACCTCGAACGGCACGCCGGAGAACGTCTCGCCCACGTCGAACGCTGAGCCGTCGCGGTTATAGGTGCGGTGGTCGTTCGGCGCGAACGTGGTGGTCTCGTCGTACTTGCCGCTCAGCAGGCCCGATGCGAGAGGAACGCGGGCGATGATGCCGACGCCCGCCTCGGCAGCGGCGGACACGACGCGCTCGAGCGGCTTGCGGCGGAAGAGGTTGAGGATGATCTGGATGCTCGCGAGGTCAGGCTCGCGCAGCGCGTCGAGCGCCTCGTCGCACGTCTCGACGGACACGCCCCAGCGGGCGATGCGGCCCTCGTCGACGAGGGTGCGCAGCGCGTCGTAGGTCGCGGGGTTCTTGAGCACCTCCGACGGCGGGCAGTGGAGCTGCACCAGGTCCAGGGTGTCCACGCCGAGGTTCTCGCGAGAGCGGTCGGTCCAGCGGCGGAAGTTGTCGAGGGTGTACTCCGACGCCACGTGAGGGTTGGCACGTCGGCCCATCTTGGTCACCACGGTGAAGGTGTCGGCCTCCGGGCGCGACTTCCAGAACGTGCCGACCGTGCGCTCGGACAGGCCGTCGCCGTACACGTCGGCGGTGTCGTAGAAGGTGATGCCGGAGTCGGCGGCGGCGTTCAGGATGGCGAGCGAGCGCTCCTCATCCACGTCGCCCCAGTCCGCACCGAGCTGCCAGCAGCCCAGACCGATCGAGGACACAGTCCGCCCGAGGCGGGGAACGAAGTTCTCGCGCATGGTGACCAACCTACACACCACGACGCGCGCGCGGACAGGTCTTGAGGTCGTTGTGACCTAGGTGACACTGACCGCGCGCGCGTCGAGCGCGTCACGAGCCGGACAGGCTCAGGAGACGCGGATGTAGATGGGGTTCCGCTGCCAGATGCCGCGGAACTGGATCGACTTGCCGGAGGTCGGCGCGTCGATCTGCAGGTTCGGTCCGGCGTACAGGCCCACGTGACCCGGCGTCAGGATGATGTCGCCGGGGAGCGGCTCATCGACACGGGTGCCGATGTTGTAGTAGCCCCTGGAGGAGGCGGGCAGCGAGATGCCGAACTGGGCGTAGACGTAGCTCACGAAGCCGGAGCAGTCGAAGCCTTCAGCGGGCGACTTGCCGCCAGCCTTGTAGGGGGTTCCGACGTACTTGGCGGCCTCGGCGATGATCGCGGAGCCCGCGATCGCCTGGGCCACGTCGGCGGAGTTCGCAACGGGACGGGCACTGGCCGAAGAGCGAGGCGCGGTCACCACGGGGATGACCTCGACGCTCACCTCAGGCACGTCCACCGCGAAGGTGGAGGTGACGCCGGCGACCACGACGGGCGTGTCGGCGGCGAGGCTTTCGGCGTATGCAGCTCCGTTCTTCGCGAAGGACTCCTGCGAGGCAACGGGGTGTCCGTGCGACACCAGGGCCACCGCCGCCGCCCCCGTGAGGGGGATCACGACGAGTGCGGCACCCGCCGTGACGGCTACCGCGCGAGTCCTGGCTCGCAAGTATGCATACTGCACAACATCATTCCTATCCGCGCTCGTAGCGCTTCGTCGACGCCCCTGTATCGCCCGGACCCGCCGGGCGGCTCCAACCACTGCAGGGGCGCCCGGAGGGGTTCTCCTGGCACTGCAACCCGTCCACGATAACCGCTCATCGCGACGAGTCGGACAACCCGCGGACGAAAACGTGCCGTCCGGCGTCGATCGGGATCGTGACCGCTCCGGCGTCCGTCGACAGCGTCACAGACTCGTCGTCGACGGAGATCGTCAGCGTCACCCCTGGTAGAAGGCCTATCTCTGAGGCGAGCTCCAAGAAGCCCTCCAGTGTTTGGGGATTCTCGCCGATGCGAACGAGCGTGACGCGCGTCACGCCCGAAAAAAAGGCGTCCACAGCCGCGATCTCGGCCGTGTCGCGCGTCGCGGGCGGCAGTCCGAGCTCGTCGAGGCCCGGGATGGGGTTGCCGTAAGGAGACACGCGCGGACCGTCGAGCATCTCCACGACGCGCCGCTCCACGCGGTCGCTCATGACGTGCTCCCACCGGCACGCCTCGTCGTGCACATAGGGCAGCTCGAGGCCGATGACGTCGGTCAGCAGCCGCTCCGCGAGCCGATGCTTGCGCATCACCCGGGTGGCCAACGCGAGGCCCTGCTCGGTGAGCTCGAGGTGGCGGTCCTCGGACACCACCACGAGCCCGTCGCGCTCCATGCGCGCGATCGTCTGCGACACCGTGGGACCCGTGTGACCCAGGGTCTCCGCGATGCGCGCGCGCAGGGGCGTCACACCGTCCTCGATGAGCTCGTAGATGGTGCGGAGATACATCTCCGTGGTGTCGATGAGGTCGCTCATGCCGCGTGACGTCCCATGCCTCGGTATGCCCATCCCGCGGCGATCCACGCGTCCGGGTCCAGGCAGTTGCGCCCGTCGATGACGCGCCGATGCGCGACGACCTCGCCCACGGCCTGCGGATCCGCCTCGCGGAACTCCTTCCATTCGGTGGCGACGATCACGAGGTCGGCGCCCTCGCACGCCTCCAGGACAGAGCCGGCGAAGGTGAGCGTGGGCCAGACGGCCGCGGCGGTCTCGTTGGCAGCGGGGTCGTAGACGCGGACGTTCGCGCCGGACAGGTGCAGGCGGCCGGCCACGTCGAGGGCGGGCGAGTCGCGCACATCGTCGCTGTTGGGCTTGAACGCGGCGCCCAGGACGGCGATGAACTTCCCCTTCACGCTGCCGCCCAGCTCGCGGTGGGCGAGGTCCACGACGTGCTCGCGACGGCGCAGGTTGACCGCGTCCACCTCGCGCAGGAACGTGAGCGCCTGGTCCACGCCCAGCTCCCCCGCGCGCGCCATGAACGCCCGGATGTCCTTGGGCAGGCAGCCGCCGCCGAAGCCCAGGCCCGCTCCCAGGAACTTCCGGCCGATGCGCTCGTCATAGCCGATGGCGTCGGCGAGCTGGACCACATCGGCGCCCGTCGCCTCGCACACCTCGGCGATGGCGTTGATGAAGGAGATCTTGGTGGCGAGGAACGCGTTGGCGGAGACCTTCACCAGCTCGGCCGTCGCCAGGTCGGTGACGATGAACGGGGTGCCGCGCTCGATGGCCTGCGCGTAGATCTCGCGCGCGACCTCCTCGACGCGGCCGGGGCGCTCGGGGTCGACGCCCAGGACGATGCGGTCGGGGGCGAGGGTGTCCTCGACGGCGTAGCCCTCGCGCAGGAACTCGGGGTTCCAGCCCAGATCCACCGCATCGCCGGCCGGAGCGAGCTTGCGCAGGCGCTTGGCGAGGCGGGCCGCCGTGCCCACCGGCACGGTCGACTTGCCCAGCACCACCGCCGGGCGCGTCATGAGCGGGCCGATGGTGTTGATGACGGCATCGACATAGCGCAGGTCCGCGCCGTGCTCGCCGGGCTTCTGCGGCGTGCCGACGCCGATGAAGTGGACGTCGGCGAACTCGACCGCCTCCGCGGCATCGGTCGTGAAGCGCAGACGACCGGACTCGACGTGCTTGCGAAGCAGTTCGGGCAGTCCGGGCTCATAGAAGGGGACCTCGCCGCGGGACAGGCGCTCGATCTTGGCGGCGTCGACGTCCACGCCGATGACCTCGTGTCCGAGCTCCGCCATGCCGGCCGCGTGCGTGGCGCCCAGATATCCCGTGCCGAAGACAGACAGTCGCATGGCCATGCCGCAAGCGTAATCGGGGTTCGCATGCGACCCCGGGTCGAGCCGTCAGGCGACGGGCACGCTCGCGACCGCCGCAAGACCGGAGGCGGCGACAACGGCGGGGCCGTCGGCATCGGGCACGAAGACGGCCTGGCCGGACCGCAGCTCGACCGTCTCCCCCTCCACGGTCACGGAGGCCGCGCCGTCCACGGCCACGACGATGCGCGGGCCGGCGTGCGCGGTGTGCTCGCCCTCGGTGACGACCGTCAGATCGAACTCCGATGCCGGGGCCAGGTAGCGGCGCGCAGCGTCGTCGCCCGCCTGGGCAGCGAGCGTGGGCCGGGACGGCTCGAGGATCGCGATGTCCAGGACGAGCGGGACGTGGACCGGCTTGGGCGTGAGCCCGGCGCGAAGCACGTTGTCGGAGTTCGCCATGATCTCCAGGCCCAGGCCCGACTGATAGGAGTGGAGCACTCCCGCACCGGTGTAGCAGGCCTGCCCGGGCTCGAGGTCCACGACGTTGAGCGCGAGCGACACGAGCGCGCCGGTGTCATCGGGGTGGGCCGCGAGCGCGTCGGCGGCGGCGCGCAGAGAGACGGAGCCGCGGCCGGCCGCAGCGGCGGCGGCAAGCGGCCCGAGAAGCGTGCGGCCCTCGGGGTCGGCGAGCACGGCCTCGATGTACGAGGACAGGTCGCCGGACTCCGCGACCCCTGCGAGGAAGTCGGCGTGAGGCGTGCCGAGCTCGCGAAGGTCAGCCGCGAGCTCGGCACCGGGGCGCAGGCCCACCTGGAGGCGCATCGGCGACAGGGCGACGACCATCTCCGGCTTGTGGCCGTCATCGGGCAGGGGGCACTGGTCTCCCGGGTAGGCCGCGCGGATCTCGCGAGCCTGCTCCAGCGTCGGGTGGACCTGGATCGAGACGGGCTTGCGGATCGCGAGCACCTTGAGCAGGTACGGCAGGCGGCCCCAGCGCGCGGCGACGTCCTCGCCGAGCATGGCGAGGGNGTCGGCGGCGATCACNTGGTCGAGGGGCTGGCCCAGCGCAAGGGCCGATGCGGCGGGGTGGGCTCCCCACCAGATCTCCGCATACGGACCGCCGTCTCCCTCGAATCCCAGGAGCTGGGGGATCTGCTCGGGGTCGCCCCAGGCATAGCGCTGCACTGCGGGCTCGATGCGGAACACTCGGCCATGATGCCATCGGGCACGCCACTACGCTGTACCCATGCCCGACGAGCTCACGATTCCCGCTGAGCTGCTGCCGCGAGACGGCCGGTTCGGCTCGGGTCCGTCCAAGGTCCGCGCCGAGCAGGTGGAGGCCGTGGTCGCCGCGAATCCCGGGGTGCTCGGCACCTCTCACCGTCAGGCGCCGGTCAAGAACCTGGTCGCGGACGTGCGCCGGATGCTCGCGGAGCTGTACTCCCTTCCCGAGGGATACGAGGTGCTGCTGGGCAACGGCGGCTCGACGCTCTTCTGGGATGCGGCGGTGTTCTCGCTCATCGAGACGCGGTCGCAGCACTGCGTGTTCGGCGAGTTCGGAGGCAAGTTCGCCCAGGCGGCGGCCGATGCCCCGCACCTGGCCGATCCGAGCGTGCTGGAGGCGCCGGGCGGCTCGCTCGCACTGCCCAAGGCCGAGGAGGGCATCGACGTCTACGCGTGGCCGCACAACGAGACCTCGACGGGCGTGGCCGCGCCCGTGACGCGCCCGGCCGGCTCTGGCGACGCGCTCGTGGTGGTGGACGGCACGTCGGCGGCGGGCGGGATCGAGCTCGACGCGTCGCAGACGGACGTCTACTACTTCGCGCCGCAGAAGTCCTTCGCGGCCGACGGCGGCATCTGGTTCGCGCTCGTGTCCCCCGCGGCCGTCGAGCGGATCGAGCGGATCGCCGCATCGGGCCGCTACGTGCCGCAGACGCTGGACCTGGCCGTCGCGCTGGAGAACTCGCGCGCTGACCAGACGCTCAACACTCCCGCGGTGGCGACGCTGCTGCTCATGCGCGCGCAGCTCGAGTGGATGCTCGCCGGGGGCGGCCTGGCAGCAATGGCCGCGCGCTCGCGCACGTCGACGGGTCTTCTCTATGAGTGGGCCGAGGCGAGCGACTTCGCGACCCCTTTCGTGGCCGTGCCCGAGCAGCGCTCGCCGGTCGTCGCGACCCTCGACCTCGTCGACGAGGTGGACTCGGCCCGGCTGCAGAAGGTGCTGCGCGCCAACGGCATCGTGGACGTCTTCCCGTACCGCAAGCTCGGCCGCAACCAGCTGAGGGTGGGCTGTTTTCCCGCGGTGGATCCGGACGATGTGCGCAAACTGATTGCATCGCTCGAGTGGGTCGTAGACCATTGGTGACATGCCGCGAAGGACCACGCCTCGGTCGGAGCCGGAGCCTGCAGACGCTCTGAGCGCGGCAGGCTCCGCGGAGGTCAGCTCCGGCTCGCGCGCGCGTCGTGCCTGGTGGCCGGTCGCCGCGCTGTGTGCGCTCCTCATCGCGTTCGCGGCGACGGTCATGTCGGTGGGGCACGTCACCTTCCTGCGGGCCGATCCGAAGGGCGCGTACCTGCAGGCGACCCCTCGGCTTCAGGCGATCGAGGGCATCACCGCTCCCGTGCCGACGGCGACGCCCGACCCCGCGTCGTTCGCCCAGCAGATCGAGATCATCCTGCCTCCGCCGCCTCCGCCGGCGGCGCCCAAGGGCGGTGGCAAGAAGAAGGGATCCGGCATCTCTCCAGGAACCGGCGGTTACAGCTACGTGCAGTGGTGCGATGCCGGGGGCGGCGCCATCTCCAGCGCAACCACCCTCCAAGGCCTACTTGCGGCCGCCAATGCGGAACGTGCCGCTTGGGGCTTCGGGGCTCTGTCCTGGGATTCGTCCCTAGCGAACTTGGCACAGGACTGGTCGAACACCATGGCTGCGGGTTACAACCCGGCGAAGCCCGCCGGACCAAACTTCACCCATCGAGGTGGCGTGCCGGAGAACATCGCCGTCAGCTGGAACAGGACGGGATCAGGCGACCCTGCCCCCTACTCCCAGTCGTCCGCGATCAAGAGCGCACACCTCGGGTGGATGACTTCGCCGGGACACTGCAAGAACATTCTCAAGCCGAGTTACACGCGCATGGGAGCGGGCGTCGCCACCACGTATGACGGATCCACCGTGTACACGACGGTGAACTTCGGCTGAGAGTGCCGGGAGGCGAATGCGCGCGAGGCCAGCCTCATGCGTACTTCGTCACACGGCCGGGGCACCCGTGGAACCCGGATCTCAGACCCCTGTGCATGTGATGTTCGCCATTCTGTGAGCACGAACGTCCT
>JGI12383J13903_1000932_pt1 | contig 16950 bp, 10 predicted proteins | sample Passage237B_FD_13903 | JGI IMG/M metagenome (IMG submission 13903)
GATGCACCACCCGTTTCGGGCGAACACAAAGGTTCGCCCCTACATCGGGCGGTGCAATGGTTTAAAACCATGTCCACAAACGAATACATCCGTGGGGTTAAAAATTTGGGATGGGAACCATTCAATGGCAAATTGTGGCAACGCAATTATTGGGAACATATCATTCGTGATGAACAATCCTATCAACGCATTTCAGAATACATAATCAACAATCCGAAAAATTGGAACAACGATAAATTTTATAATCAATAAAATTTGAAAATATGCCACGAAAAGAAAGACATGTAGTTCCCAATTCCGAAAAAGGTGGTTGGGATTCAAAAAGAGAAAATGCAGAAAGAGCTTCCAAGCATTTTGATACTAAAAAGGAAGCGATGGATTGGAGTCGCGAGAAAGCAAAGCAGGAAAAATCTGAATTGATACCTCATGGGAAAGATGGAAAGATTCAGAATCCAAATAGTTATGGGAAAGACCCGAATCCGCCAAAGGATAAAAAGAGATAATAAAGTAAAATCTGCATGATATAGGTGATTGCTTTATTGTGCAAAACAAAGATTGAATCATGGCATATCAAATACCACAACTTCCGTTGGATTTCGATTTAGAAACCAAGGCCATTCTAAAAAAAACGGCTGCTGCTCGCAGTGCATTGGCCGAGATGAAAGGGGCTGCCCTGAGCATTCCGAATGAAAGCATTTTAATCAGCACGCTTTCATTACAAGAAGCCAAAGACAGTTCAGCCATTGAGAACATCATCACCACGCATGATGAATTGTACCAAGGCGATTATCTGAAAAAGGAATTCAAATCCATCGCCTCCAAAGAAGTGCACAACTATGCCGAGGCTTTGCGTTGGGGTTTTGCAACTGTAAAGGAACAGGGAATATTGACTAATAATCACATCATACAAGTACAAGCAACTTTAGAGGAAAATGATGCCGGTTTTAGAAAAGTACCCGGCACAGAATTGAAGAATGAGCAAACAGGTGAAATCGTTTATACCCCACCGCAAACCCATGATGAAGTGGTGGCTTTCATGAACAATCTGGAACAGTTTATCAATGATAATGCACTCAGCGATTGGGATCCGCTGGTGAAAATGGCCATCATCCATCATCAGTTTGAAAGCATTCACCCTTTTTATGACGGCAATGGAAGAACGGGCAGGATTGTCAATATTCTGTATCTGGTAAAAGAAGGCCTGCTCGATTTGCCCATCTTGTATTTGAGCCGCTACATCAATCAAAACAAAAGTGAATATTACCGTCTGCTGCAAAAAGTTAGAACCGAAAATGCCTGGGAAGAATGGGTGCTATATATCCTTGTTGGTGTGGAACAGACTTCTTTGCAAACCATCAAGATAATTGAAGGGATAAAAAACCTGATGCTGAAGCACAAGAAGAAAATCAGGGAAAATACCAAGTTCTACAGCCAGGACTTAATTAACAACCTGTTCAACCACCCTTACACCAAAATTGATTTCATTATGACCGATTTGGAGGTGAGCCGCCTGACCGCCACCAAGTATTTAGACGAACTCGACCAGATTGGCATTGTACAAAAGGTGAAGTTGGGCAGGGATAATTATTACATCAACACGGACTTATATAATCTATTGTCGAACGTGAACCAAATAAGACATGTATAGGAAAACGACTTTTTCTATATATGTTCCGAGAATATGTATATGGTAAATTGTTTGAGTAGAGTGGCTACAAAATTAAACAAAGGGGAAATATCAGCGACAAAACAGGTTCATGTAAAGAAAATTGGCAAAAACTACACATGAGCAGGGCAACGTGTATAGAAAACCGCGCTTTTCTATACATGACGTAAACGAATTGACAAAGAAATGGAAACACCAAGTTTTAAAGAAGACCACATAAGCCAGATTCCGGCACTGCAAATGCTGGTGAATTTGGGCTATACTTATCTAAGTCCGGCAGAAGCGGAACGCCTAAGAGGTGGCAAAACCACCAACGTATTGTTGGAAGAGGTGTTGCGGAAACAACTGAAGGAAATCAACAGCATACGGGTAAGTGCTACTAAAACCAGCATTTTCACAGACGAGAACATTGAACGGGGCATCCTGGCGTTGAAAAACCTGCCCATGAACGAAGGTTATATAGCTGCTTGTGAGAAAGTATATAACCTGCTCACCTTAGGTCAGGCATTAGAGCAAAGTGTAGATGGTGACAAAAAGAGTTTTACCCTGCAATACATTGATTGGAAAAACATCGACAACAATGTGTTTCATGTAACAGAAGAATACAGCGTAATGCGAAGTACCAGCAAAGAGCATTACCGCCCCGATTTGGTGTTGTTTGTCAATGGAATTCCGCTTTGCATCATCGAGTGCAAACGTCCTGATATGAAAGAGCCATTGAAGCAGGCGATCAGTCAGCATTTGCGTAATCAGCAGGAAGATGGAATCAGAAGCCTATATGTGTATTCACAGCTCACTTTAAGCATAGGGACACAGGAAGCAGCATACGCTACCAACGGCACACCAGAAAAATTTTGGGCAAAGTGGCAGGAGAAATTCAGCAGCGATGAAGAAGAAGGCAACTTCCAAAGCAAACTACAGGAACTTAAAAATAAGCCCCTGCCAGTTTCAATAAAAGAACAATTGTTTTCTGATCGCTTTAAATATGTTCGACAATACTTTGATGCACTGGAACAAGAGAAAATTCTGCCAACAGAACAGGATAAGTATTTATTCGGACTGTGCCGTCCCGAAAGATTAATGGACATAGTTTTCAATTACATTCTGTTTGACAATGGAGAAAAAAAAGTAGCCCGTTATCAGCAGTTCTTTGCTATAAAAAAATCCATGCAAAGGATTAAGAATGTTGAAAACGGCAAACGAAGAGGAGGCGTCATCTGGCATACACAAGGAAGCGGAAAGTCTTTGACGATGGTGATGTTGGCACAAGCCATAGCCATGGAACCGAGTATCCGCAATCCAAAAATTGTACTGGTAACAGACCGTACAGATCTGGACGATCAGATTACGAAAACCTTCAGAAAATGTGGTAAATTTGTCGACAATGCTACCACCGGGCAACGTTTGGTGGAGTTGCTCGAAAGTAATAGCGATGCCATAATCACCACCATCATCAACAAATTCAATGCGGCCGTTAAAAAAATAAGAAAACCCCTGGAGAGTCACGACATCTTTGTTTTGGTAGATGAAGGTCACCGAACACAACATGGCACTTTTAATATTGACATGCAGAAAACATTACCCAATGCGTGTTTCATTGCCATGACCGGGACCCCGCTTTTTAAGAAAGATAAAAACACCGCGACAAAATTTGGAGGTGTGATTGACGCGTACACCGTTGACCAGGCAGTGAAGGATAAAGCGGTTGTTCCATTACTGTATGAAGGACGTTTGGCTTTACAAGATGTGAATGCAAGTCCGATTGATACATTTTTCGGAATGATTTCAGAACCTTTAACCGAATACCAAAAAGCAGACATAAAGAAAAAGTTTGCCCGTTACGACCATTTGAATTCAGCCGAGCAAAAAATGCGCATGATAGCATGGGATATCAGTTATCATTTCCGTGATAATTGGCAAGGGAAAACCCCTTTCAAAGGTCAGTTGGTTTGCGATAAAAAAGTAAATGCAATCAAATACAAAGAATATTTAGATGAAATTGGGATCGTAAGCAGTGAAGTACTGATTTCATCTATTGATGAACGAGAGGGTGAAGAAAGTGCTTATGAAAAGTCTCCGGAGAAAGTGAATCAATTCTGGAAAAAAATGATGGACGAACATGGCAATGCAAAAAGCTATGAAAAGAACATCATCAGTCGTTTTAAAAATCAAAAGGATCCTGAAATCATCATCGTAGTTGACAAATTACTTACCGGCTTTGATGAACCCAAAAACACAGTTCTATATTTAACTAGAAATTTACAAGGACATAAACTCTTACAAGCCATTGCGAGGGTAAACCGTATTTATCCTGACAAGGAATTCGGATACATTATTGACTATTATGGTGTAATTGAAAATTTGGATGATGCCTTGCAGATGTACTCATCATTTGAAGATTTTGATGAAGAAGATTTGGCAGGAACACTCACCAATATTTCTGAAGAAATTAAAATGCTACCACAAAAGCACTCAGAGCTTTGGGATATTTTCAAAACCATAACCAACAAACGAGATGCAGAAGGCTATCAGCAATTATTGAAAGATGAAGCTTTAAGAGTTTTGTTTTACGATAAACTGGCAGCATTTGCCAAGGGGTTAAAACTGGCGTTATCCTCTATTCAATTTCATAAGGAAGTAGAAGAAAAAGTAATCAATCGTTATAAAGAAGATTTGACCATGTTTCTGAAACTCCGTTTAGCAGTAGTGGAAAGATACAGCGATGAAATTGACTACAAACAATATGAAGGTCAAATTCAAAAACTGATTGACACACACATTACCACAGAGAAAATTGAAACCATCACAGAACTGGTAAACATATTTGACAAGGATAAATTTCAGCAGGAAGTAGAAAACACAACGGGAAAAGCAGCAAAAGCAGACAAGATTGCCAGCAGAACAGCCAAGCACATCACCGAGAAAATGGATGAAGATCCGGCTTTCTATAAGAAATTTTCACAAATGCTGAAAGAAACAATTGCGGACTATGAAGCCAAGAGAATCAGTGAAGCTCAATATTTGAGCAGAGTTCAAGAAATCATGAACAATGTATTGGCCCATACAGACAACGATATTCCAGAACAATTAAGAGACAAAGATGTAGCAAAAGCATTTTATGGTTTGACAGTGGAAGCGTTGACTGATAAAATTCAAGACAATATTATTCGTAAAGATGTAGCAACACAAACGGCTTTGCAAATTGATGACCTGATTCAAAATTCTGTTTTAGACAACGGTAAACCCATTATTGACTGGCAATACAAAACAAACATCACTGGAAAATTGCTGATTGAAATTGGCGATTATTTAATTGATGAAGTACGGGACAAATACAATGTGGACTTGTCATTTAAAGACATGGACAAGATTGCCGAAGATTGTATTGAAGTGGCTAAAATTCGTTACAAATAATGACAGCAGCTATACAATTTGGAAGTAGAACAATAGATTTTCGTTTGGAGTATTCAGACAGAAAATCACTTGGCATTACTGTAACACCCGAAATGGAAGTGTTAGTAAAAGCTCCAGCTGATACAAGCTTAGAAAAAGTGAAAGAGAAAATTAGAAAAAAAGCACCTTGGATAATTAAGCAGCAAAGCTTCTTTCTTTCCTTTCAGCCAAAGACACCAAAACGGAAATACATAAGCGGTGAAACCCATCTATATTTAGGCAGACAGTACCGCTTGCAGATTAAAATTGCTAAAGAGGAATCAGTAAAGCTAATAGGAAAATTCATTGAAGTAACAGCAAGTGAAAAATCGAGAGCAAAAGACTTATTAAATAATTGGTATTTACAACATGCTCGGACAAAATTTCATTTAATTGCTGCGCCACTGATTGACAAATTCAAAAAATATAAGGTTGAACCAGATTCAATTGTGTTGCGCGAAATGCCTAAACGTTGGGGCAGCTGCACACCAAAAGGAAAAATCATTTTAAACCCTGAATTGATCAAAGCACCGAAAGGCTGCATTGAATATGTTATCATACACGAACTTTGTCATTTAATACATCATGACCACACTCAGAAGTTTATAGATTTACAGACCAAGGAAATGAAAGACTGGGAAAAGTGGAAAATGAAATTAGAGAAGTTATTAGCATGAGAAGCCTACATGCAAATGCACACACATTTGCAAGTTCATTAAAAAGAAAGCGTTTAATTTTAGATTTACTGTTTTGAACGTATTAAAAGCTGAAAGGAAGGAAAAGCCCCCTTTCAGCTTATTTTTTGTTGGCATTGCATTCAGTTTCGTTCCTGTTGTTAAATGGCCACGATGGTTCATTTCTATTTGTTCCGGAAGCACAATTGTATTTATTCATTAATAGATGTTACTATTTGATTAATTATCAAATAATCGGTTAGAAATTGTACTTTGCTAATTGTTGGTTTAATATATAAAATTGTACTTTTTTGCATATTAGTGTTAAAATTGTAAGAATTTCAGTGTGTTTTCTGGCTTTTGTCTAATTTTTATCGGCTCGATTTTGCATTTTTCATTACTATGGTTGTACCTTTGTCTTAGATAAAAATTGTAAAATATATGGAACTCACATTGGATATTTTTGAAAGCAAAAAGACTAAGGGAGTTAAAAGTCATATAAACAACCTTGTCGCCATTGCTAAATCTGACGGTAAATTTTCCATAGCAGAGAAGCGATTGATTTTTGAGATTGGAAGAAGAAACGGGCTGAGTAACGACAAATTAAAAAATATCATTAAGTCAGATAAGACTGTCAAATTTAAAGTTCCTAAAACGGACGCAGAAAGATTTGACAGAGTATATGATTTGGTTGAAATGGCAATAGTAGACGGAAGCGATTATGAAAACGAAATTGCTGCATGCATAGAAATTGCAGAAAAATTAGGTTTCAGAAAAGCTATCGTGGGTGTACTGGTAAGAAAACTTGCCACCGGTATCACAGGGGAAATGCCAAAAACCAAAGAAGAGTTAAAAGCAGAATGCGCAGACTTTCTGAACTTTTAACTGCAATTCACTAGCACCTTACCATTTTCGTAATACACTAAAGTGTTTATAAAAAGGCCCTCAAGGAGGGCCTTTTTATGTTTTAGGCACGTTAGTCAATTTTTGGTAGTACTTGCATTATCAAAACCCTACAAAAGACTCCTGCTCCCTGATCCTTTTACGTCCGGCTTTTAGCTTTTTTACCTACTTTAAACTTTTAAGCTTTCAACTTTTATAAATACCCCCGTGCCTGCAGTTTGAAAAGTTCGGCATACCGGCCTTCTTTTCGGAGCAGCTCTTCATGTGAACCGATCTCCAATACCTGACCGTTTTCAAGGACCAGGATTCTGTCTGCCATGCGTACGGTCGAAAATCTGTGACTGATTAGGACAGCCGTTTTACCTTTTGTCAGCTCGGAAAATCTGACAAAGACCTCATGCTCTGCCCTGGCGTCCAGCGCTGCAGTGGGCTCATCCAGGATAAGCACTTCTGCATCACGCATATAAGCCCTTCCAAGAGCAACCTTCTGCCATTCACCTCCCGAAAGGTCTACGCCTTCGGAAAACCGGCGACCGATTATCTGATCATACCCTTTGGGCAATTTGCTGATTACAGTATCGGCAAGACTTTTTGACGCAGCATGTTCTATCTTGCTGGTGTTTTCTTTTTGTTCGATTCTGCCTACAGCAATATTATTTCCTGCGGTCATTTGAAACCTTACAAAATCCTGGAAAATTACGCCAATGCCAGCTCGTAGTTCCTGAACATCGTATTCTCTAAGGTCGTGTCCATCGAGCAGGATTTTCCCTTCCGTAGGATCGTACAAGCGAGCAAGAAGCTTTACCACAGTTGTTTTGCCCGCTCCGTTTTCTCCTACCAGTGCCAGCTTTTCTCCAGCTTTTAATGAAAAACTTAGATTCCGTACCGCCCATTTTTCTGTGTTTTTATATTTAAAGCCGACCTGTTCAAATTCAAATCCCTGTTGAATGGGTTTGGGGAACGGTCTTGGGCTTGCCGGACTTGTGATTTCGGGTTGTAATTCAAAAAAATCAAACAGATCTTTAAGGTACAGAGAGCCTTCCGCAATGGATGTAAACCGGGTGAGTATGGCCTGGAGCAGAGTTCTCAGCTGATTAAAAGACCCGGCAAGGAAGGTGAGGTCTCCAAGTGACAAACGGCCGTTTACCGTTTGGATGATAATAAAAACATACGCTCCGTAATAGCCTGCACTTCCAATCGCAGCGAGAAGTCCTCCCCAAAGAGCTCTTTTGGATGCGAGGGTTTTGTTGGCCTTATAGAATTTTGTAGAAAGCTCCGAGAATCTGGACTTCAGAAAGTCGGACAAGTTAAAGATTTTAACTTCTTTTGCGGTTTCATCACTTGCCCCAATGTAGCGGATGTAGTCAAGCTCCCGGCGTTCAGGTGTTTGTCCGTGTACCAGTGAATATGTTTTTTCATTAAAATGTGCCTCACCGAGAAATGCCGGCAGTACTGCTACAAGCAATAGCAAAATCAGCCAGGGGTTAAACAGGATAAGTCCTGCTGACAATCCAATAAGAGAAATAATGTCCTGCATCTGACCCAATACCTGAGACATCAGCACAGTACGACCCAGTGTCTGCCTTCTGGCTCGTTCCAGCTTATCGTAAAACTCAGAATCTTCAAAGTGGATCATGTCCAGTTGGGACGCATGGTCCATAAGTTTCAAAGAGGTACTGTTGGAAACCAGATCGCCCAGCAGGCTATCCAGTAAGGCAATTGCTCTTGACAGTAAATCTGACAGGACCGCTATGCCAAACTCGCTGGCCACCAAAAGCCAGAGTCTTGTGCTGACTTCGGCCTCGTGACTTGAAATCAGAACGATTTCATCGATAATTTTGCGGGCAATAAGAAGCATTACAAGAGGAATGGATCCTTTGACAATTCTCAGGAGTGCATTCGCTACAGCCATTGAAGGGCTTGTACTCCAGATGATCTTAAAAAACGGAATAAGGTTTTTCAGCGCTCCATAGCGCTCGGTGAGCGTGGTTTTATTTTTTTCCGGCGATGGTTTTCTTAACATTATATGCTTCTTAACTCAGATGGATTTTTGGTAAAGGTAAGTACCTGGAAACACATAACGAAAAATGGAGATGTTGTGATAAGCCAGTACTATTGTTTAAAATAGGGCACTCCTGGAGGTATTCGGAGCGTTGGGAGAATAGGTAAAATTTAGCAGAATTTGTAAATTATTGACAGAGGCTAATTTTTCTGGTTTACCTTTACATTTGTTTATAATGATGCTACGTTAAAAGTAGCATATTCAATACGTTTTTATAAATTCATTTACAGTTAATTAAATGAGATTCAGTTTTATGAAGTTAAAGTTCTTTCTTTTTTTTCTCTTCCTGTCTTTTATATCTAAGGCTCAGGTAAAAATAACGGTAGGGCAGCCCTATGGTGTTATTGATGCATACAACAAATATTATTTTCACAAGGGGGCAGAAATCCTCACAGTTAAGATAAAGAAAAAGGAAATTGTAATTCAAAAGCTTAATTCTGATAAGTTATCTTTTCAGAAGATTAGTGTATCAAGAGATTTGCCGCAGGGTGCAGAACTTGAGCGTGTGCTGGAGTTTAATAACAGGTATTTTATTTTTTATTCCTTATGGGACAGACAGGCAGGTATGGAGCAGCTTTTCTACAAAGAGATAGATTTTGATAAAGGGACAATAATGCCTGGAGAGAAACTTTTGATTCAGGTTCATGGAAAAGTCACAGGTAGTTTGGTGTCCAGAGGCTGGTACAACTTCAGTGTGGTAAACAAGTTTGCAGTTGAGTTCTCGAAGAACCATGATAAAATGCTGATCTATTACAGGTTAAAGCCAATGATTAAGAATGATAATAAAAGTTACGATATTATCGGCATGCATGTATTCGGCAAAAACCTTGAACCGGTTTGGGATGAGGAAGTTACCATGCCTTATACGGAGAAAAAAATGGATAACCTGGATTATTCCGTAGACGGTCAGGGCAATGCCTATATCCTCACTACCGTCTATAACGACGAACGGACAGATGACAAAAAGAACAGAGAGGAAAACGAGCTGTATCATATAGAACTGTTAAAAATGTCCGGAAGGGAAAATAAAATTCTGATAACGCCTGTAACACTCGGAAATAAATTTATCAGCAATGTATCGCTGTTTGAAGTTTCTGATTCCGATATGATTATCGCCGGTTATTATAACAATGAAAATAACAGGTATGCGGTGGATGGAGTATTTACTTTCAAGCTTACAAAGGATGGAGATTTGATAGATTCAAGAAGTTATGAAATACCTTTGGAAATACTCAATATGTATGTAAGCGAAAGAACGCAAAGGAGAAATGAGAAGAAGGCAGAAAAGAACAAAGCGGAATTTGAATCGCTGGAATTAAGGGAATTATTCGTGGATGATAAAGGGGGTATTCTATTGGTTGGAGAACAATATTATGTGCAGTCGCACACCTATTACTATTCCAATGGTACCATGCGTACTTATTATACCTATCATTATAACGACCTTCTTGTTACCAAAATAAATGAGTTTGGGCAATTACAATGGATGAAAAAGCTTGCTAAGCGACAGACTGGCAGCTCTGGTCGCGGAAGTATGTCTTATAAACATATGTATTCCAACGGGGCTCACTACTTCCTGTATCTGGATAACGAAAGAAATTTTGAACTGACACCCGACAGGCTGCCTATTTCATACTCTGATGGTTCGGAAGGTGTTCTTACCGCATATAAAATTTATGAAAACAGTGGAAAAGTAGAAAAAATAGGTATAACGAATACCCGGGATGTAATGGGACTGCCGGTTTATCAGTTCCAGACAAGTCGCATTTTGCCGGTAAATCAAAACAGTTTTGTGGTGGAAGTTTATAAGAAGAGGAAGCAGGATGTACTCATCCGGGTAGATCTTGGAAAGTAACTACTTAAGAAATAAAAGGGCCGTAGAAGGCCCTTTCTTTTTATAGTATAAACCGTACCATGGCATTTGCACTGTTTGGAAAAAATTACCGAATATCGTAAACTTGATAAAAACACCTAAATGAAACGGAATTTAGTTCACCTCTTACCAGTTCTATTAATTACCTTATTTTTTAACACTACAGCACAGGCTCAGCTCAATACGGGAGGGAATGTGAGTGTAAGTTACGACGATGGAGTATATCTTGATGTAGCACCTATTATTGGTTACAAAATAGAAGATCTAAAGATAAACCTTGGGCTTTCTCCTATCTTTTCCTATAAACAACCCTTAAACTCGAGCCAAACAAATATATCTGCCGGAGGAAGACTTTTCGGCCAGTTTTATTTTCTTGAAAATGCGTTTGTACATGGAGAATTTCAAACGCTGAATACTCAGATATATTCCACCAATGCAGATGGCTCAAAGACCGTGAACAGAGTATGGACAGCCGGATTTCCGGTTGGAGCGGGGTACGAATACAGAATAAGCGACAAGGCCAGATTTCAGGCTTCTGTATTGTATGATGTGTTGCAGGATAAAAGCTCTCCCAACAGAATGCCGGTAGTACGGGGAGGAGTTGTATACGATTTGTAATTACTAAAAAATCTTCTATTCGGCGGAATAGGAAGAATAGAAGATTTTTATTCTGTTTAGCTGCCACTTAGTTCAAGCGTATAAGAGGCTCCCAGTTTAAGCTTCGCATTGGTTTTTGCCCCGCTTTCGTCTGTTAGTCCCTTGATAATCGATGTTTCTTTTCCTGCAATCAGTGCTTTGAGGTGGCTTTTGGTAATTTCCTTCTGCATGAAAACAAGAGGAATTCTGAAGTTGCAGCCGGACTTCCATTCTGCACATCCATAAGCAGCCTTACCTTCGAGAATAGATCCTTTTTTGCATTTTGGGCAAACAAAAGCTTCCACAGCCTTTTCTTCCACTACAAGGTTAAAGTGTTCATCCAGCTTTATGATTCCTTCTACTTCTTCTCCACTTTCTTTTTTTAGCCCTTTTATGTTTGAGGTTTTACCGGATTTTACAAGGCTCTGAAGCTGTTTATCGGAAAGTGTTTTTCCATATAGTTCAAACGGAATAAGGAAGCTGCAGCCATTTTTGTATTCTGAGCAGCCAAAGGCTTTTTTCCCTTTAATCATTTGCCCCTTTTTGCATTTGGGACAACTTAGTTGTAAGTCTGCCTCCTGTCCGGATTCGCCTTTTTTACTTTTGGGCTTTGACTCTTTGTCTGTTGTTTTTTTCTTCGCTTCAGAAGGAGCGGGTGCTACTTCTATGTCAATTTTTCGGGCTCGGGCATTTTTTACATGGTGAACGATTTGCATGACCATGTGCTTCATTTCATTTAAAAATATCCTGGCGTCGAATGTGCCTTTTTCTATATCCCGAAGTTTCTTCTCCCATTTACCTGTAAGTTCTGCAGACTTCAGTAATTCATAGTCAATGGTTTGAATGAGTTGAATGCCGGTGATGGTAGGAATAAGATTTTTCTTTTCCTTTTTAATATAGTTTCTCTTAAATAAGGTTTCAATGATATTTGCCCTTGTAGAAGGCCTTCCGATTCCGTTTTCCTTCATCGCTTCTCTTAGCTCTTCATCGGCCACATGTTTACCTGCGGTTTCCATGGCTCTTAGCAGAGTAGCTTCTGTGTAGTGTTTGGGCGGTTTGGTTTGTTTTTCTGCCAGAGAAGGTTTGTGTGGGCCAGATTCTCCTTCCTTGAATTCCGGCAATATCTGATCGTCTTCCTGCTCTGCCTCTTCTTCTTTCTTTTCCTCCTTGTATACTGCTCTCCAGCCTTCTTCCAGTATTTGCTTTCCGGTGGCTCTGAATTCAGTATCTTTAACTTTACCGATAACCTCGGTTTTGGATACCTGGCAGTCGGGGTAAAACGCAGCTATAAAGCGTCTGGCAATCAGATCGTATACATTGCTTTCGTATCCGCTTAGGTTAGACGCTTTTATATTCGTAGGAATGATCGCATGGTGGTCCGTGACCTTTTTGTCGTCGAAAACGTTCTTTGACTTTTTTATGGAACTTCCCAGTAACGGTTGGATTAGGGCTGCATAACCAGTCATGGACGACAATATTCCCTTAATTTTGGGATAAATGTCATCCGGAAGGTACATAGTGTCTACCCTCGGATAGGTGACGAGCTTTTTCTCATAAAGGTTCTGAACCGTATTCAGGGTAAGATCAGCAGAATACCCATACTTTTTATTGCATTCCACCTGAAGGGAGGTAAGGTCAAACAGCTTCGGAGGGCTTTCCTTCCCTTTTTTTCTGGTGAAAGAAACAATAGTGAACAGTTCATTTTGAATGGCTTGCAGGATCTGTTCTGCTTCTTCCTTTACATTAAACCTGCCGTTTTTAGCAGAAAAGATAACGTCCCGGTAGGAGGTTTTTAATTCCCAGTAAGTTTGCGGCTTAAAGTTTTCTATTTCCAGGTATCTGTTTACAATAAGCGCCAGAGTCGGTGTCTGAACCCTTCCAATGGAAAGTACCTGTTTGCCCTGTGCATATTTGAGGGTATAGAGCCTTGTAGCGTTGATTCCCAGCAGCCAGTCACCGATAGCTCTTGAGCTCCCGGCAGCATAAAGAAGATCGTATTCCTTGCTGTCCTTCAGATTTTTAAATCCTTCTTTAATAGCCTCTTCGGTAAGGGAGGATATCCAAAGTCGTTTAACGGGTTTGGTGCAATTTGCCTTTGCCAGTACCCAGCGCTGGATAAGTTCTCCTTCCTGGCCCGCATCACCACAGTTAATTACTTCTGTAGCTTCATTTACCAGTTTGGTGATGGTTTTTAGCTGCTTCTCAAGTCCCGGATTGTTAATGCTTTTAATCCCGAATTTTGGAGGGATAATGGGAAGGTGCTGAAGGTTCCACCATTTTAACTGGGCATCATAGTCTTGCGGTTCTTTCAGCGTACACAGGTGGCCGATGGTCCAGGTCACCTGATAACCATTACCTTCGAAATACCCGTCTTTTCTGTTTTTAGCTCCCAGAAGATCGGCAATTTCTCGTGCAACACTTGGTTTTTCGGCTATGCAGACTATCAATGTTACTTTTTTAAAATTTCAGGATCTTAAAGATACTAAAAATTTGAAATGAGCTTCATGGAAATTTCCCGAGTTATTAACAGTCTTCCATTCATCATTTTGGTTTTTGTTACAGGAAAAAAATTTCCTGGCCCCGGGAGTAAATAACAGGAATTATTGCTGATGATTTTGACCGTTGGGTTAAAACTATTCGGATGAAGGACTAAAGTTCTCCGGTGACATAGGGGACTAAACATAATCAGAAATTGCCGGTTTTTCCATGTAGGAGTAATTTAAAACAGGTTGATTACTAAACTTTTCAATAAATAAGACAGGTGTGGAAATTCTTTATTTTAAGGATTATGCTCATATTTTACTTCAACATCATCTCACCGATCTTGCCAGGCAGGAATTGATCTGTAAGAGGGAATTGGGGCAGCCATTGCTCAAAAACTTGGCACACTTGTCCGACGATCAATTGGTTATGTTCATTCAGGATAATCTTAAAGAATTTCTGGAGGATATTTTAAAGGGTAGAGAATTTGGAATTATTGATCAGGGCAGTTATGAAAAAAGTTCCGGTCATCTTGCCGAGCTCAATAGACCAGAATTGTCGGCAATGGATATTGTAGTGGAGTATGGGGCAAGAAAAAAGGCGCTGCTTGGCTTTCTTCCCAAATTTACAAACAACTATGATCTTGCTTTAAATATTATTAATGAGATTGTTAGCTTATATACCATTAAGGAAAAGAATGCCATAGAGGTCTATATGGCTGTAAAAAAGGCAGAGAAGGAGGAAATTATAAGGTCCCAGCAGGAAGCGGAGGTAAAACTCCGGTTAAATGAAAACCGGCTTAAAGAGTCTCAGAGAATGGCAAGTCTAGGTAACTGGGAAATGGATCCCAGATCTGGATTCAGTATCTGGTCCGAAGAGCTATACAGAATTTTTGGTCTTCCTTATAACACTGTAATTAGCATGGATAAAATTACTGCAATGATGTCGAAGGAAACATCAGAAAAAGTAATTAATAATATTAATAAGGGCTTTGATTTGGGCTTACCATACATCCATGAGTATGAAATAAACCGGCCGGATGGAAAACGAAGAATTCTCAGGACCCATGGAGTGCCTGAATTTGATGAAAATGGAAGAGTGAAATTTTTAAAGGGCATAACTCAGGATATTACACAGTTAAAAGAAACAGAAAATTTACTGAGGCAGAGTCAGGAGTTAATTACACAAATTGCCAGACTGGCACCAATGATTGTGCTAGTTATTGGAGTTCCGGATAATAAGCTTATTTACTATAATGAAAATATATTCGAAAACCTTACTTTGTCGCGGGAAGAAGTACAGAAAAAAGGGTACCGGAGTTTTTGGGAAATCGTGCATCCAGATGATCTTAACGCAGTTATAAAAAGAAATAAGACCTATGTTACTCTTAAGGATGATGATAAAAGTATATTGGAGCTTAGGTTAAAAGGGAAGTCAGGAGACTGGAGATGGTATTATTCCAGATCCGTGGTATTTAAAAGAGATGAAAAGGGAGAGGTTATGGAAATTCTATTTGTTGCTTTGGATATCAATGATTTGAAGGTTGCTGAGGTGACGGTGATGCAAAACAACAAGTTCATTCAGAAGTTAACCGAGACAATTCCCAACATTTTATATATCTATGACATTAGAGGTCAAAGAAATGTTTATTCGAACCGAACCGTTGGAGATGTTTTGGGGTATACTCCTGAGGAGATTATAGCCCTAGGGTCGAATGTCCTTACTACTTTTATCCATCCTGAAGATGCTCCGAAAGTTGCCGGAATGTTCAATGACTTTGTAAGTGCAAAGGAAGGTGAGATTCGAAAGCAGGTTTACCGGATGAGAGATGCAAGAGGAAAGTGGAGCTGGTTTGTCAGTATGAATACCGTTTTTGATAGAGATGAATATGGCTTTCCATACCAGGTATTGGGAGTGGTTCAGGATATTACAGACAGGGTGGAAACAGAAGACGCACTAAAGTATAGTGAGGCACAGCTAGTAGAGGCTCAAAAAATCGGACATGTCGGGAGCTTTGACTGGAACATTGAATCTAATATTATTCAGGGAAGTGAAGAATTTTTTAAAATATATGGGTTAAATTATAACAATGGTAAAGTTCCTTTTGACAAGATCATGTCCCTGATTTTGGAGGAAGACAGACAAAAGGTCTATAACCACATACAAGATGCTTTTCATTTAGATGGAATAATGGATATTGACTTTAGGATAGTTGTCAATAAAACAATTCAGTATCTGATATCACGGGCGAAATTTTATAAAGATGAAATGGGTAAACCTGTAAGACTGGTGGGGGCAGTACTGGATGTAACAAGAATTAAGCTGGTGGAAGAGGCGCTACAGAGAAAAAATGATGAGCTGGTAAGAGCTTATGAAAACCTTAAAAAAGCAAAGAATGAGCTCAGGGATAGCAACATAGTACTTGAGAAAAGAGTCAGAGAACGAACAGCGGAGCTGGAAGAAAGCGATGAGAAGTATAAGGCATTTGTGGCGCAAAGTCAGGAAGGAATATTAAGATACGAACTTCATAATAATGAAGGAATAGATATTACAATGCCGGTAGACGATCAGGTAAGGGAAATTCTTGACCATGGTTATATAGCAGAGTGCAATGACCGCATTGCGCAGATGTACGGTTATCATTCTTCTGAGGACTTTATGGGGAAGAGCATCAGTAGTATATTGGATGTAAGTGATGAAAGAATACTTAAAATCATAAAAAGCTTTATTACTTCTGAGTATAAGCTTGAGAACCTGCAGACGCATGGTTCTGGTCCGGACAACAGCATTAGGTATTATTCAAGCAATATTCTTGGTATCGTTGAAAAAGGGAAACTTATAAGAGCGTGGTCTACACAGATTGATGTTACAACGGCCAGAATTGCAGAAAAGGAAATGAGGGCAAGTGAAGAAAAGTATCGCTTCCTTGCCGAGACGGTTCCGCAATTGTTCTGGACAGGCACCAAAGAGGGGCACATAGAATATTATAATCAAAACTGGTATCTCTATACCGGACAGCAGTTTGATACGGATGAAAAATGGAGCTGGCTCAATGTTGTGGCTGAAAAAGACAAAAAGGCCTGTTCACAAAAACTTGAAGAAAGCATGCAAACAGGAGAGATGTTTGAAATAGAATGCAGGCTTAAAAAATACGACGGCAGTTATGGCTGGTACCTGGCCAGAGCCTTGCCACTAACCGAAGGCGGGGGAATAAAAAAATGGT
>JGI12383J13903_1000939_pt1 | contig 16899 bp, 18 predicted proteins | sample Passage237B_FD_13903 | JGI IMG/M metagenome (IMG submission 13903)
CTCCTTCATGCCATGATCCTCTGCAAGCCTTCTCCAGAGCCGCTGCTGCGAGCGGAGACCAATTTCCTTGGCTGAGGTTCGACGCTAATCAGGTTCCACTATCAGATGGAACCATGAGTTACACCTCCCGAATAGGATGGTTCGAATATTATGATGGAGCCTTTCGTATCGATGAATTGATCGGCTGGATATTCTGGGAATCGCAGGGACCTGTTGATTTGTTTTCACAGACCGATCTCACATGCAGCTTCAATTCTGGCTCCATCAATGATCCACATTCAAACGACGTACCCGACTGCTGGCTGAGCGATATCGTGGACCTTCCCGAGAGCGACCAACCAATCAATATCCTCGACTTCCCCGTCCCCTACGCCAACATCGGCGCTAGCCGCATTTCCGCCGTGCACCCGGAAACCGGCGTGCGACTGACGATGTATCGCCTGGAGTACGACTGATGAATACCCGTCGCTTCGCTTCGTTGTTCCTCGTGCTGGCGATGCTCGCGGTCGCGTCCATGCCAACGCCTTCCCTCGCGCGTGGCCCCGAAGTGCCTTGCACCGGCTTCGTACTGTGCGAGCAGACGCCACTGTTCCACTCGCCCGCCTCCGGCTTCTGGGGCAACCCGGAAGAGAACGGCATCGCGCTGCACCTGTTCGTGCAGAACCACGTGATGTTCGGCACCTTCTACGGCTACACCGAAACCGGCGCGCCGGTCTGGTACCTGTTCACCGCACGCCTTGAACGGCCAGAGGATCGCCCTGGCGTGTTCGTTGGCCGCACCACGCTGGAGGAATACAACCAGTGCGTCGGCTGCACATCCGAACCGCCTACGCAGGTGGCGCTGCACGGTTCGATCGAACTGGAGTTCGACCAGCGCAATCACGGCACCTACCGCATCGGGGACGGCGAGCCGATCCACATCGTGCCGCTGTTCGCGAACTCGCCCTTTGCCGACGAGTACGGCGACGAGATGCGCTACGCGCTGCCCGATCCGGAAGGTGCTTGGGTGTTCACCTTCCTCAAGACTGTTCCGCTTGAAGGCGGATACGAGTTCGAGCGGCGCGGCTCGATGGCGGGCGTGTTCGGGGCGAAGGAGGTCGGCCTGCCCCTGCAGTTCGCGCCGGACTGGCCGAGCACACTCGGCTGGACGTTCACCGTGACGCCGCCACGCTCCGAGCCGTTCCAGGCCGCGCAAATCCATTGCGAAGCATCGATAGGCAGTCCGCCTGCACCCATGCCGCCGGAATGCCTGTTGGGTGTGCGTGTCTCGATGCTGGGCTTTCCGGAGTTCCAGGACGGCGTCTCGTTCCCGCTGCCCTACGCCAACATCGGCGACGGCCGCATCGTCTCGATCGACCCGGAAACGGGCATACGGATGGAGGCGTTCCGCATCGGGCACGATTGATCGAACCGAAGTGCCCGCCCGAACCGGGGTCGGCTCGGGTGGGCACCGTACTGCTGCCACGAGAAGCATCGCCGCACGACGGCCCTGCTAAACTGGCGCAATGTCGTCCCGGAACACTGCCATGACCGCTTCCCGAACCCTGTTGCCGCGCGACCTCCGCGTGGGCCTCTTCCTGCTGCTCGCCATCGTGATGCTGGCCACGCGCAGCCACCATTTCGCGGCGCTGCCGGATGCATCCTGGGCCGTGTTCTTCGCGGGCGGGTTCTATCTTTCGTGGCGCATCGCGTTCCCGCTGCTGTTTGCGCTGGCGGTCGCGATCGACTTCGCGGTCATCGCGAACACGGGCACCAGTTTCTGGGACCACTACTGCATGTCGGCCGCGTACTGGTTCCTGCTGCCCAGCTATGCGGCGCTGTGGGCCGGCGGCGCATGGCTGCGCCGGCATCATGCCGGGCTGCGCCTGCGCGATCTCGGCCTGCTGGGCGCGAGCGCGCTGGTCGCGGTCACGACGTGCTATCTCGTCTCGAACGGAAGTTTCTACTGGCTCGGCGACGCCGTTCCCGAGCCGCGCACCTTCGGCGGCTGGCTCAAGAACCTCGGCGACTGGTACGTGCCGTTCCTCAAGACCACGCTGGTCTACATCGCGATCGGCGCGGCGCTGCATGTGCTGACCGTGCTCGCCGTCCGCGCGCTGCCACAAAACGGCGACGCGACGCAGCACCACTGATGCCGGAGTCGTGCCGTCGTGGGTAACCGGCTCTCGAAGATCTACACCCGCACCGGCGACGACGGCGTTCGTCGCCGTATCCCGGCGCCGGCGCTTCCTGCGCCTGCGCCGGTCGCGTCGCGAAAGACGCGACTTCCACGACGCTCCGACGCGTACGCCTTCCGGCGCACGCGCGCGGATGCGTCCCTGCATCCGGGGTCGTGCCGTCGTGGGTAATCGACTCTCCAAGATCTACACGCGCACCGGCGACGACGGCACGACCGGGCTCGGGGATGGGAGTCGGGTGGCGAAGGATTCGGCGCGGGTGGCGGCCTACGGCACGGTGGACGAGCTCAACAGCGCGATCGGCATCGTGCTCGCGTGCGACATCCCGGACGCGGTGCGCGAAACGCTGACCCAGGTGCAGCACGATCTGTTCGACCTCGGCGGCGAGCTGTGCATCCCCGGCATGGCGATGGTGGCGGCGAGCGACATCGCGCGGCTGGAATCCGCGCTCGACGGGTTCAACGAGCCGTTGCCGCCGCTCAGGGACTTCATCCTGCCGGGCGGCGGCATGGCGGCGGCGCATTGTCACCTCGCGCGCACGATCTGCCGGCGCGCGGAACGCGACGTGGTGTCGCTCGCGCGCGGCGAGGACGTTCGAGACGAGGCGATCCAGTACCTCAACCGGCTTTCCGACCTGTTGTTCGTGATCGCGCGCGTGCTGGCCCGCGCGAGCGGACATGGAGAAGTGCTGTGGCAGCACGAGCGACGCAAGCGCGGCTGACGTCCAGCGCGCGCGCCCGATCCGGCGCGAACCCGTGAGCACCGCGATCTACACGCACGAAGCGTGCTTCGGCCACGAAACCGGCACGGAGCATCCCGAGTCGCCGGCCCGCCTGCAGGCCGTGCTCGACGCACTGGACGATCCGTACTTCGCGCTGCTGGAGCGCATCGAGGCGCCGCGCGCGACGCGCACGCAACTCGCGCGCGTGCATCGCGCGGACCTGATCGAGCGCATCCTCGACCACGACGCGGAATCGTTCTCGGAGCTCGATCCGGACACCGTCGTCTCGCCCGGATCGGCGGAGGCTGCGCTGCGCGCGGCCGGTGCCGTCTGCGCCGCGGTGGACGATGCGATCACCGGCTGGAACCGCCGCGCGTTCTGCGCGGTGCGTCCGCCCGGACACCACGCCACGCCCTCGCGCGCGATGGGATTCTGCCTGTTCAACAACGTCGCGGTCGGTGCCGCGCACGCGATCGCGCGGCATCGCATGCAGCGCGTGGCGATCGTGGATTTCGACGTGCATCACGGCAACGGCACGCAGGAGATCTTCTGGAACGATCCGCGCGTGCTGTACGTNTCGCTGCACGAGTTTCCGCTTTATCCGGGAACCGGCGCCGCCGAGGAGAAGGGCGTCGGCAACATGGTCAACGTGCCGCTGCCGGCGCGATGCGGCTCGGCATCGTTCCGCGACGCGATCGAGCAGACGGCGATGCCGGCGCTGGAGGCGTTCGGGCCGCAGTTCCTGCTGGTGTCCGCGGGCTTCGACGCGCACCGGCTCGACCCTCTGGCGAACCTGCAACTGGAAACCGACGACTTCGCATGGGTCACCCGCCGCCTGGCCGACGTCGCGAACCGCCATGCGTCCGGGCGGCTGGTCTCCAGCCTGGAGGGCGGCTACAACCTGCAGGCGCTCGGCGAGTGCGCCGAGGCGCACGTCAGCGCGCTGATGTACTGACCCGCAACCATCGCGATCCGTTTGCCGCGCGCCGGCAGTTTCGGCAAGCTAGCAGCCTTTCGTTCCGCTCCGGCCCATCCGTGCATCCCGACTCCCGCGTCGCCGGCAGGCGCACCCGCCTCGCCCTGGCCGTACTGATCGGCCTTCCCGCCCTCGCCGACGCCGCGCCCACCGACTGCGCACCGAACGATGCCGGCTGTGCGAAGGCCGCGCAGTGGGCGATGTGCGGCGCCGGGACGCGCTTGGACTTCCATGTTCCGGGCCTGCCCACCGATGGCGACCGCGCCGCGGCGCCGCGGGAAGTCAGCGCCGAATCGATGCACTCGCCCGATGGGCAGCGCTACGAGCTTTCGGGCAAGGCCGAAATCCGCCAGCTCGACCTGTTGCTGCGGGCCGGGAAGCTGACCTACGACGCGCAGAGCGGCGACTACGCGTCCGAGGGTGCCGTCACCTATCAGGACCGCAGCCTGCTGCTGGCCGCCGAGCGCGCGAGCGGCAATGCGGAAAAGGACCAGTGCACCCTCGAAAGCGTGCGGTACCAACTGCTGCAGTCGCGCGGCAACGGCATCGCGACGGTCGCGATGACCACCGATGCGGAACATGCCACGTTGACCGGAGCCACCTACTCGACCTGCGATCCGGGCCGCCAGCAATGGGCGTTCGCGGCACGAGAGATCGAACTCGATCGTGCCGCCGGCATCGGCCGCGCGCGCGACGTGACGTTCCGCATCCGCAACGTGCCGGTGTTCTGGCTGCCGTATGCACGCTTCCCGCTGGACGACCGCCGCACCAGCGGCTTCCTGTTCCCGCACATCGGCTTCAGCGAGCGGCGCGGCTTCGACCTCACGCTGCCGTACTACTTCAATCTCGCGCCGAACTACGATGCGACGCTGTCGCCGCGTCTGATGACCGATCGCGGGCTGATGCTCGGCGGCGAGTTCCGCTACCTGACCGCGACCAGCAGCGGCGAGGTGCAGATCGAATACCTGCCGCACGATCGCAAGGCCGACGACGAGGAACGCGAGTTCGGGCAGGCGCTGCCGGACGATCGCTGGTGGTACCGCTGGCGCAACCAGACCACGTTCAACGCGAACTGGGGCGCGCGCGTGAACCTGAACCGCGTCTCCGACGCGCGCTACTTCGAGGACTTCGGCCGCGGGCTGTACAGCTCCTCGATCAGCTTCCTGCCGTCCAGCGCCTACCTCGAAGGACGCGGCAACGGCTGGCGCGCGACGTTCGGAGGCGACGAATACCAGATCACCGACCCGACCCTGCCGACGCGCTTCGAGCCGTACCGCCGCCTGCCGCGCGCGACGTTCGAGGCCGAACGCCCGTTGCTCGGCAAGCTCGAAGGCGGCATCGACGCCGAGTTCGTCGCGTTCTCCAAGGACGATGCCGTGACCGGCCAGCGACTGGACCTGTATCCGCACCTGCGCCTGCCGATCGAGACCGCCGGCTGGTTCGTGCGCCCCGAACTCGGCTACCGCTACACGACGTACAACCTCGACGACCTCGACGAAGCCGGCGATCCGCTGCTGGACCAGCGCCGGCCGCACCGCGGCGTTCCGGTGTTCAGCCTCGACAGCGGGCTGGTCTTCGAGCGCGACATGCTTTTCCGAGGCGAATCCTGGACGCAGACGTTCGAACCGCGCGCCTATTACCTGCGCGTGCCGTACCGCGACCAGAGCGCGCTGCCGCTGTTCGACACGCAGGAAATCCCGTTCAGTTTCGGCGAATTGTTCCGCAGCAACCGTTTCGTCGGCGCGGATCGGCAGATGGACGCCAACAACCTGTCGCTGGCGCTGACCACGCGCTTTCTCGAAAGCACGACGGGCGCGCAGCGCATTGCCGCGAGCATCGGCCAGATCCGCTACTTCGACGAGCAGCGCGTGCAGCTGCCGAACAGGCCCGCGACCGACTTCGACGGCTCGGTCTACGCCGGCGAGCTGGACCTCGCGCTGTCGGACCGCTGGCGCTTCGTGATCGGCCAGCAATGGGATCCCGAGGACCGGCAGACGGACCTGTCGACCGTGCTGCTGCAGAACCGCTTCGGCAACGGCGGGCTGGTCAATCTCGGCTACCGCTACCGGCGCGACTATCTCGAGCAGGTGGACCTCTCGGCCGCGATTCCGCTCGGCCCGGGCTGGAGCCTGGTCGCGCGCGAGAACTACGCGCTGAACGACCCGCGCGCCGCCGATCCGCTGCGGCGCGGCGGCCGCAGCCTGGAACGCTTCCTCGGCGTGCAGCACGATACCTGCTGCGTCGCCTGGCGCGTGATCGCGCGGCGCTGGATCCACGATACCGCCGGCGAGTACGACACGGCGTTGTACTTCGAGATCGAATTCAAGGGGGTCGGATCGATCGGCCAGGACACCGGCGATTTCCTGCGCCGTGGTATTCTCGGCTATCGCTGATCCGGTGGCTCCGGCACGCGGCGCCGCCGCCACGCCCCGGCCGGACCGCTCCGCCGGGCACAACCCGGTCCGTCGGCTCTCTCTTCCCGGAACCCGCATGAACATTCTGTACGGAATCGCCCTCGCCCTGTTCCTTCCGTTGCTGGCGCAACCCGCCGCGGCGCAGTCCGTTCCGGTCCAGCCGCTCGACCGCATCGTCGCGGTAGTGGATCAGGACGTGGTGCTGCAGAGCGAACTCGACACGCAGGTCGAATCGATCCTGCGCCAGTACGCGAACAATCCCGCGCAGCTTCCGCCGCGCGACGTGCTGGAACGCCAGTTGCTCGACCGTCTGATCCTGCAGAAGCTGCAGGTCGCGCGCGCGGAATCCACCGGCGTCAAGGTGTCCGATGCGGACGTGGACAACGCGCTGCTGCAGATCGCGCAACAGAACCAGATGGACCTCTCGCAACTTCGCGGCGCGATCGAGGCGCAGGGCATGGACTACGGGCGCTTTCGCCAGAACGTCGGCGAGCAAGTGATCGTGCAGCGCCTGCGCCAGCGCATCGCGCAGACGCGCGTGAACGTGAGCGATGCAGAAGTCGACAGCCTGCTGCGCAACGGCAACCTCGGCGGCGGCCAGATCCACCTCGGCCACATCCTGATCGGCCTGCCCGACGGCGCAACGCCGGATCAGGTGGACGAGGCGCACACCAAGGCGGTGCAGGCGCGCGCCGCGATCGAGGGCGGCATGGACTTCACCGCTGCCGCGATCCGCTGGTCCAACGCGGAAAACGCGCTGCAGGGCGGCGACCTCGGCTGGCGCAACCGCAACGAACTGCCACCCGCGCTGGTGGACGTCGCCGACCGCCTGCCCGACGGCGGCGTGTCCGATCCGATCCGCGGCCCCAACGGCTTTCANATCATCAAGCGCTTCGGCACGCGCGACTCGGCCGGCGCAGCGATGGTCACCGAATACCACGCGCGCCACATCCTCGTGAAGGTNGACGAACTCGTTTCCGCCGACCAGGCGCATGATCGGATCGAGGCGATCCGCAACCGAGTGACCAGCGGCGGCGAGGACTTCGCGACCGTCGCGAAGGAAACCTCCGGCGACACCACGACCGCGGGCCTCGGCGGCGATCTCGGCTGGTTCGCCGACGGCGCCTACGGCGAGGCGATCGACGCGGCGGTGCATTCGCTGCAGCCGGGCGGCGTCTCCGAACCGTTCCGCACCAATGCCGGCTGGCACATCGTGCAACTGGTCGACACGCGGCAGACCGACCAATCGACCCAAATGCAGCGCGCCGAGGCGCGCAACATGCTGTTCCAGCGCAAGGCCGAGGACGAGTACGAAAGCTTCCTGCGGCAGATCCGCAGCGAGGCGTACATCGACATCCGACTGCCGGGTGGCAACGGCACATCCTGAACCGCGCCCGGGGAAAACCGGGAGCATCTGGACACGCTTTCGCGCATGAGCGTCACGCGCCCCGACTGCGACCGGTCGCTGCCCCGCCTCGCACTGACCGCCGGCGAGCCGGCCGGCATCGGCGCGGAATTGCTGGTCCGACTCGCCGCGACCGATCTCGCCGCCGATCTCGTCGCGATCGGCGATCCGCGCCTGCTCGAAGCCGCCGCGCGCATGCTCGACGTGCCGCTGCATTTGNAACCGTTCGANGGAACACCCGTCGCCGCGCGGACGCCGCACGCGCTGCGCGTGCTCGCAGTGGAAACCGCCCAAGCGGTGGCGCCAGGGCGGCTCGACCCGCGCAACGCGCCGTATGTGCTCGACATGCTCGCGCGCGCCGCCGACGGCACGCAGGACGGTACGTTCGACGCGATCGTCACCGCGCCTGTCCACAAGGGCGTGATCAACGACGCCGGCATTCCGTTCACCGGACACACCGAGTTCTTCGCCGCGCATGCCGGCTGCGACGTGGTGATGATGCTGGTGGCAGAAGCCGGCGGCTTCGACCTGCGCGTCGCGCTGGCCACGACTCACCTGCCACTCGCGAATGTTCCCGCGGCAATCACCCGCGACGGCATCATGAAGTGCCTGCGCATCGTCCATCGCGATCTCGTCCGACACTTCGGCATCGCGCATCCGCGCATCGCGGTGCTCGGCCTCAATCCGCACGCCGGCGAAGGCGGGCATCTCGGCCGCGAGGAGATCGAGCGCATTGCGCCGGCCATCGACCTGCTGCGCGCGGAAGGCATGGACCTGCATGGCCCGCTTCCCGCCGACACCGCGCTGATCCCGCGCCATGCACGCGGCTTCGACGCGATCCTGGCGATGTATCACGACCAGGGCCTGCCGGTGCTCAAGTACGCCGGATTCGGCCATGCCGTGAACGTCACGCTCGGGCTGCCATGGGTACGCACCTCGGTCGATCACGGCACCGCGCTCGATCTGGCCGGCAAGGGCATCGCCGACGCCGGAAGCCTCTTCGCCGCCAGCCGGCTCGCCCTTTCGCTGGCACAGACGCGACGTCAGGCAAGCGCCTGATCGAGGAATGCGCGCAGCGTCGCACCGCGATGGCGGCCGCGGTGGACGATCAGGGAAAGCGTGCGTCGCAACGGCAGGAACGGCGTGCGCAACGGCACCAGGCGCCCGGCCGCGACCGCGTCGCCGATCGCGACGCGCGGCAGACAGGCGATGCCGAGGCCGGCCGTCACTGCCTGCTTGATCGCCTCGCTCTGGCCGAGCTCCAGCGCGACGTCGATCGCGCCGAGCGCTCGCGAAGCCGCCTGCTCGAACAGTCCGCGCGTCGCCGAACCGCGCTCGCGCAGGATCCAGCGTTCGCCCTCGAAATCTCCTGCTCGCAACCGCTTGCGGTCGGCGAGCCGATGGTCCGGGCGCACGCACACGACCAGTTCGTCCTCGCGCCACGGAATGCCTTCGAGTTCCGCATTCGATACCGGCCCTTCGATGCAGGCGACGTCGAGCGAGAAATCCAGCACGGCGGCCACGATCTCGGCCGTGTTGCCCACGCGCAAGCGCAGCCGCGCGCCCGGATGCCGGTGGACGAAACCGCCGAGCAGATCGCCGACGAGATAGTTGCCGACCGTGTTGCTGGCGCCGATCGCCAACGGCGCGTCGGACGGCATCGCGTCCGGTGCGACCAGATCGCGCAGCCGCTCGACGATGTCGCGCGCCTTCGGCAGAAGCGCGCGCCCGTGCTCGTTCAGATGCAGGCGACGACGACGCCGATCGAACAGCGGCGCGCCGAGCAGCCGTTCGAGTTCGGCCAGCGCCATGCTCGCCGCGGGCTGGGTGAGGCCGAGTTGGTCCGCCGCACCACGCACGCTGCCGAGCGCAGCGATCGCGGCGAACACTTCGAGCTGGCGGGGCGAGACTGCAATCATAAGGAATGATGATCTTCAGAATAACGAACATCCATTATCGTTATGGATTGGCGGCCGCGACAATCTGCATCCCGCCCATTCCGCGAACTCGCATGGATACGCTTCCCCGACACCTGCCCGGCATCGCGCTCGCGCTCGCGATCGGCCTCGCGGGCATGGCGCTGGCGCAGGTGCCGGCACTGGCCGAACTCCGCTTCTCCGCGCTCACGCTGGCGATCGTGGCCGGCATGCTGATCGGAAATCTGCCGCGCGTGCACCTGCCCGCCGCGTTCGCACCGGGCATCGCCCTCGCGCAGCGCAACCTGCTGCGAGCGGGCATCGTCCTGTACGGCTTGCGCATCAGCTTCCAGCAGATCGCCGGCCTCGGTCCGGGCGCACTGCTGCTCGATGCGCTGATCGTCGCCGGCACCATCGCGATCGCGGTCTGGGTCGGCCGCCGCGTGCTCGGACTCGATCGCGATACCGCGATCCTGACCGGCTTCGGCAGCGGCATCTGCGGCGCAGCGGCGGTGCTCGCCGCCGAACGCATGCTCAAGCCCGATCCCGGCAAGGTCGCGATCGCGGTCGCCGGCGTGGTGCTGTTCGGCACGATCGACATCTTCCTGTACCCGCAGCTCGCGCGCGTGCTCGGACTCGCGCCGCATGCCTACGGCGTGTACACCGGCGCGACCGTCCACGAGGTCGCGCAGGTCGTCGCCGCGGGCAGCGCCGTATCGCCCGTCGCGGCGGACACGGCGGTGGTGGTCAAGCTGACCCGCGTGCTGATGCTGGTTCCGGCATTGGTCGTCCTCGGCTTCTGGCAGGCGCGCCGTGGCGGCGGTGGCGGGCGCATCACGGTGCCGTGGTTCGCGTTCGGCTTCGCCGGCGTGTGCGTGGTCAACTCCCTGATGACGTTGCCCCACGCCCTTCGCTCGGCGCTGCTCGATGTCGACACCTTGCTGCTGGCCACGGCCATGGGCGCCCTCGGAGTCGAGACCCGCGTCGCGCGCCTGCGCGCGCTGGGTCCGCGACCGTTGCTGCTCGCGCTGATCCTGTTCGCGTGGCTGACGCTCGGCGGCTACTGGCTGATGCGCGTGCTGGCGTGATTTCCGCGAACCGGGCATGCGCACTCGACTACCATAGCCGGATGCCTGCACATTCCGATCATGGACACGTCCACAAGAAGCGACTCGGCCAGCACTTCCTGCACGATGGCGGCGTGATCGCGCGCATCGTGCAGGCGATCGCGCCGCGCCCCGGCGATGCGCTGGTCGAGATCGGCCCCGGCGAAGGCGCGTTGACATGGCCGCTGCTGCGCGCGGCCGGCGGGATGACGGTGATCGAGTTCGACCGCGACCTCGTGCCGCGCCTGCGTGCCGCCGCCGAAGGCATGGGCACGTTGCGGATCGTGCAGGCCGACGTGCTGGACGTGGACCTGCGCGAGCTTGCCGCCGGCGGCACGCTGCGCGTGGTCGGCAACCTGCCGTACAACATCTCCTCGCCCATCCTGTTCCACTGCATCGATGCGATCGACGCGATCGAGGACATGCACTTCATGTTGCAGAAGGAAGTCGTCGAGCGGATGGCCGCGACACCGGGCAGCAAGGTGTACGGCCGCCTGTCGGTGATGCTGCAACTCGCCTGCCGCGTGGAGCCGCTGATCGAAGTGCCGCCCGCCGCGTTCCGGCCGCCGCCGAAGGTCGATTCCGCGGTGGTGCGACTGGTGCCGCGCGCACCCGCGCAGCGGCCCCCGGCAGCCGTCGCCGAAGCCGTGGCGCACGTGGTGCGCGCCGCGTTCGGGCAGCGGCGCAAGACGATCGCGAATGCGCTGCACGGCGTGGTCGACGCGGAGCGCATTTCCGAGTGCGGCATCGATCCACGTGCCCGTGCCGAACAGATCGCGCCGGCCGGTTTCGTCGCGCTTGCCGCCGTCGCCCGCGTCCCTGAAAATCCGGCGCCATGACCGGCAAGAAGCCTTACGACATCACGATCTCGGTCCACACGCGCTTTCTCGACGACCAGTCCGCGCCGGCCGACAACCGCTACGCGTTCGCGTACACGATCACGATCGCCAACCACGGCACCGTAGGCGCACGCCTGCTGTCGCGCCATTGGGTGATCACCGACGACAACGGCAAGGTGCGCGAGGTGCGCGGCGACGGCGTCGTCGGCGAGCAGCCGTGGGTGCGTCCCGGCGACGATTTCGAGTACACATCCGGCGCCGTGCTCGAAACCGCGCTCGGGACGATGCGCGGCAGCTACCAGATGGTCGCCGACGACGGCACGCAGTTCGATGCGATGGTGCCCGCATTCGTGCTTTCCGTGCCGCGGACGATCCACTGATGGCGGTCTGGGCGATCGGCGACATCCAGGGCTGCCATGACGAACTCGCCCGGCTGATCGACAGGCTGAAGTTCGATCCGGCGCAGGACACGCTCTGGTTCTGCGGCGACCTCGTCAACCGCGGCGGCCAGTCGCTCGCGGTGCTGCGCACGATCAAGGCGCTCGGCGAGCGGGCGATCGTCGTGCTCGGCAATCACGATCTCTCGCTGCTTTCGATCGCCGAGCGCAAGCGCGAGGACCAGCAGCGCGTGAACGCGGAACTGCGCGAGATCCTGTTCGCACCGGATCGCGACGAACTCCTCGGCTGGCTGCGCCGCCGCAAGCTCGTGCATGTCGACCGGACGCTGGGCTTCCTGATGGTCCACGCCGGTCTTTTTCCGCGCTGGACCACGCAGGATGCGGAGGCGATGGCGCGCGAGATCGAGGATCGTCTGCGCGGCGATGGCTACCGGCGCCTGCTCAAGCAGTTGTTCGGCAACAAGCCGGACCTGTGGACGCCCAAACTGCGCGGGATCGACCGCTGGCGCGCCGGCATCAACGTGTTCACGCGCATGCGCTACTGCGACGTGCGCGGCCGCATCGGCTTCGGCGACAAGGGGCCGCCCGGCACGCAACGGCCCGGCCTGTATCCGTGGTACGAAGTGCCGGGCCAGGTGAAGCGCGATCTCCGCATCGTGTGCGGCCACTGGTCCGCGCTCGGCCGCTTCGCCGGCCTCGGCGTGCACGCGATCGACACCGGTTGCGTCTGGGGCGGTGCGCTGACCGCGCTGCGGCTGGACAGCGAAGAACCGGAGTACGTCACGATCAAGTCCGACCGCAAGCCCGTGCCGGGCAAGGACATGGACTGAGTCTCAGCGCGCCGGCGCGCGGCGTTCGTAGTCGGTGAAATCCATCGCGAACGCGTGCTTCGCATCGGCCGGATGGTGCTCGCGCGCGGTTTCGATCCATTCGCGCTCGTCGAACGACGGGAACCACGTGTCCGCGTGGTCCGCCACGGCGTCGACATGGGTGAGATGCAGATGCGTCGCGTGCGGCAACGCGAGCGCGTAGACCTCGCCACCGCCGATAACCGCGACTTCGCCGGCTCCTTGCGACCGTGCCCGCTCGATCGCCTCGCCCAGCGAGTGCACCACGCGCTGGCCGGCGAACGGCGCGGCGCCCGCGCGCGTCAGCACGAGGTTTTCGCGGCCGGGCAGCGCACGCCCGATCGACAGCGCGGTTCGGCGTCCCATCAGCACCGGCTTGCCGAGCGTGAGCGTCTTGAAACGGCGCAGGTCATCCGGAAGATGCCACGGCATCGCGCCGTTGCGGCCGATCGCACGGTTGCGATCCAGCGCCGCGACCAGCGCGATCTTCATACCGCCACCGGCGCGCGGATCGCCGGATGCGGCTGGTAGCCGCGGATCGCGACGTCCTCGAAACGGAACTCGAACACGTCGCGCACGTCGGGATTCAGTTCGAGGCGCGGACACGGGCGCGGCTCGCGCGAAAGCTGTTCGCGCGCCTGTTCGAGATGGTTGGAATACAGGTGCGCGTCGCCGAGCGTGTGGACGAAATCGCCGGGCCGCAGTCCGGTCACCTGCGCGATCATGTGCGTGAGCAGGGCATAGCTCGCGATGTTGAACGGCACGCCGAGAAAGATGTCCGCCGATCGCTGGTAGAGCTGGCAGGAAAGCCTGCCATCGGCCACGTAGAACTGGAACAGCGCATGGCACGGCTGCAGCGCCATCCTCGGAAGATCGGCGACGTTCCATGCGCTGACGATCAGCCGTCGCGAATCGGGATTGCGGCGGATTTCCTCGATCACCCGGCGGATCTGGTCGATCGCCTGTCCGTCCGGCCCGCTCCAGCTTCGCCATTGCTTGCCGTAGACCGGGCCGAGATCGCCGTTCGCGTCCGCCCATTCGTCCCAGATCGTGACGCCGTTTTCCTTGAGGTAGGCGATGTTGGTGTCGCCGCGCAGGAACCAGATCAGCTCGTGCACGATGGACTTGATGTGCAGCTTCTTGGTGGTGACCAGCGGGAAGCCCGCGCCGAGGTCGTAGCGCATCTGCCAGCCGAACACGCTGCGCGTGCCGGTTCCCGTGCGATCGGCCTTCTCGGTGCCATGCTCGAGAACATGCCGCAGCAGATCGAGATACGCGCGCATCAGCGTTTCTCCCGCGCACTTGCATCGGCCTCGGTGCGCACCGGTTCGAGCGTGGGCGCGGAGCGCGAAAGCCACAGCAGGAACAGGCCGATCGCGATCAGCGGCAGCGAAAGCACCTGCCCCATCGTGAGCCAGCCGAACGCGAGGTAGCCCAGCTGCGCGTCCGGCTCGCGCACGAACTCCACCGCGAACCGGAAGCAGCCGTACAGCAGCGCGAACAGGCCCGACACCGCATGGCGCGGGCGCGGCTTGCGCGAATACAGCCAGAGAACGGCGAACAGCACCACGCCTTCCAGCAGGAACTCGTAGAGCTGCGACGGATGGCGCGCCTCGCCGGACAGCGCGCCGGACCGGTACAGCGCATGCAGTTCCTCGCGGCCGCGGGCGAACGATTCCAGCGCGCGCGGGAAGATCATGCCCCACGGCAAATCGGTATGGCGGCCCCACAGTTCGCCGCCGATGAAGTTGCCGAGCCGACCGAGGCCGAGGCCGATCGGCACCAGCGGCGCGACGAAATCGACCACGTCGAAGTAGTTCAGCTTCTGGCGCCGCGTCCACAGCAGCGACGCGATCAGCACGCCGATCAGGCCGCCATGGAACGACATGCCGCCTTCCCACACGCGCAAGAGGCTGAGCGGATGCGAGAACAGGGTCGCCGTGTCGTAGAACAGCATGTAGCCGATGCGCCCGCCGAGGATCACGCCGAGCATCACGTGGAACGCGAGATCGGAGAATGCGTCCTTGCTGACCGGCAGGCGGCCCTGCCGGCGCCGGTACTCGCCGAGGAGCCATGCGATCGCGAACGCGAGCAGGTACATGATCCCGTACCAGTGGACCTGCACGGGTCCGAGCGAGAACGCGATCGGATCGATGTCGACGAAGAACGGCATCTCCGGCCCAGGTTCGCGGGAAAAGCGCGATTGTAGCCGCTGCCACGCGGTGTGCGGGCGAGCTGCGAGATCAGGATGCAGGCAGGACCCGCAGGATGAAGCCCTTGAGATAGTCGGTTTCCGGAATCGCCGGGTGCACCGGATGATCCGGCCCCTGCTGCAGCGAAACCAGCGATTGCGCCTGCCGATCCAGATGGCGCGCAGCCTGCTGCACGCCTTCCAGCAGCGCGGCGCGCGGCATGTGATGCGAGCACGAGCACGTCACGAGGATTCCGTCGCGCGCAAGCACCTGCATGCCGAGTTCGTTGAGGCGCCGGTAGGCGAGGCTGCCCTCCTTGAAGTCCTTGCGGCGCTTGATGAACGCCGGCGGATCGAGGATCACCACGTCGTAGCGCTCGCGCGCCTCGCGCAGCGCCTTCAGGTGATCGAATGCATCGGCTCGCACCGCGGACACGCGATCGGCAACGCCATTGCGCCCGGCATTGGCCGCGACCGCCTCGACCGCGGCCGCGGACGCATCCACGCAGGTCACCTCGCTCGCGCCGGCATGCGCCGCGGCGATGCCCCATCCGCCGAGGTAGCTGAACACGTCGAGGACGCGCCGGCCGCGCACGAAGCGGGCGAGCTGCACGCGGTTCTCGCGCTGGTCGTGGAACCAGCCGGTCTTCTGGCCACCGACCGGGTCGATGCGGAACACGAGTTCGCCTTCGCGCGCGAGCACCTCGCCGCCATGTTCGCCGTGACCGAGGTCGGCGTATGCCGGCAACCCTTCGGCGGAACGGATCGAGGCGTCGTTCTTCCACCAGAGCTGGCGCGGCTTGAGTACCTTGACGATGGCCTCGGTCAACGGCTCCTTCAGGCGCTCCATGCCGGCGGTCGCGATCTGCCCGACCACGACGTCGCCGAAGCGGTCGAGCACGAGGCCCGGCAGGCCGTCGCTCTCGCCGAACACGAGCCGGTAGTACGGCGTGTCGTACAACCGTTCGCGCAGGGACAGCGCGACGTTCAGACGATGCACGAACAGCGAGCGGTCCAGCGCATGCTCGAGTCCCCGCGAGACCAGGCGCGCCGCGATCAGCGAGTTGGGGTTCACGTAGCCGACGCCGAGCGGCTTGCCGCGATGATCGAGAATCACGCAGCAATCGCCAGGCTCGAAAGCCGACAGCGGCGAGCGCGCGACGTCGATCTCGTTGGAGTACACCCAAAGATGCCCGGCGCGCAGTCGCGCATCCTCGCCGCGGCGCAGGTACAGGCCGGGCAGTTCGATCGATGCGGTCATCACGGCACTCCGGGAGAAGCGGGCAATCGACCACGGTAGCGCGCGGCGCGACGCACGCGCAATCGCCGCGTCGTGCCGATCAGAGGCGCACGGGCCGATTCGGCAGCTCGTCGGGGTTCGGCCTGCCCTCGTCCGGGAAATGCCGGGCGAGCAGTTCGCCGACCGCCGCGACACCGGCCACCGCGCCTGCCTCGTACTCGCCGTCGGCGAAACGCGCGCGCATGCATTCGCAGATCGGCTGCCATTCCGCCTGTGCAACCCGCGCTGCGACGCCGCGATCGGCGACGATCTCGATGGCGTGATCGGCCAGCAGCAGATAGATCAGCACGCCGGTATTGCGTTCGGTGTCCCATACGCGCAGTTGCGCGAATACTTCGTTCGCACGATCGCGCGCCGAGCGCCCGCGCAGGACGTCGCCGAACGGCAGGCAACCCTCCACCGCGAACACGATCTCGCCGAAATGGCGCGACTCGTCCTCCGCGATCGCGTGCTGGATGGCATCCAGCGTCGCATCCGGGAAGGCGCGCGTGACGCGCCCGATGTCGAAAAGGTGTCGCAACCAGCGCATGTCACCAGCTCCCCGATGCGCCGCCGCCGGAGAAACCGCCCCCGCCGCCGCTGAAGCCGCCACCACCGAACCCGCCGCC
>JGI12383J13903_1000951_pt1 | contig 16707 bp, 15 predicted proteins | sample Passage237B_FD_13903 | JGI IMG/M metagenome (IMG submission 13903)
ACCAAGGTCCTGTCCATAGCGTATACCCGCCACCCATTCCGAACCGGCCCCATTGCCCGCTGAATAGAGGCGCATGCCAGCCCCGCCCCATGCCGACACCCAAGCTGTCTGGGCGAACAGCGGGGCACCCACAAAAAGTGTGAGGAACAAGAAAAGGAAACGTTCCCGCATGGATACGAACGGAAAAGTACGACGATCCCCGGCCTGCACACGCCATCCATGCTCCAGTCCACCGGCCTTATGTTTGACCAGTTCATGCCTCTCCATTTTCCACAGGAACAATTACTGGCCGTGGCCCTCGCACTAACCCTCGGTGCCGTGGCCGTTGTGCTGCATTGCCAAGGACGTTACCGGCCCGCACTGCTGCTGCTCACTTTGGCTGCGCTGATCCTTCGCTTGTGGGCGTGCTTCCTCGATCCCTTCCTGTGTTATTGGGATGAGGTGTTCCATGGCATGGTGGGCAAGAACATGGTCGCACACCCCTTCAAGCCCATGCTGTACACCGAACCGGACATGCCGGTGACAAACAACTGGAGCCTGATGCATGTGTGGTTGCACAAACCGCCTTTCTTCCTGTGGCAGATCGCCCTGTCGATCGGTCTGTTCGGACCCGAGCCATGGGCGGTGCGGCTGCCCAGCGCGTTCTGGATGACCGTGTACATTCCGCTGGTATACCGCATCACCCATCTGCTTTTGTCCAAAGAAGATGCGGGCATCAGGCGGAATACCGCATTCGGTGCCGCCCTGCTGTTGACCTTCAGCTACTACGTGCTGGAGTTGACCGCAGGTGCCATCCTGACGGAACACAACGACACGATCTTCTTCGCCATGGTAGCCCTCAGTTGGTGGGGGTATCTGGAGTTCCTACGCTCCCCCTCCTATCGCTGGGCATTGCTCACCGGCATGTTCAGCGCATGCGCCATACTGACCAAGTGGTATTTCGGGGCCATCGTGTTCCTCCCATGGACGATCCGCCTGGCCCTTGCAACGGGAACTCAAGCACTGGTCGGTGGCCGTGGCCGGTGCCGCCGTCCCCGCCGGAGCATGGCTCGCATACATCTTCATTCGCTTCCCGAGGGAGGCCGCTTATGAATGGTCGTTCAAGGCCGGGCATTTCGGCACTCCGGTCGATGGGCACGGTGGCCCTTGGCACTACCATCTCGCTGCGATACATGAATTGATGTGCCCGCTGACTTGGTGGATGATGCTTCCCTGCCTCCTCCTGCTCGTATACGGGGTCCGGGATGCTGACAAACGCTGGCTCATCAGCCCCACCGTGCTTGCCACCCATGTGTTCTTCGCCTTGGCCGCGACCAAGATGCTGAGCTACGCCATGTTCCTGCTACCGTTCTACGCCATCGCCGTGGCCTACACGATAACCCTTCTGATGCGTGTACCCCTTCGTACCGAAAAAGCACGGACATGGGCCTCCGGTGCATCCTTGGCTGTTTTGGCCGCAGCGATGCTCAACATCCAACGCATCGAGTACAAGCATACGGTCCATGACCCTCCTGCTCCTTCGCAAATGCACCGGGTGCAACAGTACGCCGTGATCGACGCGGAGCGGAAGCTGGTGCCCCTGCTCGGAGACCCGAAGACCACCGTGCTGTTCAACATGCCAGCGGTGTTCGATGTGCAGTTCATGTTCCGGTACGGCTACCAAAGCATGCGCAAGATCCCCGCTGCCCATGTTGTCGATCGGCTCCGGCAAAAGGGCTACACCGTGAAGGCGTTACAGGATGGCAGCGCCATGGACGATTTTCCTCCCGGTGTGGAGGTGATCCCCGACAGCGTGTTCACCTTCCCGGCGATCGCCAGACTCTGACATTCCCTCCTCACCATGGCCGATCCGTGTCCCCCTATTGGGCGGCCGGGCGTATTCTTCTACTTTTGGCGGCATCAATCCGCTGTCACGGGCCTGAAGGATCTGTTCTGCACAGCCCTCCGCTTTCCTCATGAGCCTTCCCGGTCTCGACTACAACACCGAGCGTCCCCGACTGCCCATTCCCGAGTATGGCCGCCATGTGCAACGCATGGTGGACCACGTGATGGAGATCGAGGACCGCGACAAGCGCACCCATCAGGCCAAGGCCATCATCCAGGTGATCGCCCGCCTGAACCCGCAGCTGCGCAACAGCGACAATTTCGAGCGCACCCTCTGGGACCACCTTCACATCATGAGCGATTTCAAGCTCGATGTGGACGCGCCCTTCCCCAAGCCCACGCCCGAGGAGCTGGACAGCAAGCCGCAGCGCATGACGTACCCGCAGACCAAGATCAAGTACGGGCACTATGGGAAGCTGGTGGAGCGCATGATCGAGCAGTGCGCCGGCATGGAGCCGGGCGAGAAGCGCGATGCGTACACTGCGGTGATCGCAAACCAGATGAAGAAGCAATTCCTCACTTGGAACCGCGACACCGTGCCCGATCCCGTGATCCTGAAGGACCTGGCCGAACTGAGCAAGGGCCGCCTGCAACTGAAGGAAGGCGTGCAACTGGCCTCCACGGCCGATCTGCTGCGCACCCAGCAGAACGGTCCGCGCAACGAAGTGGATCCGCGCCGCAGGCCCAACAACGGCGGGGGCAAGAAGCGCAACCGCAAGCGGAAGAAGAACCGGTACTGAGGCTGGCCGAAGGTCGCGGCCCACCGATGGCCGTCGCCAGTTGGCCGCACCATCCACAGCGCACGGTGCAAAGCATGCCTGCGGTGACCCGCTCGGGAGCCGCTACAGGCAAGAGCTTTGGCGCACGCCCCACAGCCAGGGCGTACCACCTACCGAATGGGAAGTTTTCGCATTGAAGGCGGCCACCGCCTGAAGGGCACCCTGGAGCCGCAGGGGGCCAAGAACGAAGCATTGCAGATCCTCTGCGCAGTATTGCTCACCAGCGAGCCGGTCACCGTGCACAACGTGCCCGACATCGTGGACGTGAACAAGCTTATCGACCTGCTGCGTCAGATGGGCGTGGTGGTGGAGCAGCTCGGTGGTGGCAGCTGGCGCTTCACGGCGAAGGACGTGGACATCGAGTTCTTCCTGCGTCCCGAGTTCAAGACCTTGGGCGGTGGGCTGCGTGGCAGTGTGATGGTGGTGGGCCCCTCGCTGGCGCGCTTCGGCCGCGGCTACATCCCCACCCCCGGTGGCGACAAGATCGGCCGTCGCCGGCTCGACACCCACTTCATCGGCTTCCAGAACTTGGGCGCCACCTTCACCTACGATCCCAAGGAAGGGTTCTACAAGGCCGAGGCGAAACGGCTCAAAGGCGCCTACATGCTGCTGGACGAGCCCAGCGTGACGGGTACCGCCAACATCATCATGGCGGCTGTGCTGGCCGAAGGGCGCACCACGATCTACCACGCCGCGTGCGAGCCCTACGTGCAGCAGCTCTGCCACATGCTCAACCGCATGGGCGCGAAGATCACGGGCATCGGCAGCAACCGCCTGGAGATCGAGGGCGTGAAGGAACTGGGCGGCACCGAGCACACCATGCTGCCCGACATGATCGAGATCGGCAGCTTCATCGGCCTGGCCGCCATGACGCGCAGCGAGATCCGGATCACCAACACCGGCTACGATCACCTGGGCTGCATCCCCGATGTGTTCCGCCGTCTGGGTATCATCGTGGAAAGGCAGGGCGACGACATCCTGGTGCCGGCCCAGGAGCACTACAGGATCGCCACCTTCATCGATGGCAGCATCATGACCATCAGCGATCACCCCTGGCCCGGCTTCACGCCCGACCTCTTGAGCATCGTGCTCACCGTGGCCACCCAGGCCAAGGGCAGCGTGCTGATCCACCAGAAGATGTTCGAAAGCCGCCTGTTCTTCACCGACAAGCTGATCGACATGGGCGCGCAGATCATCCTCTGCGACCCGCACCGCGTGGTGGTGAACGGCCACGACTTCCAGCAGCCCCTGCGCGGCATCCGCATGACCAGCCCCGACATCCGCGCCGGCGTGGCCCTGCTGATCGCGGCCCTCAGTGCGGAGGGCACCAGTGTGATCGACAATATCGGGCAGATCGACCGTGGTTACCAGAACATCGACGCACGCCTACGTGGCCTGGGAGCGCGGATCGAGCGGATCTAGGTGCGTACGTCCTGGGCATGAACGGTTGAATTCCCATTCCGGCACGCCATTGGCAAAAGGGCCCGCCCGCTATCCGACTACCTTCGCACCATGGATCTCCGCACCGTCATGTCCAAGACACGCATCATCTCCATCGCTGCTGTCGTGCTGCTGGCCGTTTATGGCTTCACCAGCCGCCTGCAGGATGCTCCCGTTGTAGAGGATGGATCACCGAAGGTGGGCACCAACATCGGCGACAAGGCCCCCGAGCTGGCCTACATGAACCCCGACAGCACCAAAGTGCTCAAGCTCTCCGAACTGAAAGGCAAATACGTCCTGATCGACTTCTGGGCCAGTTGGTGCGGACCCTGCCGCCGTGAGAACCCCAACGTGGTGGCCGCCTACGACAAGTACAACAAGGCCAAGTTCAAGAACGGCAAGGGCTTCGAGGTGTTCAGCGTGAGCCTGGACCGCAGCCGTGAGGCTTGGAAGAAGGCCATCGCCCAGGACGGGTTGAAGTGGAAGTGGCACGTGAGCGACCTGAAACATTGGGGCTCGCACGGTGCCCAGCTCTACGGCGTGAACTCCATCCCGATGAGCTTCCTGATCGACCCCGACGGGATCATCATCGCCAAGAACCTGCGGGGGATGGCCCTTCATGAGGAACTGGACAAGTACGTGAAGAGCCTGTGACAGGCCCGAGACGCCGAGCTGGCGGCCCTGCGGTGGCGGGGCCGTTGCTTTTCCGGACCTGTCATCCTGTCGGCATTCGCCGCAATGGCACCGAAGTTGACCGACCGGCCGCGCCGGAGCGCGGCACCGGCACCCCTTCGCAATGGCCCTGAAGAATCCCTTTCGCCGCAGTGACAAGGACAAGAAGCCCATGGAGAACGAGGCATTGAACGAACAGGTGACGCCCGAAGCACCCGCATCGACCGAAGCGCAGGCCGCCGACCTTGCCGCGGCCCCTGTCAACGCTGACACGGCGGCAGACCCGGCGGCCGAGGTGGAACGCCTGAAGGCCGAACTGGACCTGCTCCGTGCCGAGCATGCCGCCACGCACGACAAGCACCTGAGGCTGTTCGCCGAGTTCGACAACTTCCGCAAGCGGACCGCCAAGGAGCGCCTGGAGCTGACCCAGACCGCCGGCGCCGCGACCATCACCAGCATCCTCCCCATCCTGGACGACATGGAGCGCGCCATCGCCAGCAACGCCACGGTCGACGATCCCGCCGTGCTGCGGCAGGGGTTCGAACTGGTGCACCAGAAGTTCACCAATCTGCTGGCCCAGCAAGGCCTGGAAAAGATGCAGGCCAAGGGCGCCGCGTTCGATGCCGACCTGCACGAGGCCATCACCAAGACCCCGGCCCCCGAGCCCGACCTGAAAGGCAAGGTGGTCGACGTGATCGAGAACGGCTATCTGTTGAACGGCAAAGTGATCCGCTACGCCAAGGTGGTCGTGGGCGAGTGAGCCGCGACCACTGAGCAAGACCTGAGGCCCCGGCCATGGGGCCTGCACCCATGAGCAAACGCGATCCCTACGAAGTCCTCGGTGTCGCCCGAAACGCCAGTGCCGAGGACATCAAGAAGGCCTACCGCAAGCTGGCCATCAAATACCACCCGGACAAGAACCCGGGCGATAAGGCCGCTGAGGAGAAGTTCAAGGAAGCCGCCTCGGCCTACGAGATCCTGAGCGACCCCGAGAAGAGGGCCCGCTACGACCGCTTCGGCCATGCCGGTCCGGGCATGGGCGGTGGCGGCTTCCAAGGTGGCGGCATGAACATGGAGGACATCTTCTCCCAGTTCGGCGACATCTTCGGTGGGGCTTTCGGTGGCGGTTTTGGCGGTGGTGGCGGTCGCCGCACGGTGAAGGGCAGCAACCTGCGGGTGCGCCTGAAGCTGACCCTGGAGGAGATCGCCAACGGTGCCGAGAAGAAGATCAAGGTGACCAAACTGGTGCGCGCCAAGGGCACCGAATACGCCCGCTGCTCCACCTGCGGCGGCAGTGGTCAGGTGCGTCGTGTGCAGAGCACGTTCTTGGGGCAGATGCAAACGGTGACCACCTGTCCGGCCTGCGGCGGTATCGGCGAGACCGTGAGCAAGCGTGCGCCCGGCAGCGACGAGCACGGCTTGGTGCGCGAAGAGGTGGTGGTGCCCCTGCACATCCCCGCTGGTGTGGAGGAGGGTATGCAGTTGAACGTGAGCGGCATGGGCAACGAGGCTCCGGCCGGTGGCGTGCCCGGCGATCTGCTCGTGTTGATCGAGGAGGAGCCGCACCCCGAACTGAAGCGCGACGGTGCCAACCTGCACTACGAGGCCTTCATCAGCATGGTGGATGCGGCCCTTGGCACCAAGATCGAAGTGCCTCTGGTCGGTGGCAAGGCGAAGGTGACGATCGAACCCGGCACGCAGAGCAACCACACGCTGCGCCTGCGTGGCAAGGGGCTGCCCAGCGTGAACCATCACGGCCATGGCGATCTGTTCGTGCACGTGGCCGTTTGGACGCCCACCAACCTGAGCAAGGAGGAGAAGGCGTTGCTGGAGAAATTCCGCGACAGTCCCGGCTTCCAACCCAAGCCCACCGCCAAGGACAAGAACTTCTTCGAGCGGGTTAGAGAGATGTTCGGGAACTGAGCGCACCGCACGCTACCGTGGGACATGCACGTTCCGATAGGCGCGCCTCGCCCGACTTTCCTTGCGGTAGCGTTCCTTGGGGCCATGGAAGATGCAGCATGCTGGACCGAGGCTGGCCTGACCGGACTCTTCCTGGCATCGTTCCTGGCCGCCACCGTCTTTCCGTTCAGTTCCGATGCCGTGCTGGCCGCCATGGCGTTGGGGCCTTGGAGCAGCGTATCGCTGTGGGCGGTGGCCAGCGTGGGCAATACGCTTGGCGGGCTCACCAGCTACGGCCTGGGGCGGCTCGGCGACATGGAGCGGATAGCGCGCTGGTTGCGCGTGGATCCGGAAAAAGCGTTGCGTTGGCGTGATCGCATCGCGCTCCAAGGCGTGTGGGCGGCCCTGCTAACCTGGCTGCCCTTCGTGGGGGATCCGATCGCCATCGCGCTGGGGCTGGGCCGTTCACCGGCGGGCCCTGTGGCCCTGCTCATGTTCATCGGCAAGGCCGTGCGTTACGCGGTGATCCTGGCGGTGATGCGATAACGGAAGGCCGCCCCGATGTGGGACGGCCTCCGCACCGAGCCGGTGGTTGCGATGTACCGAGCTCAGTAGGACGTATGTTGTGGGTCCCAGTTGGTCCATCCTGCCGTCCAATCCGTGGCCCCGAAGGCACCGCGGAAGGGCACGGGATCGAAAAAGCCATCGGTCAGAGGACCGCTGAACTCCGCTCCGCTGAGCAACGCCGCACCACTGTTGGGCCGGGGATCGGGGTGCCCCAGGTCGAAAGGAGCGATCAAGCCCAGCTCATCGTTGCTGCCGAGGATCGTATTGTTCCAACCCACGGTGTGGAACCATGCGGTGATGGTGGCTTGGTCCCATTGCTGGCCTGCCGGCGTGGCCAGCGGATTGTCCATGCCGGCGAGCACGTTGTTGCGGAATTGCAGATCGCCGTTGTCGGCATTCGTCTGCGTGCTGTTGCCATCGATGTAGAGGCCCACTGGATAGCCCGCGAACACGCTGTTGTACACGCGCGTCCGTGTGTTGCGGCGCAAGTGCAGGGCGCGTGCATAGAGCGGATTGATCGACGTGCCGACGTCGGCCTTGGGTCCGATGAGGGTCACGTTGCTCCAGGTGCCCTGGCTGTACGGTGCGGCGCTGTTGCCTGCCGCATCGTTGTCGCACTCGAAGCCGTTGCTGCTGCTCTGATCTGCGATGTTCGGGTCGCGCAGGCCCAGGGCGAACTGCACCTTGCCCTGCCAGCCGAAGTCTTGGTCGAAGTCATCGTCCCAGCCACGGAACGCGATCAAGTACCTGGCGTTCACCGTGCCGCCGAACCATTCGTAGCTGTCGTCGCCACAATAGCTTACCTGCACATGGTCGATCGTGGTGCCCCGGCCCACCGAGGCCATCGTGAGACCGTTGATCTCCTGGTTGGGCTGGAAGGCGACGCCCGGGAACTCGATGCGTACATAGCGCAGGGTCCCGCTGTTATCGTCGGGGTCGTTCCCACCATACTGCGCATCGGGCCCGCCCTCGATGGTGGGGTCCGAGGGTTGGTTGTGCGGTGCCCGGCCGCAGATGATGATACCGCCCCAGTCGCCATAGTCGCGGCTGCCGGGAGGCTGGTTGCTGGTGAAGACGATCGGTCGGTCGATCGTGCCCTCGGCCATCAGCTTGCCGCCGCGGCGTACGATCAAGGTTCCTTTGGTGGGCTTGTCGCCCTTGATGATGGTGCCTGGTTCGATGGTGAGGGTGGCACCGTCGTTCACGTAAATGAAGCCTTTCAGCAGGTATGTGTGGGTGTTCGTCCAGGTGGTGTTGACGCTGATGGCCTCGGTCACCTCAATGGTGTTCGAGGGTGTGGGTGCAGCGTATTCGCAGCAGCAATCCTTGTCGGCATGCGGGTCGTAGTTGGTGGCTGTGGGGTCGGTGCAGCCCTCCGCTCGCTTGCAGGCGGGAAGCGCAACGGTCACAGCGCACAGCATCAAAAGGCCTATCACTTGTTCCTTCAGGTTCATTGTCGTCAGGTTGATCATATGCCGCAAAGGGAGCCTTCGGATATTGCGTGGTGTTGAAGCCGATCTTATTGGATCGTCACGCGGCCTTAAGGTTGTGTTGTGCGGGAGCGTGAGAGGATCGCCGTGCCCAACGATCAGAAGCGGAATCCCGCGCCGATCGTGTAACAGGCACCACGTCGGAAGCTCATCACCTCCTCGTCGGGACCTCCGATGCGTCCGTCGCCATTGGAGTCCTGCACCAGGCGTGTGCGCTCGTTCAGGATGTCCTGCGCGCCCACCTTCACCTCCAAACGCTCCCCGAAGCGCTTGCTCAGCGTGATGTCGATCACGTTGCGCGGTAGTTCATGGATATCGGGGGTGCCATAGGTGCCAACAGCGAAAAGCCGTGGACCGATCACGTTGTACAGGATGTTGTACTGCAGGCCGCGCGCGGTATCGGCATAGTAGAGACCCGCGTTCACGATGTATGGCGATTGGCCCATGAGTGGACGCCGCTGTGCCTGTCCGGCCGCGCCAGCCCCCAGCACTACTTCGGTGAACACATAGGTCGCATTGCACATCACGCCCAGCTTGCTCAGGTAGCCCTGCTTGATGAAGCTGTTCAACGACCGACGTATCTCCACCTCGCCGCCCATGCTGTAAGCGCGCTCCGCATTGCCGAAGGTGAAATTGCGCGTGCCGCCGGACCCGGCGCCGGGCAGGAAGAACATCTCGATCGGGTCGGTGAAGTGCTTGTAGAACACACCCACGCTCATCACTTCGGCCAGGCCGGGATAGAACTCATAACGCAGGTCCACGTTACGCACGGTTGCGGTGCGAATGCTGTCATTGCCGCGCAGCACGTTGTTCATGCTGAAATCGTAGAAGGCGAACGGTGCCAATTCACGGAACTCCGGCCTGTTCACCGTGGTGGACCAGGCCGCGCGCAGGTGGGCACGTTCGGTGAGGGCGCGCGACACATTGATCGAGGGCAGGACACTGAGCACCGGGTTGTCCACCGCCACGCGACGACCGCCGAAGGTGGCACTGTTCAGCTGCTGTGTATTGTGCTCGGCCCGCACACCCGCACTGATGGTCGTCGCGGTCGCTAAGGTCAATGTGCCGCCTGCGTACGCGGCGAGCAATGTGTTCACGGCCGTGTAGCGGTCGCTCGGGTTGGTGCCTTCTTCCAGCTTGAACCCGGTGCCGGAATTGATGTTGTCGGCAGCGAACACCTCATGGAGCGGTAGGAGCAGCAGTGACCGGTCGAAGGTGGCGTTGTTCGCCGCTCGGAACGACATCCATCGTGCATTGAAATCGCGGTCCTTTCGCTCCACGAAGACACCCGTACGCAGCTTGAGGGTGCGGTCGCCGCGGATCGACTTGTGCTCGTGGTCCACCTTGCCGGTGATCACTTTCTCCACCATGTCGCTGAAGAACCGGCCGGCATCCGACGTGTTCGCACCGGGAGGCAGTACCACGTTGAACGGTGCATCGGCATCGGTCTCGTTCATGCTGCGCACCGATCGCACGCGACGGAAGTCAGGTTCCTTGCTCAGTGCCAGGCCGTAACCGGCCGTCCAGCTAAGGCGTGATAGATCGGGGCGGAATTCATGTTCCCCATGCAGCTGGCCGCTGTAGATCGTGCGCTGCTGATAGCGGAATGCGTAATTGCGCACCTCGAACTGCTCTTCGAAACTGTTGCCGGTACGTACAGTGGTGCGATCGATGCCCTGTTGTGTGAACAGGTTGCGGAACTCCAGCTTGTGACGCGGTCCGATCAGCACGCTGAAATTGCTCATCACGCTCGCCCGCACCTGATGGATGGACTCCTGATCGGAGTAGTCGTAAATGCGGTCGCTGCGCTGCAGCACGGGGTCGAACACGTTGTAGTTCTGGTTGCGCGCCGTGTAGGAGAGGAGGCTGTTGCCATAGCTGATGCTGCTCACGTTCCCGCCGCTCACCTTGCCACCGGGCGCACCAATGCGTTTGGTGAACATCAGGTTGAAACGCTGGTCGGGCATTGCGGTGCTTTCATGCACGCCCCAGTTGTTCGCGAGGCTGCGGCCCGCCGCGGTGAGCCGGTCGGGTGTCAGGTTGTGAAGACTGCCGGGGAACCCAGCGGGCAGTTGACGCAGGCCGTTGTCGAAACCGAGGGCATCGGTGCCGCTCTTCGCACTGCTGAAGAAGAGTGCACCGGTGGTGCCGCTGCGGTACGACGTGCTGTATTCGAAACGCACCTGGTCCTTCTCAGGCGCGTTCATGGTGTACACCTTGATCACGCCACCAGCGAACTCACCAGGTAGCTCGTCCGCAGCGGTCTTGTACACCAGCACCCGGTCCAGCACGCCGCTGGGCAGAATGTCGAAGCTGAAGGCACGGCGATCGGCCTCCAAGCTCGGGGCCGGCACGTCGTTCAGCAGCACCGTGTTGTAGCGGTCGGCCAGGCCACGGATCATCACGAAGCGGTCGCTCACCATGGTGACGCCAGGGATCCGCTTCACCACGTCGCCCGCCGTGCGGTCCTGGCCCTTTCCTATCTGTTCCCGTCCCAAGCCGTTCAGCACCTGCTCACTTCGGCGCATCTCGAGCATGACGGCAGCGTCGCTCTCCGTGCGTTTTTGTCGCACCACCTCAGCGGCCTCCATCTCGATGCTCTCCGTGGTCATTGCGAAGTTCACAGTGAGGGTCTCACCCGCACGGAGCGTCACACTGCGCTCCTCCTTTCGCAGTCCCACGAAGGAGGCGACGATGGTGTACGAACCCGGAGCGCAGGTGAACAAGTAGCGCCCGTCCACGTCGGTGTTGGCGCCGGTGGTGGTGCCTTGGATCATCACGCTCACGAAGGGGGCCGGGGAAATGCGGTCTTCCTCTTGGATGGTGATGGTGCCGTTGATGGTGGCCTGCTGCGCGCTCGCACGAACCACGATGAAAAGAAGAAGGATGCTCAGGTTCCGGTTCATCGCGTACGTGGAACGGACTGCTGCCCGTTCCGCGCTGCAAAAGTCCCGGTGGGGTATTGCCCCGGTCTTGCCCGGGCGTTAAGACGTGACGGCCGTTCCCGCCTCGTGTTTTACCGGATCGTTAACGCGGCCCTCCATGAACCACCACTTCGGCAAGGGCTGTTCTTTGCGACGCTCCTTCCACATGTCCACCAAAAGGTCCTGCAGCAAGGTGGTGGCCTCGTCGATGTTGTCCACCACGTGCACGAAGCGCAGTTCTTCGCGGCCGATGGTGCCCTCGTTGTACATGCGCTCCAGTTGGTCCAGCGTGGACTGCCAATAGTCGCGGCCATAGAGGATCACCGGGAAGTTCTTCACCTTGCCGGTCTGGATCAGGGTGATCACCTCGAACATCTCATCGATCGTGCCTGCGCCGCCGGGCATCACCACGAAGCACACGCTGTACTTCAGCAGCAGCACCTTGCGCACGAAGAAGTGGTCGAACGTGAGGCTGACGTCCAGGTACGGGTTGGGCATCTGTTCGTGCGGCAGCACGATGTTGCACCCCACGCTGGTGGCACCCACGTCGCGCGCGCCGCGGTTGGCGGCCTCCATCACACCGGGCCCACCGCCGCTCATCACCGTGAAGCCCACACGGCCCACGCGCCGGGCCATTTCGCGGGTGGCGATGTAGTAGGGGTGGTCCTCCTTGAACCGGGCGCTGCCGAAGAAGGTGACGCAGGGGCCCACGAAGTGCAGCTTGCGGAAGCCATAGAAGAACTGTTGCATGATGTGCAGCAGCGTCTTGAATTCGCGCCATCGCGAACGTGGTCCGCTCAGGAAGCTCAGGTCGATGCGGGTGCGGGCGGGGTCGATCGTCTTGCTCACGTGGCGAAGTTACCGAGGTGGGCGAGGGGCGGGCCGTGCCGTTCTACCGCAGGCCTTCCCACCACCGGGTGTTGTGGCGGGTGGTGTCATCAAGGCGTACCACCTCGCCGATCATAGGGGTGAGCAGTGGCAGGCCGGCCTTCTCAGCGTGCTCTGACACCTTGATCAATGGATCATCCCAAGCGTGGTCGGCCAGGGGGAGCTTGGAATTGTGCACCGGGAAAAGGCGTTTTGCGTCTAGCTCTTGGGCGGCGGTGACCACTTCTTCGGGCAGCATATGAATGTATCGCCAGCGCGTATCGTACTGCCCGCACTCCAGGATCGCCAACTCGAACGGGCCGTGGTGCTTTCCGGCCTCGGCGAAGTGGGTGTCATACCCGCTGTCACCGCCGATGAAGAAGCGTCGGCCTCCGGAGTCGACCACATAGGCCCCCCACAGGGTCTTGTTGCGTGTGAACCCGCGTCCTGAGAAGTGCCGGGCGGGAACGCTATGCAGCACGAGGCCATCGGCCAAGGACACCGTTTCATACCAATCGGTCTCGTGCACCATGCCAGCAGGGTAACCCCACCGCTCCAAGTGGGCGCCCACGCCAAGACCGCACACAACTTGTCTCACTTTCGGGCGCAGGGCCGTCACCACCGGATGGTCCAGGTGGTCATAGTGGTCGTGGGTGATCAGCAGTAGGTCGATGTCAGGAAGGTCGTCCACGCTATAGCGGTCGGTCCCGGGGAATGCCTTGCCGAAGCCCGGCAGGGGCGCCGCACGTCCGCTGAGCACGGGGTCCACGAGGATGGTGCGCCCGTCTATGCGCAAGAGGTAGGACGAATGGCCGAACCAGACCAGCAGGTCAGCTTCGGGCGGCAAGGCTTTGAGGTCGTGCTTCTGCGTGGGGAGCGTGTCCACGGGAACGCGACGCTCGGCAGCGCGGAAGAGGAAGGACCACAACAGGCCGGGCATGGTGGCGCCCTCCGTAAGTTGTGGGGTGGGATGCTGGTTCCTGAACGCACCATCACGGAAGTGGGGTGAACGTTGGATCCGCGCCAAGCGTTCACCGTCGGCCACTTGGCCGAACACGGGTTGTTGCAGGAAAATGAGCAGGGCGATCCCGAGCAGAACGATGATCGCAAGGACCCAGATGAGCATGACCTTGGTGCGGCGCAAAGGGATGGGGAACAACAATCGTGTGGAGCGGAAAGATCGGTCGGGATCGAGCATTTCGCTGCCAGCCGCCGCTACGCGACCTGGAAAGCAGAACGGGTGGCCATCGGGCCACCCGTTCCCAGGTAACTGTCAGGTGGTCGGGATTACTTTCCGTCCTTATCGGCGTCGGCCTTCGTGGCCTCGTCCACTTTGTCGGCTTGGCGCGTGAACCAGTCGCCCACGTCGGTGGCGGCCTTGCTCACGCCGTCCTTCACGTCCCTCCACGTTTCCTCGGTGGCGTTGGTCACATCGTTCCATGCCTTTTCAACGGCGCTCTTCTGCTCGGCCACTTCGGCGCGGGTGGCCTCCTTCGCCTCGCGCAGCTCCTTGTTCAGCTTGGTATCGGCCAGTTCCGCGTCCAGTTCGGCAAGGCGGCGGTCCAGTTCGGCGCGTTTGGCCTCGAGGTCGCGGCTGAAGGCATCGCGTTCGGCGCGGATCTCCTCACGGATCCGGTCGGCTTCCGCTTCAGCGGCCGCCCTGGCCTCCATTTCATCGGTGTTGCCGGGTGAGGAGCACTGCGTGAAGAGCAGCGCCATCATGCCGAGCATCGCGGCATTGCGCATCGGTTTCAGGAAGGTGTTCATGGTCGTATCGGGTTTTGACCGAAGCACTTCAAACATCCCACCACGCCATACGATCGCCGATGCCGACAGCCGGAACAGCATGGCTGCCGCTTGACAATCAGGGACTTGTGAAGGGCGCACCCACGGGCCGCCGGGTGTGGCCGCATGAGCGGGATCGGGGAATGGCCGCCCCATCGTTGGGAGGGGTATGCGCGTTCGGCCCACGCGGAACGGCATAAACGCCCTTCGCGGCCGTTGCTCACTTCTGCTCCGGCAGCGCCAATAGCTGCGTGTACACTCCGGGACGGTGAATGCCCCTATCTGTCCATAGCACGACAAGAACGTGCTTGTGGCTACGCGTGAATATTAGGAACGGAGCATTCCGATAGAGAGCAAAGCTGCCCTACTGATAAGATGGGGGCACGGGCAGCCCGATCTGCCTATGGGGCAACTGTGGTGGCAAGCCCCGGTCTTCCATCTCTCTCGTCCATCCGGGCTTCCGACCGCCTCCCCATGTGAAATCGTACCCGGCCCGGATCCCGAACCACATGAAGGACGTTTGACGTTGCATATATGCGGCGCTGTTTGTCATGGGAAACACCACCACGCCCTGTTCGAAATACCGGCCTAAGCTGGAGCGCCAGTCCAAGCCCAGCAGCAGCCTGTCATTGTTCTTCAGCCGGACAATGCGGTCCACTCCGAAACCCAGCATCACATGCCATTGGTCCCCCAATGTGCTCCACGCTTGGACCGGCTCCATGTCTCCGGGTTGAAGAGGAGGTGATGCGGCAGATATGGTGAGTACGGCCCCCAACGGACTTGCTGCACCGCACACGGCAGACAGTTCCCACCACGAACCCTTGCCGGTCCGATGGAACACGCGAACCACCTCCCCCCAAAGCTGGAAAGGGTCGGTACGCCAAGCGCGGGGTCCCGTGAAGCCGCGTTCGAAAGGGTACCATACCATGCGGCTCCATTGCTCATCCGAGGCCAGATAAGTACCCGTGCTGTCCGAATACTGTCCTTTCAGTTCGACACCATAGGTGCCCCATGACAGCCCCGCTCCGGCCCCGATCCGGTAGGTGTCGGAGACCGGACGTTGGTAGGCCACGCCAAGGAACAGGTGCCGCCCACGATGCCGCGAGGACACCCCGTCAATATCCAACCCGACAGGTCGCTGGACCGCGCCGATGGAGAACACGCGAAAGTGGCCGACAATATCATCGGACTGGGCCGGAAGGCATGCCGAGAACGATGCCAGCAGCCCGGCAGTAAGTATCCGGCACCACGCCCAATGCTCCCCGGGAATCCATGGTTGCTTCATCCACGCCATCGCTTCGGCACTTTCGGGTAGCCCCAAGTGAACACATACCCCATGTGCCAGTCGAGCGTGGACATGGCGGATGAGAAGACTCCTTGTTGGATCCCCTGTGCGCTGGAATGCACATGATAGGTGCCCTCAAGTGCGCGGGAGGACAAGCCCCATGTACCGCCGATGCCCATGACCAATCTGTTCTGGCCCTTCAAAATCCTCTCCACCGCGACCGATGTACGCAGGAACGGCATGGCGGACCTCCGGGCATTGAACTCCGCCGCCACCCGGAACATTTCGGGCAATGCTCCATCGGGCCGGTCAACGCGCCAAGCAAAGGAGGAGGTGCCCGAGCCGAAAGCGATGCCTGCGCCTGCTGTTCCCGTTAACAACCAATTTCCCCGCTTGCACACAGCGGTTTGGACCTCGCCGGATAGTGCGGCAGCCTCCCAGCCTGTCATAGGAAGTCCAACCGCTTTTCCGCCCGGATTACCGAATGTTCCCAATGGTTGCTGGTCGCCACGCCACACAAAGTCGAACGGTACGTGGGATAGTCCCAAGCGCACTCCGGCTCTGCTTCGTTCGCTGATGCCCACGTGGTACATCACCTCGCCTCTCCAACCCATCGGCCAGTTCGACACCGACACGACCGCATCGGAACCATCATGGCTGGAGACCATGGCGGGCAATTGCCATACGGTCGATATACTCACACCAAGACCATGTTTGGGAGTCCAAGTCCCCTGCACATAGGCGGCCAACCCCAAGCTCCACATGGTAAGTCCAATCACGACGCTTCCCGGCCAAGCGGGACAGCATGGTTGGAACCTCATGACATGACGGTCAATAGCAGCCGTTGTAGGTATGCTGGAGTTGGCGGCTGTGGAAATTGCTCCAAGAGGTGTACCAGTATTGGCCCTTTACCTCGTTGTCGACAAAGGTTCGGTGGGTCTGCCATCCATGAATGCGATAGATGCGTCGGCACCATCTAAAGCCCTTGTGGCGGTCAAATGGCCCTCTGATTGCACAGGTAGGCAATCTGTCCTGTCCATGTACCAGCACCCTCATCTTTATACGGCGAAGCCGCCACTTCCCCCAAACTTTTTTGAACGCCCGCATTTCAG
>JGI12383J13903_1000956_pt1 | contig 16668 bp, 17 predicted proteins | sample Passage237B_FD_13903 | JGI IMG/M metagenome (IMG submission 13903)
TCCCGACGGAGCCGACCATGCCCGACCTGCGCAAGCTCAATCTGCGGATGCCTCCCGACCTGCACGCGGCCCTGCTCGACCTTGCGGCACGCGAGTGTATGAGCGCGAATGCGGTCATGGTGGCCGCGCTGCGGAACTGGATCGAGTATCGGAGCCGTCGCCTTCCTCGGGCTGCAACAACGGGGACGGCGCGGGCTGCAACAACCGGCACGGCTCGGCCAGCGACAACGGCCGGGGTAGTGCCCAAGGTCGGAGTGAATCAGCCCTGCCCGTGCGGCAGCGGCCAGAAGTACAAGCGCTGCCACGGCAGGGCTTGAAGGTGCGGTCCCCGGCTACTTCGACGGTCTCCGGGGACCGCGGTTGCTCTCACAACCGGGCGCAAGCGCCCAAGGGGATGATGCCATGAAACGAGTCTGGGAAAGTCCGGCAGCGTGCCGGTTCTTCACGCCGGAAGATGTAGTGCGGTGGGCCTTGGCGGCCTACTACGGCGCATCGCGGGACATTGAACCGCCAGCCGGCGAGCCGTGGATTGATCCGGAGAGCGGGTCTTGGGCGACTCCTGCCGCGTTCGGTCGTGCGGTGCATGCCCGGTTCACCAATGCGTTGGTGGCGGCGTCCATCGACGCGCACATTCCGTGCGACCACGGCTGCGCATCGGAGGAATATTCGTGGGACGACCGAGGCTTTCCGGGGTCGCATTCGGACTATTTGCGGGCGAAATTTCCGGACCTTTTTGGCGTGCCAGAAAATGAACCGTTTGCCGCTTCGGAAAATGGCCGAGATAATCAAGCCGAAAAGGGGGTTATTCGTGCCTGACAAAACCGGCATCGTATGCATTACGCATCGTTCGGGCCGTCCCAAGCGGGCCGCGCGGCGCCGGGTCTGGTACGTCGCGCCGGACGGCTTCCGGGAGCTTCGAATGAGCCTCGGTCTGGGCCAGCGGGCATGCGCCAAGCTGCTCGGGGTCTGCCTGCGCACCGTCCGGCACTGGGACAAGGGCCGCAACCGGGTGCCGTGGTCCGCCGTCCGGCTCCTGCGCATCCTGCGCGGCGGCGAGCTTCCCGCGACCGGCTGGGACGGCTGGCGCGTCCTTGACGGTGGCCGGCTGGTCACGCCGGCTGGCGTCACGTTCTCGGCGTCGACCGAACGCGTGCACGCTCCCGACAACATCATCAGCCAGCGGCAACCTGCCGCACATTGGCCTCGCGCGACTTGATCCATCGCATTGCGATGCCTGCACGCGCTCCGTAAGCTCCACCGCCGAACAGCCGCCAGAGCCGTGAGCCTGGCTTGTGCGGCGGCATTCCCAATCCCCACGCTTCGCCACGTGACGCGCTCGCTCCCGGGCCGGCGTGGCCCCGACATCCGGAGTTCGCATGAGTACGCACGCGGTCGAACGCGTGACCTGGGTCCATCACTGGGGCGACGATCTTTTCAGCTTCCGCACGACTCGCGGCGACTGGCTGCGGTTCGAGGCGGGGCAATTCGTCATGATCGGCATCCCGGTCGATGGCCGCCCCCTGATGCGCGCCTACAGCATCGCCAGCGCGAGCTGGGCAGAGCACCTGGAGTTCTTCAGCATCAAGGTCCAGCACGGTGCGCTGACTTCGCGCCTGCAGCACCTCGAAGTCGGCGACGAGATTCTCGTCAGCCGAAAACCCACCGGCACGCTCCTGCTGTCCGACCTCAAGCCCGGCAGGAACCTGTACTTCCTCGGAACGGGAACCGGCCTCGCACCGTTCCTCAGCCTGATCCAGGAGCCGGAAACGTACGAGCGCTTCGACCGCGTGATCCTCGCGCATGGCGTGCGCGAGACGGGCGACCTCGCCTATCGCGAATTCATCGAGCGCGAGTTGCCGCAGCACGAATTCCTCGGCGAGATGGTGCGCGAGAAGCTCCTGTACTATCCGACCGTCACGCGCGAGGCGTTCGCGAACCAGGGGCGCGTGACCGAAGCGCTGGATTCGGGCCGCATGGCCGATGCGCTGGGAATTCCGCAGCCCGATCCGCGGCACGATCGCTTCATGCTGTGCGGCAGTCCGGCCATGCTGAAGGATACCTGTGAGCTGCTCGATCGCCGTGGCTTCGTCGTCTCGCCGCGCATCGGGCAGCCCGGCGACTACGTGATCGAACGCGCGTTCGTGGAGAAGTGAGGTCAGCGGCGCGCGCGGAAGAACGCGCGCAGCAGTTCGGCGGAAGCCTCGGCGAGTACACCGCCCTTCACTTCGACACGATGGTTGTGGCGATCGCTGACCAATGTGTCGAACACGCTGCCGGCCGCGCCGGTCTTGGGATCATCCGCCCCGAACACCACGCGCGCCACGCGGGCATGCACGATCGCGCCCGCGCACATCACGCACGGCTCCAGCGTGACGTACAGCGTCGCGCCGGGAAAACGGTAGTTCCCGATCCGGCGTCCCGCATCGCGCAACGCGCGGATCTCCGCATGCGCGCTCGGGTCGCATTCGGTGATCGGCAGGTTCCAGCCACGCCCGATGACGGCGCCATCGAGAACGAGGATCGCGCCGACGGGAACTTCGTCGTGCGCGAGGCTGCCCTGCTCGGCCAATGCAAGCGCCTCGCGCATCCAGTGCGCGTCGTCGACTTCGGTTCCGGGATTTCGTGGTGGGTTCACTGCGAGGACCTTCGTGTCGTGCGCGCGGTCGGTGCCGCCCGGCATTATGCGGCGGGCACTGCATGTTCGAAGCATGGATTGATGGAAGTCAGCAAGATCGGGACGGCGCACGTTACCCTCGTCGCGTGAACGACTTCCGCAACACGCCCAGCCCGATGCAGAACCCCTCTTCATCACCGCACGTCATTGCCTGGCATGCGCTGCCTCCGGACGCCGTGCTGCAACGGCTCGCGACGTCCACTGGCGGCCTCGACGATGCCGAAGCCCGGGATCGGCTCAATCGCTTCGGTGCAAACGCGCTGCCGCGGCCGGCGAAGATCCCCGCATGGCGGCGCTTCCTGCGCAACTTCAACGATCCGCTGATCCTGTTCCTGCTCGCCTCGGCGATTGTCGCATTGCTGCTTGCCCATCATGTCGACGCGATCGTGATCGCCGCCGTCGTGTTCATCAATGCAGTCGTCGGCCACGTGCAGGAAGGCCGTGCCACGCAGGCTCTCTCGGCGCTCGGGGCGATGCTTGCGCCGGAGGCCCGTCTCGTCCGCGACGGAAGGCGCACCACGCTTCCCGCCGACGCCGTGGTCGTCGGCGACATCCTGATGCTGGAGGCCGGAGACCGCGTTCCGGCCGATGCGCGGGTGATCCGCGCGCGCGGATTGCGCATGGACGAATCCGTACTCACGGGCGAATCGGTACCGGTCGAGAAGTCGGCTGCGCCGGTCGATGCGGATGCNGAACTCGGCGCCCGCGCGTCGATGCTGTTCTCCGGCACGCTGGTCGGCTCCGGGCAGGCGGTTGCGGCCGTCGTCGCGACGGGCTCGGCGACGGAGATCGGCCGGATCGGCACCCTGCTCGGCCGCGTGGACACGTTGACCACGCCACTGCTGGAGCAGATCGGCCGCTTCGGACGCGCCTTCACCGTGTTCGCGATCGCGATGGCTGCCGCCCTGCTGGCGTTCGCGGTGTTCGTGCGCGGGTACGAATGGCTGGATGCGCTGATGGTCGTGGTTGCCGTGGCCGTCGGCGTCGTACCGGAAAGCCTGCCCGCCGTCATCACGATCACGCTGGCGATCGGCGTGCGCCGAATGGCCGCGCGCAACGCCATCGTGCGCCGCCTGCCGGCCGTCGAAACGCTGGGCGCGACCACGGTGATCTGCTCGGACAAGACCGGCACCCTCACACGCAACGAGATGAGCGCGCGCAGCGTGAGGACGTCGCTCGGGCTCGTGACGGCCGACGGCGGCGGTCTCGCGCCGATAGGCGCCGTGTTCGCCATCGAGGGCGGCGATGCGGCGCTCGCTGCCGCCGTTCATGTCGCGCGCATCGGTGCGCTCTGCAACGACGCACGTCTGGTCGAAGCCGATGGACGATGGCGCTGCGACGGCGATCCCATGGAAGGGGCCCTGCTGACGCTCGCGGCGAAGGCCGGGCAGGATGCCGCAGTGCTGCGTGCGCAGTTCCCGCGCCTGGACGAGATTCCGTTCGATGCCGCGCACCGCTTCATGGCGACATTGCATGCGACGCAGGAGGAGGGCGCGCTGATCTGCGTGAAGGGTGCCCCGGAACAGATCATCGGACTGTGCACGACGCAGCTGGCGGCCGGCGGCGATGAAACCGCGATCGACGCGGCATTCTGGCGTGCCGCCGTCGATCGCGCCGGCGAGGAAGGCCAGCGCGTGCTCGGGTTCGCGCAGGCCCGGAGGAAGGCCGTTCCGGCATCATTCGCCATCACCGACGTGCACGAACTGTGCCTCGTCGGACTGGTCGGCTTCATCGATCCACCACGCGAGGAGGCGATCCGCGCGGTCGCCGAGTGCCGCGGCGCCGGCATCCAGGTCAAGATGATCACCGGCGATCATGCGACGACTGCCGCCACGATCGCGCGCCAGCTCGAGCTTGCCGATCGCATCGAGGTTCTGACGGGGCCCGAGCTGGAATCGATCGACGATGCCGGCCTGCCCGCAGTGGCCGAACGCACCAGCGTGTTCGCACGCGCGACGCCGGAGCACAAGTTGCGCATCGTGCGCGCATTGCAGTCGCGCGGTGAGACGGTGGCGATGACCGGCGACGGCGTGAACGACGCGCCTTCGCTCAAGCAGGCCGATATCGGCATCGCGATGGGGCACAAGGGAACCGAAGCAGCCAAGGAAGCGGCGGAGATGGTGCTTGCCGACGACAACTTCGCGTCCATCGCCGCCGCCGTCCACGAAGGCCGCGCGGTGTACGACAACATCCGCAAGGTGATCGCCTGGACGCTGCCGACCAACGGCGGCGAAGCGCTGGCGGTGATTCTCGCCCTCGCATTCGGCTGGGTTCTGCCGATGACGGCGCCGCAGATCCTGTGGATCAACATGGTGCTCACGATCACGCTCGGCATGGTGCTCGCGTTCGAGCCACCCGAAGCGGGCGTCATGCATCGGCCACCGCGTGATCGTGCCGCACCGCTCGTGTCGCCGTTCATGCTGTGGAGGATCGTGTTGGTGTCGATCCTGTTCAGCGTCGGAGTCTTCGGCATCTACGCATTCGCATTGATGCGCGGCCATGATGTCGCCACGGCGCGCACGATGGTCGTCGACATGCTCTGCGTGCTGGAGATCTTCTATCTTTTCAACGTGCGCTACCTGCACGGCACGTCGTTTTCGCTGGAAGGCCTGCGCGGAACCCCCGCCGTTCTCGCCGCCATCGCCGCCGTCGTCATCGCCCAGTTCGCGTTCACCTACCTGCCGTGGATGCAGGCGATCTTCGACACGCGCCCGGTTCCGCTGCTCGAAGGCGTGATCATCGTGCTCGTAGGTGTCTGCACGATGGCGTTGCTCGAGATCGAGAAATGGATGCTGAGGAAGGTCGGATGGTTCGACGAACTGCGCCAACCCGATTCGGCCTGATCATGCAGGCGGTGCGACGCGTGCGCCGGGGCTGTCGTCATTCAGGCCGTGCGCGCTATTCTGTGCATCCCGCGCGTGACACAGGCCGCACACCCGCGAGGACCGAGATGAAACGATTCCCTTCCCTGCTTCTTCCTCTCCTGATTCCGCTCATGGCTCCCACGCACGCACAGAAGCCCCACTCTCCCGCTCCTTCCTCCGCCGAGTACAAGGCGCTGTTGGCAACCGCGACGGAAGCGGCCCGCAGCGAGCTGAAGCACACCGTCACGCTCGATGCCGAAGTGCTCAACGTGGCGCCGCCCTGGGCCTTTCTCAGCGCCCGCATCCTCGGCGCCGATGGCGCCGCCTACGCGTTCGAGGGAACCCGCTGGGAGGCTGCCGCCGCAGCCGGTGGCATGTCGAACCAGTATGTCGGCCTGCTGCGCGAGACGAACGGACGCTGGGCCATCGTCCAGCAGTCTCTCGGCCCGACCGACGTCGTGTGGGAATCGTGGGCAGAGACCTACGGCGCACCGACGGCGCTCTTCGCGATCGATTGACGGCCGCAGCGAGTTCGCCTAACGCCTGCCGCGCGCTGCGATCCGCACGGCCGACGTGGTTGGCGATGCCCGTACTCGATTCTTGTCATGATCGGCGCACGCCGTCCGAGCATGCGCCGTCCGCGCATGCGTCGTCAATGTACGCGACGCGCACGAATACGGAGCGGACCTGCAGGTCCGCTCCGTGATGCGTTGCGAGCCGCCGGTGGATCAGCGTGGCGGCGTCAGGATCGTGTAGTGCGGAGTGCTGGTGAACCAGCGGCCGTTGTCGTAGGTGATGCGCTGCGTCCCGTCGGCGTTGCGATTGTTCGAGCCGATGAACGTCACCGTGCCGTTGTCGTTGCGCGCGACGATCTCCGTGTGGGACATGCCACCGCCCTGGATGATCACCACGTCGCCCGGTCGTGCCTGCGAGAGCGGTGTCGGCGTCCATCCCGCATTGCGCAGATTGCGGTCCAGCACCACGACGGCATCCGAACGCTGGCCATGCGTGATCAGGCCCGCCTTTTCCAGCACGGCGGAAACGAAGTTCGCGCAGCACAGATTGCTCGGCACGTTCGGATTCATCGGCAGGTCGCCGCTGCGCTTGAGCTCGGATGCGTTGCGATCGAGGTACTGCGCAGCGATGGACGCCGGATTCCCGCTGCCGGCCGGAGTGGACGGCGCGGGCCCGCTCACGCGCCCGGCCCCGCCGCCCGGCACGTGCACGACCTGACCGGGATAGATGAGGTTCGGATTGCCGATCTGCGGGTTGGCCGCGATCAGCGACGAAAGCGAAACGCCGTGCTGCTGCGCGATTCCGGACATCGTGTCGCCGCGCCGAACCGTGTAGTCCGCGGCCGGCGTTTGCGAGGTCGTGCCGCCGCTCGAAGGCACGTGTACCGTCTGGCCGGGATGGATCAGGTTCGGATTGCCGATCTGCGGATTGGCCGCGATCAGCGCCGACAGCGAGACGCCGTGACGCTGCGCGATCCCCGACAGCGTGTCGCCGCTGCGCACGGTGTAATCCGACGCGGTCGACTGCTGCGCGCCGCCACTCGGCAGATGGACCGTCTGGCCGGGATGGATCAGGTTCGGATTGCCGATCTGCGGATTGGCCGCGATCAGCGCCGACAGCGAGACACCGTGGCGCTGCGCGATCCCCGACAGCGTGTCGCCACTGCGCACGGTGTAGTCCCCGCCCGCTGGTTGCGGTGCCGGTGAACCAGGTTGCGGCGCGGGCGCCGGACTGCTGTCCAGTTCGCCACTGATCCGCGCGCGGACCTTGCTGGTGGCCTCGCCTGCGGTGATGCGCCCGTCCCCGTTCAGATCGAGTCCGCGATTGGCGTTGTACGCATTCGATCCCGCACTGAACAGCGTAGTGTTCGGATCCGGTTTCGGGCTTCCGGACAATACGGACGTATAGACGGCTTCCAGTGTGCCCAGCCGCCCGGTGAACGGAACGAAGTATTTCTCGACGTAGTGCAACTGCTGAACCGGCGTCATGCGCGCGAGTTCGGCCGTCGAGGTGCCGAGGCCGCGCGCGGTGCTGTCGAGGAACTGGATCAACCCGGTCGCCGTGCTCGTCGGGTTGCGCACGCTCGGAGAGAACGTGCCGCCGGTCTCGAAGCTCATCGTCGCCATGATGAACTCGGGCCGTGTGCCGAGACGTGCGGCCATGGCTTCCACTTCGGCGATGAACTGCGGCGTCACGTTCGGATTTCCCGGGACACCGGCGATGCGGTTGTAATCGAATCCACCCGATTCGGCGTGGACTTGCCCCTGATCGACGGGCGCAGCCACGGCAGACTCGCCACCGGAGGGGATGTGGATCTGCTGCCCCGGATAGATCAGGTTCGGGTTGTCGATCTGCGGATTGGCGGCAAGCAGCGAATCCAGCGAGACACCGTGCTCGGCGGCGATGCCGGAAAGCGTGTCGCCGCTCTGGACGGTATGGCTGCTTTCCTGGGATGCCGACAGCAGCTGCGGGCTGTTGGAGACTGCATTGATCTCGGGCATTGGAGGATCCTCGCGAGTCGTCGATTGGTCGTGCCGACGACATGGAATCGCCGGATCGTGCCGATTAGGCCGCGCCGAGGCGCAGCCGCCCATCCGGTCGTGCCCTAGCTAGGGACATCCCCAGTACCGCGGTTCTGCAACGCGCGACACCAAGGGTTATCCCGAGCAAGGGACAATCCGTATGTATCCGGCGATCGCGGAACCACACACTCGCGGGGCAGTCACCCGCTTTCCGCACCCATCGCACTCAGGAGGACATGAAGATGAGCGTCTCCGGAAATTCGCAGGCCCTGGGCGACAACCGCTTCTTCGAGAACATCCGGTTCCGGGGCGACGTCGACCAAACCCTCGCCCAGGCAGACCCGAGCATCGGCAGCGTGCGGATTCGCGCGGCGCTCGATCACGTCGACGTGAACCGCCTGTCCACGACCGAACGCTCGGTCCTGCTTGCGCATCTGGACGTCCTTTCCGGCGATGGCGCGATCAGCAATGCGGACGCCGACCTGATCACCGACCTCGTGGATCGCTTTTCCGCGACCGGCCCGTTGCAGGATGTGCTCCACGATGCCGCCTTCAGTGCACTCGGAGGCGCATCCTCGTTCCTTCCCTTCTCGATGGCGGGGCTCGCCGCGTACACCGGAAGCGCGTTGTTCGGCGCCACGCTCGGCGTCCTCGTCGATCGCACCGTGCAGACGTTCAAGGACACGCTGTTCCTCGCCAGCGCGAACTCGATGATCGACGGGTGCGCCAAGTCGACGTATGGCGGCGACAAGGTCGCACGGGCACTGGAGAACGCGGATCTTTCCCGACTCAATCCGGCCGAACGCGCCAAGCTGCTTTCGATGATCGGCTTCGCCGCCGCCGACGGCCGGATCGGCCTGGTGGATGCCCGCGCGATCTGCGACTACCTCGAGCAGGCGCAGGGCCTGAGCGCAGCCTCCGGCGCGAGTGGCGAATGGACCGTCGACCGGAGTTCCGATGGAAAGGCGACGATCGATCTCGGCAACTACACGCTGACGCTCAACGAGCACAACTCGGAATTCGTGCTGACCAACAAGGACTCCGGCGAACGCACGCGCATCTGGGGCGACCCCCACTTCGAACACAACGGATCGCGTGTCGGCGACTTCTACGGCACGACCACGCTGAACCTTGCCGACGGCACGAAGATCACGATCAATACCACGCCGTGGGAGGCCGGCAACAACGGCATGACCCTGTCGAGCACGTTGACGATCACCCAGGGCGATCGCGTCATGCGCGTGACCGGACTGGACCAGAACCGGATCGGCGACCTCGACATCCAGCAATTGCCATTCACCGGCCGTCTCGTGGACGCTGCGGTGGACGATGGCACCAACATCTACGAGAACCCGGAAGGTGGTCCGTGGATGCGCCTGGACAATGGCGGCTGGCTGACCCCGATCGACGGCGAGTTCCTGTCGCGGATCGTCTGATCCGCGCAGACCGATCCGCTCGCACGCGGCGGTTCGCGATTCGCGCCGCCGCTGCGATTCCCGGGAGGACACTCGACACAGGGGGAATCCGCACTCGCAGAGGCAACCATGAGCACGACGCCGATTCATGGCACCGGTACCCCGCCCTCTTCCATGCAATGGTCGCAGGAAGCCGACGGCATGGAGGATCCGCACGCATCAGGGCACGAACCAGGCAGTGGCGAGTCGGGCGAAACCGGCGATGCCGACGTCCCCTTGCGCATGCGAACGATTCCCGACGCTCGCGACACCTTCATTCCGCCGCGACGTTTCGCGGGCATTCCGGGCGGCGTCGAGCGACCCGCCGGGGAAGGAGCGCAGTCAGGCGGCAGCACCTCGGCTCAGTCGCGTGACGCGATACCACCGCGCGACGGCGGGTCGCATCACGAAGGATCGCGCGTTCGTGCCGATGGACCGCCGGGCCGCGATGGCCCGGGCAGCGGACGCGGTGACGCACCGGGTGCCGGTCGTGGCGACGGCATGCCGCAACATGGCGGCAGCACTCGCCCGGGGCGCACCGATGGCGCGATGGGCGGGTACGCGCACCGAGGCGGCCCGGCCGGGAGTCCGATGCACCCCGGGCACGCGACATCGCCTCGCGGCGAGGGCGTCGGCGGCAGCACGACATGGGGAGACTTCGCGCGCGGCGGCTTGCCGGCAGGTCATCCGGTCCTCGGCATCGTTGGCTCGATCGCGCGCCCCCTTCTCGGCGTGCTCGGCGACGGCGCTCGCTCGGTTCCGCTCGGCCACGTGCAACCGACCGATCCCGCTCTGCCGCTGCACGCGGCAGGAGTTGATTCCGGTGTCGCGCAACGACCTGCTGCTTCGACGCTCGTCGACACCGCACGCCAGGCGCCGCTGCCCGCGCCCGCTGGCGGTCAGCCGCCGCCGATTCCGGGCCACCCGACACCCGCGGCCATGCCGGCTCCTCAAGGATCGGGACAACAGGCGAATGCCATGCCGCACGCGGCGAATCCGCCCGGTACGGCGAACCCGATGTCCGCGGGCACGCGCGGACCGCAGCTGCAGGCCGGCACCAACGCAGGCAGTCCTTCGATTTCATCCACCACGCATGCCGCGAGTCCGACGCCAACCGCGACGGCTCGCGTCGGCGGCGACCATCCCGTCGCACTTCCCGCGTCCGCGACTGCGCAAGGGCGCGGCACCGGCGTGCAGGACATCGCCATGTCGCCGAACCTCGCTGCGTCGGCCCGGACGCAGGGAGGAACGGACATCGCCACGATGTCGAACATGCAGGCGGCATTCGCGTCGAACGCCGCTCGCAATGTTGCCTCGCCCGCATTGCAGGCGATCCAGCCCGGCACCCTCACCCTCGCCTTCGTTCCGCCAGCGCTTTCCGGAGACGAACCCGCCGAAGCATCGCGCGCCGCGCTGTTCCGTGGTCAGGATGTGGAAGGCCACGAGAACTTGCGTGACATCTTCGGCCGCAGCTACGTGTTCAGCGCAGATGGCCGGCTGGTGACGCGAGCGGAGGAGCAGCGGGAGATCGATCCGGTGCAATCGACCGCGGCAGAAGCCATCGACGCCGACCACGTCGCGAACCATGGCGAGCTGTCGACACACGAGCTGATATGGCGCATCGCAGTGCCGGCCTTCGCCGGCGTCGGATCGCTGCTCGGCGGCGTCGCGGCCGGCGCGGCGGCGACTGCGGGATCGACCGGCATGAGTGGCGGCTTGCTGCTCACGGCAGCCATCGGAATCCTCGGTTACGGCACGGTGCGTGCGACCAATGCCCTGCGCGCGATGGCAGCCGCCGGCGAATCGATCCATCCCCTCGAGAATCGTCGGGCAGGCGCACAGTGGCTTGCCGCCGGCACCCAAGGTGCAGGCAGCCTCGCGTCACTCGCGCTGCTCCTGCTGTAGGCGATCGAGTGAATGCGCAGTGCCGGTTCAGGCACTGCGCAGGACGGTCTCGATGTGCAGCGAACCGAGGCCGTTCTCGGCGAAGCGTTCGATCAGTGCAGGAGCGCATTCGCGCAACGCATCGCGTGCGGTCGGCGACGTGACCTCGGCGCGAAGCTCCCAGCCCGACTCGCCGCGCGTGAGCGTGAGGTCCGTGCCGGGAAGCGTGTCGTCGGAAAGCCGCAGCAACACCTGCCTGTCGCGCCCGGCGACGACCTGATCCGGTGCCGTCACCAGCATTCGCCGCACATGCTTCTCGATGAGCTCGCCGATGCCGGAAGACGCGGCCAGTGTCGGCGCGTTCGGTACCTGCTGCGGCAGATCGAGCACGAGTCGATGCGCGTGCAACAATGCGGCGGTCTCGGCGGACAGCGCCTCGGCGGGAAGCCGGGTGGAGTCATCGTGCACCGTGCGGAGATCGCGCGGTGCGTCCGAAGCCCCGGTTTCGTCCGGGCGCGCGCCCTGCTCCAGCAGACGCCGGAACTGATCGCGTTCCTCGGGTTCGATGCGGGTCCGGCGCCCGCACGGGTCGCGCTCGTCGTGACGCCGCGTCTCCGGCCTGGATTCATTGGCAGAACTCGCGCGCATGATGCTACCTCCCGGAGTTGATGCTGCGATGGATGACCAGGTCCTCTGTCATTGCCTCCTCGATCCTCTCGCGGTGCAGTTCGTTCCCGCGCAGCCATTCGCGTTTCCGCCGCTCCAGCGCGTCGAACTTCGCGTTCGCCTTGAAGAACGCCTGGACGGCTTCCGCGAGATCGTTGCGTGCCGCCTCGAGCCGACGTTCGGCAGCCATCAGTTCCGCGCCCATTTCGTCCATGCGAGCGGCGAGCAGTGCGGCCCGCGCAGCGCTCCGGGTGAGATCGACGGGCAAGCCGGCGCTGGCTGCGAGGCGCACGAGGCGGTCGCGTGCGGCCGCGCGCTCGGACGCAACGGCGTCGAGATCGCTTCGGATGCGGTCTCGCTCTGCCTCGTGTCTCGCGACGATCTCCCGGTGGCGCACCACGACCTTCATCGCGCCGTCGCGCCGTGCGCGACGAGCGGCCACCAGTGGATCGAACGGGCATCGCACGCTCATCCGAACAACCTCCTCAAGCCCTCCACCGCGTCGTCGAACCGCGAAAGTTCGGCTGGTGGCTGCTGCAACAACTGGCGGATCGCGTCGATGCGCGCGACCGCGAAATCGGCATCGGCATCGGTGCCTGCCTTGTACTCGCCGAGTTGCAGAAGCAACTCGATTTCCTGGTGCTTCGCCACGTACTTGCGCAACTGGCCGGCAGCGCGCAGGTGATCGGCGCCGACGACGCGCGACATCACGCGGCTCGCACTGGCAAGCACGTCGATGGCCGGATAGTGGTAGGCGGCCGCCAGCTTGCGTGACAGGATGATGTGGCCGTCGAGGATCGAGCGGACTTCCTCGGCAACCGGGTCGGATCCGTCCTCTTCTTCCATCAGGACCGTGTAGAACGCCGTGATGGACCCGTGCGCGTTGTTTCCCGACCGCTCGAACAGGCGCGGCAACTCCGAGAACACGGATGGCGGATAGCCGCGTCTGGCCGGTGGCTCGCCGACGGCGAGCCCCACATCGCGCAGCGCTCGCGCGAAGCGCGTCGCCGAATCCATCATCAGCAGCACGCGCCGGCCACGATCGCGGAAATGCTCCGCGATCGCGGTGCCGAGATAGGCGGCTCGCGCGCGTTCCGATGCCGGACGGTCGGACGTCGCGACGATCAGCACGCTGCGCTCGAGCCCCTCCTTGCCGAGGTTGTCGTGGATGAATTCGTTGACTTCGCGACCGCGTTCGCCGACGAGCACGATGACGTTGACGTCGGCATCGGAGCCCCGCGCAAGCATGCCGAGCAGCGTGCTCTTTCCGCCACCGGCAACCGCGAAGATGCCGACGCGCTGCCCCTCGCCCACGGTGAGCACCGCGTCGATCGCGCGCACACCGGTGGCGAACGGACGCGAGATCAGCGTGCGGTCCAGCGGATTGGGCGATTCGCGATGAATCGCGACATGATCCTCGATCCTTTCGAGCGGACGTCCATCCATCGGCGTTCCCAGCGGATCGAGGATCCGGCCGAGCAACGCATCACCGGCGCCGATCGTCGCCTGTCGTCCCATGGAGACGACCTCGGTGGCAGCGGAAATCCCTTCCAGCGGGCCCAGCGGCGTGAGCAGCGTGTGGCTTCCGGACAGCCCGACCACTTCCGCGAAGATCCTGCGTGTCGTGCCAGGCGTCCGCAGCTCGCACATCTCGCCGATGCTTGCGTGGATTCCGGTGACGCGAATCAGCGTGCCGAAAGCTTCGGCAACACGGCCGATGTGGCGCACGCCGCTGCTGCGTGCAAGCACCGCACGCAGCGGATCGTCCGCGGCATCCCAGCCGGAAGCAGCCCGCACATTCATGCATCGCCTCCCCGGCCGTCACGCAGCGCGATACGCAGCGCGGCCAGCTGTTCGTCGAGGCCCGCCTCGACCTTTCCGGATTCGGACATCAGCACGCAGCCCAGCGGATCCAGTTCGTCATCGGCGACGATGACCACCTGCGCCACGCCGGGATGCGCTTCGCGCAATGCATGAATCTCCGCCTCGACCGCGCCCAACGCATCCGGGTGCACGTGCACCTGCAGGTACTGCTGCGCGTGGATCTCGCGAATGGCTTCTTCGACGAGGGCCACCACGAGCGTGGAAGAATCCAGCCGCGGCGCGATGCGCGCGACGATCGCGCAGGCGAGGTCGGCGATGCGTGTCCGCTCTCGCGCCAGCAGTGCACGCGTCGCGCTCTGAACGCGCAGGAGGTCCGCGGCGACCTGGGCCAATCCCTCGCTACGCCCTTCCGCAACGCCTTCCGCATGCGCCTGTGCACGCGCCGCATCGACTTCGCTGCGCGCACCATCGCGAATGCGTCGCGCATCATCGAGCAACGCCTGGACATCGCGCAGCCGAGCCCAGTCCGCGCGACGGACCACCGGCCCGTCGATCGAAAGCCGCGCCTCCGGCATCTCAGAAATCCCGACGATCATCCGGGTCGCTCCATGCCGTCTGTTCCAGCGGGATTCCGGCCAGACAAGTCGCAATCGCGGCCGACGACAGCCAGCGCGTGCCTTCATCGTCCCGGTTCCCGCTGTCAGGGCCGGCGCACACGTGCAGACGTTCGACCAGCAGCGGGTGCTGCTCGGACGCGAATCCCGTCCACTCGCTCCAGCCGCGGCGCGTCAGGGCTTCGCGCAGCGTTTCATCGTCACGCATCGCGGCGTCCAGCTGCCGCTGGATTGCAGCGGCGTCCACCTGCGACAGACGCGTTGCATTCAAAGCCTCGCCGTAGCGGCGCATGCCGAGCACACGACGCAGGCGCAACACATCGAGACGATCGATGCGGGTACGGATCGCGGGCGCGAACGCGATCGCCCCGAGCAGGAGCGCGATGCGGCGCAGCGCCTCGGCGGGAAGCCGCCACCAGCCTTGCCGGACCACCACCGACGGGAGCGCTGGCGCGATGGTGCCGAACAACAGCGGTGCAGGACCCTCCGCAAGGGTGCGTGCGAGCAGGCGACGCACCGGCGACGATGCTCGTGCGCGGGCGAGCAATGGCTCGTCCAGCGGCGCGAACCACGCCGGATGCGCGTCGTCGATCGCCAACCGCTGCAGCGTGGCCCACGTTTCAGGCACGGCCCGCACCGCCTTCCCGATCCGCCGCGGCGCCACGCCGCCGCCGCAGGCCGGAACGTGCCAGCAGAACGAAGCCGATCCCGCCCAGAAGCGCCGGAACACCGACTGCCGCGGCAACCGGAACGACGCCCAGATGGTTCTTGCCCCTGTCGCCGTGCTGAAGCGCGTTGCTGAGCTCGCTGTTGTCGCGCTCGAAGAACTTGACCGTCACGCGATTGATGTTGTCCAGCCCCTCGACCGCATCGGTGACGATGGCCTTGATGTCCGTCTCGCGATCGGCAAGCGCCGCGCCGGGCTGCTCGATGATCACGACGGCCGCGGATGCGGAGTTCTCCTTGTTGCCTATCGGATCGGATTCCGGCAAGGCGATGTGCACGCGCGCGGTGACGACGCCGTCGATCTGCTGCAGGGTGTGCTCGAGTTCCTGCGCGATCGCGTAGAGATAGCGCGCACGCTCCTCCAGCGGCGAGGACACGAAGCCTTCCTTCTTGAAAACCGCCCCCATCGACTCGAACGGTGCCGATGGCAATCCTTTCGCCTGCAGCAATTGCATCGCCAGCGGCAGGTCGTCCTTGGCGACATCCACGGTCCAGCCCTTCTTGTTGTCGGCCGGACGCTTGTCGGCATCGATGCCGGCCGCAAGAAGCGTGCTCTGCACCTGGTTCGCCTGCTGCTCGTCGAGGTTCGCGAACAGCGCAGTCTTGCCGCACGCGGCGAGCGCCAGCGCGCTCGCCGCCAGGGATGCAAGCCACAGTCGAGGGGACATGCCGTGCCTCCCGTCAGGATTGCTGCCGGAACAGCTGCTGCACGCCGTCCGACGTACGGTTGGCGACGTTCGACGTCAACTCGCAGTGGAACAGGAACTCGTGGCAGCGGACCGACAGCATCAGCATGTCGCCCGGGGTCAGGTCGGACTTGCTGCTGGCCACGCGCGTGAGGTCGCCGAGCTGGTCGACGCGGCCGTTGAGCGAGTCGAGGGTTCCAAGCAACGCGCGGAAGCCCTCGGAATCGGATGCGGCCGCAGGCACACCCTGCACGGCGTCTCCGGATGGCTGGGCCTGCGCGTAGGACGCATGGAAATGCGCGATGTCGACCACCGACACCGGCTGCCGTGCGGTTGGCTGCTGCACGGCCGCCTGAGCGGCCTGATCGATCGCGAGCGGAACTGCTTCGATGCTCATCTGTGCTCTCCCGGTGAAGTGGGATGGACGCTCCTGCAACCTGTCGGATGCAGGACACGCCTCATTGCTTGCGGCCCAGTGTTTCGAGCGCCTGACCCACGCTGTTGTTCGACGTCGATGCGCTGTTGGACATGAACTGCATGCGCATGCTCTCGGCGCTCAGGTGGACCATCGTGGACGGTTTGTCGGCGCCGGCGTTCAGGTGATCGGAGAGATTGGCGATGGTCGCCGCCTGCTGGTCGAGCGCCTTGCCCCACGCGCCGGCCATCGCCTCGAACCAGCTGGTTGCCTCGGCTTCGCCTACCGGCCGACGGGCCTTGCCGCCGATGCCGGCATCGGCGG
>JGI12383J13903_1000957_pt1 | contig 16578 bp, 14 predicted proteins | sample Passage237B_FD_13903 | JGI IMG/M metagenome (IMG submission 13903)
CGAGCGCGGAGATCATTCGCCCGTATCTCCATAATGGATACCCACCGCGCTTCAACGGAGCCGCGCTCTTTCGAGCGCGGAGATAAGCGAAAAACGAGAAAAGGGCTAACCACGGGCCAGCTTCAACGGAGCCGCGCTCTTTCGAGCGCGGAGATATCGGCCGATGTCGTTTTGCGCGCGGTGGATGTGGCCGCTTCAACGGAGCCGCGCTCTTTCGAGCGCGGAGATTGTGCCTCAACTCAGGCTCGCTCCAAGGCTGGTCCGCTTCAACGGAGCCGCGCTCTTTCGAGCGCGGAGATACACCGTCGAGAGCGCGAAGGAGCAGCATGGGGAAGCTTCAACGGAGCCGCGCTCTTTCGAGCGCGGAGATCGAACGTCCCAAGTGAGCCACGCGGCTCTAAGCCCTCGCTTCAACGGAGCCGCGCTCTTTCGAGCGCGGAGATGCGGCCTAACGCTCGAGGATCCCGCGAACATGGAACCGAGCTTCAACGGAGCCGCGCTCTTTCGAGCGCGGAGATTCGAAAAACCGCGCCGTCTCCGCCGCGGAAGTTCTGCTTCAACGGAGCCGCGCTCTTTCGAGCGCGGAGATTCTGCCGCGGAATAGTGCAGGCTCACGTCAGCGCCTCGCTTCAACGGAGCCGCGCTCTTTCGAGCGCGGAGATTTGCGGCGTGGCGCCGGCAATCAATCCGTAGGCCATGGCTTCAACGGAGCCGCGCTCTTTCGAGCGCGGAGATGCGCAATGCCCTTCATCACGCCGCCCGTCTCGCGAGCGAGCTTCAACGGAGCCGCGCTCTTTCGAGCGCGGAGATCGCCCGGTGCGGAGGATTCAGAGCCCCAAGGCGGCGCGCTTCAACGGAGCCGCGCTCTTTCGAGCGCGGAGATAGTATGATGTGAAGAACGCCAAGGGGCAGCTTCTCGCTTCAACGGAGCCGCGCTCTTTCGAGCGCGGAGATGGCGCTTACCGGGAGGCGCTCGGCAATGCCGTCATGGCTTCAACGGAGCCGCGCTCTTTCGAGCGCGGAGATATCACGAAAGTGTCCTCGCCGCGGTGCGGACTCGGGCTTCAACGGAGCCGCGCTCTTTCGAGCGCGGAGATGGCGAGCTCCCGAGCGGGCGCGTGCTCACCCGCCAGGCTTCAACGGAGCCGCGCTCTTTCGAGCGCGGAGATCTGCACGGAGGGCGGGGAACTGTTCGATGTGTGCAAGCTTCAACGGAGCCGCGCTCTTTCGAGCGCGGAGATACAACATCGTAGGTGCCGTCGCCTACGCCGTTCAGGCTTCAACGGAGCCGCGCTCTTTCGAGCGCGGAGATCCGGCGAGGGTTTGCGAGCGGACCTGCACGCACGCGTGCTTCAACGGAGCCGCGCTCTTTCGAGCGCGGAGATGGCCCTTGACGCCGGAGTAGGCAGCGCGGAATCCTGCAGCTTCAACGGAGCCGCGCTCTTTCGAGCGCGGAGATGATGCGAGCTCGACCAGGCGAGCGAGCGCCAGCTCTGGCTTCAACGGAGCCGCGCTCTTTCGAGCGCGGAGATAAATGCGCTCTGCGTCGTATACACCCCCGCCAGCCCGGCTTCAACGGAGCCGCGCTCTTTCGAGCGCGGAGATAACTACACGCGCTACGAGGCGGTCGGGCAGCAATTGCTTCAACGGAGCCGCGCTCTTTCGAGCGCGGAGATCAGTGAAGACCGGGTCGTGGAGTATGGGGTTTACCGGCTTCAACGGAGCCGCGCTCTTTCGAGCGCGGAGATTCATCTAGTCGCTCAATTCTCAGCGCTCCCCTCCAAGCTTCAACGGAGCCGCGCTCTTTCGAGCGCGGAGATGCGTGGGGGCGTTTTCGCTGCGGGCGACGGGGCCGGGCTTCAACGGAGCCGCGCTCTTTCGAGCGCGGAGATGTAACTTATTATGACCGAGTTGTGCCTGATGAGGCTTCAACGGAGCCGCGCTCTTTCGAGCGCGGAGATTTGTGAACCTGCTCCCGTGAGGGTTACAGGGTTTTGCTTCAACGGAGCCGCGCTCTTTCGAGCGCGGAGATGGGTGGTGGGTCTCGCAAGGGGAGGCTCTGCCTGGTCTGCTTCAACGGAGCCGCGCTCTTTCGAGCGCGGAGATGAACGCCGCGAGGAAGGCGTCCGACTCATCGAAGCGCTTCAACGGAGCCGCGCTCTTTCGAGCGCGGAGATCGTGCGCCCAGGTGATGCCTTGTGTTTTCTCTCCGGGCTTCAACGGAGCCGCGCTCTTTCGAGCGCGGAGATGGGTTAACGGAAAGCGGTTAAGGGTGCGTATAGTTCGCTTCAACGGAGCCGCGCTCTTTCGAGCGCGGAGATGCGCAGAGGCGCAACTTGCAGCGGCGGAGCGTCGCACCGCTTCAACGGAGCCGCGCTCTTTCGAGCGCGGAGATAACTTCACCGACACGCGCCCGCCCGCGCCGTCGATGCTTCAACGGAGCCGCGCTCTTTCGAGCGCGGAGATGCTTCTGCGTCTTAGCTGGCGGGCGTTGGAGCATTTTGCTTCAACGGAGCCGCGCTCTTTCGAGCGCGGAGATAGTGGGAGAGCATCCGCGCGAAGGCGGGACTGATCGCTTCAACGGAGCCGCGCTCTTTCGAGCGCGGAGATCACCCGTTGCCCCGCATCGCCGGCAGAACCGTGCAACGCTTCAACGGAGCCGCGCTCTTTCGAGCGCGGAGATTTCGGCGTTCCGTTTCGCTGGGCCACCTACGATCCGCTTCAACGGAGCCGCGCTCTTTCGAGCGCGGAGATAGAGTGTGCGGCAGATGAAGACGACCAACCCAACCGGCTTCAACGGAGCCGCGCTCTTTCGAGCGCGGAGATCCAACGCCACCCTTGCGCAGGGACGCGCCCAACACTGCTTCAACGGAGCCGCGCTCTTTCGAGCGCGGAGATGGGGCGATTGTATGCGAGGCGGGACTCCCCGCTCAGCTTCAACGGAGCCGCGCTCTTTCGAGCGCGGAGATGGTGGAGGAAAAGTTTCAGACGAACTACGACTATTTGCTTCAACGGAGCCGCGCTCTTTCGAGCGCGGAGATAAGTCTGTCCTCCGCGTGGCTCACTTTGGACGTTCAGGCTTCAACGGAGCCGCGCTCTTTCGAGCGCGGAGATCCACTGGTTGATAACGTTTCCCGATCCATCCTTCGCTTCAACGGAGCCGCGCTCTTTCGAGCGCGGAGATCCTGTTCCGACTTTGGACATGGACGAGCGCGAAGAAGCTTCAACGGAGCCGCGCTCTTTCGAGCGCGGAGATTGGCGGACCTTTGGGAGGACTGCGGCAATTTTGGCGGCTTCAACGGAGCCGCGCTCTTTCGAGCGCGGAGATGCGCACGCCGCGCCGAGCACCGACACCGCAAGTTCGCTTCAACGGAGCCGCGCTCTTTCGAGCGCGGAGATGCCGAGCTACTCGGTGGAGAGCGCGGCGGATGGGGCGCTTCAACGGAGCCGCGCTCTTTCGAGCGCGGAGATATACTCAAGGCACTCGAAGGCTGCGAAATTAGGCTCGCTTCAACGGAGCCGCGCTCTTTCGAGCGCGGAGATCCAGACCCCCACCCTCATGAGTCTGCGCCGCCGCCTGCTTCAACGGAGCCGCGCTCTTTCGAGCGCGGAGATAGCCCACAGTTTGCATCGGTGAAACTCCTACCGAGACGCTTCAACGGAGCCGCGCTCTTTCGAGCGCGGAGATGCTCGGGCGGGCTGGTGCTTCCCCCTCCTCCACCGTCGCTTCAACGGAGCCGCGCTCTTTCGAGCGCGGAGATGGCGCGTCGAGTATGACCGCAAGGAGTCGCGGGAATGGCTTCAACGGAGCCGCGCTCTTTCGAGCGCGGAGATCGCGCCCGCGAACTGCCCGGAGTGCACCATTACCCGCTTCAACGGAGCCGCGCTCTTTCGAGCGCGGAGATGCTACTCGGTCGGACGGCAGCGCGTGGGGCGAACCGCTTCAACGGAGCCGCGCTCTTTCGAGCGCGGAGATTCCATGCGGGGGCTGTGCCGGATGTGGCTTCGGTGAGCTTCAACGGAGCCGCGCTCTTTCGAGCGCGGAGATAGAATCCGAGCTGACGCAGGAAAAATCTGAAAATCTGAGCTTCAACGGAGCCGCGCTCTTTCGAGCGCGGAGATCAGCGTTTTCGACAGGCTGTAGACCATCTCCGTCGTGCTTCAACGGAGCCGCGCTCTTTCGAGCGCGGAGATGCGGGGTTGCATGTGTTCATCCCTGGGGGTCGGCCGGCTTCAACGGAGCCGCGCTCTTTCGAGCGCGGAGATAGGCGACGGCGGATGGTAAGATCGTCACCTACTATCGCTTCAACGGAGCCGCGCTCTTTCGAGCGCGGAGATAGCACTCTCGCAAGTGCCGGCCAGAGCGGAGCCGCCAAAATAATCTGCGAGCGGCGGCCACTTCGCCTCAAGCCCTTGTTTCAGTCGCTCCCCTCTTTTCACCTAAATTCCTTTCTGTCAGCGCGCGAGCGCCCCCCGCGTTCCCCGCAGCACCTGGCTGCTCGCGTGAATCGATCACAAAAAAAGGCTTTCTTCCGTTTCATCCTCGGCTTCTCCCGGTCCCGTCATCCGCCCTCCTTCACACCACATAACACGGCTGATCGAAATGATGATACGCCTGCCCCAACGCCGTGATCTGCCGGTCGCCACGGCTCTCCGCCGGCCCGAGCTCGATGAACAACACCTGGTCCTCCTCGTGATGAATCACCGCCTTGAGCTTTCCCTCGAGCTCCACCCGCTCCGTCGCGCTCAGGTCGCATTCAAAAACCGAATACTGCAGGTGATTGCCGTAGTCCTGACACACGCGAAACACCTTCCGCAGCCGTTTCGGGTCCGAAATGTCGTAGCTCACGATAAACGTGTGACGCATGGCTGGAAGTCCGCGAGACTGACGCGCTCCACGATTTTGTCACTTTCGAACATCCGCTCTTCGCCGCACTCCGCCCCTCGGCTCACCGCGTCATGAACGGCACGTATTGCTCGATCTCTCCCGTCAACGCCTTCGCGAGCAGCCGCGCCTGCAACTCCAGCGCCCGCCGATAACTCACCTGGTAATCGAATACCGGATGCACGATCGTCGCGTTCAACCGCTGCTCATACGCATTGAAAAAGCGTTTCCGCCCGTCCGCGCTCAAGTTCACCGCCTCGCCCGCCCGCACGAAATCCCGCGGCCCGATCACCCGCGTGTTGATCGCCGTCAACACCACCGATTCCGCGATCAACGGCCGAAACTCCTCCATCAAATCCAGCGCCAGCGCCGGCCGCCCAAACCGCGGCTGATGATAAAACCCCACATACGGATCGAAACCCACCGCGTGCGCCGCCACCGTGCAGTCGCGCGCCAGCAGACTGTATCCAAGCGACAACAACGCGTTCACCGCATCGCGCGGCGGCCGACGATTGCGTCGCGTGAAGTCGAACGTGAAAAACTGCTGCCCTTCCGCATCCGTTTTTCGTCTCCGCGGCGACGACGCCGCCGATGCCGGCACGCGCTCCTCTCCCCCACCCGCGTCCGCCAGAAACGCCTCGTCGTCCGGCGACGCGTTTTCCCCGAGTTTTATCATTCCCGCGAAATTCTCGAAATACACCAACGCCGCCGCGCCTTCGATCCCGAGCAGCTCGCCGATCTCCCCGGCTTCCAACGCCGCCTGCGACGCATGCTTCATCCGTGCCAGCGCCAGCCCGGGCGCGGAAATATGATTGCGCATGAGCAGCGTGCGTTGATTGCGAATTTTCCCATGCACGCACAGCCGCGCGATCTGCAACGACTCCTTGGTATCCGCCGCCGCCCGGAACTGCGTGATCCGCGTGAACACGTTCTTCAGACTCTGCCCGCGCGTCAGCCCATAGAAGAACCCGCCGCTCGAAAAATAGCTCACCGGAATGTCCTTCTCGCACAGCGTCTGGAGCAACGCCGTCGAGATCGTCGCCGCCCCAAACACCGCCACATGGCTCAAATCGCTCATGCGCACCTCCGCCACCACCTCGCCCTTCTCCCGCACCTGCACGAGCTCCGACTTCTTCCCCACGCTCACGCCCGCCGTCGCGATATAGAGCGGACGCGTGTCGTCCCGCGCCGCAATCAACCGCCGCATCGGTCCCGGTTTTTTCGCGGCGCCCGTCGCATACACGCCCTGCGGCTCATGCACCGCGCCAAACTCTCGATCAAATCCAAACGTCCCCTGCTGCGGAATCGTATCCTCATCGTCAGGACGCACCGGCGCGTCCCGCAGCAAACGCGTCTCGTCCGGCAGGCAGATCGTCACGAGCGAGCACCGCACGCATTTCGGCGAGTCAACGAGCGGCGGCGGAATCGGCCCCTCCATCGCACGCCGCGCCCCGGCGATCTGCGCATCGATCCAATGCTCCAGCTCTGGGGTGATCGCCAATGCCACCCGCTGCTTCGTCGCTCGATAGTAGATGATCCCCTCGTTACAGGTGTAGCCGTTGTCGCGCAGAATCAGACATTGCAGCCCGAGCTGCATCCGATCCGCGTCCCAGATCTCCGGTCCGTCTTCACCTTCCCGTGGTGCTCCGATTTTGTAGTCGACCGGACACACCACGAGCGGCGACAGCAAATCGTCCTCCCGTTCCCGCCGCACCTCCACGAGATCCATTTTCGCCGTCACCCCGAGCCGGTCCGACGCCAGCGAAACCGACCGCGAGTGAATCACCTCCGGCTCCGGCGACTCCGGCGCCGCCATTTCAGATTTCAAATTTGAGATCTGAGATTGACCGTTGCCCTCCGGTGCCGCCGCCGGCAGCTCTCCCTTTCCCGCGTCGACCCGTCTGTGCAGCGCCGCGCCCCGCTTCGTGTCGGCGTTGTGCTGAAACACACCCTCGACGTGCTCGTAGTAAAACAGCCGCGGACAATACACGAACTCATTCAACATCCGCACCGGCAGCGGCTCCGGCAGATCGGGGCTGGGGCTAAGGTTCATGGCAAGCTGGAGCGCCGAGACGCTATACGTTCTCCCATCACTACAGCAAGGATCGGTTCGCGCCCGCGTTACACAGATCTAAAATCTCAAATTTGATATTTCAAATCTGAGATTCCCCCTTCCGCAGCGGATGATCTGGCGGCAGATGTTGCTTAAGAAGATTCTGAAACTGCGCCGCACCCATCTCGCGCCGCTTCCGCTTCTCGTAACTGGCCCGCGTCTGATCGTTGAGATGGCGCTGCCCTTCGATGTCGGAATTCTGCAGCGATTCCGCCCACGCGCGCAACTGCCGGGAACAGCTCTCGGCGATGGTTTTCAAATCTGAAATCCGAGATCTGAATTCACGCAGCTTCGGCCGGCGCGCGAAGAAACACAGCATCGAGCGCACCTCGCCCGCCGAGCCACGCGCGATATAGATAAACGCCAACAGTTCATTCGTCGTCCCACGCTCGAACCCTTCCGCTATGTTGTTCGAAACCGACATCGACGCCCGATCGAGTTGATCGCGTTTCGACCACGTGAGGCGCTCCTTGGCCGCTTCAATAAAATCTTCGCAGCCTTCCGCGAGGCGAATCGCGTCCTGCCAGACCGGCAGGTCTTCAAATCGCTGATACGTCGCCATTGGGGTTTGGGAGATCTGAAATTTCAAATTTCAAATCTGAGATTTCCAAAGCGTAGCCCCCACCGCCCACACCACCCTCACCTCCGCCGTCACCCGCACATCCGCCCCCCGCCCTGCTGCGGTGATGCGCGGAACGAAGTCACGACCACAACGCCAGAACGACTAAGCGTATCCTGTGGCATCACGACCCTACCGGAGCAAAAAGCCCGAGGCCGGAGTATCGGCCGCTGCCAATGCAGAGGGGGCCGGCGATTTTTATCGGGCGTAGCTCCCCATTTGTTGCTCGTTCGCGCCAAGTGACTCGAACATGCACTCGCCGGAAGCGGCGGCACTGGTCGGGCGCCGAATAGCGTGAAGCGAGATCGACGCCGGTGAGGAAACCGGAGCTGCGCCACTGGAGGTCCGCATCGGCGACCAGTTGTGGAGGCAGACCGGCATCCAGGAAGGCTTTGCGGAGCAGTCGTTCGATACGCTCGTCGAGTTTTCGGACGATCTGTGCTTTTTCGTCTGCGGACAGGGGCGCGTTAATGTCGCTCAAACGCCGACGTAGTTTGCGCGGATCGTCGTGACCAGGCAGCACGACGGGTGTGACTGTGGCCCACACCGCAGATGCATCACGAACCGAGAAATAGGCGTCAATGGCTCGATCGTTCTCGGACTGGCGCCGGAGGAACGCGATAGGGCGTTGGAGTTTCTCGTCGATGAGTTCCCGGCCCTCGAGGGCACGCACGATTCGCTGAAACTCATCGGACGCATAAGGGCCGCTGACGGTAACGAGCACTCGTCGAATCGCGCCGATTGCGTGGCCACGATCATCGCCTCGCCACTCGATCGAAGGTAGCGGAATGAAGACGAGACGGGGGACGTTGGCTGTTGGTTTAGGGGTGTAGGGATCGCTCTTGTCGTGCCCGAGCACGAAGGAGTTCACCTTGTCGGTATCCCAGCCAAGGGCCTTGGCGAAGTCGTCCCGGCTGGCGGTGTGGCGCAGCATGCCGGCGAGGTGAAGACGACGCCATTGCGGATCGAAGGCGGCGAACTTGGAGTCGTCGAGTTCGCGCAGAGCAAGAACCGCATAAGGTGGACGTGCGAGGTCCGACTCGCGTCGGTAGGTGACGACACGAAAACTTTCCAATGGCGACACAGGCTGGAAATATTGGCTGCCATCGGGTGCGGTTGGAAGTCGGGCGAGGAATGCTTGGTGACGTTCTTCCAAAGCGGCGAGTGTGCCGCCGACAGGAACACGCATCGGGGTGCCGCCGACTTCGGTAGGATACCACTTTTCGAAATCGGCAGGTGTATCGGATAAAGCGTTCGCTTCGACTTTGTCAGCGTCGGCCACGACCATGTTTATGCCCCAGCCGAAAGCGGAGATGGCTTGGGCCAGGCATTGGATCTGGCCCACCAAGTGGCCCGGAGCGGAATCCGTGATCTGCCAGAGGTAGTGAACGGCGGCGTTTTCGGGGAGGCGGGTGGGGCGAAAATTTTTCTCCGCTCGCTTGCCTCCGCTTTTGTCGGTTTTGAACCACAAGTCGCCGTCGTTGTTGGGCACATAAAATGTAGCCCCTCTTCTGGGCTGAATGGCGGCGGGTTTGCTTGCGACGATGAGAGGCGGCTGCAGCTTCTCGAGGCATTCCAACGATGGCGCGAAGGTGGCCATCCCGAGCCGGGCCGCGGAGTTGACGAGCGTTTGGAACAAACGCAGCGGCGAAGGTGGCCATTCGCGTTCGCCGCCGTCGCCACGTCCGTCAAACTCGTCCAGTAGAAAGCGGACGGAGATTCTGAGGAAAACGGGCATGGGGAACCTCACTTGCCTTTTTTCTTTTTCGCTTCGTCGATGGCCTTCTTGGCTTTGGCGGACTCGAAGGGGACGGTCTTGCTCGCACCGACACCGAAATCGTTCGCCGCAGCTTCTGCGAAGCTGCTAGCCGCTTCGTGTGTGATCGTGGTGGAGACGTCGGCACGCGTGCCGTCGACTTTCACGGACTGGAATTCGCGTTTCTTCTCGGGATCGAGAACGAGGATCGTGCCTTGGCGATAGTAGCCCAACGGGAGCTTGGTGAACGCGACGAGTGCGAGGCCGAGGATGTAGCGCTGGAGCTTGGTGGTGTTTTCAGGTGTGTCGGCACGAAGCAACTTCAACGCGGAGAGGGCGAGCACGGCGTCGCGACGAATGCCGCCATCGGCGATGACACCGCCATGGGTTTCACTGGCGAGGGCATTTACCAGCCCGGTTTGGGAGAGCGGATTCTTGCTGTCCTTGGATGCTTTCTCGGCATCTTCGGGCGAGATGAGTCCTTGGGTGACGCAATCCACCGGGGCAATATAAGTGGCCGAGCGAGTGAGCTTCCGAACGTCGTAGGCACGAACCGTGGAAGCGATGATGCGCGGACGCTTGGCTTGGCTGTCGCGGGAATCCCAGACGCCGAAGACGAGCGAGGTCGGAGCGATTTTGGCGAGAGGAACATCGTTCCCCTTGAGCGCCGCCGTGAAGGCCTCCTTAAGCTCGTCTTGTAGCGAGGAACAGCGAGCAATGGCGTCGCCTGCGCGATGCCCGGCATCGAGGAGGTTGATTTCTTTGTCGCCCGCTTGGATGACGATCTGGGGAACGAGCTTGTTGTAGGGGTCCTCTTTGAAAAGAGGTTCGAGGCGGTTGGCCTGGGAGCCGATGCTGTCGATGAGGCAGATGTTACGTCCCGTGCGCTCGCGTGAGTTTTCGTAGTCGATGTTGTAGCCGACGTCGGCGTAGGTGGCGGGGAAGATGACGGCATCGGCACCTTCCGCAGCAATGAGGTGCTCGCGAACGACAAGCGCGGCGGGGCCGTCGGCGGCGAGGAGGCTATCGAACTGAGTGAGTCTGGAGTTAGTGTCGCTCATGATGGATCTAGGTTGGGTGTATTGGGGAGAGTGAAATGACTTCAGAACGGTTTCGCAGGGAGGAAGGCCTTGTGCTTTCGTTGACTGGTCCGATACCAGCTCTCGAAGCGGAAGGCCGGAAGTGGGCGCGTCTCGACGCAGCCGTTGATGGCGGCGGCGAGCAGCGAGATGGGAATAGGCGTGTGCCAGAGTCGGTAGTCGAAGAGGCGGTCGCCGGCTGTGGATGGCTGCGGTATCGCGCGCTGGAGGCCGACGAGCGTGAGAAACTCGGCGGCAGGCGCGGCGAGAGTTTCGAGGCTCAGATCGTTGGGAGAGAAACCGACATCGCGGGCGTCAGCGTTGGGACCACGGTTGGCATCAAAGTAGAACGGCTCGACTTTCTTGGTTGGATCTTCGGGCAAATAGGCGATCCGAAGGTTGAAGAGGATTCTTTCGCCGTCTTCCGGGCGGATCGCCTTCAGCATGGCACGAGCGATGCGCGGGGCTTCCATCGTGCCGGCCCAGACTTTGAGGGCAGAAGTGTCGGCATCAGCGGTTTTCCACCAATCGATGCGGAGATTGAAGGGATCTCCGATCTGAATAGGCGATGCGGTGGCATCCTCGGGATCCAGTGAGGCGATTGTAGCCGCGGTAATTTTTCCGAGAAGGTCCGTGAGCGGTGCTGTATTTGCGAGGTGGAGACGGAAGCCGCTGTCGGTTTTCTCGAACCAAGCGAGGGCGTCGGACGACAGGCGGGCAGCGAGTTCGAAGAGGCCGCAGCAGGCGAAGTAGTGGCCGGGGTTGGCGGGATTAAGCGCGATGGTAGCGGAGGGCGCGGGAGTTGCCGTTCTTGGCAAGACGACGACTTCGGGTGATGTAGTGGATTGTTCACTACATTTCGATGCGGGGTTCGCAACGATGCCGGCGCTGGCGGCGTAATCGGCGGCTCGCAAGAGCGATTCAAGCCAGGCAAGACCCCAGCGTCCGAAGCGCTTTTGAAGCCGGGCAAAGCGAAGCGGGGTTTCCGCGGCGTTGCTGTCGGCTGCAGCGATGTTTCCCGCGTAGTCGAAAGCCTCGTCAGCGGGGAAATAGGGACGTGCGCGCCCGTGGTGGGCGGCAACGAGATGCAGTGCGATTTCGCGCTCCGTTTCCGTCAGGCCGGCCAAAGTGGGATCGCCTGCGGCGTCGATGAGAGAACCGAATTCGTGACGATAGTGTTCGGCGACATTGCGTGACCGCATGTTGCCTGCGGCTTTGGCAAGAATCGTGTCGGGTTTCATCGGATCGTAGCCGATATTGCCGAGATTGCGCTGCCACTGGCGGCGATTCTTGCCGAGGTCGTGTAAGCGCGCAGCCGTGACAAGGCAGCGGCCAAGATCGGGAGCACCAGCGGTGGAAGCTTCAGAGAAAAGCTTCGCGGCAATCGCAGCGGCATTGGCCGAAACGGCTTCGGTGTGGACGTGGAGCGTGTCAGGCGCCGTGTTGGTTTTCTTCCGCAGGAGATCGAACTCTGATCGAGGAGCGAACCAGAGCAGATAGCGCGGCTCCTCTGCATCTTCGCCGGAGATATCGACGGAGAAATCGGCGTTTTCGCGAGAGCTGTTTTCCCGGCGTTCGATTCCGGAGCAATCGGCCGCAGGCTCTTTCGCAGAGGTGGAAAAGATCCCCTTCTCATCAAGCCCGCCGAGGCTGGATGGGAGAACCAAGGTGGCGTTGACGAGATCGTCTTCGGCTGTGTCTTTGTTGAAATCGGCGAAGGAAAAACGTCGGACTGCGCCGTTTGCAGTGATGAGCCATGCGCAAGGCGGAACATCAGAGGATCGTTTTTCCAGCAGTGCGCCGAGCGTCTTGACGATGCGTGATGTAGTATCACGCAGAAGTTCGACCGTCTTTAGTGGGAACTCGTCGAGAAACGCTTCGGGATCTTCCACATGCTGGAAATCGAGGTCATGGCGCCAAGCGAGATATGTTTCTGCTGGCTCCCACTTGGCTTCGCCGTGAAGATAAGGGGCAACCACTGGACGGGCGGCGATTGGTTTTCGGATGGAAGTGAGTGCCCACGCATCGAACTGTATGTCGGTTGCGATGCGGAGCACAGGCGGCGGCGAAAATGCTTCGGCGCGAGCGTCAGCCGGCAGGGTGCTAAGCGCGGCAGGGCTGGCGGAATCACCGAGCTTTTTCAGAAGCGCGAGGGTGCGTGCACGGGCTGCTTCTATAGGCTTTTCGGCGTCAAATTCCGTCTCGTGAACAACGACGATTTCGGTGTCGTCGAGATCGCCGAAACGGTTCACGCGGCCCAAGCGCTGCGCCATGCTTTCGAACGTGGAGAGATCGCATACGAGGTCGTCGGCCGAAAGGTTGACTCCGACTTCACCCGCACTGGTGGCGACGAGAAAGACGGTTCCCGTAACGGATTCGAGGTTTGGGTCGCGATCCTTCGGAGCCAGGAAGCGCTGAAACACGCGGCGCTTGACGAGATCGTCGCGCTCCTTGCCGCGCATCGTGCCGGTGAGCAGGGCTACCTTCCCCTTGTGCGCACCTTTGTCCAATTCGGTGGCGATCTTCGTCGCGTTCTCGACAGAGCGAGTGAAGATGAGGACGGCACGCCCTTCGGGACGCGCTTTGGCGAGCTCGACCAGTTTTTCGTCGAGCTTCTCCTCTTTGCCCAAGGGGACGAGCGAGAGCTTTTTGGGGGCGTGGATACGCTTTTGGACGGTTTCGTTGTCCGTGTCCTTGTCGTTCGGATTTTCATCCAAGCCAAACGGCTTCTCGTCGGGGGACCGTGAGGTCGCGGTCAGCTCAAGGATACGCAGTGGGCGCAAGTCCCCCGCGTCTTTCTGTGCGGCGACGATGTTCTCCAGCAGCGATTGAAACGCAGGTTCCAGATGCGCCTCGTCGTGAACAACCAACGCATCTTGTCCGAGAAACCCCGCGTGAAGCGGCCGCGTTTTGAATCCGCGTGTGTAGCGGCTGAAGAGCAGGCCGCTCCCAATCATGTCCACGGTGCCGACGATCACGGCCGGACGCGTCGGATCGACGCACCATTCACCGTTGTCCGCAAGTTGGCCGCGTAGGGTGCTGACCGCCAAAGGCGAGCTATCAGGGGGCAGGGGGAGCGCGCACAGGTCAGCGAGTTTGGCGCGGAAGTCCGAGAGCTCCGATTTATCCCTCAACGCAGCGCGGATTCGTTCTACCTCGGTCGTTGTCTGGTCGACCACGGTGCGGCGGTTGACGACGTAGACGAGACGGCGAGGGATGGCTGTTGTCGGGGACTCCGTAGCGAGCGCGCAGAGCCAAATGGGAATGATCGATGTTTTTCCCAGGCCGGTCGGGAGTGAAGCGGACGAGGGGAACTCGCCATTAATGAGGCGATGGTAGAGTGCCGTTTGCCACGGGAATGGGGATGACTCCGTGAGTGTCTCGAAGACTTTGCGGAACTCTTGGGGATGCATCGGGGAAACTGGCGGTTCGTTCGGAATGCGGCGCGGCTCCAAAACCTAGGACGTTGAATCAGCGGTTGCCCGGTGAAATCCCATCTTGCGGCCGTGCTGGGGCGCGGGCACCGCGGTGAGTTGACGAAGCGCTTCTACGATCGCGGAGAGTTGCTCGTCGTGCTGACCAACACGCGATTCAAGTTCGTCCAACTTCGCCGCAACGGCTTTCTGGGTGCTCAGCCATTGGCGCAGCCGCACAAACGCCCCGACGACATGCACGCCCATATCGACCGCAGCATCGCTGCTCAGCACATTCGCCGCCTGAATCGCACCGTGCTCCGTGAGGGCGTAGGGCAAATGCTTGATGTGCTCGCCTCGCTTTAACGTTGCATTTTTCGATCTTAAACGGGTCAGCGTTAGCGCCTCCTTACGAATAAGCTGAAAGACGAAATCCTCCGGAAACCGTCGCGAATTTCGCTTCATCTGCTCGTTCAGTCTCTTGGTGGGCACTCCATAAATCCGCGCAACGTCGGCGTCGATCAACACGCGCTGCCCGTGCAGCACGGCCCCACGCAAGGCGATCTCTTCCGGGCCGAGGGGTGAAGCTGGAACCGAGCTCATCGAAGGCAGGAGGCCTGCCATTTGCATGAACAAAAATCTCGCTCTTGGCAAGATGTCGTATTGGTTTTCTGAAACTTTCCTTTCTCTTAAAATGAACCTTTCCGTCTCGCGCCTGCTAGATGACGGCTCCGTTGAAGCATTTTCAGCGATAGGAACGTTCGAAAGCCTTCGAGGCTCTCTCCGCGCTCGAAAGAGCGCGGCTCCTTTTTCACGCGCGCTCAGCTCGCGTGCGCGATGCGTGTCTGCTCGTCGGCTGCGCAGACCCCGTCCGGCAAAAAGATGGTCCGGCGCTTTTCCGAGCCATCGACTTCCACTACCAGCTCGGCTTGCCCGGGCGGTAGGTCTGCTGGTTCGCTCAACACGAGAAAGTCGGGTCCGATTTGCGCCACGGCGAAGGAATGCGCGTTCACAACCATCTGCATCCGCACCACCGCAGAATGACCGATAGAGGTTCTCGTGATCGAGGAAGATGACATCTCGCTGCGTCGTTTCGCTGCCTACGCCACAAAGCGGGGACTCCATTCCGCTCGGTTTCTTGGCAGCGGAAAAGACGGTGTCGTCCACGAAACAGAAGGCAACGCGTTTCCCGGTTTTGTCGTTGTCAAATCGTTCTATCACCCCCGCAGCTACGAACGGGAACGCGACGTCTACCTGCGGTGCCGCGAACTTAACCTGCGGAAAGTTCTTCGCTGCCACCTCCCCTACTTGCTCGCGTGGGACGACCAGTGGCTGAGCATCGAGATGACCATGGTGCAGCCACCCTTTATTTTGGATTTCGCCGATGCTTGGCTCGACGACGAGGAACCGAAATTCTCCGACGAAGTGTGGGCCGACTGGAACCGGAAACTCGATGACGATTTCGGCGAACTCGCCGGCGAAGTTCGTCACATGCTCGCGCTCCTGCGGAGTCACGGGATCGCTCTGCTCGACGTCCATCCGGGTAACATCCGTTTCAACTAACACTCTATGGTGCTGAGCCATTTCAGAACACGTGGAGCGTGGGATCGGCATCGCGTTTCCTTTCACATCATCCCCGCCACCCCTCGCTCGATCGCCGCCGGAAAATACGGCGCGAGCTGCGCATGTAGCATCTCGTTGGTTACGGCTGCGAGATCGCACCGGATCCGCGGTGGATAGATCGCCTGCAACGTCTCGATGCGCGCGCGGATCGCCGAAAGGTGCCGCTTCGTGTCCTCGAAGCGCGCAGCCTGCATCCTCCGAAACGCCTGCACCACCGCCTCGCGCGCCAGCGCGAGCTCGATCGTCGCACTCGAACGCTCCGCCTCGGCTTCGCGAATCGCTTCCTCGACCCGCGCGATCGCCTCCCGCAACCGCCCCGAAAACGGCCCTCCCGGAATCCGCGGCGCCAAATCGTTCGGCATCGGCTGCCGCCGCTCGATCAGCGGGCTAAGCCCCGCGAACGCCGTCAAAAACAACGCGTAGCCAGCCACCGCGATCGCTCCGAAGTTGGCCCAAAACGGAATCATCAGCACCAGCCCAACCACCGCACCGGCAAGCCACACTCCCACGCTCGACCAACACCGCTGGCGCAACTCGTCGCGCTGCGCTTCACGGCCCCGCAGGTTCGTCTCCGCCGTCTCCAGCGCATGCCTCCCCGCAACCACGTCGTCGAACAACGCGACCACCTCCGGGCGCTTGCGCACCTCCGCGATCGTGCGCACCGCCAATTCGCCCGCCAGCGCCATCCCCTGCCCTCGCACGAGCCACTCCAGCCGCTCGTCGTTGTTGCAGTGCTCGAGCCAGAGCACCGACTGCCGGTAAACGCGGGCGGCTTCGTTGCGCTGCGCCTCCACTTGCTCGAACGCCAAACGCTTCCGCTCCTCCGCCAGACGCTCACGCTCGATCCCGGTCAGCGTCTCCACTTCACGGCGTAGTTGCTCCGTGGCTTTCCAACTGGCGCTCTGCGCCACCGCCACCCCCACCGCTCCACCAATCAGGAAAGGCGTCGCCCCGCTCGGACACTCGTGATGCCGATCAGTCATGCGATGAGAAATTCCGCCACGGCTTCGCCCCATCACTTCCGCGACGGAGAGCGATTCCCAACCAAGGATTAACGTCTGAACTCACGCGAAGATCTGTCCTCCGCGGC
>JGI12383J13903_1000967_pt1 | contig 16356 bp, 3 predicted proteins | sample Passage237B_FD_13903 | JGI IMG/M metagenome (IMG submission 13903)
ACCAGCACACGAACACGCCACGGCCGCCGGGCTGATCCGCGCAGCGGATAGGCACCCGGTTCGGGTGCCGTTGCCCGGCTTCGTCGAAGGAGAGGAGATCAAGTGAGAGCTCACCTCCTTCATTATAGGCACCCGGAACGGCAAAATGGTGCCTACCTCACAAAAGAGCAGGAGAGCCCAAACCAGGCATAGAGAGGTCAGCATACCTCCATGGTAGCAGCCCGTCGGCACCCGTGTTTTTTGAGGCTGGGTCATGCCCCCCTGCCGGCGCCCTCTCCCCTTCTCAATCTGCCCGTTTTGGTGGGCGATTTATCCCTGGACGGTATTTAGCCGCTTGCGAGCGCGCCGGGCTAGGCGGCGCAAGACAGGCGAGCACCAGCGAGCCGGGCGGCTCGCGCTCGGAGTGGAGCGACTTTAGGAGCGCAACGCAGAACGCGAGGCGTAGGCCTGGCGCGGGTCTACAGGAGCGCCACTTTCCACGCCGCTACGGTCGGCGACGCGGAGCGCAGGCCGCCAGAGCCGGAGCAAAGCGGCGCCGTCCGTTGCGGCGTTGCTTGCCCTGTCAGGTCAGATCGGAGCTCAGTGCGTAGCCCTCATCCGCGTCTATCCAGCCCAGGCACAATCAACAAACATCAGCCTGTCATCTACGACGTTCGTTTTTCTAATTCCCGACGCCATTCACCGAGCAACCCCTCCGCCAACGTCCGATCAATTTTCCCATCCTCAACGGACCCGACGAAGGTTCCCTCAAGTTCAAACTCGATCGCCAAGCTCCGTTCAGCCGAAACCCGACGCAGCGCCTCCACAAGCCAGGTGACCTCTTCGAGGTGTTGCCGATCCACATCAACCGGCAACTGCCATGGCCCGTGCGCTGAGTAAATTTCGAGCATTCCGCCAACAGTTCGAACTGGCGTTCCCAAGTTTGATGCATGCAGCTCATCCAAGAACACAGGCGGCCCTATTATCCAACTTCGGCTTCGCGCAATCTCACCAACCACACGCTCGACCATAGGTGGAAGTCCATCCTCAAAGTCCTGCGCAATGTAGAACAAGAGCTTTTGCTTTGGGTGATCGAATGCGACTTCCGGGGACATCTTTAGAATGGCGGTTCAACGTAGATTGGGACCTGACCGCCGGGGCCGCCAGGATTATAGCGAAAGCCACCCGGCATGTGTGCATCCAAATGCCGCGTTACTGGCAATGGCGTCGTGAACGGCGTTCCTTGAATGTGGTGCATCCGGATGCCCTCTCCTAGGAGACCTTTGTCCTCAGGGAAGTATCGAACCCAATCCTCGTCCACCTCAGGTGTTCTCCCTCGTGCGATTCTTGCTCTATTCGCGGGGCTTAAAATTTCCCCGAAACCACCAGAATCCCACAGATCCCGAGTCGCTCTCCAATCGGAAGGATTATTTCTCACAACGCCCAACCGCGTCGCGCCTGCGACACGCACGGAGGTCGTTTCCGTGGCCAAGAGCTTTCCGAGCCGCCCAAAGCCGCCAGTCAGAACCACAGGTGCCCAGAATTTGATCAAATGAGCGTCCATCGCATTGCCGCCTAAGCGGCTAACTCCGCGATCGATCAAAAACCCGAAACCCTCCTCAACCTCGTGAGCAAATTGTAAAGCATGCCGAGAGTTCTCCATCTCGATCTGCATGGGGCTGCGATACCCAGCTAGAGCATCCAAAATACGCTCGAACCACGTGCGAGATGCCATCCGGGCCCAAAACCTCCGCATTTCAACCCACTGCTCACGTTGGCGCTGCTCCAACTGCTGCTTAGTGGGGCGATTCTGAATCGCTCTGTTCAGATCCGTTATGACAGAGTCGATTAGCCCGTTGTTTGTCGTCGTAAGATCCAGTCTGTCGGTGAACAGGCTGCCCGAATTGATTTCGTTGATCGTATTGAGCGTGTTGTATTCGTGCGCGAAATCCTCTCCCGTCCAACCAGACGGAGCGGTCACAACTATACCCGGCCGCGTGCCGCCGTCTTCAGGTTCGTCCTGCGAGTTCATCCCCAGGTAATCCCAGCGATTAACCCCGTCATTGCCGCAGAAGCCGTAGAGGTTAAGACCGCCGGCTTCTTCGATGGGGTCGCGGTTTAGGAAGCGGCCGAGGGCGGGGATGTAGTAGCGATGGCCGTAGTAGATGAAGTCGGTTTCTGAGTCGGTGTATTTGGTCGAGAAACGGAAGGGATTTTGCGCGGCATACACACCTTGTTTGCCGTGAACCCCAAAGGGATCGTATTCGTAAGCTGCGGCGATTCCTCCACTAGCATTGTAGAGCGCGACCACGTTGTGAGAGGCGTCATAGACGGGGTAATAGTGCCCGGCGTCGTCCGCGATCACCAGGAGACCTCCGACTCCGCCCGCACCTTGCAGCGAGCCGCTCACGTCCAAGCCCCAGGCGAAGCGGCGTGTGATGGTGTTCGATGCGTTCAGCTCGGCTAATAGGTTCCAGCCGTCGTAGAGGAAACGCGTGGTGCCGCCAGGGCCGCTCTTTTCGATACGGCGGCCAAGATAGTCGTATTTGTAGGTCCAAACGCCGTTGCTTCCCGTGACTTTGATCAGCCGGTTCTCGGCGTCGTATTCATAACTCCGCTGGCTGTCGCCGAGTAGATTGCCGTTTGCGTCGTAGGTCAGCGCCCCAAGACCAGGCGCCGCCATGTATTGATTAAGCGCGTTGCGCACGTAAGTGCCGTCGTGATCCGCCGTGCGGTTGCCGATCGGATCGTAGGTATAATCGCGGACGGTGCCAGCGCGAAGGCCACCGAGAGAGCCACCGGCGCCGATCACGTATTTGCCGCTATCGTTGAGCTCCATGCGGTCGGTGTAGGTGTAGTCGGTGTGCACACCGGCTTCTCCGCCGCGACCCAGCGCCGACATGTAGCCTGAACCCGTGGTCTTTTCCGTGTTACGTAGGCCCAGGTCATTGTAGCTCAGCGTGGTCTCGATCGCCTTACCGGGATCGTTGCCCCACCCGTGCTTCAACGTGTGCACTCGATTGCTGTCGGTGCGATAATCGTAATCGCGCAGATAGCCGCTCGCGCCTTGAGTGACTTGGTCGATGAGATTCGAGTTCGCCACGTAGGTATAGGTAAAGGCCGTGTCGTCGGCGTAGGCAACGCTGTTAAGCCGCATCACCGCGTCGTAACCGTAGCTCACATGGACGCTGCTGTTGAGCTCCAATCCACCCAACGTGCCTTTCCGATCGGTCGAGCCATAGTGATACGTGTAGGTCAACACGTGCCCGCCGAAGGCGTTCGGTAGCGTTTCGCTCTTCAAACGGGCGCTCGCCGCCTGCGTGCCCGCAGTTGAGCCGCTGTCATAATAGCTGAAGGTGCGCACACCCGCCGCGTCCGTCACCGTGGCCGTGCGCCCGGCGCGGTCATAGGTGTAGCTCACGTCGGTCGTGTAAGTCGCGGCCGTGCCGGTATAGACCACCTTCGTCAGCAATTTCCGCGCGTCCGTGTATTCATAATTCGTCACCCAACCGCGTGCATCCGTGCGTTTCTTCATCTGGCCAAGATCGGTGTATTCGAAGGAGGTCGTTGCGCCCACGGCATCCTTCTTCTCCGTGAGAAGACCGGTGGCCGATTGATAGGTCCACGTGGTCTTGTCGCCGCTGCTGGCGAAACCGCTCGGGAGCGTGCTCCCCGTCCAACTTCCGGAGCGGTAAGTGTGCATCTCCGTCTTTTGGCCGAGGTCGTTGTAAACGTATTTCACGGGGTTCACCGTCTCGCCCCACTGGTGCGTGAGATTGCCCGCCGCGTCGTATTGGAAATAGGCGGTCTTTCCGTCCGGATTGATCTGGGAGATCACGCGTCCGGCTGCGTCGTAACCATACTGCGTCGTGCGGAGGTCGGGCCCTGTGATGGATTCCACCAGCGTCGTGTCGGAGTGATACTCGTGACTGGTCGGTCCAATGCGGGGATCATCGATCGCCTCGAGGCGACCAAGCGCGTCGTAGGTCTGAAGCGTCGCGTGGCCCTGCGCGTTGACCGATTTGATCGGGAGGCCATTCAACCTGACTTCCTGCAGCGTGGCCGTCGTTCCCGTGGTCGTAGTGCTCACCACCACCTTTCGGCCGGCTCGGTCGATGGTGGTCGTGCTGTCGGTGATGTTCTGGTCGAAATCGAGGGACACCACGTGTGCCATCGTCGAGGGCCCGAGCCCGGTCACTTGCGTGTAGGTTTGCGATGCGAAGCGCGATGTGGACGCGTTTGCACCGGCATACGGCCACACCTTCACGCCTTCGTAACGATAGAGGTTCGCCGCGTGATTCGGGGCACCGGTCTGGTAAGACCACTCGTATTCCTTCACCTCGTAGTCCGTCGAGGGATCGAGAACTCCGTTACCGTTTTCATCGAGCCCTTCACGGACGAGTCGGGCATAGCTGTCGTATTGGAACAGGCGCGGTAGCGTGATCGCTGTGGTGCCGACTTTGGTCTCCTGTTTGGTCAACAACGCTCCGGTGTAGGTGTTGCCGACCACCCTGATTGTGCCGGCGTAGGTCGGTGTGGAAACGCTCACCGTGCGACCTGCCCAATCGGACTCGGTGGTTGCCCACTGCCCCGCCGTGTTTTGCGTGGTTTTTAGATTTCCCGTCGTCGCATCGTAAGCGTAGGTGGTCGTCATGTCCGACACAGCGGTGCCGGTGACGGATTTCACGCGGCCATCTTTGTGAACCTCTTCGATCTTCGTGCCACCTCCGGGCAGAGTCGTCGTTGTCTTGATCGCCGAATCGTAGGAGATGATGGTCGTCAGATTACCAGGGACCGTGCGGCTCTTCGGCCGGTTGGCGGTGTCGTAGGTGTAGCTCGACTCGAGCGTTTCGGTAGCCCCGGCGGCAGAAACGACTTCTTTCTCCAGACGTCCAATCGGGTCGTAGGTGTAAGTCGTGGTGGTTTCAGCAATCACGTTTGCCCCATCCGCCGCGGCCGCCCGCTTCACCTTTTTCACCCGGTTGTAGTCATCGTAGGTGTAGGTGAGGGTGATCCCCTGCTCGTCGGTCTCCGATATCTTGCGGAACCCTTCATAGTTCGCCTCGTAGAGCACACGACCGGAGCTGTGAGTCTTCTTGGTGAGATTGCCGAAAACGTCGTGTTCGTAAACGACTGAGCCTAGCGAGGTGAAGTTCGAGTTGCCTTGATAAACATAGCTTTCTTCGCGGGTCAGCCGTCCGTGCTTGTCAAAGGTGCGCTCGATCACGGTCGAGCGGTTTGCATCCATATCGAGCGTTTCGAGCAGTGTCGTGCCGGCAAACTGCGTGACGCCGCCACCGGCTTTCCCTTGAAGCTCGGCGACAATCAAATTCTCGCCCGAGGTGCGATAGCTGTAGACCGTCCGCGTTTCATCCGGACGAGTGAGCGAAATGGGCTTGTCGCGCAGATCCAGATTAGCGAGCCGGCGGCTGTAGGCGCGCAGAGTGGTCGGCAGCCGTGTGGCACCATGAGCCGGCAACGCCAAAGTCCTGATGATCACCTGGCCGGCACCCGTCGTGGGGTATTCATAAATCACGTCGCCGACCGTGATATTCCCTTGCTTCGTGATCTCGGTCGCAGGCACCGCTCGCCCATCGACCAAGTGGTGCTTGTAGGTGTAGCTGGTGACGATCGCGTCGGCAGCGTCAGGCCCTCCATCGAGGAAGCCCCGACGCACTTTCTTTCGTTCGCCTGCGACAAAGCCAGGATGCCCGTCGAAGTTGGAACTGCCGCCAATAATTCTGGAAGCGGTGAAATATTCGGTCTCCATCTTCCCGCCGGTGGCGTTTACCTCGGTCGTGGGCGGACTGAGATCGGTTGAAGGGCTCTTGGTAAAGCGGTGCGAGGCCGTTTGCAGATCCGCAGCCGACCCGCGCAAAACCGCTGTGGCGCCATACCGCAGTTCGGTATCTCCCACGCCGAACTGGTGCTCCTCCTGCGAAAGGATGCCAGCCGAATCCGTGGGCCCTTGATGGCGATAAATCTTAACGAAGATCGGATTGTTGGACACATTGCCTGGACTGTTGCCGCTCCCGAACATGATTTGCTGAGTCATCTCGGATCTCACGGAAGTCATTCCTTCGCGAGCAGCAGACGGCTTCCGCCAGCCCCAGTGCCTGAACGTTGAGACATAGCTACGTCGCAGCGTGTAACCTCCGTTTTCACTATCGGTGCGCGACTCTCCCACGGAGCGATCGTTTTCGAATTCGAACAGCAGTTCGTTGCCGCCGCTCGTTTGCCTGATGCTGCCGGTCTTCGCCATCAAGCCTCCGGCTAGGCGGTAGCCAACGAGGCGGGTGGCACCGGAGAAGTTCTTGAACGGCCCGTCGTCGGGGTAGTTTCCGTCCGGATAGAAGTCGATCGTGATGAGATCGCGGAGCCGATACACATCGACGTAGCCGGCGGGCACCCTGGCTTGGAACCGCTTCGGGTCCGAGAGGTGTTCGCGGACGTCGGTCATCGCCGGCCCTTTCACGATCGCGAAGTTCATGAGACCGCCGCCCAAGACGTAGTTGTCCGCGCTATAGACGATCATCCCGGCTGCATCTCCCGAGCGTGTGCCTCCCAATCCGAATCTCACGCGCCGTTGCACTTCGAGCTTGGATGTATCCATGAAACCAAACGGCAGACTTCCCTCCACCATCGCGCGAACGGCGATCTTGTTGCCACCGTTGGCGCCCACGAGCTCGCTCTTGGAAATCGCATCCGCGAAGTGGATCGGCGTCTGCGATCCCCGGGCGATCAGCTCCACGCGGCTTCGCAGCTCGCTCGCCGCTATGGGAGACTTCGCCGCCTTGATAATGAAGTCGGAGATCGTGCTCGGCCATGAAACGGCGATCTCCGTTTCGTCACCGAGCTTTGCCTTGATCTCGGCAAACGTTTTCACGTTGTTGCCAAAAGGATAAGGCTCCTGCCACTGATCACCGGCTCCAAGGAAGCTAAAGTTATGGGGCTCGCCGCCAATGTTGAGCGTCACGACACCACTTCCTTTGGCCGTGACGTTCAAAATCGTCGTTACCGTATCCTTGGGCTGGCCGCCCCCCGCCTGCTTCGGATTACGCCAGAGATGATATTCGTCGATATCCTTGACGCCATCGCCATTCGCGTCGGATCCAGGAGTCACATCGATATCAAACTGCCACTCCCACCAATCCGGCACTCCATCTCCATCCCCATCGCCGTCTGCAATCGAGAAGGTGCGCTCGACGGATGCCGCCGAATAGCCAGCACTCGCGGGAACACTTGCCCGGATGGTGACCGCACCGGGTGAGTTTCCAACTGTGACACGATTACCGGAGAGCGTGACCAGACCATGGCCGGCTTCGATCGAGTATTCTATCAAGCGGCCGGAAGTGGCGGTCGCGTCGAGCGTAAATTCCTCGCCGAAACCACGCGGTCCGATCTCGGTAAAGACGATCGTCTCGGTTCTTTCCACCGGCGTGCCACCGATGAACTGGGTGAATCCTTTTTCGACTACATTCTCGGAACCATCGACCGCGCGGATAACCACATCATGAGGGCCCTCGGCGAGAGAAGCGACGGGGAACTCGATCTTCCATCCACACTTGAGGACATTCCCCGTCGACCAGCCTTGCGCTGCCGCTTGGGCTGCGATGTCAGGCCTCTCCTGCACCACGGCCACATCGTGGCTCTGACCGTCGATGACGAGCGTGACCGGAATCGGAGCTCCATCTTCGTAATCGAGGGCCCACCCTTTGGCGGAGAGGATTCCAGTTGCGATCGAGTAGGACAATGGTTCTTCGATCGTAAGTTGCGGCGGCGACAGTGCGGTAAACGTCCGCCTCACCGACTTCGCCGGAGCGTAGCTGGAGTTGCCACTCTGCCTTGCCTCGATCGTGACCGGTCCTGGCTTCGTCACCTTGATCGACGACGATGTGACAAACTCCACCGGGCCTTCGATGACATGGTAAGTCACAGAGAGGCCGGGAGCGGTCGTCGTCGCTCCCAGATTGAATACCTCGTTGACGACGCACCACTGGCGGTCGGGGAAGTTGATCACTTGGCCGTTCACCGCCGTGAGCGTCAACCGGTGGTTCGAGTAGTCCGGCGAATTCGCGTCCGGTCCATTGACGACTTTGATCTCCCATGTGCCCGCCTGAGCAATGAATACCCCCGTATTCACAATCCCGTGAGCGTTGAAATACCCGCTGCCCAGCTCGGTCCATTGCGACGAACCATTGTGTCGGGCAAACAACTTCAGCATCTGCGAATCATCCGGTGAAATCGAATGATGAGCGTAGAAGCTCAGATGATAGCCTTGGGCGGCGACGACTTTATCGGCCGGCCGGGTGATCCAGAAACTATCCGGCCCACTGCTGCTGAACATGGGGCTGATTGCGGTCGCTTTCTCATGAAACTCATCCTCCGCGATCGCGGTCACCCGCACGTTCTTGTTCGGGAGATATCCGGTGAACGCGAGCTGCTTGAAAGGCGGCAGATTGGGATCGATCGGATATACATCCCTGATCACCCATCCACCCGTCTCATCGCTTAACTCATACTTGACGGGAATTCCGGCCGTGGACTTCGCGAGCAGCACGTATCCTGTGGTGGCCGGGTCGGGAAACTCGACCGTGTGGAGTGCCTTCTGGATAGTGAACTGATGCGTGACCGGATCGGCGGGTTCGTAGTATTCATTCCCGCTTTGCCGCGCGGTCACGGTCACGGTGCCGAGGCGGTCTGCCTTGATCGCTTTGCCGCCACTGTTGCTCGTGGCATCCACGAGCTGAGCTCCTGAAACGTCGTAGTTGATCGACAGCCCCGAACTTGAAGTGGCGGTAAGGAGCACTTCGCCGCCATATCGACAGTCCTCGGGCTTTTCGAAGCGGATGGTTTGGAGGCCTCTTCCGATCGTTATGGTGCGGGTGGCGAGAACCGCGTTGTAATTAGCCGAGTCCTCCGGCGTGAAATGCACGCGCAGCTCTTTTGTTCCCACGGTCGTGGCGATGTTACCCGGAGCAGGCGTATAGGTGAAGGTGCCGGGAATCGTCTGGTCACCGACCTTCGCCACCGCTCCGCGTTGGCCCGGCCCGTAAGCCTCGCCATACCGTAAAGGCGCGGGATTCCAAAAAATGTCAGGCGTCGTCCTGTTCACTACGAAGATCGCGGCGACCGTCGTCGGAGCGTAGTTGTTATCCCCTGGGTAGCTTGCGGTGATGGTATGCGTGCCGGCATTGAGTTTGGTGCCGGCGGCAGGTTCATAGGTGGGTGTGCCCGTGGGCGGGGGCATCGCGGGGTTGGTCGGGTGGGCAAATGTCGCCTGAAGATCCGCCGACTTGAGTGTGTAAGGACCATTCACGGTTTTTCCCGGAAACGTGCCCGTGGGAACAACCCGCGTGACCATTGCTTCTCCGATGGCGTCGTTCGAGCGAAGGTAGTTTCCGCCCGCAGGAGAATGGGCTGTCACCGTCACGGGACCTGCCGCCATGGGGGTGACGGTGACGGAGGATCCACTTCCCGATGCAGCGCCGCCCCAGATGTAGCCATTTTTTCCACCATGCGCGTCGAACCTAATGGACTGACCAAACGCAGCCGAAGCGGGTGACGCACTGATCGAGACCGTCTGCGGTGCCGGATCAATTACGAGTGTTCCAGACACGGACCCGGTATAGTTGGGATCGCTGGTCGCAATGGCCGCCGTCACCGAATAACTGCCGGCATCGACCCGATTGCCCGGGCCATAACTCACCGTGACCGGCAATCCGCCAGGCGTCGTCGTCGCGCTCGCGGTTTTCACCGCTCCGTCGTAAGTGTGACGCAAGCTGCCCAGCGTGATCGTCGCCGTGGCTTTGCCGAAGTTCACACGCACGAGGTTGGAATGGACATCGTGATAATTCGTGCCTCCCGCACGCGTGGCACGCACGTCCACCCATCCCGTGCCGATGTTCGGCACGAGCACAGCCCCGACCAGCGAGGCCGCACCCGAACTCGATTGCGCGACAATCGAATAGCTGAGTGCGCCGCCGCCGGAACCGCCGGTGGCGGACAGCGTCTGAGACGTCCCCATCGTCTGCGGCGAGGTAGCCGTAAGCGTCAATGCGGCCTGGTTCCCTTTGTTGATCACCAACGTCCCCGTCGCACTACCTGTATGATTCGGCGCGTCGATCGTCCCCACCACCACGTAGCTACCCGCGTCCTTCGGCGGCGTTGGACTTCCGTCATAGGTGAAGTTCACCGTCAACCCGGCGGGAGCGGTGGTGGCGGTCGCCGACTTCGGCGATCCATCGTAAGTATGGTTCAGGCTGCTCAGGGCCACCGTCGCCGGAGCCTTTTGGATGGTGAACGTTTCCGTCTTCGTGCCGGCGTAGTCGGGATCGTTGATCGTGCCCACCACCGTATAGGCGCCAGCGTTGATCGGCATCGAAGCCTGCCCGTCGAAGGTCAACTGAACCGCCAACCCCGACTCCGGCGCAGTCGTCACACTGGGCTGCTTTTCCGTGCCGTCGTAAACCGGGTTTAGATTCGTAAAGGCGAGAGTCGCCGCAGCCTTTGCAAAGGCGATCGTGGTTGGCGCCGAAGATATGGAGTTGTAGTTGGCGTCGCCGGCCTTCGTTGCCCGAACCTTCACCCAGCCTGTGCCCGTCGCAGCGGTGAGGGTTTGATTGTTCAGCCCCGAAAGAAGGGCGACGCCCGGTGCGGATTCCTCCACAATCGAATAACTGACATCGCCGGAACCAGAACCCCCCGTCGTCGAAAGACTCTGATTTGTATTGAAGATTTGCGGAGTGCTCGCGACGACCGCGAGCGAGTTTTGAGAGGCTTTCGCGAAGGTTACGCGCACGGTGTCGGACGGCGAGGATGGATTGTAATTCGCATCGCCCGTTTTTCTGGCCCGCACATCCACCCATCCCGTCCCGCTATTCACCGAAAGCACCGCGCCGGAGATCGAAACAGAACTTGCGGGGGACTGCGCCACAATTTCGAAAGTGACAGCGCCGGTGCCCGATCCGCCGGATGTCGACAGCGTCTGGGTGCTCCCATGGGTTTGCGTGGTGTCGGCGCTTAATACCAGCGGAGCTTGGTCGGCCTTGGCGATCACCAAGGTCCCCTCGGCGTGCCCGATGAACACCGCAGCCGGATCCTCACGTGACGGGTCGGGACTATCTGCAACATTCGCGATTACACTATAACTCCCGGCGTCCGTCGGCGGAGTGGAAGACCCATCATACGTAAACACCACGTTCAACCCCTCCGGTTGCGTCGTAGCGGTCGCGGCCTTGGGCGTGCCATCATAAGTGTGGTTCAAGCTTCCCAGGAAGACGTCAGCGGGGCAGCAGCCGATCGCCCAATTACAAGTTGCGGAACCAATGAAATTCCCGGTCGCGTTAACCGTGAACGAGTAACTATTGGGCACAACCGCCGTGCGAACGCCGGAAACATCATAGGTCGCCCCGTGCGGATTGTGGATAGTAGGCGCCTTCGGAGTGTTGTCGTAGAAGAATTCCAGATTACTGAAGGTAAACGTTACCGGTTTTCGCCCGATGGACCACGAACAGGTGGACGATCCCGTATAGTTTCCATTCGCGGTAACGGTGAAACTATAGCTCCCGGCATCCGTGGCCGAGGTGATTCCGGAGACCGTATAGGTCGCTCCATTTGGATTGCCAATGACCGGGGCCTTTTGGCCGCCATCGTAAACAAAACTCGTATTGGTAAAATCGAAGCTGACCGCCTTCGGAGAAATCGTCAGCGTGCCCGGCTGGAATGTCGCGAAGACGTAGTTCGCAGCCGCCAATGTCCCAACAGATGGAGTGACCGGGTAGGAACCTATGCCTGACGCCGCCGTGGCCGTCGTGCTGAAGCCGGGAACGCCGGCAACTGCGGAAGCCGTATCGCCATTGACAAATCCCGTATAAGTCGCGGTGAACGCAGGATTCGCGGCTCCATAGACCTTGGCGGCGTTGTTCGCTTTCACCGTAAGCGGCGCCTTGGCGACCACCCATGTCGCCGTCTTCGTCGCGCTATTATATGTGGTGGGATCGCTCGGAGTAAATGTGACCGTTACCGTGTGCGTGCCTGCGCCCAGCACGGTCCCTACCGCGGGACTATAACTAAACGATCCCGATACCGAGCTGGAGGCCCAAGCCGGCAACGACGCTCCATAGACCACCGAGCCGGGCAAAGACACGTTGATCCCAGGCGTGATTTTCGACACCGCCACCGTCGGTTGCGCAGATGCATCGGTCCGAGCCCCTGCAACATCGACGGCCGCGAGCATAAACCGATACGTCCCCACTCCCTGTGCGCCGGTGAACGTAAAGGTGCGAGTGAACGTCCCCGATGCGCCATACGCTGTGCTCGAATTGGCACGAGTCAAGGATCCACCGGTGACGACCGTGTTGTCCGCGCGGATCCATCGCCAGCCAAGGGCGGGAGTCTGCACCCAAAGATTGGTATAATCGAGGTTACCATCCGGGTCGCTCACGGTCATGGTCACTGTCACGGACTCACCGACCAACGCGGCGGTTTTATTGACTGACAGCGATGCCGTCGGAGCTCGGTTGGCGACGGTGAACGTCACGTCCCGGCTTACCGCGTGATAGTTGCCATCGCCCGGATAACTGCAACGAATTGTATAGGTTCCCGGGGTAAAGTTCGTTCCGGGCCCAACCACACCACTGGTCGGCGAAGCTCCTGGCCCCGATGCGCCGATCACGGTATAGGTCAAAGCACCGGTTGGCACGGAAACCGCCGTCGAATATGGATTCGCCAACGAGACGTTAAAGGCCGACGGAAACGTCCCCGTCCCGGTGCGAGACTGGTTCACCCAGCCATTGATCTGAGGCATGGCCTTGCCCACGGTAAGATAAAGAACCGACGCGCCCACGCCGACCCAGTTGACGGGATCGGCGACCACATTGTGGAATGCATACGTTGCAGCCCGAACCGGGCGAAAATCGAAGCTCCGTGTCGATGAGCCGCCCGACGCATCATAGCCGTTGCTCCCGAGATTAAGATTATACCACCCGTCACGGTTCGCTGGCGCATTCCACTCTAAGAACGGGTGCGTCCAGCGAGTTCCGTTTCCCTGATCCCACCAAAACGAATGGACGGTCATGTTGCCGTCCGGATCCGTCACCGACGAAGCGATCGTAACCGCTTGGCCGAATGAGATAGAAGCGTTGGTTGGAGAACCCGCGATTGTAAAGGTGCCGCTTCCCGGCCTATCCACTACGGTGTATGTATCAGAATATCGCCAGCCGCTGTTCGCCCCGGCCTGATCCCACGCGTAACACCTGAAGACGTATCGCGTTCCCGGCGGCCCCGCGAGGACGCTGTTATTGTTGGTAGTAGCCTCCCAGCCATTTCCGTTATCTCCGCTTGCCGGATCATAAGCCAGGGCCTGCCACTCGCCGCCATTCACGCTGTATTCAACCCATACTCCACCCAGATTATGGTCGTCATCATTACCGGTCGCCCTGACGGGAAACCAGGCTCCCTTATATAGCGGCACCGGTGGATCGGTATGAAACTTCACCGTCGGGGGGACATTTTTAAGATATCGAACAATCACGATACCTGAGCCTCCCGCACCTCCCCACCCACTGTGAGCACCGCCGCCGCCACCACCGGATCCGGTATTCGAAAGAGCATCCTCTCCTTTGTTGGCTGATTTACCTGCAGAACTATTCCCTCCGCTTCCACGACCAGCTCCCGCGCCGCCGCCGCTGGACCAGCCGCCCCAGTCGCCACCTCCGCCGCCGCCGCCACCGTAATCGACCCCATAAAAAGTGCGCGGAGCGCCACCGGTTCCGCCCATACTCAGGGAGGAGGCGGTTTGTCCGACGCTGCCCAGCCCGCCCCCTCCGGCGGAGGCTCTGAGGGCTATGCCATTTCCCCCATTGTAGCCGCCCTGAGTCCCGCTACCACCAGGATAGAAACCGGTGGACGCCTGCCACGATCCAGCGCCGCCGCCTCCGCCCCCTCCGTTCCCACCTGGCCCACCGTTCTGGGTGGCGCCGCCACCACCACCCGGTGCGGTATATGAACCAAAACTGGAAGGTTTTCCGTTGTTACCAGGAAGCTTTTCCGTCTGAACGGCCCCGCCGGCTCCAACGACCACATTGAAACTCTGTCCCTTAGCGGCATTGACGGTCGTATGAATGTAGCCGCCCGCCCCTCCGCCACCACCCCAATTTACACCGCCACTGCCGCCACCACCCAAAACGAAGATTTCGAGCTGTCGACTACCCTTTGTTTCATCAAGCGCAAAGGTCCCGTTGGATTTGAACGTATGAACGTAATATTGCCCATCTACAGTAACCGTCCCTCCACTTCCGTGCGCGGACATGACGGGCATATTGGCGTCGGCAAGCAAAGCAAAGACCCCAACGATAAATCGTATATTTGTCTTAGCATTTATGAAGCCACCGTCGGCAAATGATGGCTCTCTTGATGAGATTAATCTCCCTATATTGTTAGGCTCGACGCCGACTTCAGTGTCAGCGCAAGTTCGTTCTCCGACCTTCGAGAGGCTGACGGATTTTTCGCTCATCGTCAGCAATGCGGGCGTGTCCATATTACTGCAGCACTCAGCGGATGACCGAGTCCAGTTTTGCGACGATGTCTCCCCGCTCGGCCGCGACGTCTTTAATCGAACCGTGTCGGTCGGTCAGGTATACCGGCATTCCTGCCGTGAGCTTCAATCTCCGAGCCAAGACGCCCTCCACACCTTGTGCATCGAATACCAGTTGGCCTGGGAGGCCGGTGGCGGCAGCGGCCGAACGCGCAGCCTCCACATCTACGTCCAGACATACGCCGACAAGCACCGCTCCCGCCGGAGCAGTCTGCGATAGCTGTTTGGCAAATGCAATCGCACCAGGACTCCAAGTCGCCCAAGCATATATGATCGTCGGTCCTCCACCCGCGGCAACTATAGGGCTGTCCGCCCCCAGTGCCTCACTCGCGATTTCGCGAAACGATTGCCCAATCAAAGCATATCTTTCTGCCAGCGTCTGCGCCGCCTCCTTCACGTGGGGAGGTGCGGCCGAAGCCAATATTTCATTCGCGAGCGACGCAGCCTTCTCTCCCTCAGGTTGATTCTCGGCCTCCCGGAGGAGCGCCTCATATCCGCCGGCTTCATTCGGGAACTCTTCAATCAGACGCTTCGCCGATCGTTCACGCTGGGAGCGTAGTTGCCCTGCATCATGTATAAATTCCCGCGACCGAACGAGCTCTCTCAATTTGGCCAATTCAAACCGCTCCCCGATTGGCAATGTTGTATCCTTACGCGCCTCTTCGGCTATCGCGACCGCTTCCTCCGTCACGCCCGAGTCTCCCATTAGCGCGGCGTTTAGAAGCGCTTTGGCCTCCAACCTCCTCGCTTGCGCCGCTCGTGAATGCCCCTGTGGGTATCTCAAGCGCACCGCTTTCGCTTTGTTCGCGGCAGCTCTCAATTCGGAAGCAGCGCCCCCTTGCGACGCCCCTCCATTCGTTCGGTGATCACGGCCACCCCGGGGGGCGGGCCGGAAAAGGGTTTCGATCTCCTCGAGCTCCGGATCCGTGTTTAGACGCTCACTTTCGGATTGGGACGCTGGAACGGCCGGAACTCCCAGCAACAACGCGTAGAGCCATGCGAACGCTATACGAACATTCATGAATGCACCCTCGCATCCACGCATCGACGCCCGTTAGCACACTGCTCCGAATCACCCCTAGACTAGAGCGGAAATTCGGCAGGGATAGAGAGCTCATCTGCAAAAAGCAGGAATACCCATGAACAGCGAGGGAAGCTTGGAAGCATCGCAATTGACCAACAATTGCACTAAACCGTCAAAACAATGTGCAATTTGATTGCGTCATAATTGCGATGGCTGCCTCGTGTCCATCTTCGCCCAGTCCGCCCCCCTCATTCCCTGAGACGTTCCGATTCCTCTATAATAAAACAAAAAAGCCGCCATTACTGGCGGCATTTTCCATGGCGTCCCCACGGGGATTCGAACCCCGGTTCTCACCGTGAAAGGGTGGTGTCCTGGACCGGGCTAGACGATGGGGACTAACCGCGGAGCCGGGCACGCTACGGTGCGACTCCCCCCGTGCAAGGCCAAATTTCATCCATCTCGCACCCAAAATTTCGCTTCGCTCCTTCTCCCTTTCGCGGCAAACCCACCCAATGACCTTCGCCGAAATCGCCGCCGCCCTCCCTTCGCAAGCGGTCACCTCGATCGACCTTCCCTTCCCTCGCATCGCCTCCGGCAAGGTCCGCGAAATCTTCGACCTCGGCGACGCCCTCCTCCTTGTCGCGAGCGACCGGCTGTCCGCCTTCGACGTGATCCTCCCCGATGGCATCCCCGGCAAAGGCGCCATCCTCACCCAGATGAGCAACTGGTGGTTCTCGCAAACCAGCCACCTCATCCC
>JGI12383J13903_1000970_pt1 | contig 16310 bp, 14 predicted proteins | sample Passage237B_FD_13903 | JGI IMG/M metagenome (IMG submission 13903)
CGCGCCGATGTTCCGTTCTTCTCCTGCCCGATCGGCGGCTTCCTCAACGGCGAAGGCAGCGAGTTCGGCTCGGGCGACGCGTTCGATCCCAGCGATCCCCGGGATTGCTTCACGCTCGACAATGGCGGCGTGACGATCAATACCCTCGGCCTTCCGACGCGCCAGGCGATTGGCCGCACCAGCGGCACGGTCGGCAATTTCAACCGTTTCGTTCCCGCTCCCGAAGTGACGACGGGTCCTTTCCCGGGCTATCTCGGCGTCGGCACCTACGATCGTGACACCTTCGACCGTCGCCAGGAGCAGGAGCCGCTGGTCAACGGCGAGGAAACCTATACCGCTTTCCTTTCCGGTACCTATGACGTCGGCACCGCGCTCGGCAACGCGGAGATTTATGGCGAGTTGCTCATCAATCGCCGCAACTCGTCGGCGCCGCTTTATCGGCAGCTCGCTCTGGATTATCTCCAGGGCAGCCCGCTGCTTCCGGCCGACATCCGTGACGGCATCTTCTCGAACCCGGTCAACACGTCGAGCGGCGTGCCGGTCGCGGCCCGCGCCTTCATTGGCTGGGGCCTGACCGATTCGACCCAGCAGGTCGATTACGTCCGGGCTTCGGGCGGCATTCGCGGCGACTTCTTCTTCCCGCACTGGCGCTATGACGCCTATGTCGGCAAGTCGTGGAACGACGGCACCTATGAAACCGAATCGTTCCTGATCGACCGTGTTGCGGCGTCCACCGACGTGGTCGCCAATGGTGACGGCACTTTCCGCTGTCGCAGCGCCGCCACGAACCCGAACTGCGTTGCGGCTCCGGCCCTCAGCGCGGCGGTGATCGGTGGCGATCTGCCGCAGGCATGGCGCGACTACATCCTGCAGAACACGATCGGTCATACGCAGTTCCGCGAGACCACCTTCGCGTTCAACATCGACGGTCCGCTCTTCCGCCTGCCTGGGGGTGACGCGCAGCTGTCGCTCGGCGTGGAATATCGTCGCCAGAGCATCAATGATCAGCCCGATCCGAATGCGGTCAACGGAAACCTGCTCGGCCTCACCGCCGGCACGCCCACCGTCGGCAAGGACAACGTGAAGGAGGTCTTCGGCGAGCTTTTCCTGCCGCTGCTGGCCGATCGTCCGTTCTTCTATCGACTCAATCTCGACGGTTCGGTCCGTTACACGGACTATGCGTCCTACGGTTCGGACACGACTTACAAGATCGCCGGCGAGTGGGAGCCGGTCCGTGGCTTCGCCTTCCGCGGTAGCTACGGTACGTCCTACCGCGCCCCGGCGCTTGCGGAGCAGTTCCTGGGGGCCACCAGCGGCTTCCTCGGCGCCGACTCCGATCCGTGCTCCGATCTTCCGGATCCGGCGGATCAGTCCCCGAACGAGCAGATCGTCGCCGCGAACTGCGCGTCGATCGGTCTGCCGGCGGACTTCCACCAGACCAATGGCATCACCGTGTTCCAGGTTGGTGGCGCCGAAGCGGGGCTGAAGGCGGAAACGTCGACCAACTGGACCGTCGGCGCGGTGGTCTCGCCGCGGCTTCCGAATGCGATCGGTCAGCTCTCGCTGTCGCTCGATTACTTCGACGTGAAGGTCAGCAACGGCGTGTCGCAACTCGGTGCCAGCACGATCCTCAGCCGTTGTTACGGGGATTCGAGCTTCGATCCCACGGGCGGCTTCTGTCGCTTCGTTGATCGCGACGCCAATGGTGGTCTTGAGGTCACGACCAGCTACGTGAACCTCTCGGAGGACATCCGGAAGGGTTACGAGTTCAACGCCCGCTATGCGAACAACATCTTCGGCGGTCGGTTCATCTTCAACGCCCGCGTGACGCATTACACGGAGCAGTCGAGCCGGCTCTTCCCCGAAGAGTTCCTGGCTGACGCGAACGGAACCGTGGATACGCCGAACTGGGTCGGCAACTTCGACGCCAGCTACACGTATCGTAACGTGACGTTCCGCTACGGGATCGACTGGATCGATGGTGACCATCATCGCACGTACGATTATTTCGCGTTCGACAACCTGACCGGCATTACCGATCCGGATCTGGTCCAAGCCTATCGGGATAATTACTATCTCGAAGTGAACGACTACTTCCTTCACAGCGCGTCGATCCAGTTCAACATCGGCGATCGTTACCAGTTCACGATCGGCGTGCGGAACCTGTTCAACACCGCTCCGCCGCGTATTACGGCCGTCGGCTACAACACGATCGGCAACGCGCCGCTCTATTCCGGCTATGATTATGTCGGGCGGCAGTTCTTCGCGAACGTGAACTTCAACTTCTGATCGCGATCCGCGATCGATCGATGGAAGGGCTCCGGGAAACCGGGGCCCTTTCCTTATGGGCGCTGTTTCGCCCAAACCTTCAGCCCGCGCTTTCGGTGCGGGGCGAGGGAAGCTAAGTTGCATCGATGGGCCTCATCCTGATCCCGTTGCCGCACCTTCGCGCGCAGCTTTGCGCGGATCGGTGACGCGTGGCCGGACCGCCCTCGCCCCTGTTCATGTCGCTTGCGCTCTTCGCCGGGGCCTGGCTGGCCGTGGCGGCATGGGCGACCTTGCGGGGGCGCCGACGCGCGGCCGCCGGCGCGCGGATTATCGAGGAGCACGCCCGGTTCGCCGCCTTGCTCGAGAGCGGGCCGGCCGTGCCGCTTCTCATCGATGGCGACGGGACCCTCGCTGGTTCCGATCGCCTCGCCGGAATGCTCGGGCTCGACCGGCTTCCCGGCCTGGTGGCGGAATTGTTCGGGGCCGAAGCGCCGTTCGCGCCGGAGGATGCCGATGCGATTCGGGGGCAGATCGCCGATGCCGCGTCGGGCGCGCCCTTTTCGGTCATTGCCCGCGCGGCGCAGGCTCCGCGCGTCTGGCGGATCGACGGGGCGAGCGCGCCTCCGGCCTTCGGTTCGCGCGCGGTGCTGCTCTGGTTCACGGACGTCACCGAGGCCGAGGATCGCGCCGCCGCGCTTGGCCACCGCCTTCAGCGCCGGTCCGAGGCGCTGGAGGCGCTGTCGCGACTGATCGAGGCCGCGCCCTTCCCGATCTGGCATCGCGGACCGGACCTGTCGCTGACCATGGTCAACGGCGCCTATGTCGCGGCGGTCGAGGCCGAGGATGCCGATGCCGTGGTGCGCGAAGGGATCGAGCTGGTCGACGAGCCGCCACGCGACCTGGATGGCGCGTTCCAGGCGCCGAGCGACCGCTTTGTACCGGCCACCATCGCAGGCGCGCGGCGGATGATGCGCGTGGTCGAGGTCCCGCTCGGCAATCACGGCCGCGCGGGCTATGCCATCGATGTCGAGGACCAGGAACAGGCGCGCGCCGAGCTGCTGCGCTTCGAGCGCGCCCAGCGCGACATGCTCGATCGGCTGTCCGCGGGCGTCGCGCAGTTCGGCCGGGACCGCGGGTTGATCTTCTTCAACCAGCCATTCGCCCGCATGTTCGGCCTTCCCGCCGATTTCCTCGCCGATCGGCCGGAGTTCGACCGCCTGATCGACCAGATGCGCGAGGCCGGGCAGTTGCCGGAGGTGCGCGACTATCCGGAATGGAAGGCGGAGCGCCGTCAGTGGTTCACCAGCGGGCCCGGCGCGGACGAGGAGGATTGGCTGCTCGCCGGATCGCGCCATGTGCGCGTCGTCGCCCAGCCGCTTCCCGATGGCGGCCTGCTGCTGATCTTCGAGGATCGCACCGAGCAGATTCAGCTCGCCAGCGCGCGCGACACGCTGCTTCGGGTCCGCAGCGCGACGTTCGACAATCTGTTCGAGGCGGTGGCGGTGTTCGCCTCGGACGGCAGGCTCAGCCTGTGGAACAGCCGTTTCCGCGATCTCTGGGGCTTCGAGGAGGAGCAGCTCGCCGCCCATCCGCGCGTCGACGCGCTGACGCCGCACCTCGCCGGCCGGCTGAAGCGCGCCAACCATGCCGGCCTGGTGCGCGAGCTGGTTCGCAGCGCCACGCTGGAGCGCAAGCAACGCACCGGGCGCGTCGGCCTCGTCGACGGGCGCGAGTTCGAATTCGCCGCGGTGCCGCTGCCGGACGGCAACGCGCTCTTCATCATGCTCGACATCACCGACAGCCGGAAGGTCGAGGCCGCGCTTCGGGAGCGGACCGCGGCGCTCGAGGAGGCGGACCGGCTCAAGACCGCCTTCGTCTCCAACATGAGCTATGAGCTGCGCACGCCGCTGACCTCGATCGGCGGCTTCGCGGAAATGCTCGACGGCGGCTATGCCGGGCCGCTTTCGGACACCGCGCGGGATTATGTCGCGGCGATCCTCGACAGCGTCGGGCGGCTCGGCGCGCTGATCGACAATGTGCTCGATCTGACGCAGAGCGAGACCGGCGCGCTCCTCCTCGCCGAGGACGAGATCGAGCTTGCGGGGCTGTGCGACGATGTCGCGGCCGCCGAGCGCGAGGCGGCGGCGCGCAAGTCGATCGATCTGGCGGTCGATGTCGACGCCTCCGCCGGAATCGTCACCGGCGACACGCGCCGCCTCGCGCAGGCGATCGGCAACGTGCTGGCCAACGCCATCGCCTATGTCGACGAAGGCGGCCGCGTCCTGCTGCGCGCCGAGGGGGATCGAAAGGCGGCGCGGATCATCGTTTCGGACAATGGTCGCGGCATTTCGGCCGCGGATCAGCAGCGGGTGTTCGATCGCTTTCACCGGACCGCCGAGGTTCGCGGTGAGAATGCCCCGGCGATCGGTCTCGGCCTGCCGCTCGCCAAGCAGTTCGTGGAGGCGCATGGCGGCACGATCGAGCTCCAGTCCGAACCGGGGCAGGGGACGACGGTCACGATCTCCCTGCCGCGCACCGCCGATCAGCAGGCGGCGCATCCGGCGCGGGGCTCGCGGCGGTGATCCTCCTTGACGATGCCGAGGCGACCGAGGCGTTTGGCCGTCGCCTCGGCGCGCTTCTGCGTCCCGGCGATGTCGTCGCCCTGTTCGGCGATCTCGGCGCTGGCAAGACGACGCTGGCGCGCGGGATGCTGCGCGGGCTCGGCCACGCCGGCGACGTCGCCAGCCCGACCTTCCCGATCGTCCAGGCCTATGCGCCGCCGGATACGCGGCTGCCGGTCTGGCATGTCGATCTCTATCGGATCGAGGAGGCGGGCGAGCTCGACGAGCTCGGCCTCGATGACGCGCGCCTCGATTCCGCCCTGCTGATCGAATGGCCGGAGCGCCTGCCCGCCTTGTGGCCCGACGCGCTGCGGCTGACCCTCGTCCCGCATGGCGCCGGACGCGCCTTGACTTCGCACGTGCCGCCCGCTTGGGGAAGCCGATGGCCGCCGAGATGATTCCACCGCCGCATGCGCCGGCCTTCCTCGCCGCGCACGGATGGGAAGGAGCTGAGATCAGGCCGCTGGCGGGCGACGCGAGCTTCCGCCGCTACTTCAGGGTCCATCGCGGCGACGAGACGGCGGTGCTGATGGATGCGCCGCCGCCGCACGAGGATCCACGGCCGTTCGTCGCGGTCGCGGAATGGCTCGGCGGAGCGGGCCTGTCGGCGCCCGCGATCCTCGCCAGCGATCTTGAGGGCGGGCTGCTTCTCCTCGACGATTTTGGCGATGCGCGCTTGCGCGAGACGCTCGATGCCGCGCCGCATCGCGAGTCGGAGCTTTATGCGCTCGCGGTCGATCTTCTCGTCCACCTCCATCGCCGGCCCGCGATGCCGGGCCTGAGGCCGCACGGGCTCGAACAGTGGCTGGAGGAGCTGCGGCTGTTTCCGGACTGGTATTGTGCCGCGCTCGGCCTCGATGTCGATGTCGACGCCTATCTCGGCGCCTGGCGCGAGGTGCTGGCGCCGGTTGCCGCCGACGGGCTCGGCCCGGTCACCGTCCTTCGCGATTTCCACGCCGAGAATATCATGCTGGTGGCGGGCCGCGACGGCATCGCGCATTTCGGCCTTCTCGATTTCCAGGACGCGGTCGCCGGTCATCCGGCCTATGATCTCGCCTCCGTGCTCGAAGACGCCCGGCGGGACGTCACCCCTGCGATCGAGGCCGCGATGGTCGCCCGCTATCGCGAGGCGAGCGGGCAGGGGCCCGGTTTCGAGACCGCCTATTGGACGCTCGCGGCGCAGCGCAACACGCGCATCCTCGGCGTCTTCACGCGGCTGTGGAAGCGCGATTCCAAGCCCGGCTACAAGGCGTTCCAACCGCGCATGTGGGGCCTGCTCGAACGCGATCTCGCGCACCCGGCGCTTGGCCCGGTCAGGGCCTGGTTCGACGCCAGCGTGCCCGCGCCGGCACGCGCCGCGGCCTGGCCGGCGGGAGCGATCGCATGAGCCGCTACCGCAAGCCGCTCGCGCTGCGGCCGAGCCCGGGCGTCGACGTCCCGGCGACCGCGATGGTGATGGCGGCCGGCCTCGGCAAGCGGATGCGCCCGCTCACCGCGACGCGTCCCAAACCGATGATCGAGGTCGCCGGCAAGCCGCTCATCGATCATGCGCTCGATCGGCTCAAGGCCGCCGGGGTCCGCAAGGCGATCGTCAACGTCCACTATCTCGCCGACGCGATCGAGGCGCATCTTGGCAATGAGAAGGGGATCGAGATCGTCATCTCGGACGAACGCGGGCGGTTGCTGGAAACCGGCGGCGGGCTGGTGAAGGCGCTGCCGCTGATCGACGCCGATCCGTTCCTGGTCGTCAATTCCGACAATCTGTGGATCGATGGGCCGATCGACACGCTGAAGCTGCTCGCCTCCTTCTGGAACGAGGCGAAGATGGATGCCCTCCTGCTGCTCGTCCCGCTGGCGCGCGCCCATTGCCACCACGGCCGCGGCGATTTCCACATGGGGCCGACAGGCGAGCTTCGCCGTCGCAAGCCGCATGGCGTGGCGCCCTTCGTCTATTCCGGCATCCAGATGGTCTCGAAGCGCCTGTTCGGCGGCGACCTGCCCGACGGGGCCTTTTCGACCAATATCCTGTGGGACCGCGCGATCGCGGCGGGGCGCTGCTTCGGCGCGGTTCATCAGGGCTTGTGGTTCGATGTCGGCCGCCCTGAAAGCATCCGCGAAGCCGAAGAGGTCCTGAAGGAAGCCTGAGACGCCCGCCCGGTTCGGCGCGCGTCGTCCGTTCCCGGGAGGATGGTGAGCCCAGCTGGGTTCGAACCAGCGACCTACTGATTAAAAGTCAGTTGCTCTACCGACTGAGCTATGGGCCCTCAATCGAGCCGCTCACCTACGGACGGGCCGGGGCCGGGTCAACCGGGCGTGAAGCTGGCGCACGGTGAGCCCGGTCAGCGGATCGCGCCAGTCCGGTGCGATGCGGGTGAGCGGATCGAGCACGAATCGGCGTGTCCGGAAGGATGGGTGGGGAATGACGGGCCCCGGTCCGCCCCAGGGGCCTTCCGACCAGAGAATGATGTCGAGATCGAGCACGCGCGGACCCCAGCGCCGCCCGCGCCGCCGCCCGAAGGCGCGCTCGATCCGCTTTAGGCGTGCCAGCATCCGCTCCGGATCGAGGTCGCTCTCGACGATCGCCGCGGCATTGGCGAAGGCGCGGCCCGCCGGCCCGAGCGCGGGCGTCGCCAGGGTCGGCGAGACAATCCGGACACCGCCGATCTCGCGGAGCGCCGCGCGCACCACCCCGGCCGGCGCGCCGTGGCGGCCGTGGCGGCGGTTCGAGCCGATCGCGATCGCATAGCTTGTCCTGGCCATCCCCGTCGGCCTAGACGCTCCGGGTGCCGCCCGAAAGCCCCGTCCCCGAAGCCGAAGCGCCGCGCGATTGCCCGCTCTGCCCGCGCCTCGTCGCCCTGCGCGAGGAGTTGCGCGATCGCCATCCCGACTGGTGGAACGCGCCGGTGCCGGTCTTCGGCGATCGGCAGGCCTGGCTCGGCCTCGTCGGCCTCGCGCCCGGAATGTGGGGCGCGAACCGGACGGGGCGACCCTTTACCGGCGACTATGCCGGCGATCTTCTCTTCGCGACGCTCGGCAGGTTCGCTCTGGCCGAGGGCGTCTATGAGGCGCGCCCGGATGACGGCGTGATGCTCACCGGCTGCATCATCCTCAATTCGGTCAAATGCCTGCCGCCGCAGAACAAGCCGCTGCCGGCCGAGGTCGCGCATTGCCGGCGCTATTACGAGGCCGCGCTGCCGCTCCTGCCGAACCTTCGCGTGCTGATCGCGCTCGGCCGCATCGCGCATGACAATGCCGTCCGCACCGCCGGCGGCCGTCTCGCCGACTTCCCCTTCGCGCACCTCGCCGAGCACAAGCTGCCCGATGGGCGCGTGCTCATCGATAGCTACCACTGCTCGCGCTACAACCAGAATACCGGCCGCCTCACCACGGCGATGTTCGAGGCCGTCTTCGCGCGGGCGCTGGAGCTCAGATGTCCTGCGTAAGCCGTCCGTAAAGCTCGGGCCGGCGGTCGCGGAAGAAGCCGAAGGCGGCGCGGTGGCGCTTGGCGGCGGCGAGGTCGAGGGTGGCGGTCAGCACGCCGGTCTCGGTCGCGCCGAATTCGGCGATGATGTCGCCGCGCTCGTCGCAGATGAAGCTGTGGCCGTAGAAGACCTGGCCGTGCTCGTCGCCGATCCGGTTGGCGGCGACGACCGGGACGACGTTCGAGACGGCATGGCCGATCATCGCCCGGCGCCAGAGCCGCGACGTGTCGAGATCGGGATCGTGCGGCTCGGTGCCGATCGCGGTCGGATAGAAGAGTACCTCCGCGCCCATCAGCATCAGGCTGCGCGCGGTTTCCGGATACCATTGGTCCCAGCAGACGCCGACGCCGAGCGTCGCTTGCGGCGTGGGCCAGGTCTTGAAGCCGGTATTGCCGGGGCGGAAATAGAATTTCTCCTCATAGCCCGGGCCGTCGGGAATGTGGCTCTTGCGATAGACGCCCATGACCTTCCCGTCGGGGCCGATCATCGCGAGGCTGTTGTAATGATGCGGCCCGTCCGCCTCGAAGAAGCTGGTCGGGATGGTGATTTCGAGCTCGGCGGCAAGGCTTTGCATCGCAAGCACGGCCGGATGCTCGGCGGTCGGACGCGCATTGGCGAACAGGCCCTCATCCTCGATCCGGCAGAAATAGGGGCCTTCGAACAGCTCCGGCGGCAGGACGACCTTCGCGCCCTTGCCCGCCGCTTCGCGGACGAGCTCGGAGACGCGCCGGATATTCTCCGCCATGTCGTCGGTGAAGCCGAGCTGGAGGGCGGCGACAGTGAGCTTAGACATTCCCATCTCCGTTCGTCCCGAGCGCAGTCGAGGGGCGCCGGCACGGACTCATCATTACGCCCCTCGACTTCGCTCGGGACGAGCGAACAGGCAACGGGCTATTTCGGCACTTGCTGGCTGATGCAGTGGAAGCTGCCGCCGCCGGTGAGCACATGATCGGCGCGCAGGCCCACCGCCTTGCGCCCCGGGAACAATGCGTCCACTGCCGCGACCGCCGCCGTGTCGCTCGCGCCGCCATAGAGCGGCACGACCACCGCCGCATTGCCGATGTAGAAGTTCATATGGGAGGCCGGGACGATTTCGCCATCCCGCTCGATCCGGCCGGGCGAGGGGAGGGGAACCACAGTCACCCCGAACGCCTCGGCGCGCGCCTTCGCATCGGCATAGACGGCGGCGTTGGGATCGCCTGCCGCCGGCTCCGGGATCGCCAGCACGCCTTCCGCAACGAAGCGGGCGAGATTGTCGACATGGCCGTCCGTATGGTCGTTGATCAGCCCCTCGCCGAGCCACAGCAGCCGATCGATGCCGAGATCGGCCGCGAGGCGCGCCTCGATCGCCGCCTTGTCCAGCCCAGGATTGCGGTTCGGGTTGAGCAGGCATTGCTCGGTGGTGACGGCAAGCCCGGTTCCGTCGACGTCGATCGCGCCGCCCTCCAGGATCCAGTCGTGCGCGTCCGGCGCGAGCCCGATCGTCTCGGCCAGCCGCGCGCCGATGCTGTCGTCGCCCGCCAGTTCATATTTGCCGCCCCAGCCGTTGAACCCGAAGCGCGCGGCGCGCCGCGATCCGTCGCGGCCGAGGATGATCGGCCCGGTGTCGCGCAGCCAGATGTCGCCGAACGGCTCGACCAGCACCGTCGCGAACGGCGCCAGATTGCGCGCCGCCGCCGCGGCGTCCTCGTCCGCCGCGACCAGCCGCACCTCCTCGCCCGCCCCGTCGGCATGGACCGCGCGCGCGAAGGCCGCGACCTCGTCCCGCGCCGGGCCGAGATCGTCCTCCCACAGGTCGGCATGGCTCGGAAACCCGATCCACACCGCCTCGTGCGGCGCCCATTCGGGGGGCTGGCGAAGCACCACCTTTACCGCCGCTCCGCCGCCGTGCGGTCACGGATCGCGCGGAATTCGTCGCCTTCATACCAGTTCGGCCAGTCGGTCGAATCGGCGATCGCGCGGCCGATCTCGTAATAGATGCCGAGATCGCGGATCGCGCCGGACCAATCCCAGTTGGGATCATATTCGTCGCTCGGCTGGTGATAGCGGTGGAGCCGGTAATCGTCGGCCGCCGCGCGGCCGGCGGCGGTGCCGCCATTGACGAGATCCTGGCCGCTCCCCGCGTCGAGCATCGGCACGCCGAGCTTGGCGAAGCTGAAATGATCGGACCGGTAATAATAGCCGGCCTCCGGATTGGGCTCGTCGCGGACGGTGAGGTGGCGCGCGTCGGCGGCGCGCTGGAGATATTCGTCCAGCTGCGATTTGCCGCGCCCGGTGACGACGAGATCGCGGGTCAGGCCGAAGATGTTGAGCCCGTCCATGTTGACGCCGCCGGCGGTGCGGGCGAGCGGATAGATCGGGTGCTCGGCATAATATTGCGACCCCAGCAGCCCGGATTCCTCGCCGGTGACGGCCAGGAAGATGACGCTTCGGCCTGCCGCGCCGGCGCGGGTGTAGGCCTCCGCAAGCGCGATCAGCCCCGCGGTGCCGCTCGCATTGTCGAGCGCGCCGTTGCAGATGTCATCGCCCGTCGCATCGGCGTCGCAGCGGCCCAGATGGTCCCAGTGCGCCGAATAGATCACATATTGGTCGGGGTGCGTCGTGCCGGGCAGGATGCCGACCACATTGTGGCTGGTCGAACGGCGGATCTGATTGTCGAGGCCGATCGTCGCGCGCACGCCGAGCGGGACCGCGCGGAAGCCGCGCTGGCCCGCGGCGCGCTCGAGCTGGTCGAGCGACTGGCCGGCGGCCGTGAACAGACGTTCGGCGGCGTCATGGGTGAGCCAGCCGATCACCTGGCTCTGGTCTTCATGGTTGTTCGGATCGTCGGTATTGTACTGCGCGCCGGTCCAGGAGGATTGGACGACGTTCCAGCCATAGGCGGCCGGCTCGGTCTGGTGGACGATGAAGACGGCTGCCGCGCCCTGCCGCGCCGCTTCCTCATATTTGTAGGTCCAGCGGCCATAATAGGTCATCGCGCGGCCGTGGAACGGGCCGTCCAGCGATTGCGACTGCCAGTCGGGATCGTTCACCAGCACGACCACGGTCTTTCCGCGGACGTCGATCCCCGCATAATCGTTCCAGCCCAGTTCGGGCGCGTTGATTCCATAGCCGACGAAGACGACATCGCTGTTCTCGACCCCGGTGTGCGTGGCGAGGCGATAGGTGTTGGCGACGAAGTCGGTGCGATAGGTGAAGGCGAGCGGCTCGCGGCCGCCGCTGATCGCAAGCGGCGTCGGCGAGGCCGTATTCTCGGCCAGCGGCACATCCTGGAACCAGTTGCCGTGATTGCCCGGCTGCAGCCCCGCCTGCTCGAAGCGCTGGCGGATATAGTTGATCGTCAGCTCCTCTCCATGCGTCGTCGGCGCGCGCCCCTCATATTCGTCGGACGAAAGGGTGCGATCGACCTCCTTCAGCGTGTCGACGGAAATTTGCGGCGCCGCGGTCTGGGCGAATGCGGGCGCGACGGCGATTAGCGCGAGCGCGGCGGGAAGGAAAAGGCGGAAGGTCATGGACATAGGCTCCCTCTGGCTGGGGCCGACATGACAGGCGTGCCGAAAAGTTCAAGGGGCAGGGGCGGCCGCGCGGATCTTCAAATAAGTTTCGTAGTCGCGTCGCGAATCTTTCTTGACCCCTTGCCTGAATTGCCGCGTGTTGCTTAGCTGAGCGGATGATGGGGGGCGGGGCGATGAAAAAGACCATTCTTGGCGCGGCGGCGGCAATTCTTTGCGCGGTCAATCCGCTGCATATGGCGGCAATCGCCGCAACGGCCCAGACCGCGAGCGCAGCAGTCCAATTCGGGGCGCGCGAAAATGTCGAATATATCGATATCTCGCCCGACGGCCATCATGTCGTCTATCTTCAGGCCGGGCCCGGCCGCGCGACCTACGTGTTCCTCGCGGATCTCGACCAAGGCGGGGAATCGCGGCTGGTCGTCCGCTCGGACGGCAATCCGGAGCGATTGCGCTGGTGCAATTTCGTCACCAACGATCGATTGATCTGCCAGATGAGCGCCGTTGACTTCAGCGGGATCGTCGCGCTTCCCTTCACGCGCCTGATTTCCATCGATACGACGGGCCAGAATCTGAAGTTGCTGGGCCAGCAAAGCTCCTTCTACGACTCCCGCGTCCGCCAGTTCGACGGCGAGATCGTCGATTGGAGCGGCGGCGAGGACGGCACCGTGCTGATGAGCCGCAGTTACGTGCCCGAAGCGGGGCGGACCGGCTCGCACATCTCGCGCACCAGCGACGGCATCGGGGTGGACCGGATCGACGTGCGCACCTTGCGCGCGACGCGGGTCGAGGCCCCGAACCCGACCGCCAGCTTCTACATGAGCGACGGCCGCGGGGTCGTGCGCGTCATGGCCACGCGTGCGATGCGCGGGGCGACAGGCCAGCTCGGCGCGACCGTCGATTTCAGGTACCGCGCCGACGGCAGCGAGCGCTGGCAGACGCTTGGCAGCTGGGACACACGAACCGGCGCAGGCCTGTATCCACTCGCCGTCGATCGCGATCTCGATGCGGTCTATGTGCTGCAGAAGCTCAACGGCCGGCTCGCACTCTATCGGATCAAGCTGGACGGATCGATGGCGAGCGAGCTCGTCTATGCGAACGAGCATGTCGACGTTGACGACGTCGTCCGATCGAGCCGGGGTTTGCGGGTCATCGGCGTCACCTTCGCGGAAGCGGAGCGCCGGACCGTCTATTTCGATCAGGATTATGCGGCGCTCGCGCGCAACCTGGGCCACGCCATCCCGAACCTTCCGTTGATCGATTTCGGCAGCGCCAGCGCGGACGGAAACCGGATTCTGGTTCACGCCGGCTCCGATTCCGATCCGGGCCGCTATTATGTCTACGATCGCGCCACCCGCCAGCTGAACGAGATCATGCTCGCCCGGCCAGAGCTTGAGAACGTCGCGCTCTCGCAGGTTCGGTCGATTTCCTATCCCGCAGCCGACGGGAGCCAGATTCCGGGTTACCTGACGCTTCCGCCGGGGCGGGAGGATGCGCGCGGACTTCCGGCGGTGATCCTGCCGCATGGCGGCCCTTCGGCCCGCGACGAATGGGGCTTCGACTGGCTCGCCCAGTATCTCGCGCACCAGGGCTATGCGGTCCTCCAGGCCAATTATCGAGGCTCCGCCGGCTACGGCGACGACTGGCTCAGGCAGAACGGCTTTCAGGGATGGCGCACGTCGATCGGCGACATCACCGCCGGCGCGCGCTGGCTGGCGCAGCAGGGCATCGCCGATCCGAACCGGCTCGCGATCCTTGGCTGGTCCTATGGCGGCTATGCCGCGCTGCAGGCCGGCGCGACCGAGCCCGGCCTGTTCAAGGCGATCGTCGCGATCGCCCCGGTCACCGATCTCCAGCAGGCGAAGGACGATGTCGCCGATTATACCGACGCGCGCAATGTCGCCGAATTCATCGGCTCGGGCTCGCATGTGGTGGAGGGGTCTCCGCTGCGGCACGCCGATGCGATCGTCGCGCCCGTGCTGCTGTTCCACGGCGATCATGATCTCAACGTGCGCGTCATCCATTCGCAGCGCATGGATGCGGCGCTTCGTGCCGCCGGCCACCAGAGCGAACTGACGGTCTTCCCCGGCCTTGAGCACGATCTCGCCGATTCCACGGCGCGCGCGCAGATGCTCGGGCGGATCGGCGCGTTTCTCGACGCCAATCTCCACCGCCAATGAAAAAGGCGGCCCCGGCGGGGCCGCCTCTTCATTGCCGGAATTCGAGAAGCCGGATCAGCGCGAGTAGAACTCGACGACCAGGTTCGGCTCCATGCGGACCGGATAGGGCACTTCGTCCAGCGTCGGGACGCGGGTGAAGGTGACCTTCGCGGCGCCGTCGGGCACGACATAATCGGGGATGTCGCGCTCGGCGAGACCCTGCGCTTCCAGCACCAGCGCCATTTCCTGCGCCTTGGCGCCGAGCGTGATCTCGTCGCCAACGTCGATGCGGCGCGATGCGATGTTGCACTTCACGCCGTTGACGCGGACGTGGCCGTGGCTGACGAGCTGGCGCGCGGCCCAGATGGTCGGCGCGAACTTGGCGCGATAGACGACGGCGTCGAGCCGGCGCTCGAGCAGGCCGATCAGGTTCTGGCCGGTATCGCCCTTCATCCGCGCGGCCTCGCTATAGGCGCGCTTGAACTGCTTTTCGGTCACGTCGCCATAATAGCCCTTGAGCTTCTGCTTGGCGCGCAGCTGGATACCGAAATCCGAAAGCTTGCCCTTGCGGCGCTGGCCGTGCTGGCCGGGGCCATATTCGCGCTTGTTGACCGGGCTCTTGGGGCGTCCGAAGACGTTCTCGCCCATCCGGCGGTCGAGCTTGTACTTGGCGCTTGAGCGCTTCGACATTCAAATTCTCCAATTCGCGTGTTCAAAGGACCCTGGAGCCGCACCGTCCCGCCATGCTGCCGGACGCGGCCGCCGCTTCACCAGGGGTGCGGGGCCAATTGCGAAGGCGCGCACATGACCGCGGCGGCCGCAAAAGTCAACCGCGCGGGTGCCGCAGGGGCGTCAGCAGCCGTGCAGCGCGCTACGGTTTCGGAAGAATCCGGTATTGCCGCCGGAACCCTCGCCATCGAGGTTGGTCTGGCGGATCTGGCGGTTAACGAGGTCGTCCCGCGCCGCGCGGCCGCCGATCAACCGCCGCTATGGTCGATGATCGTCGTCTGCGCGTGCTCGATGTCGCTGCGCTGAATGCGCCGCTGCTCGGCCCATTGCGCCGCCGTCATGCACACGCGTTCGCCCTGCAGGCGCGATCCGGTCTGGGTGATTCGGCGGCAGATCATGCGATCCGGATCCTCGGAGCCCTTTTGCGCCGGTTGCTGGGCCATCGCCCCGGCAGCCGCCGCACCCGCGACGCTCGCGAGTGTCGCGACCAGGATGAGCTTCTTCATATGACTCTCCGTAAATCCCTGATTCTTCGATCCGTCGCAATATCCGATCAGGGCGAACGAACGTCAAGCCGACCCGCGCCGGCCGTCGGTGAGCGCACGCACGATGCCGCGCAGCGCCTGGATCTCGCGTGAAGACCAGCGCGCCTTGGTGAGGATCGTGCGGATCGTGTTCTTCGTCGCCGGCGTCCGATCGGGCGGGTGGAAATAATCGACCCTGGCCAGCGATTCGTAGAGCTGCTCGATCAGCCCTTCGAGATGGGCGTGCGGGGCCGGCGGCTCCAGATTGTCGTTCCGCGTCGGCACCGCCAGCGCCCGTCCCTTGGACCATTCATAGGCGATCAGGATCACCGCCTGGGCAAGGTTGAGCGATCCGAATTGCGGGTTGATCGGGACGGTGACGATCTTGCCGGCGATCGCGACCTCGTCGGTCTCCAGCCCCGAGCGCTCGGCGCCGAACAGGATGGCCGACGGCCCGTCATTCCCCCGGACCTCGCGCGCCGCCTCCTCGGGGGAGACGACCGGGACGACGAGCCCGCGCCGGCGGACGGTGGTCGCATAGACGAAGGGGCAGTCGCCGACCGCCTCGGCGACGGTATCGAAGACCCGCGCCTGTTCGAGCACCATGTCCGCGCCCGACGCCGCCGGTCCCGCCGCCGGATTGGGCCAGCCGTCGCGCGGCGCGACGAGCCTGAGGTCGGTCAGCCCGAAATTGAGCATCGCCCGCGCCGCCTTGCCGATATTCTCGCCAAGCTGGGGACGGACGAGGACGATGGCGGGGCCCGCGCTCACTCCTTGCCCGCTTCGGTGACGGAGCCGGCGAAATCCTCGAAATCCTTGGCTTCGCGGAAGTCCTTATAGACGCTGGCGAAGCGGATATAGGCGACTGGATCGAGCGCCTTCAGTCCCTCCATCACCATCTCGCCGATCGCGGCGGAGGAGGTCTCGCTCTCGCCGCTCGTCTCGATCTGGCGCTGGATCGAGGAGGCGAGCCGCTCGATCCGTTCCGGCGGCACCGGGCGCTTGCGGCAGGGGG